>MTEU01000474.1_pt2 | contig 11500 bp, 11 predicted proteins | sample 1042701 | NCBI WGS metagenome assembly MTEU01 (sample SAMN06185813, study PRJNA358809) | soil metagenome | isolation source: naturally attenuated soil | place: India | collected 2015-05-23
CGCGGCCTGGGTCAGCGCGACATGGCCGGCGGCGGCGGCGAAGGAGCCGTGCTCGGCGACCGCGACAAAGGTGCGAAGAAAGCGAATGGTGCTCATAACATAAGGGGAAGCGGCCCTCGCCGGATGGCCGGGACAGCGTTCAATGAAACCCTGAAGCGCGACCCGAAGTCGGCCCGAAGTCAGCCCGAAGTCAGCCTTAAGGGAAACTTGAGGCAAAAGAAATAAATATTAGCTTTCATTATGTAAAGCTGCACGGAATAATGCGCCATCGGCCGGTCCGCCGGCATCGAACGACAACGTCCACGGAGATTGAGATGACATCCTGGCTGCGCCTGCTGGGCACCGGCCTGGCGGCGACGCTGGCCTTCGCCGCCGCGCCCGCCCTGGCCGAGAGCTATCCCGCCAAGCCGATCCGCCTGATCGTGCCCTTCCCCGCCAGCGGCGCGACCGACCTGCTGGCGCGCGCGATCGCGCAGAAGGTCGGCGCCAACCTGGGCCAGCAGGTCGTGGTCGACAACCGGCCCGGCGCGGGCGGCTCGATCGGCTCCGACATGGCCGCCAAGGCCCCGGCCGACGGCTACACGCTGCTGATGGCCACCAGCAGCACGCATTCGATCGGACCGCAAATTCATCCGAAGCTGCCGTACAACGTGCAGACCGATTTCACGCCGATCGGCCAGGTCGCCAGCGCGACCAACCTGCTGGTGGTGACGAACCATCTGCCGGTCAACAACGTCAAGGAACTGATCGCCCATGCCAAGGCGCACCCCGGCGAACTGAACTACGCGTCCAGCGGCAACGGCACCGTGGTCCATCTGATGGCCGAGGCCTTCAGCGCGCAGGCCGGCGTCCAGCTGACGCACATCCCGTACAAGGGCACCGCGCTGTCGATCGCCGACCTGATCTCGGGCAAGGTGCATATCCTGTTCGACAGCATCGTCACCGCCCTGCCGCACGTGCGCGACGGCAAGCTCAAGGCGCTGGCGGTAACCAGCCCGAAGCGTTCGTCGCTGGTGCCCGACGAGCCGACCGTCGGCGAATCGGGCCTGCCCGGCTTCGTCAGCGAGACCTGGTTCGGCATCTATGGCCCGAAGAACCTGCCGGCCGACCTGGTGACGCGCCTGAACGCCGAGTTCAACAAGGCGATCCAGGCGCCGGAGGTCAAGGAACGGCTGGCCAAGCTCGGCGCCGAGCCGGTCGGCGGCACGCCCGCGCAGTTCGCGGCGATCGTCAGCAAGGAAAGCGCCCGCTGGGGCAAACTGATCAAGGACCGCAACATCACCGCGGAATAATCGGCAGACAACCATAGCCGCCATCACGGCGGCAACGCCAAGAGACAAGCCATGCAGACCTTCGACTGGACCAATCCCTACCCCTCCGTGCGCATTCCGCTGTTCGCGCGCAACGTGGTATCGACCTCGCATCCGCTGGCCGCGCAGGCCGGCCTGCGCATGCTGCTCAAGGGCGGCAATGCGATCGACGCGGCGATTGCCGCCGCCGCCGCGATCACCATCGTCGAGCCGGTCTCGTGCGGCCTGGGCAGCGATGCCTTCGCGATCCTGTGGGACGGCAAGCAGCTGCACGGCCTGAACTCGTCGGGCGTGGCGCCGGCCGCCTGGAACCCCGACTACTTCCGCAACAAGTACGGCGAGGAAGGCAACGGCCTGGCCAAGCGGCCGATCCGCGGCTGGGACAGCGTCACCGTGCCGGGCGTGGTGGCCGGCTGGGCCGCGCTGCACGAGCGCTTCGGCAAGCTGCCGTTCGCCGACCTGATGGAACCGGCGATCGAGATCGCCGAGCGCGGCTACGCGGTGCCGCCGATCGTCGCGCACAAGTGGGCCGCCGCGGTGCCGGACCTGAAGGACCAGCCGGGCTACGCCGACACCTTCATGCCGAACGGCCGCGCGCCGCATACCGGCGAGAAGTTCGTGATGAAGGCCGCCGCGGAAACGCTGCGCCGCATCGGCGCCAGCGGCGGCCGCGACTACTACGAAGGCCAGATCGCCGAGCGCATCGCCGCCTTCAGCAAGGAGTGCGGCGGCGCGATGACGATGGCCGACCTGCGCGACTACCGCCCGGACTGGGTCGAGCCGATCCGCAAGTCCTATCGCGGCTACGAGATCCACGAGATTCCGCCCAACGGCCAGGGCATCGCCGCGCTGATGGCGCTCGGCATCCTGGACAACTTCGACGTGGGCAACCTGCCGGTCGATTCGATCGACTCGCAGCATCTGCAGATCGAGGCAATGAAGCTGGCGTTCGCCGACCTGTACCGCTACGTGTCGGACCCGCGCAGCATGGAAGTCACGCCCGAGCAGATGCTCGACGACGGCTACCTGAAGTCGCGCGCCAAGCTGATCGACATGAAGCGCGCCACGCATTTCGACTTCGGCATGCCCAAGGTCGGCGGCACGATCTACCTGACCGCGGCCGACGAGAGTGGCATGATGATCTCGTTCATCCAGTCGAACTACATGGGCTTCGGCTCCGGCGTGGTGGTGCCCGGCACCGGCATCAGCCTGCAGAACCGCGGCGTCGGCTTCTCGATGGATCCGAAGTCGCCCAATGTGGTGGCCGGCGGCAAGCGGCCGTTCCACACGATCATCCCCGCCTTCATGACGCGCGACGGGCAGCCGGTGATGAGCTTCGGCGTGATGGGCGGAGACATGCAGCCGCAGGGCCATCTGCAGACCGTGGTGCGCATGCTCGACTACAAGCAGCAGCCGCAGGCCGCCTGCTGCGCGCCGCGCTGGAAGGTCAACCGCGACTTCACGCTGGACGTCGAAGCGACGATGAACCCGGCCACCGTTGCGGGCCTGAAGGACCGCGGCCACCAGCTCAAGTCGGTGGCGGACCCGTATATGGACTTCGGCTCCGGCCAGTTCATCTGGCGCCTGTCGGAAGATGCCGAACACGGCTATGTCGCCGCCAGCGACAGCCGTCGCGACGGACAGGCGGTGGGGTTCTGACCTTCCCCGAACAGCCGTCCCCCTGGACACTCATTGCGCCGGCACCATGCCGGCGTTTTTTTTGCACTGGCCCGATCGATGAGTCGTCAACTGTACATGGCCGCGCGCGCCCATCGCCCTACACTGGCGGCTTGTCATTTATCGATGCCACCGCCATGCCCACCTACGCCTTCCGCCTGCTCAATGTCTTTGCCGAATCGACCTTCGGCGGCAATCCCCTGTGTGTGTTCGAGGACGGCCGCGGGCTGGACGATGCCACCATGCAGGCGCTGGCGCTGCAGTTCAATTTGTCCGAGACGACCTTCATCCTGCCGTCGGAGCAGGCCGACGCAATGGTGCGGATCTTCACGCCCGGCTATGAGATGCGCTTCGCCGGCCATCCGACGCTGGGCACCGCGCATGCGGTACGGGCGCTGCGCAACACCGGCGATGCGCTGACGCTCGAGTTCAAGGCGGGCGTCGTGCCGGTGCGCGCGCAAGGCGATGTGTGGACCTTCACCGCGCCGCATCGCGGCCAGCCGAAGACCGCGCCGGCGCCACTGCCCGATGCGGAAGTCGCCGCGCTGCTCGGACTGCGGGCCGGCGATCTGGCCGGCTCGCCGATCTGGGTCGATACCGGCGCCGATCAGCTGCTGGTGCCGCTCAGCAGCCCCGACGCCGTGCGCCGCGCGGTGCCGGACGGCAGCCGCCTGGACGCCTGGCCCGCCAGCAGCCTCGGCCGCAAGACCGCCTATCTGTTCGCCTTCGATCCGCAGCAGCCTGGGCGCGTGGTCGCGCGCTACTTTTTTACCAAGCAGGGCGGCGGCGTGGCCGAGGACCCGGGCACCGGCTCGGCCTGCGCGAATCTCGGCGGCTGGCTGCTCGCCACCGGCCATGCCTTGCCGGCGCGCTACGAGATTGCCCAGGGCGATCTGGTCGAGCGGCCCTGCCGGCTGCGGCTGGAAGTCGATACCGAAGATGGCGAGGGCGCGATCCGCGTCGGCGGCCGCGTGATCGAAATCGGCCGGGGCACCGTCACGCTGTAGACTTGCCGTTGCCGCGCACCGCCCGAACGCACCACCCGTCGGGAATACCAACCCGCGGCCGCCCCGCTCCTCCACCTCGCTCGACCATCCGCCATGACCGACCACACCATCACCACGCTGGCAGACCTGGAAACGCGCTACGGCAATCCCGCGCCGGCCTCGCTGGCCAAGGAAGTCGACTACCTGCATCCGCACTACCGCGCCTTCGTCGAGGCCTCGCCGTTCTGCCTGCTGTCGACGGTGGCCGACGGCATGGCCGAATGCTCGCCGCGCGGCGATGCGCCCGGCTTCGTCAAGGTGCTGGACGACCGCACGCTGCTGCTGCCGGACCGCCGCGGCAACAACCGCATCGACAGCCTGCGCAATATCGTCGCCGACCCGCGCGTCGGCCTGCTGTTCCTCGTGCCGGGCGTCGACGAGACGTTGCGCGTGGCCGGCACGGCGACGATCTCGACCGATCCGGAGCGGATTGCGCAATGCACGGTCGACGGCAAGGCCCCCTCCACCGTGCTGCTGATCGCGATCCGCTCGGTATTCTTCCAGTGCGCCCGCGCGCTGGTGCGTTCGCGGCTGTGGTCGCCCGAAGCGCAGATTCCGCGCAGCGCGTTGCCGAGCACCGGCACCATCCTGGCGACGCTGAGCCGCGATGCCATCGACGGCCGCGCCTACGACGCCGAACTGCCGCAGCGGATCCGCCAGACGCTGTACTGACAGAGCGCCGCGGGCCGGGCGGCCACGCCCGGTCCATAACCCCGTGTTAAGCCGGTGCGATAAAACGGCATATGACATGGGGATGTCCCCTCCGTACACTGGGCCTTGCCCGTGCGCTCTTTCCTCCGAGCAGCATGTGGCGGGAGGCCCATGGACGATATCGTCGACCTGCTCGAAACCCGGGCGCGCGAGCAACCGGATCGGCTCCTGCTGGCCTGGGAGCCATTCGAGGGCGCCGGGCGCGAGTGGAGCCGTGGGGCCTTCCTCGATGACGTCCGCCGCGTCGCCGGCGGACTCGCCCAGCGCGGCGTGCGGCCCGGCGATCGCGTGCTGCTGCATGCCAACAACTGCCCCGAGTTCCTGCTGACCTGGTTCGGCTGCGCCTGGATTGGCGCGGTCTGCGTGGTGCTCAATCCCAAGTCGGCTACCGACGAGCTGGCCTTCTTCGCCGACCACACCGGCGCGGTCGGCATCGTCACGCAGCGCGGATTGCCCGGTACGCCCCCTTCCACCGGTGCCGGGGCACACGGCCTGCGCTGGCAGATCGTCATCGATGCCGACGATGCCGACGACACGGCAGGCTTCGCGTCGTTGCACGATGCCCCGGTCGAACGCGTGCGACTGGACCCGCTTGCCCCCGGCAGCATGATGTTCACGTCCGGCACCTCGTCGCGCCCGAAGGCCGTGGTCTGGTCGCGCGCGAACCCGCTGTGGGCGGCGCAATCGTGTGCGGCCGGCATCGGGCTGCTGCCCTCCGATATCGTGCTGGTCCCGCTGCCGCTCTATCACGTCGTGGGGCTGGCCTGGAGCGTGCTGCCCGCCCTGCACGCAGGCGCCACTATCGTGCTGCTGCCACGCTTTTCCGCAAGCCGCTTCTGGCCGGTGGCGCTGGCGCGGCGCTGCACCTTTGCGCCGCACGTGCAATTCACCAGTGCGGCGCTGTTCGGCCAGCCCGTGCCGCCGGCCCACGCCTTCCGGCTGTGGTGCAACTCGGTCTGGCTGCCCGAGTACGAGCGGCATTTCGGCGTGCCGATCCTGGGCTGGTGGGGCATGACCGAACTGCTCGCGCCGGGCATCCTGGGACAGGCCGACCGGGCGGTCGCACCGGGTGCCATCGGGTGGGTCGCGCCCGGCTACGCAGCCCGGATGGCAGGCAGCGGCGGCGCGTCGCTCGCGCCGGGCGAGGTCGGCGAGGTCGAGATCCTCGGCGAGCGCGGACGGACGCTCTTTGCCGGTTACTTCAACGACGAGGAAGCCAACGCCGCCGCCTTCACGGCCGACGGCTGGTTCCGCACCGGCGATCGCATGAAGGTCCACGCCGACGGCTCGATCCAGTTCCTGGAGCGTGCGCGCGACGTGATCAAGTGCGGCGGCGAAGGCGTGTCGCCGGCGGAAGTCGAACGCGTGGTCCGCGCGGTGCCGGGCGTCGCCGATGTCTCGGTGGTGGGCCGTGCGGATGGCGCCATGGGCGAGGTCGCGGTCGCCTTCGTGGTGCCGACCGATGCCAGCGCTTCGACCGAAGCGTTGTCCCGCGAGATCGACGCGGCTTGCCGCGCGCTGCTTGCGGGCTTCAAGGTGCCGCGCGAGATCCGCTTTCTCGCCAGCCTGCCGCTGGTCGGCATCAACAAGGTCGCCAAGGGCGAGCTGCGCCGCCTTGCCGCGGACAACGCCACCAAGGCCCGGGACGACGACCGTGACCGCAATCTGCCAGCCGAAGGAAGCCCGGCATGAAAGCCCTCGTCACGCTCCTGTCCTCGATGATGCTGGCCTGCGGCGGCGCGGCGCTGGCCGAGGAGTTTCCGTCGCGTACCGTCACGCTGGTGGTGCCAGCGGCGCCTGGCGGTCCCAGCGACGCGCTGGCGCGCACGCTGGCCGAGAAGCTCAAGACCACGCTGAGCCACAGCGTCGTCACCGAGAACCGCGGCGGCGCCAACGGCACCATCGGCGTCAACTCGGTGGTGCGCAGCAAGGCCGACGGCCATACGGTGCTGTTCTCGGTCGACGGGCCGCTGACCACCATTCCGGCGCTGATGCCGGACACGCCCTACGATGCATCGCGCGACCTGATGCCGGTGGCCATCGTCGGCGATGGCGGCGACGTGGTGCTGGCGGTGCCGGCCGATTCGCCGGCCAAGACGGCGCAGGAACTGGCGACGCTGCTGCGCCAGCGGCCGGACAAGGCCAACTATGTATCGTCCGGCGCCGGCTTTCCCAGCCATGTCGTCGGCGAGCTCTACAAGCGCGAGGCGAAGGTCTCTGCCCAGCATGTGCCGATGAAGGGCGCGGGCGCGGCGATGGTGGAGCTGCTGTCCGGCCGGTACAGCTTTTCGTTCCCGCCGGCGAGCCTGGCGCTCGTGCAGCAAAAGGCCGGCAAGATCCGCGTGCTGGCCGTGGCGGGCGAACGGCGCAACGCGCTGTTCCCGGACGTGCCCACGCTGGCCGAGGCGGGGTACCCCAATATCGCCGCGCCCGGCTACTGGATCGCCACCTATGTCCCGGCCGCCACGCCGCGCGCGACGGTGGACCGGCTCGCTGCGGCCATCCGCGGCGCCACGCACGCGCCGGACTTCGCACCGCTGCTGCAGACGCAGGGCATGGTGGCCTCCGACCTGTCGCCCGAGCAGATCCGCGCGCGCGTGCAGCGCGAATCCGCGTACTGGCGGCGGACCATCGAGCAACTGAACATCAAGATGGAATGAGGCGGCGATGGCCAGCCCCATCGACTTCTATTTCGACTTCATCTCGCCCTACGGCTACTTCGGCTCGACGCAGATCGATGCGCTCGCGGCCCGCCATGGCCGAACCGTGGTGTGGCGCCCCTTCCTGCTCGGCGTCACGGTGGTCAAGATCATGGGTCTGAAGCCGCTGATGGAGACGCCGCTGAAGTCGGATTACCTGCGGCTCGACAAGCCCCGGATGGCGCGGATATTCGGCGTGCCGTTCGTCCAGCGCGATATGCGGGGCGTCAATTCGGTCAAGGCATCGCGCGCCTTTCTGGCGCTGGACGAACGCGATCCGGCGCAGGCGAAACGCTTCGCGCAGCGCATCTTCGCCAGGCTGTGGGCGCGCGGGGAAGACATCACGGATCTCGATGCGGTGCTGGAGGAGGCCGCCGCGGTCGGCGCCGATACCGGCTGGCTGGCGGCCGAGATCGCCTCCCCCGAAGGCAAGCGGCGGCTCGAGGCGGCGGTGGACCATGCCGTCTCGCAAGGCGTCTTCGGCGCGCCCTTCTTTATCGTTGACGGCGAGCCGGTGTGGGGCGTCGATCGGCTGTGGCTGGTCGAACGGATGCTGAACGAGGCGGCCTGAGAACCGATGCTCGAAGCGCGGTATCTCAGGTGAGGCCCGAGCCGGCCGCGCGGCGCGCCTTGCCTTTGGTGGGGGCCGCGGCGCAGGCCCGCTCCGGCCGCGCGCGGATGCCCTCGACCAGCGTACGCACCATCGCCTCGGCCAGGCGCTCGCGCGCGTGCTCGTCGGCATCGGCCTCCGGGCGATACCAGATCAGCGACCACTGGATGCCGCCCAGCAGGGTCTTGACCGCGATCGACAGGTCGGCATCGGCGGCCAGCGAGCCGTCGCGCCTCGCCGCCGCGGCCTGGTCCTTGAACAGCTTCTCGAAGCGGTCGCGGCTCGCGATCAGTTCGTCCAGCGTCTGCCGCTGCGACGGCGTGGTCGCACCGAAGCGATGCATCTGCACGCCCTGCGCCACCACGCTCTCGAAGGTATGGTGTCGCAGCACGGCCACCGCATGCGCGCGCAGCATCGCCGCCAGCACGGTGACGCCATCGCCGTCGAGCTTGCGCGCGGGCTCGACGGCCTCGAACAACAAGCGCATCCCTTCGCGATGCACCTCGAAGAACAGGTCGATCTTCGACGCGTAGTGATGGTAGATGCGGCCCTTGGTCGCGCCGAGCCGCCGCGCGACGTCGTCGATGCTGGTGGCATGGAAGCCTTGTTCCATGAAGCATTCCGCGGCCTGGACCAGGATTTCCTGTTTGCTTGGGGTCATGTCGCCCCTCCCCGGGCGATATCGCGAAACAGTTGCTTCGCATACCGGCGGAAGTCTACCTCCAGCGTGTAGCGTGCCGAGCCGACGAAGCGGCGCGACACATAGTCCCGATGCGCGCCGATCTCCGCCATCATGCCGTCCCGGCCCGGCAGCCGGATCTCGTTGGCCAGCACCGCGGCCAGCCACTTGCCCTGGATCTCGACCAGCGGGATCGTCGGGCCGATCGGCTGCACCAGCCCGAGCATGAACAGACCGTGCCGATCCGGCGGCATCATGCGGCGATAGAGCTCGGCCTTGCCGTCCGCGACCTCGAACACCTGGCGATCGAGAAACGGAAAGCTGGCCCGGTAGCCTGTCGCGTGGATGATCGCATCGACCGCTTCTCGGCTGCCGTCGTCGAAATCGACGTACTCGCCATCGAGCCGGCGGATGTTTGGCTTGACGCGGATCCAGCCATGACCGCAATACGGGATCAGCTCCTGGCTCAGCGTCGCATGCTCGCGCCAGATCGCGTGGCGCGGCCGCGGAATGCCGACACGCGCCTGGTCGCCGGTGGCCAGATACGCGAGCCAGCGCACCAGCGTACGGGTGACGCGCGTCGGCAGATGCAGGCGCCGCGCGAAGAAGGCAGACCAGCGGTCGGTAGGATGGCCCATGATGTATTTGGGCATGATCCAGGCGCTGCGCCGCGTCGAGATCCAGGTCCGCTTCGCCGACTTGCAGACGTCGACCGCGATATCGACCGCGGAATTGCCGATGCCGACGATCAGCACGTTGCGGTCGCGGAACGGCTCGGCGGTGCGGTAGTGGTGCGAGTGAATCTGCTCGCCGGAAAAGTGCCCGTCGAAGCTCGGCCAGCGCGGATCCCACAGATGGCCGTTGGCGACGATCACCGCGCGATAGCGCCGGCTGCTGCCGTCGCCCAGCGTGACGCGCCAGCTGCCATCGCCGGCCGGCTCGACGCGCTCGACCCGTGTGTTGAAGCGGATATGCGGCGGGATGCCGAAGCGCTCGGCATAGGCTTCCAGATACTCGATGACCTCGTAGTGCGACAGGAAGTCGGGATAGCGGTCCGGAATCGGAAAATCGGAGTAGCCGAGGTTGGTGCGGCTGGTGTCGATATGCAGGCTGCGATAGGCCGACGACATGCCGTTGTCGTTTTCGTAGCGCCACATGCCGCCGATCTTTGAACCCAGCTCGAAGCAGTCGAAGGCGATGCCCTTCTCCTTCAGCGCCTTGGCGGCGGTCACGCCGGACGAGCCTGCGCCGACGATGCAGACCGGCAACGCGGCGACCTCGGCCGGCAGCCGGTCGTCGAAGCGTACCGCGGCCTCGGCCTGCCGCTCGCCTTCGTCAACGGACATCGGGCCGTTGCGGCGGAATCCGATTGCGGGGTTCTTCATGCCGCCGCCTTCTCGTCCAGATAGGCGGCGAGGATCGCGTCGACATCCGGATCCGCATGCAGACCGAGCGCGCTGGCCCAGTCCGACGTGAAGGCACGCGGCCAGCTGTCGACCACGCGCTGGAGCGCGGGGTCGGGTTCGTAGCAGACCCGCGCCGCGGCTTCGTCGCCCGCCGCGCGACGCAGCGCGGCCACCATCTCCGCGACGGTAGTCGACAACGAAGGCAGGTTCAGCGCGCGGTCGTGCGGCAAGCGGTCCGCCGGCAGATCGTGCATGGCGATCAGCGCCCGCGCGACGGCCTGTGCGGACGCGACCGGCATCCGCGTGTCCGGATGCAGGCCGCAGACGACATCGCGGCCCGCCAGCGGCTCCCGCACGATCGCGGCGATGCGGTCCGACACCGCCGGCGATGGCGCGCCGTCGCGGATCAGCACGATCGGCAGCCGCAACGCCCGTGCGTCGACGCGGCCGCGGCGGCTGTAGTCGGCCAGCAGCAGCTCGGCAATGGCCTTGTGCGTGCCGTAGGTCGTGTCGGGCTCGGCGCGCAGGCCATCGCCGACGGTCGCGGGCAGCTTGCCGCCGAACACCGCGATCGAGCTTGCCAGCACCAGCCGGGGCGGCTTGCCGAAGCCGGCGATCAGCGCGCGCAGCGCCTCGACATGGAGGCGATAGGCGCGCGGCTCGTCGGCCTCGGTCTCCAGCGTCAGGCTCGCGGCCAGATGGAACACGCTGTCCGGCGCCAGGCTTGCCAGTTGCGAGACAAAGCCCGGCTCGGCCAGGTCCCCGCGCAGCACGTTGCGCCGGCACGTCGCATCGCCCACCAGCGGCACCTCGGCGCGATCGGCCAGCACCAGTTCCTCGATGCGGCGCGGCCTGCCATCCGCGTCGGCCAAGCTACCGTGCGTCATCAACGCGCGTTGCAGCGCGGTGCCGATGAAACCGGCCGCGCCCGTGATCAGAACCCGCATGCCGCTGTCTCCTGTTTTGTGTCGGCAAGTGTCGCCCCTGCCGCTTGCCAAAACATACTACTCAGTAGGTTCGTTGCGGTCAAAATTTTTTGGCGACGGCATCACCCTGTCGTGTACGCGGGGCCCAGCGGCTTTGGCCCGAAGCCGGAGGACCAAAGACGCTGCGTCCCCGCGTTCGCGGGGGCGATGGGCGCTGTCGGATCGCGTTATTTCGACGTACCGCGCGGCAGCCACTCGGCCGCGTCGCTGCCCAGCGGCACCGACGGCTGTTCCCAGCGCGCCGGCGTCTCCGACAGTTGCGCCGCGTGGCGCACCGTCGTCAGCATGCCGAAGCCCGACGGCACGGCCTCGAGCAGGTCGCTGATGTCGTCGATGCGCTGATCCGGCGCCTGCAGGCCGTTGTCGACCCGGCCAA
>MTEU01005177.1_pt5 | contig 11498 bp, 9 predicted proteins | sample 1042701 | NCBI WGS metagenome assembly MTEU01 (sample SAMN06185813, study PRJNA358809) | soil metagenome | isolation source: naturally attenuated soil | place: India | collected 2015-05-23
CGCGGGCGACGCGCTGGTGCCGTTGGGCTGATGGCGATGTTCGATCTGCATCATCGCTTCCTGGACGACTTCACGCACGTCGTGCTGAGCCCGCTGCAGCTGGGGCGGCAGGCCGTGGCCGCGTATCCGGTGACGCCGCTCGTGCCTCGGGGCGTCGACGTTCAGCCGCATCTGATGCCGACACTGCTTGCGTTGGCCGAGCTCGATCGCCAGCAGAAGATCGGCCTGATCGAAGCCGCGTCGCGCTGGCAGCAGGACTATCTGCGCCCGTATTTCAGCGCCTGCCTGGTCAGCGAGCACGCGACCGAACGGCTTGCCCACCATCTCGGTACGGCGCAGCTGCTGAGCGCGCCCGCCAGCGGCCGCTTTCTGCTGCGCTTCACCGATCCGCGCGTGATGACGCAATTGCTGGGCATCCTCGACGAGGCGCAACTCGACGCTCTGATGGGGCCTGTCGCGCAATGGCATTGGGTCGACTCCATCGGGCAGCAGCGCCAGCGCATCTCCAGCGGCGATCCCCATCTGCCGCTGCGGGTCCGGACCGGCCAGATCGGGCCCCTGCGGCGTGTGGGGCTGGTCAACGGTTGCCTGCAAACGCTGGTCAGAGGCGGTTGGCCCTGCGCCGACGCGGTCGCGCTGGGCCGGCAGCTGGACGAAGCGCTGGTCGAAGCCACGCAACGGCACAACCTGCGCGATGACGCGGACCGCCGGCTATACGCCGTCCAATGCGTGGCGATGCAAGGCCGCCCGGACGCCCATCCCGCGCTGAAGGCGGCGCTGCAAAAGGCCGAGGCCGGCGAACTGAGCTACGTCGGCGCCTGTGCCGAACTGACCGACGACCCGCTGGGCGTTCCGCCTGCAACCGGAACGGACCACAATCGACTACTGGAAAAAGCGACATGAACGCAGCCGCCATCGAGGAAGCGTCCAAATGCCCCTTCTGCGACAAGGAAGGGCTGCCCATCCTGCCCGTACGATACGCGATCGGCCGCACCGGAAAGAACAGGAGCGGACGGCAATTGGCCCCGGTACCGCCGGCGCTCGATCCGCAGTTCGGCGACAAGGTGACGGCCATCTCGTTGCCGGAGGACGTGGCCCGTTACACCCTGCGCCTGCTGCGCGGCGGCTACCTCTACGTCTTCAACGAGAAGCGCGGCCTGTGGTCCGCTTACGTCGTGACCGAGGCCGGCTACCTGTATGAGTTCGATTTCAACGACCCGGCACCGCCGCTGCCGGAAGACATCGAATTCAGCTGCAGCAACAAGCAGGATGCGGTGATCGCGCGCTGCATCACGGTCAAGGACGCCCATGTCGCCGGTCCGGTCTGGATCGGCTTCTCCGATGTGATGTGGACCGAGGAGGTCAAGAAGCGGCACAAGCGCCAGGCCTGGCGCGAGAAGCATATGCGCCGGATCGATATCGACAAGTGGCGCGGTGGCGGTGCGGCCTTGCCTCACATGGCCCCGCTGACCGACGCCGGCAAGCTGGTGGCCGAGTTCCGTGCCGAGGGCGCGACGGTCGAGGACACGCCCGCGCAACCGATGCCGGAAAGCCATCCGGACGCGCATACGCTGCCGACCATCGTGATCAAGGCATACCCGGCTTTCAGCTTCTCGCCGCACGACTTCAATGCCTGCAAGGAGCAAGAGGCCGATCTTCTGAAGTGGGCCGAGACCGCCGCCGCCCCGTATCGGCCGGCCTTGGCGGCACTGTGGGACCCGGTCGGCATCGCGTCGGAACTCGATCCGCTGATGCGGGAGTGCTACGAGGACTTCCTGTACGAAGATCCCGACCGCACCCGCAAGCTGGCCGTGTCGCAGGCGATCATGTCGATCCGCGAGTCGATCGGCAACCATGCCGAACTCGAAGTCATGCGTACGGCCGAGGAGAGCGCCCAGAACGTCGAGATCTACGGCACCGCGGATCCGCATGCGATGCCGATTCCGGGCGGCGCGGGCGCGGAGACCCTGGCGGCCGGCAAGATGCTGGCCGAATGGCTGCTCGGCGAACCCGAGAAGGCCCGCAATCGCAGTATTGCGGAGGCCTATCGCAATGTGCCCAAGGCCCGCCTTCACCAGGCGCGCAGCAGCTCGTGGACCAAGTACGAGACGCGCATGGTGACCGGCGCGAAGCGCTATGACGAGAAGGCCCGCGACGATTTCCAGAAGGCATTCGACCGCGCGCTCGACGGGTTCAACAAGAAGACGATCGATCCGCTGGCCAAGGCGCATCGTGCGTGGCTCGAGAGCGAGGCGATGGCCAACGTGTTCGCCTGCAACTACGACGAGACCAATATGCGCAGCGGCGAGGCCTATACCGGCGCCGTGATGCTGTGTATCGGCAATACGCAGGACAAGCCGATCTGCTTCGATCTGTACAAGAAGTGGCTCGACGGAAGTCCCGACGACCAGAAGAACCTGTTGCTGCGCGCGCTGGGCTTCAATCAGCAGGACGTGCTTGCGGCTGCCGCGAAGGCGTCATCGAGCGGCGTGGATCCGTGGAACCTGTCCTGGCCTTCGCTGATCAAGGTCTACGACTTCGCCTTCCAGCGCGTGTCGAACCCGGCCACGGCGTCGTGCCTGATTGCCAATTTCATTCTCGGCATCAACGGTCCTTTGGCATGGGCGCTGAGCAAGGCGACCACCGATGGGCCGATCAAGGGCATCGCCGTTCTGTTCGGCATGTTGTCCAGGAAGGCCATGGTGCCGCTGCAGGTCGAGGGCGACTACCGGACGTTCCGCCGCGAACTGATCCGCAAGATCCGCAATTTGAGTGCGGAGGCGGGGCAGGATGTGCCGTCGCGCCGAGCCCTGTACGACCCGGTCGAGCTGGAGCTGCGGCGCCTCGAGGTGCATGGACTGCCGATGGAGGGAACGACCAACAAGTCCTTCCTGGTGCTGGTCGATCCCGCTCATCTGAAAGGCATGCCCTCCGGCCTGACCAAGGCACAGCGTACCGCGTGGTTGGCCCGCTCGTTGCGGCTACCAAACAACTATGCGCTGATGCGCCTGCCCGGTGCATGGAAAGGCGTCATCAATACCGATGTGCGCGTCGGCGCGGCGTCGTCCGTTCTCGATATCGTGCTGCTGATCAAGCTGTGGAGCGACAGCGACGACTCGATGAATCACAAGGTCGGCGATACATGGGGGCGCATTCTCGGCGGGGTGGTTGGCGTCGCGGGCGGCATCATCGAACTGGTGTCGAAGGTCGCCAAGGCCCGCGTCACATTCGGCCTGCAGTTCGGGCGCGCACTGGACGCGTCGCTAGCCAAGATGCTGGAGAGTGTGGGGCGCCGCGCGACCGCGGTCGGCGGTGTCATCATCGCGGTGCTCGATCTGAACCAGGCACGGCTCGAATTCTCGGAGGGCAACGTGATCGTCGGCGGGCTCTACGTGCTGTCGGCGGCGGTGGGGCTGCTGATGGTCTGGGCCGTGTACGTCGGCATGACGGGCTGGGGCATCGTGATTGCCATCGTGATGTTCGTAATCGCGGGGCTGATCGCCTGGCTTGCCGACGACAAGATCCAGGATTGGCTCGAGCGCTGCTATTGGGGCAGCCTCAGCGACGAGCGCTATGGGGACGTCGAAGAGGAGATGGAACAGCTGAAGCTGGCCACGAAGGACTGATATGGATTTCACGGGACTGGTGCGCAAGTACCGCGTCAACCGGCCAATCGACGACGACGAGCGCGCTCACCGCCTGCGTCAGGGGCAGCGTCTGCAGGTCGAGCCGCACGATCAGCTCTGCGTGATCAAGATCAATTCCAGCTATCTGGATTCGGTCGACCGCTACTACGACTCCCGGGGCGCGCTGACGCTGATGGCGCTGGTCGTGATCATGGTCTGCGTCGGCGGTTTCGTCGCCATGAGCCTGGCCGCGCAGCGGCCGCTGGCGCTGGGGCTGTACACCCCGGGTACCGCCGCCGTCTTCCTCGGCTTCGTGGCATTCGTGATGGCGCCCATCGTGGCGCTGTCGGTATGGATGGCACGCCGGGAGCTCGGGCGCTACACGCACTATCCGATCCGGCTGGATCGGCGCAACCGGATGCTGCATGTGTTCCGGCTGGATGGCAGCATCCTGAGCGTGCGCTGGGACGATGTGTTCTTCACGCTCGGGCGCTGTTCCGGCTCGGTTCAGCCGGTGCGCGATATTCGCGGCCTGGTGCTGGATCGCGACGGCGTCACGGTACGCGAGCAGTTCGCGTTTTCGCTGTGGGAAGTCGACCCACAGCGCTTGAAGGCGCATTGGGAATTCCTGCGGCGGTATATGGAAGAGGGGCCGAAGGACCTGATCGACCGGATCCGGTACTGCGTGCCGATCGACGGGCGGCGCGAGCGCTTCCGCGTCGGCCTGGAACGTGTCTTCGCCAATGACGCCGGTTCCCCGCCGATCTATTGGCTGATGTGGCCATTCAACCTTCTGCTGGCGTGCACGCGCGCGCTGGTCATGAGAACTTGCCGGGTGCCGGTCTGGCCGAAGGACATCGAAGAGGCCGCGCCCGTCTCGAAGGACGATCCCTATGTCAAGGATGCAAGCAGCAATCCGCCGAATCTACGCTGAGCGCCGAATGACGCGCGATGCCGCATCGTTCCGGCGAGCCGGATGGCCTGGCTCGCTGACGGCCGCCGTGGCGCTGATGGTCGTTGCAGGCGTGGCCGTCGCCGCCGATGCCGGCAATGCAGACGGCGCCGCTGCGCTGGAACGCGCCGCAAAACGCGTCTCCGAAGCCGTCGCCACTGGCGAAGTGATCGCCGCCGCAAAAGGCACGCTGAAGCAGCAAGGCGACAAGGTGCCGCCGGCGCGCGCGGCCTGCCTGTCTGCCCTGGAGCCGCGCACCGTCGCGAACCGGATCGGCTATCCGCTCGCCGAGGATTTCTCCAGGGACGAGTTCCTTGCCCTGACGCGCTTCCTCGATACCCCGGAAGGCAAGCGCATCCAGCAGGCGCGAGCCGAACGGCTGGCGTCGGGCAATCTCGTTTTCCGGCTGACGCCCGAGGAATCTGCCGTTGTCGGCAAGGCCTTGCCGGCGCCGCTGGCAGCCAAGTGGTCGGCCGGCGCGGCCACGCAGCCGAACACGTTGCAGGCGATGCGCAAGGTGTTCGAGGAACAGCAGGCGATCTGCCGCAATGAAGAAACCTCACCGCGTCCCACGGCGCCCGCGCCGGTCAGCTATCGGGAAGGGCTGCCGCCCAATGTCGGCTGCTCGCAGCCGCGCCTGAGCCTGGTCAGCGAGCTGCCCGACAAGCCGGTATCGGTGACGGTGCGCGTCTGGATCGGCGAGGATGGTTCGGTGGCCCGCACTGCGGTGGAGAAACCGTCGGGCTTTCAGCCGGTCGACAACGCGGCGCGCCGAGCGATGAACGGCATGCGTTGTTCAACTCGGGGTAACGGTGCCTTGGTGCCGTTCACGACGACACAGTCGTTTGTGGTACGGGCAGGCGGCTAGTCACGGGAGTCGCTGCGACAATGTTCCCTCGTGAGTACGACTACTGGCGCAGCCGAGGCTCCATCGCTCGAAGCCGGGAACGCCTCGGTCTCAACGATCAGCGATTGTGGAGCGTCAAGGAGAGCCTGGATCAGGAGGGAGTGATTCTGCCAAATCACTCCGTGTACGCCCAGAACGATGCCTACCTGGAGATGACCAATCCAGGTTGGGAATATCAATGGAAGTACGCGATGGCGGCAGCAACGGTATTGATATTCTGCCCGCCAGCCATCTGGGCCTGGTACAGCGTGGCCGTTCACCCCCTCTTGTTCGGAACCATTGTTCCATTCTTTTCTTCGCTTCCTTACGAGCCCGATATGGCGCCGCTGTTTTGGGGAGGGTGGTTGTTGTTCTTCCCAATGGCAATCGGCGCGGCGACTCTCTTGATCATATTCTTTGACCATATGGCGGGCCGCACTGCGTTCTTTACGTACGCGCGCGGCCGGATCCGCTTCAATCGCAAGACGCGACAGGTCTATGTGCTGCGTCCCCGCTGCTGCGGTGGGAACAAGGTGTATGACTGGGACCGGCTATTGGCTGTGCTGGCTCCGGAGGGTAGGGCACCTAAGGATCGACAGATTCTGAAAGCGCTGGCGCTATATCACCCACCTGCCAATCCTGCCGACATGTCCGGTGAGGACGAGGACGTGATCTTCGTCGGGCCCACCATGCCTTCATACGAGTACACCGCAGGTCTGTGGGAATACATCCGCCTCTACATGGAAGAGGGGCCCACGGTTGAATACATCCCCAAGAACGCTCCAGAAGGGTATCGCGCCATTCCGAGGCACCTTCCCCCCGTCTATACGACTTTCTGCGGAATGCCAAGCGCTGAACAATACAAGCTTGAAATGCGCCCGGGCGTCATGGAGACCTTCTATCAGAAGCTGAGCCAGGCAACATGCCGCTGGCCGCGATTTCCGGCGGAGTGGCGAAGCGACTCCGGGATTGGCGAGCCGGAGGATCGGCCGGTGCAGACTGGGGCCGTGATGACGGCGATGGTCTATCGCGCCAAAGGCGAACTGTCGAAGGCTGACGAACTGGTTTTCTTGCGCCATTGGGGTACGGAAGAAGCGCTGGCCCGTGCGATTGCATCGCCCTGATATAGCGCTACAACGTCGTCCTCTTCCCCTCCCGATCCACTTCATACACCTTGTGCTCGCCAAGCCGGCGCTTCAACCACAACCCGGCCTTGCCGAGCACATGCGCCTTCGCCCAGATCAGATCCACACCGACCAGCCAGTCGGTGTACGGATAAGCGGTCAGCGGCAATTCGACCAGTTCCCCTGAGGCCAGCTCGGACAGGATCAGTTGCCGCGGCAGCGTGGTCCATCCTAGGCCCGTGCGCGCCAGTTCCAGCAGCGCCGCGTAGCTCTCCGCCTGCCAGCATCGCGTCGCATCGAGGTATTCGCTGCTCGGCAGCTTGTGGTTGTGGCCGCTGAACACCAGCCGCCGGTGCGCGCGCAGGTCGGCGAAATCGACGCGCTTGAGCTTCGACAGCGGATGGTCGCGGTGGGCGACATGCGACAGGATCAGCTTGCCCATCTGGGCAAAGCCGAGATCGCGCGGGTAGGCCGGCTGCGAGAACGCGATGCCCAGGTCCGCTTCGCCGCGCGCGAGCAGTTCGGCCACATCGCCATGCAGCGGATGCCGGATCTGCAGGTCGACATGCGGAAAGCGCTCGGCGAAGTCGCGTAGCGGCGGCATCAGGGTGGAGTAGGGGACTTCGATCGCCAGCGTCAGCGCCGGCTCGACGCGTTCGCCGAGCTCGTTGGCATGCGCCTCCAGTTGCAGGCAGCGCTCCAGCACCAGTTCGGCCTCGTTGCGCAGCTTTTCTCCGGCCGGCGTCAGCGTCGACGCCTTGCCGCCGCGTTCGAACAGCACCAGGCCGAGGTCGGCCTCCAGATTGGCGATCGCGGTGCTGACCGCGGACTGCGTCTTGCGCAACTGCCGGGCCGCGGCCGAGAACGAGCCGGTGCTGGCCACCAGGGTGAACATTTCCAGCTGATCGAGCGAATAGCGCATCGCTGCCTGACTCCTGCCCGTCAAAAAACTGCCTATCAAAAAAATCGATGGCTGCCGATTTGGCCCGCCGCGCAAACCCGCCGGATTATGGCGCACCGATCCGGCCGGCGCAAAAGCGCGGGACCACAGACCAGACGGAGGAGACCACGATGCATTCGCAGCAGCAGGCGGGACCAGAACCGATGCCGCAGGAGCCGGCCGCTCATTCGGCCGGTGACTCGGCCTATCAATCGGCCTATCAATCGGCCTATCAATCGGCCAACCACCCGGACGTCCGCCCGGCCGTCCACCCCGTCGACCAACGATTGCCGGTGCGGCAGCTGGCCAGCTTCGGCCTGCAGCACGTGCTGGTGATGTACGCGGGCGCCGTCGCGGTGCCGCTGATTCTTGGCAGCGCGCTGGGCTTGACCCAGCAGCAGATGGTCACGCTGATCAATGCCAATCTGTTGACCTCGGGCATCGCGACGCTGATCCAGACACTGGGCTTCTGGCGCTTTGGCGCACGCCTGCCGCTGATCCAGGGTTGTTCGTTTATCGCGATCGCGCCGATGATCCTGATCGGCCAGCAATACGGGCTCAGCCATGTGTTCGGTGCCGTCATTGCCGCCGGTGCACTGACCATCGCGATCGCGCCGCTGTTCAGCCGGCTGCTGCGCTGGTTTCCGCCGGTGGTGATCGGCAGTCTGATCGTGATCATCGGCGTCACGCTGATGCCCGCAGCGGCGATCTGGCTGGGCGGCGGCAATCCCGCGGCACCGGACTTTGGCGCGACGCCGAACCTGCTGCTCGGCCTGGCGACGATCGCCATCACGCTGTTCGTCTATGCGCGCTTCTCCGGCTTTATCGGCAATCTATCGGTGCTGATCGGCCTGCTGGCGGGCACCGCGATCGCGATGGCCTGCGGCATGACCAGCTTCGACGCGGTCGGGCGTGCCGCCTGGTTCGAGATCAGCCCGCCGTTCGCGTTCGGCGCGCCGTCGTTCGCCCCGATGCCGACGCTGGTGATGCTGCTGGCGATGCTGGTGATCATGGCCGAGACCACCGGCAATGTGCTGGCGATCGGCACCATCGTCGGCCGGCCGTCGACGCAGCGCACGCTGGGCGATGCCTTCCGCGCCGATGGACTGTCGACGATGCTCGGCGGCGTCTTCAACAGCTTTCCCTATAACGCGTTCACGCAGAACACCGGGCTCATCGCGCTTTCGAACGTCAAGAGTCGCTATGTCGTCGCCTCGGCGGGCGCGATCATGGTGCTGATGGGCCTGTTCCCCAAGCTTGGCGCGTTGATTGCATCGGTACCGCGGCCGGTATTGGGCGGCTGCGCGATCGTGATGTTCGGCATGACGACGGTGGCTGGCATCCAGGAGCTGTCGCGCGTGAAGTTCGACGGCACGCGCAACGCGATCATCGTCGCGGTGTCGGTCAGCGTGGGCGTATTGCCGATGTCGCTGCCGGCGCTGTTCGAGCGCGTCGAAGGGCCGCTGAAGCTGGTGCTCGACAGCGGCATTTTCCTCGGCGCCATCACGGCCGTGCTGCTGAACCTGTTGCTCAATCGTGGGACATCGCAGGCCGCGGTGACCGACAGCGAGCATGCCGTCGCCTCGGGCCAGTCCTGATCTCAAGGGGCCATGCCGGCCGCAATCTATTTGGATCGAATCGAATCGCGCCATCACGCGCATCTTTGCCAGGAGAATCGTCCGATGCCAGCCATCGACACCCAGACCCGTACCACCACCTCCACGCTGTCCGAACTGGACCTGCGGCTGCTGCGCGAGTCAATCGCGCTGGCCGAGCAATCGAAGCAGAACGGCCGCCATCCCTTCGCGGCGATCGTGGCGGACGAGCACGGCAATATCGTCGCCTCGGCCGGCAACAACTCGATGCCGCCGCAGGGTGATCCGACCCAGCATGCGGAGCTGGCCGCAGCGGCGCTGGCCGCCAAGCGCCTGAGTCCGGAACAGTTGGCACGCTGCACGCTGTACACCAGCGCCGAACCCTGCTGCATGTGCGCCGGCGCGATCTACTGGTGCAATATCGGCCGCGTGGTCTATGCGCTGTCGGAGCACACCTTGCTCGGGCTGACCGGCGACCATCCGGAGAATCCGACTTTCTCGCTGCCTTGCCGCGAAGTCTTCGCGCGGGGACAGCGCCAGATCGAGGTGCACGGTCCGATGCTGGAAGACGAGGCCGCGCAGTCCCATACTGGGTTCTGGAAGTAAGGCGGGGCAGGGGCCTCGCGCTTGCGACGCGTTTCGTCGCCGATGTCAGCGGGAGGCACCATGCCGGAACAACTGACCAAGCATCCCGACGTCACCCTGCAGGTGCTCAAGAGCGCCGGCGCACGGTGCGGCACGGGAGAAACCCCACAGATCCTGAAGGCTTGCCCGGCCGAGCGCTTCTGCCAGTTGCCGGGCGGCGAGATCTGCGTGTTCGGGCTGCCCGATGCGGCCCGCATGACGCAGATCACGAAAGCCGATTGGCAGGCGCTGACCGCGACGATGGCCGGCGTGACGCCAACCGCCGCCCCCGGGTCGCCGACGGCGCCCGCTACGGCGCCACCGACGGCCGCGTCATGGCTGTGGATCGTGGTCGCCCTGGTGGTCGGCCTGATCCTGGGCGCGGTGCTGGCCCGCCGGCGCCGGCCGCCGCCCTGAGCAGTGGCGGCCGGCGGAGCGACGTCGCACGGACCCATCAAGCGCCGGGCTTGTTCCGAAACACCAGCGCCAGCCCGAGCAGGATCGTAACCATGCCGGCCAATGCCAGCGGCGCGAGCCGGTTGCCGAGGATCAGATAGTCGAGCACCGCGGTGCCGGCGGGCACCAGGTAGAACAGGCTGGTCACGTTGACCAGATTGCCGCCCTGGATCATCCGGTACAGCAGCAGCGTTGCGCCGATCGAGATCACCAGCGCCATCCAGCCGAGCGGCAGCAGCAGCGCGGGCGTCCACGAGACGTGGATCGGCTCGAACGGCAGCAGCGTCAGGCACATCAGCAGCGCGATGCCGTATTGCAGCGGCATCACGTCGATCGGCGCCTGCCGGATGCCTTTCTGCACGATGGTGCCGGCCGTCATCGTCGCCAGCGCGGTCAGCGCATAGAGCATGCCGGCCACCGGGGTGCCGGCAATGCCGATGCCCTGGTAGACGACCATCACGAGCCCCGCCAGCGCCAGCACCAGCCCGACCAGCCGCAACGCCGAGAAGCGGCGCTCGGTCAGCAGCAGCGTCAGGATCGGCTGGGCGCCGAGCAGCGTGGCCAGCATGCCGGGCGTGACGCCGCGGTCCAGCGCCAGCAGGTAGCAGATCGAATAGCAGCCGGTCAGCAGCAGCCCGACCATCGCGACCCGCGCGCGCTGTCCGGGCTCGGGCAGCCAGCGGCGGCGCCATGCGGCAATCGCCAGCAGCACGCCGAACGCCAGCACGAAGCGCAGCGTCAGGAAGGCAAAGGCCGAGGCATAGGCCAGGCCCCATTTGGCGACGATCGCGCCGCTGCTCCACAGCAGCACGAACAGCGCCGTGGAGCCGTGGGCGGCCCAGGTGTCGGGCAGCTTCACGCGCGAGCGCAGGGACGGTCGGGAGGAGGAATGCCGGGACGAGGTCGGTCGGGACGAGAATGCGGACAACAGCGCCGACGAGAGCGCCGACAAGGACAGCAAGGACAACGTCGATCGCGCCGCATGCGCGAATCTTTGGAAGTTCATCGGTTTCACCTGTCATTGGTGTGACGGGCTTCGGTCGACCGTGAGCGAACGCCGGCGGCGATTGCGAGCCGGCATCGGCGCGATGCGCGGCATCGAGCAGGCGGCAATGGCGTTCGCGCGCGCCGGGCGCGCACGGTCAGACGGAAGAGTGGGGGTCGGCTGGGGTCAGCCGAGGACGGCCGCGGGCGGCGGGGCGACCGCTGCGACGACGGCGCGCGGCGGCGGTGCAACACCGGCCACGACAGCGCGCGGCGGTGCTACGCCTGCCACGACGGCGGCGACGTCAGCC
>MTEU01005434.1_pt12 | contig 11468 bp, 10 predicted proteins | sample 1042701 | NCBI WGS metagenome assembly MTEU01 (sample SAMN06185813, study PRJNA358809) | soil metagenome | isolation source: naturally attenuated soil | place: India | collected 2015-05-23
TCGAGGTCGGCCGTCTCTTCGGAGAGCGGAGAGAGCCCCAGGTAGGCCATGGCCGGCGAGAGCATCTCGTCGCCGGAATCGAGCATCGAGATACCGCAGCCGCCCTGGCGCAGCGCCGTGGTGATCTCGGGGTCGAAGATCAGCGCCCAGGAGTCGAGCGGCGCATCGTCGCCGAGAATTTCGGTGACCCGCTCGACGTTGTAGCCGATGCCGTTGGTGCCCCACATGTAGGGAATGGAGTAGCGGCTGCCGGGATCGATGAACTCCAGGTCGTCCAGCAACTCCGGGTTGAGGTTGGCCATGTTGGGCAGCTTGTCGTGATCGAGTTCCTGGTACACGCCGGCGCTGATCTGGCGGGTCAGGTAATGGTTGGAGGGTACCACCACGTCATAGCCGGAACGGCCCGCGAGCATCGCCGCGTCGAGGACCTCGTTGCTGTCGTAGACGTCATAGATCACCCGGATGCCGGTGGCTTCGGTGAACTTCTCCAGGGTGTCCGGGGCGATGTAATCCGACCAGTTGTAGACCCGCACCTCGTTGGCCTGGACGGCAGCAGCGGCCATGGCCAGAGAACCCAGCGCGACGGCCAGGGACAGCTTGCGTTGACAGGACATGATGGCACCTCGTGTTTGCATTGTTTTGTCTGCACTGTTTCCGTGAGCCCGACCATGTCATCCGCCGGGCGTTCTCCCTACTCCACTAGACGCTCAGCAGCAGAAACTCCCTCTCCCACGAACTGATCACCTTCTTGAAATTCTCGTTCTCCACCCGCTTGACCGCCACGTAGCCGGTGACGAAACGATGGCCCAGGTACTGCTCGAGCTCGCTGCAGTTCTCCATGCGCTCCAATGCCTGCTCCAGGGTGAACGGCAGCCGCAGGTTGCGTCGCTCGAACGCCCGCCCCTGCACCGGCGCGGAAGGGTTGAGCTGCTGTACCATGCCCAGATAGCCGCACAGCAGGCTGGCCGCGATGGCCAGATAAGCGTTGGCATCGGCCCCCGGCAGGCGGTTCTCGATGCGCCGGTTCTGCGGCGACGAATCGGGAACGCGCAGGCCACAGGTGCGATTCTCCTCGCCCCACTCCACGTTGACCGGCGCCGAGGTATCGGGCAGGAAGCGACGGAAGGAGTTGACGTTGGGCGCCATCAGCGGCAGCGCCTCGGGGATGAAGCGCTGCATGCCGCCGATATGGTGCAGGAACAGCTGGCTCATCGAGCCATCCTCGTTGGCGAACACGCTCTTGCCGGTGGTCGCATCCAGCACGCTCTGATGAATGTGCATGGCACTGCCGGGCTCGTTGGTGATCGGCTTGGCCATGAAGGTCGCCACCACGTCGTGCTTGAGCGCGGCCTCGCGCAGGGTGCGCTTGAACACGAATACCTGATCGGCCAGCATCAAGGGGTCGCCGTGACGGAAGTTGATCTCCATCTGGGCGGTCCCCTCTTCATGGATCAGGGTATCGATGTCGAGCCCCTGGATCTCGCACCAGTCGTACATGTCCTCGAACAGCGGATCGAACTCGTTGGCGGCATCGATGGAGAACGACTGTCGGCCGGTCTCCTGGCGCCCACTGCGACCGATGGGCGGCAGCAGCGGCAGGTCGGGATCCTCGCAGCGCTTGGTCAGATAGAATTCCATCTCCGGCGCCACCACCGGCTTCCAGCCCTGCTCCGCGTACAGCGCCAGCACCTTCTTGAGCTGATTGCGACAGGAGAGCTCGATGGGGTTGCCCATCTTGTCGTAGCAGTCGTGGATCACCTGGGCGGTGGGCTCCAGCGCCCAGGGCACCGGGTAGACCGCTGAACTGTCGGGCCGACACAGCATGTCGATATCGGCCGGGTCGAGCAGCGAGTAGTAGAGTTCGTCCTCGACGTAATCGCCGGTGACGGTCTGCAGCAGCACGCTTTCAGGCAGACGCATGCCCTTCTCGGCCATGAACTTCGACACGGGGGTGATCTTGCCACGGGCGATGCCGGTGATGTCGCTGACCAGACACTCCACCTCGGTGATGCGTCGTTCCTTCAGCCAGCTTTCCAGGTCTTTCATGGGAACCTCGTTGCGGTTCTTGCCGAACCTGTCGTCGTTATAGTCGGTCACGCAGTTTGTAGAATGTGGTCGCCAGCACCAACAGCGGCGTGCGCAGACGCTCGCCCCCCGGGAAGCGACGGTGTGGCATGGCGGCAAAGAGGTCGAAGCGCTCGCTCTGACCGGCAATGGCTTCGGCCAGGAGCTTACCAGCCAGCCCGGCCAGCGCCATGCCGTGCCCCGAGTAGCCCTGGGCGTAGTAGACGTTGGCGCCGAGTCGGCCGAAGTCCGGTGCCCGATTGAGCGTGATGGCCACGTCCCCACCCCAGCGGTAGTCGATGCGCACGCCCTCGAGCAGCGGGAACAGCCGCGCAATCTTGGCATCCATGCGCCGCTGCAGGCCACGCGGCTCGCGTCCATCGTAGCTGACCTCTCCACCATAGATCAGTCGCTTATCGGCCGACAGGCGATAGTAGTCGAGCACGAAGTTGGCGTCGGAAATGGCATCGTTGTACGGCAGCACCTGGCTGGCCCGCGCCTCGCCCAGCGGTTCGGTAGCAACGATGTAGTTGGCCGCACGCATGATGTGGCCGTCCAGCTCCGGCAGCAGCCGGCCCAGGTAGGCGTTGGCCCCCACCACCACGAAGTCGGCGGTTATCTCGCCGTGCTCGGTCACCACGGTGGCCGGCTGGCCGCGGCGCACGTCCAGGACCGGGCTATGCTCGTGGATCGCCACCCCGGCCTGCTGGGCGGCACGTGCCAGGCCCAGGGTATAGTTGAGGGGGTGCAGATGCCCGCCTTCGCTATCGAACAGCGCGCCGGGGTAGGCGTCGGTGACCACCCGCTCACGCAGCGCCTCGCCTTCGAGCCAGGCCAGCGCCTCATAGCCATAGTCACGCGCCATGCGCTCCTGAAACTGACGCAGCTCGCGAACGTGACGTGGCTTCACCGCAGCATGCAGGTAGCCCCAGGCAAGATCGCAGGGAATCGCATGGCGCTCGATCAGCTCCGCCGTCAGACGTACAGCCTCGCGGCTCATCTCCCACACCTGGCGGGCCCGCTCACGGCCCAGCGCCTGCTCCACGGTGGCGATATCGGTTCCCAGGCCAGGCAGGATCTGGCCGCCACTGCGCCCGGAAGCGCCGAATCCGATCTCATGGGCTTCGAGCAGAGCCACCGAGTAGCCGCGCTCGGCCAGGTGCAGCGCCGCGGAACAGCCGGTGATGCCACCGCCAACCACGCAGACGTCAACGCGCTGGTGCCCGCGCTGCGGCGGGCACGCCCGGTCGAGACGTACCGCCACCGAGTCTCGGTAGTAGGAGGCGGGGCTTGCAAACTGTGCGGCATCGGCCATGCAACGAATCCTGGAGCGATCCAGCTTGTGGTTGCTTTAGTCTGGCATCATACCAACGGGGAGTGTCAAGTATCCAACAACGATATTTTCCAGACGATTCTCTTGGGCGAGCCTCGAATTTCAGAAAAAATATTTTAAATCAATAAATTAAGAAACAAAAGTCGTGACATCACGTAACCCTACGGTTTCGTATCACGCAAAACCTGTCAAATAATAACCATCACCCACTCTTCTCGGTGCCGGCACAGACGGGACAGGCGGGATCTCGCGGAACCTGGAAGTGACGCCACTGCCCCGTCATGCCGTCGAAGGTGGAGAGCCCGCGGTGCGGGCTGCCGGCGCCGCTGAGCAGCTTGACCGCCTCCAGCGCCTGAAAGCAGCCGATCAGTCCCACCAGCGGCGCCACGACGCCATTCTCGGCACAGCGCAGCTCTTCGTCGCCGCCCTCTCCCGGCGGGTAGAGGCAGGCGTAGCAGGGGGCAGCCGGATCGCGCGGATCGAATACGGCGAGCTGCCCCGAGAAACGGATCGCCGCTCCCGACACCAGCGGCACACCGGCTCGGCGGCAGGCGGCGTTGATGGCGTAGCGGCTGGAGAAACGGTCGGTACAGTCGAGCACCAGGTCGACGTCGGCCACCACCGCATCGAGCGCAGCCTCGTCGAGATGCGCCTCGATCACACGAATGTCGCAACCCGGATTGAGCGCCAGCGCCGAGTCGCGTGCGGAGCACGCCTTGTTACGCTGGAGATCGGCCATGCCGTGAGCGATCTGTCGCTGCAGATTGGAAAGCTCCACTGCGTCGGCATCGGCCAGGATCAGGTGGCCAACGCCGGCAGCGGCCAGGTAGAGCGCTACCGGCGAGCCCAGCCCACCGGCGCCTACCACCAATACCCGCGAGGCCAGCAGGCGCTCCTGCCCCTCGATGTCGATCGCGTCCAGCATGATCTGCCGGCTGTAGCGCAGCAGCGCCTCGTCGTTCATGGCCATTACTTGCCTTCGAGCTCCTCGATGTCGGGAACGTAGAGCGAGAACTCCTCCTTGACCTCCTCCATCACCACGTAGCTCTTCGACTCCTTGACCCCGGGAAGGGTCAACACCACGTCGCCGAGCAATTGACGGTAGGCGGCCATTTCGGGAATTCGGCACTTGAGTATGTAATCGAACTGCCCCGACACCAGATGACACTCCTGGATCTGGGGCAGACGGGAGACTGCGCGACGGAACTCGTCGAACACCGCCGGCGACTGGGTCTCCAGGCTGATCTCGACGAACACCAGCAGATTGGCCTTGAGCGAGCGCGGATCGAGCACGGCCTTGTAGCCGCGAATGACGCCGGACTTTTCGAGCCGCTTGACGCGTTCCAGGCAAGGCGTGGTGGAAAGGCCTACCTGGGCGGCCAGGTCGACGTAGGAGATGCGGGCGTTCTCCTGCAGACAGCGCAGGATCTTGAGGTCGATACGGTCCAGTGAGCGGGTCTTGGTTTTCATTGTCGTGTCGAGGGATGCCGATTCAGAGTGAGTGAAGCGTCGCCATGACAGCAAATCGACCTGAAAATGCGCGGCAATCAGGAGCAGTGCTGGTGTTCGGTGTCACAAACATGTCGACATTTGGAATTATTTCCTGAACAGGTGTACCACAGCCCCCGCTCCCCCTCCAGTACCGCCTCCTCAACGTTTTGGCATGAACCGACCGAAGGTGATGCGCTCCCGCCCTCCCAGGTCCTGGCGACTGGCCACTTCGACATATCCGCAGCCGCGCAGCAGGTCGCGCACGGCGGCCGCCTGGTCGTGGCCATGCTCCAGCGCGACCCAGCCGCCCGGCTCGAGATGACCGACGGCCTGCTCGACGATATGACGCAGATCCGCCAGCCCCGAGTCGGCCGCCACCAGCGCGCTTCTGGGTTCGAAGCGCACATCGCCCTGACCCAGGTGAGGATCGGCGGGGTCGATATAGGGCGGATTGGCGGCCACCAGGGTGTAGCGCTCTCCGGCCAGGGTGGAAAACCAGTCGCTGACCTGAAACCGGGCGTTGCCGATGGCCAGACGGTGGGCGTTCGAGGTGGACAACGCCACGGCCTCGGGCACCCGATCGACGCCAAGCGCCTGCCAGCCGGGGCGCTCGCTGGCGAAGGCCAGCGCAATGGCGCCGGTACCGGTGCCCAGATCGAGCAGCCGCCCCGATGGTTGTGCCGCCAGTTCGAGCAGCACTTCCACCAGGGTTTCGGTATCGGGGCGCGGAATCAGGGTATGCGGCGAGGTCTTCAGAGACAGCCCCCAGAACTCGCGCGTACCGGTGAGGTAGGCCACCGGGCGCCCCGACGCCCGAGCGGCAACCAGAGCCTCGTAGCGCGCGCGCTGGAAGGTGGGGGCCTTCCTGTCGCCCCAGGTGTAGAGCCAGGTGCGCTCGACGCCGAGCACATGGCACAGCAGCACTTCGGCATCGAGCCGGGGGCTGGGCGAGCCCGAACGCGCCAGACGCTCGCTCGCCCGGACCAGCAGCGCATCGAGACGGACGCTGCCGTCGGGCACCACGGGCTGCACCTCAGACCTCCTGCTGCAGCGCCGCGAGCTGCTCGGCCTGGTGCTCGTGCACCAGGGGGTCGAGTACCTCGTCGAGCTCGCCGGCCATGACTTCGCCCAGCTTGTAGAGCGTGAGGTTGATGCGATGGTCGGTGAGCCGCCCCTGGGGGAAGTTGTAGGTGCGGATCCGCTCGCTGCGATCGCCGGAGCCCACCAGGCTGCGACGGGTATCGGCCTGCTCACGCTGCCGGCTCTCCACGGCGCTCTGCTTGAGGCGTGCGGCCAGCAGCGACATCGCCTTGGCGCGGTTCTTGTGCTGGCTGCGCTCCTCCTGGCACTCCACCACCACGCCGGTGGGCAGGTGGGTGATGCGGATGGCCGAATCGGTGGTATTGACGTGCTGGCCGCCGGCGCCGCTGGAACGGAAGGTGTCCACACGCAGATCGGCGGGATTGATGTCGACGTCGCCGACCTCGTCGGCTTCCGGCATCACCGCTACGGTACAGGCGGAGGTGTGGATACGACCCTGGGACTCCGTCGCCGGCACGCGCTGTACGCGGTGTGCGCCCGACTCGAACTTGAGCCTGGCATAGACCCCTTCGCCCTTCACCCGCGAGATGATCTCCTTGTAGCCGCCCTGCTCACCGTGACTGGCGCTGATCACCTCGACCTTCCAGCCCTGCTTCTCGGCATAGCGGGAGTACATGCGGAACAGATCGCCGGCGAACAGGGCCGCCTCGTCGCCGCCGGTACCGGCGCGAACCTCGAGAAAGACATTGCGGCCATCGTCGGGGTCGCGCGGCACCAGCAACTGCTTGAGCCTCACTTCCAGCCCTTCCAGCCGCTCCCGGCCCTCTTCCAGCTCCAGTTGGGCCAGCTCGCGCATCTCGGCGTCGCTGTCTTCGGCCAGCTGTGCAGCGTCTTCGAGGTCGCTCTCGGTGGCGCGATAGTCGCGCCAGGCCTCGACCAGGGGCTCGAGCTCGGCATACTCGCGGGAATAGTCACGGAACCGGGGCTGATTGCCGATCACCTCGGGCTCCGCCAGCAGGGCGGCGAGCTCCTCGAAGCGCTCGACGAAGCCATCGAGACGCTGGCGCAGGGTCGCTTTCATGGCGTGTCCTGTCAGATTTTCGTGGATGGGGAGTCCAGCAGCAGCGCCTCGGCAGCGCTGAGCAGATCGCGTCGCTCGCTCCCGGACGCCTCGCGCAGCGCCACCGTGGGGTGGTGCAACAGTCGGTTGGTGAGCTGATGTGCGAGCAGGCGAATCACCTCTTCGGGATCCTCGCCGCGGGCCAGCCGGGCCAATGCCTGACGCTCCGAGAGTTCACGCAGCTCGGACGCCCGGTCGCGGTAGCGGCGGATCAACTCGCCGCCGCTGCGAATGCGCCGTTCATGCAGCCAGACATGCACGCCATGCTCGATCAGCGCTTCGGCCTGATCGGCGGCCGCCTGGCGGTGACGACGGTTCTCCTGGATCACCTCGTTGAGATCATCGACCGTGTACAGGAAGATGTCATCCAGGTCGCCCACCTCGGGCTCGATGTCGCGAGGAACGGCGATGTCGACCATGAAGATCGGCCGATGGCGACGCTTCTTCAGCGCCCGCTCGGCCATGCCCTTGCCCAGGATCGGCAGCGGTGCGGCAGTGGAAGAGATGACGATGTCGGAGCGCGCCAGGGCATCGGGTATCTCGTTGAGAGAAATCGCCTCGGCATCGAACTCGCCGGCCAGCAGCTCGGCACGCTCGCGCGTGCGGTTGGCCACGATCATGTCGCGCACGCCGGCCTCGCGCAGATGTCGGGCCACCAGTTCGATGGTTTCGCCGGCACCGATCAACAGCGCCCGTGCCCGAGCGAAATCCTCGAAGATCCGGCTGGCCAGGCTGACCGCGGCATAGGCCACCGACACCGGATTCTGGCCGATCCCGGTGCGCGTGCGGACCTGCTTGGCCACCGAGAAAGTGTGCTGAAACAGCAGCTCGAGTTCACCGCCGAGGCCGCTCGCCTGGCGTGCCGACTGATACGCCTCCTTGAGCTGGCCGAGAATCTGGGGCTCGCCCAGCACCATCGAATCGAGCCCGACGGCCACACGCATGAGATGGCGCGCGGCATCGTTGTCCAGATAGTGGTAGGCGCAGGGGGTGAGCTCCTCGAGCTTGAGCCCATGAAAATGGCTCAGCCAGTCGAGAATGGCACGCTCGCCGCTCGGCTCGGTGACGCAGTAGAGCTCCGTGCGGTTGCAGGTCGACAGCACCGCCGCTTCGTGCACCTGGGGAATATGGCGCAGCTGGGTCAGCGCCGACTCCAGCTGCGCGGGCGTGAAGGCGACCCGCTCGCGCACCGCGACAGTGGCCGTCCTGTGGTTGATTCCAAGGGCAAGAAGCGTCATGCGTTAAGCGTCTTCGATGATGTCGGCCGGCGGCAGCGTAAGTGAAAAAAACATATCTGCGGCGCTGCATTCTATCACAGCCTTTCGCACTCGGCGCCAGCCGCACCAAGCGCGCAATTGACACACGACAAGGCAAACGGCATTCATGACCTGGCCGCCCCGATCGCAGCGATCCCTTTGCCACCGCGCGGCTAGCCGTTATGCTGACACCTCGGGACACCAGATGAGACACGCATGCCCTCGACGTTGAAGCGCTCTTCGCGCCATGGATTGGCAGTGCTTGGCCTGGCTGCACTGCTGAGCGGCTGCCAAGGCCTGGCCACCTCGCCATTCGCCACCGCTACAGACGACCCCCTGGCCTCGGCCCCGCCCATCGAGCGCGGCCTGGACGCCGAAGGGCTGGCCACGCTGCTGACGGCGGAATTTGCCGGACAGCGCGGCGACTACCGCCGCGCCACCCTGGGTTACCTGGCCATGGCCGAGCGCTATCAGGCCGCCCCGCTGGCGGAACGCGGCACGCTGGCGGCGCGTTTCAGCAACGACATCCTGCTGCTCGACCAGGCGGTCAGCACCTGGCACGAGCTCGCCCCGAACGCCGAAGCGCCCTTGCGCCTGCTCTCGGGGTTGGCACTGCAGCGCGGTGACTGGACGACGGCCCTGGAATGGCGCCTGGCGCTGGCAGAGCAGGGCCAGCATGCGGAGCTGGCGCTGCTCGCCGAACTGGCGCTGGAAGCCGGCACCGACCCGCTGCCCCTGCGCGAACGGCTGCGCGCGCATCTCGAACGCCCCACAGCCACCGCTCACCCCCACTATCACGATGCCGTGCTGGCCACGGCCATCCTGGAGGCGGCCACCGGTCAGTCGCTGCAGGCCGAGCGACGTCTGAACCAGCTCGCCCGCGACCACGCCGAACTGCCCGCCCTGTGGCTGACCCGGGCGCAGCTGGCCCTCGAGGCGAACAACCCGCGCCAGGCCCGCGAGGCCGCAAGCCGCGGCCTGGAGGTGTCTCCCGGCGACCCGCGCTTTCTGCTGCTGATGGCACAAGCCGAGCTGATGCTGGGCAATGTCGAGGCCGCCGAGCGTCACACTTCGACCCTGCTCGACGAGCACATCGGCAATCAGGAGCTGCGCATCTCGCTCGCCGGCCTCTATCTGGAGGACGGTCACCTCGATGCCGCACGGCGCCTGCTGCTGCCCCTGGTGAGCAGCGACGAGCCCCCACCCGCCGCCTTCTACCTGATGGGCATCATTGCCGAGGAGGAGGACGAGGTGGACAACGCCCTGCTCTACTATCGCCAGGTGGCGCCCGGCGGCGACTTCCTGCGTGCCCGCCTGCGCGCGGCGCGCATGCTGATCGACGACGATCGGCTGCTCGACGCCCGTGCCTTCCTGCGTATCGAGCGCCTGCGCCACGAGGCCCGCTTCAGCGAGCTGGTGGCACTGGAAGTGGAGCTGCTCGGCGAAGCCGGCCTGGAAGCGGAAGCCGATGCGCTGCTCAATCGCGAGCTCTCACGCACCCCCAACGACGAGACCCTGCTTTATCTTCGCGGCATGCGCGCCTGGGAGCGGGGCGACATCGAAGCCATGGAGCGCGATCTCGGGCGCATCATCGAAGCCAACCCGGACAACGCCACCGCCCTGAACGCTCTCGGCTACACGCTGGCGGACCTCAACGTCGAAGACCGCGTGGAGGAAGCCCGCGAGCTGATCGAGCGAGCCCATGCGCTGGAGCCCGGCAACCCCGCCATCATGGACAGCCTGGGCTGGGTGTATTACCGCCTGGGCGACCCCGAACGCGCCCTGCCGTGGCTGGAGCGCGCCTATGCCGGCATGCCCGACCAGGAGATTGCCGCCCACCTGGCCGAGGTACTATGGGTACTGGAAAGGCACGATGATGCTCGCAGAGTGGTCGAACAGGCGCTGCAGCGCTTCGACGAACACCCGCTCATCGACGAGCTTCTCGAACGCATACCCGAGCTGGCACCCTGATCCAACCCACTGCTCCACGAGACGACGTCATGACACACCGGATGACCACGATACGATGCCTGGCGGCGGGCCTGACACTTGCCCTGCTGGCCGGCTGCGCCGCCCCGGGAACCGCGCCCGACATGCGCGCCGACCGCTGGGAAGCCCAGCAGGAGCGCCTCGCCGAGCTGGACACCTGGATCCTGGTCGGCAAGGCCGGCCTGCGCACGCCCCAGGAGTCGACCAGCGCCAATCTCGACTGGAGTCAGCATCCACACTACTACCGCATGCTGATCAGCGGCCCCTTCGGCAGCGGCCGCAACCTGCTCGAAGGCCGCGAGGGCCGCTTCTCCCTGACCAACGCCAACGGCCGCTTCGTGGCCGAGACCCCGGAAGCGCTGATGCAGCAGCAGCTCGGCTGGTCGCTGCCGGTGAGCTCGCTGGCCGACTGGATCCGCGGCCTGCCCGCCGATCACAGCCAGTACCGGCTCGAGCACGACGACACGGGCTTTCCCCAGCGCCTGGAGCAGGACGGCTGGCAGATCGACTATCGCGACTGGGTCGAGGTGGAATCGCTATGGCTGCCGCGCCGCCTGATCATGGAGTACGACGACCTGCGCGTGACCCTGGTGGTCACCGAGTGGCGCCCCGTGCTCGATGACTGAGCCGAGGCGTGAGTCGACGATCGAGACGATGACCGACAGCGCGACCGCAGCCGAGCTCACCCTGCCGGCACCGGCCAAGCTCAACCGCATGCTGCACATCGTCGGTCGACGGGCCGACGGCTATCACGAACTGCAGACCCTGTTCCAGTTTCTCGATCACGGCGACACCCTGCATCTGCGCCTGCGCGACGATGGCGAGATCCGTCTGACGCCGGCCCTGCCGGGCGTGCCCGACAGCGACAACCTGATCGTGCGGGCGGCCCGGCTGCTGCAAGCCGAGAGCGGCTGCCGGCTGGGCGCCGACATCCATCTGACCAAGCGCCTGCCGATGGGTGGCGGCCTGGGCGGCGGCAGCAGCGATGCCGCCACCGCGCTGCTCGGCCTCGACCGCCTGTGGCGTCTCGACCACCCGCTCGAGCCGCTTGCCGAACTCGGCCTGCGCCTCGGCGCCGACGTGCCGGTGTTCGTCCGCGGTCGTGCCGCCTGGGCCGAGGGTGTAGGAGAGAGGCTCACCCCGGTGGAACTCGACACCCCCTGGTTCGTGGTCG
>MTEU01001156.1_pt1 | contig 11462 bp, 13 predicted proteins | sample 1042701 | NCBI WGS metagenome assembly MTEU01 (sample SAMN06185813, study PRJNA358809) | soil metagenome | isolation source: naturally attenuated soil | place: India | collected 2015-05-23
CATTTTAGCTTCGCTTTGCGATCGGAGTGGCATCCGGTGAAAGATTGCCTAATTCGCTTTTGCTGCCGCCCGATCCAGCACCACGAAATATTTGCGCACCGGCTCGATCACCTCGAATACGCCTTCGAATCCGGCGGGAATCACGCAGGCATCGCCGGGGCCGAATTCGCGGGCCTCGCCCGCGGCATCGCTGATGCGCAGGCGGCCGCTAATCACATGGAAGAATTCTTCCTTGCCCTGTGGGAACGCAATACGCCACGCCCCGGGCTCGCAGGCCCAGATGCCGCAATCGAAATCGCCATGCGTCGCGCTGTAATGCGTCCACGTGGTGCGATCCGGATTGCCACGCACCAGGCGGTCGGGACGCGGATTGTCATGCGTGGGAATGGGCTCGGTACGAAAGTCGATCAGCTTGGTCATGGGTACCACGGTGTTGTCGTATGGGATGGTGTCATCCGCAGTGGTCTTATTGGCAATGGCGTTATCCGCCCGCGCCGGTCCAGCGCAATTCGCTCAGGTAGTCGTGGCCATCGGTGGCCATCCAGGTGCGCCGGAATTCGACCGGGGCGCCTTGCAGATCGAATGCCACGCGAATCGCCAGCAATACCGGATGTCCGGCCGGCAAACCGAATGGATCGGCCATGCTTCGCGGCAATACGCGCGCCTGCAGTCGATCCTCGACGCGGCTGATCGATACGCCGCACTGCTGCTCCAGAAACGAATACACCAGATGCGCAGCGGCGCCGTCCTCGCCCCACTCCCGAGCGCCGACGCGGGCAAACGGAAAGGCGATCGTTTCGAGAACCAGCGGCTTGCCGTCGATGTCCCGGCGGCGCCGCAGCCGGTAGACCATCGCATCGTCCTGCAGCTTCAGCGCCGCCCTTTCCTCTTCGTCGGCGCTCGCTCGTTCGCGGCTCAGGATGGTATCGACCGGCAGCCGCCGCGCGCCATCGGCGCGATCGACCAGGCGAAAGAAGCTGGTGAAGGCGCGCTCGTCGGTGGCGCGCGCGACGAAGGTGCCGCGGCCGCGATGACGCGTGACCAGGCCCTGGCCGCTGAGGACATCGAACGCCTTGCGCACGGTGCCGACGCTGACTTTCAGTTCACGCGCGAGCGCCTCTTCGCCGGGCAGCAATTGGCCGGGCAGCCATTCCCCTCCGATGATGCGTTCGCGGATATGCCGGGCAAGACGAACAAAGGCCGGGCTCAGATCGATGGCGGTCATCCGCGAATTCTATATAGAACATAGAAATAACACTACAGAATTTGATTCCCAACGGTTTATCGAGTCCCTACAGTCACCATCGATCTGCATCAGCAATGGCATCGGCGATGGCATCGCGAATTCACCGCCGATTTCGCCCCCGTATCGATGCAGCGCCAATAACCGGCCGCGACCATACGCAAGGCCGGAACGACCGAGGAGACATCCCATGAACCGTCCTTCCACCGCCGCGCGCCTGCTTGGCGCCCTGACGCTGGCCGCCGCCTGCGGCGCCGCCATCGCGCAGACCGCGTATCCGACCCGCCCCGTGACCATCGTCGTGCCGTACTCCCCCGGCGGCACCACCGATATCGTCGCGCGGCTGGCCGCGCAGTATCTGTCCGAGTCGCTGGGCAAGAGCTTCGTGGTGGACAACCGCCCAGGCGCCAGCGGCACCATCGCCGCCGGCATGGTGGCCAAGGCCGCGCCCGACGGCTATACGCTGCTGGCCAACGAGGTCGGCCAGACGGCGACGCCGGCACTGTTCTCGAACCTCAAGTACGACCCGGTCAAGGACCTGACGCCGGTCACGCTGATCGCGGAAACGCCGGTAGTGCTGGCCGTCACGCCGTCACTGCCGGTACGCACGCTCAAGGACCTGCTGGCCTACGGCAAGGCGCACCCGAATGCGCTCAATTACGGCTCCGGCGGCGCCGGCAGCGGCCCGCATATCGCCGGCGAGCTGTTCAAGCAGGTATCGGGTATTCCCGTGACGCACGTCCCCTACAAGGGATCGGGCCCGGCGATCACGGACCTGATGGCCGGGCAGATCCAGATGCTCAGCTCGGCCGCGCCCACCATCGCGCCGCACGTGGTCAGCGGCAAGATCCGCGCGCTGGCCGTGGCGGGACCGCGCCGCGTCCCGACGCTGCCCGATGTGCCGACCGCCGCAGAGGCCGGCCTGCCGGGCTTCCAGTTCAGCATCTGGTTCGGACTGGCCGCGCCGCATGGCACGCCGCCCGAGATCGTCAACAAGCTCAATGCCGAACTGCAGAAGATGCTGCAGCAGCCCGCGATCCGCGAAAAGCTGTCGGCCGTGGGTGCCGATCCGGTCGGTGCCGGTCCGGAAGCCTTCGGCAAGCGCATTGCCAGCGAAACCCGCCGCTGGGGCGACCTGATCCGCCAGTCGGGCATCAAGCTCGATTGATCGAACCCATCGAATCGACATGAACAAGCCCATCCATCGCATTACCTCCGTCGAAGCCCTGCATGTCGGGCAATTCCTCTATGCCCGTATCCGTACCGAGGCCGGCCTGACCGGCTATGGCGAGGCCGGTTCCTGGGGCCATATCGAAGCCGCCAAGGCCGCGCTGGAAAAATTCGGCCAGTACCTGATCGGCAAGGACGCGAACCAGATCGAGCTGCACTGGAACGTGATGCAGCGCTTCTCGCATTTTCGTGGCACCGCCGTCAACGCCGCGGTATCGGCCATCGATATCGCGCTATGGGACCTGCTCGGCAAGCGGCTGCAGGCGCCGGTCTGGCAACTGCTGGGCGGCGGCTATCGCGACAAGCTGCGCGTCTACGGCCATGTCTATGCCGAAACGCTGGACGAGGTGCTGGCCGATTGCCGCCGGCTGCGCGCGGAAGGCTTTACCGCGGTCGGGCATATCAACCCCTTCCTCGACGAACCGGAGGGCGACGCCTATTTCCGCTCGCATGCCGGCAAGGTACGCGACGCCAGGGAACGCGTGATGGCGTTTCGCGAGGCGGTCGGTCCGGATGTCGATCTGCTGATCGAGATGCACCGGCGCCTGAGCCCGGCCGAGGCCATCGCCATCGGGCAAGTCCTCGAGCCGCTGACGCCGATGTGGCTGGAGGACCCGCTTCGGCCCGAGTTCTATCCGCAGATGACGACGGTCGGCCATGCCATCCGCGTGCCGATCGCCACCGGCGAGCGCTTCTGCACGCCGGCCGAGTTCCATCTGCAGCTGGCCGGCGGCGGCGTGCGTTTCGCGCGAACCTCGGTCTGCGTCTGCGGCGGCATCACCGGCGCGAAGAAAATCGCCGCGCTGGCGGAGGCGCAAAACGTCGACATCGCCCCGCACAATCCACTGTCGCCAATCAGCCTGGCCGCCTGCATGCAGGTCGCCGCGGCGGTGCCGAACTTCGCGATCCAGGAATATCCGACCGGCTTCGAGAACCTGGTACTGAAGTCGGGCCAGAAGCTGCTGGGCGCCGATCTGGTCAAGCGCTATCCGGTACCGGAGAACGGCTTTATCGCGGTGCCGGACGCGCCGGGCATCGGCATCGAGCTGGTCGACGACGTCGAGCACCGGCGCGCACCGCTGTATCGGCCGGTGTCGATGCGGCGGACCATCGATGGCGCGCCGCTCGATCAATAGGAACGCCAGCCCCTTCTGCGCCGCGTTCTACGCCTGCTCGCCGACCTGGCTCTCCAGCTCGGCGAGCCGCTTCTTCAGCGCCCGCTCCTGCTGGAAGCGGACGGTCTCGTCGCGGATCACCGCGACGATCCCCGTCACGGTACCCGCCGCGTCCTTCAGCAGCGCGACGGTGAAGGCGATCGACATCGCCTTGCCGTCCTTGTCGATCGCCGGCACCTTCAGCAGCTCGCTGCCGTAGCGCGTGATGCCGGTGGCCATCGTCTTGTCGTAGCCCTGCCAATGCCGCGCGCGCAGCCGCTCGGGAATGATCAGGTCGAGCGACTGGCCCAGTGCCTCGGCCTCGGTATAGCCGAACATCCGCTGCGCCGCGGGATTCCACAGCGTAATGGCGCCGCGGGCATCGGCGATCACGATGGCATCGCCGATGGCGGCCACCAGTTGCGCATAGTCGATCGGTTCCGGCATGGGGATCTCCTCGCTGTCGTCGTTGTCATTGTTGTCGTTGTCTTTGCCGCCCGCGCGTTCGGTGCGCCGGGTACTGGACCGACGGTAGCCCGATCCGCGCCGGCCCGCAATGGATGCCGCGCTGCCAGCGTGGAGAATCGCATTCGCCGCGGTACTGAGCGCCTTTCGATGATTTCGCTTGGGAATCAATCGGGCACCATTTAAGATGCCGCCCTGAGTCAGGCCGGAGAAGCCATTGGCGCGGCCTTTTTGTCGATCCGTCATCGATCCGCCATTGCCAAACAGAATGCTGCGAGCGCGCATCCCCCTTTATCTGGCGTTCCTGATCGCCATGCTGATCACTGTCCCGGCGAGCGCGAGGCCCGCGAAACTTGACGCCCGCCTGCAGGCCGCGGCCGCCCAGGGCGATGCCGCCGAGATTGCGCTGCTGCTCAAGCAAGGGGCGAATCTCGAAGTCCGGGACGACAGCGGCGCCACGCCGCTGCTGATCGCGACCCGCCGCAACCATATCGACGCCGCCAGGGTACTGATCGACGCCGGCGCCAACGTCAATGCCAAGGACCGCATCCAGGACAGCGCCTATCTGTATGCCGGCGCGCGCGGCTACAACGAGATCCTGAAGATGACGCTGACGCATGGCGCCGATCTGAAGAGCACCAACCGCTATGGCGGCACGGCGCTGATTCCGGCGGCCGAGCGCGGGCATGTGCAGACCGTGCGCATCCTGATCGCCGCCGGCGTCGACGTCAATCACATCAACCGGCTGCATTGGACGGCCTTGCTCGAGGCCATCCTTCTCGGCGATGGCGGACCGAGCCACACCGAGATCGTCCGCTTGCTGGTCGACGCCAAGGCCGATGTCAATATCCCCGACGGCAAGGGCGTGACCGCGCTGCAGCATGCCCGCCAGCGGGGTTATCGCGATATCGAGCGAATCCTGGTCAAGGCGGGCGCGCGGCAATAGCACCGCGGCCCGACATCCCGCGCTAGCGCTGCATGCCCCAGCGCCGCACCGTGGCCGCCTCCAGCGTGCGGAACACCAGCCCTTCGACCAGCAGGCCGATCAGGATCACCATCGCCAGGCCGGCGAACACGCGGTCGGTATAGAGCTCGTTGCGGTTCTGGAAGATGTACCAGCCCAGGCCGCCCTTGCCCGACGACGCGCCAAACACCAGCTCGGCCGCGATCAGCGTGCGCCAGGCGAAGGCCCAGCCGATCTTCAGGCCCGACACAATGGCCGGCAGCGCGGCCGGCACCAGGATCAGCAGCACATAGCGCAGCCCGCGCAGGCCATAGTTGCGTCCCGTCATGCGCAAGGTCTCCGGCACGCCACGAAAACCCGCATAGGTGTTCAGCGCCAACGGCCACAGCACCGAGTGGATCAGCACGAAGATCAGGCTCCCGCTGCCCAGGCCGAACCACAGCAGCGCGAGCGGCAGCAAGGCGATCGCCGGCAACGGGTTGAACATCGCGGTCAGCGTATCGAGCAGGTCGCGCCCGACCGTCGTGGAGACCGCCAGCGTGGTCAGCACGAAGGCGAGCGCGATGCCGGCGGCATAGCCTTGCAGCAGGATCGTCAGCGAGATCGCGGCCTTGCTCAGCAGCTCGCCGGTGGTCAGGCCCTCGACGAAGGCCTGGGCGGTCGCCACGAAGGACGGCAGCAGCAGATCGTTGTTCTGCAGCCGGGCCACCGCCTCCCACAGCGCCGCCAGTACCAGAAGGATCACGGCGCGACGCAATCCGCTGTTCTGCCACAGCCGCTGGCGCAGCGGCAGCGCCCGCGCAACCGCGGTGGCGGTGAAGGGTTCGAGCTCGCGTTCGTACTCGGGCCGCAGCGGCGGCAGGGACTGCGTTGTCGTAGTGGCGATGGTCGTCATGGCTGTCCCCTTCAGCGTGCCCGCGCGGTACGCGGCGGGATGTCGGCGGCGTCCGCGATGTCAGTGTCGGCGGCGGCGTCCGGCCCCGGCGTATCGAACAGCAGCCGATGGATGCGCTGCGCGGTCTGCTGGAAGGCCGCGCTGCCCTGGCTGTGCAGATCGAACTGGTGGCTGTTCAGCTCGGCGCGTACGCGCCCCGGATGCGGCGACAGCAGCAGGATGCGGTTGCCGACGACCAGCGCCTCCTCGATCGAATGCGTGACGAACAGCAGCGTGAAGGCCGCGTCCTGCCACAGCGCCAGCAGTTCCTCCTGCATGCGGCGGCGGGTCAGTGCATCGAGCGCCGCGAACGGTTCGTCCATCAGCAGCACCTTGGGCCGCAGCGCGAGCGCCCGGGCGATCGCCACGCGCTGCTTCATGCCGCCGGACAACGTATGCGGATACGCGTCCGCGAAGTTGGACAGGCCCACCTTGTCCAGATAGTGCAGCGCCACGTCGGCCGCTTCCGCACGGCGCAGCCCGCGCGCCTGCATCAGCGGGAACATCACGTTCTGCTTGACCGTCTTCCACGGCGGCAGCTGGTCGAATTCCTGGAACACGACGATACGATCCGGCCCCGGCGCGCGCACGCGTTCGCCATCGAGCCGGATCTCGCCCTCGATCGGCGGGACGAACCCCGCCACCGCCTTCAGCAGCGTCGACTTGCCGCAGCCCGAGGGGCCAAGCAGCACGAAGCGGTCGCCGGCGTGCACATCGAAGCTGACGCGGTGCGTGGCGCGCACCACGCGCTCCGGCGTCCGATACTCGAGCGAGACGTCGTCGATCTGCAGCAGGGGGCCGCGTTGGCCGGCGGCGCCGACCACGCGCAACGGTTGCGAGACGGTGGCGGTCATGATCAGCTCCCTTGCGCGGTGGCCGGATCGGCGAAGAAATAGTCCTGCCAGGACTTCGGCTGATTGCGGATTGCGCCGACGCGATGCATGAACTCGGCCAGCACGAAGGTGTTCTGCGGCGCGATGCGGAACTGCACCTGCGGGTTCTTCAGGATGCCAACCAGCAGGGTGCGGTCGATCTTCGCCTTGTTCGCCCGGATATAGAGGTCGGCCGCGGCCTCGGGATTGGCGGTGGCAAAGCGCGCCGCCTCGGCCAGCGCGTCGACGAAGGCGCGGTAGGTCTTCGGGTTGTCGTTGCGGAATTTCTCGGTCGCGTACAGCACCGTCGACGAACTGGGACCGCCGAGCACGTCGTACGAATTGAGCACGATATGCGCGTTCGGATTGCCGGCCAGTTCCTGCTCCTGGAACGGCGGATTGGCGAAATGCGCGGTGACCTCGGTGCCGCCGTTGATGATAGCCGACGCCGCCTCGGGATGCGGCATCGCCACGGTCCACTTGTCGAGCTGGTTGAAGGCCTTGTCGCCCCACTGCTTCGCCGCGGCCAGCTGCAGCACGCGCGCCTGTACCGACACCGTGACCGCCGGCAATGCGATGCGATCCTTGTCGGTGAAATCGGCCAGCGTCTTGACCTTCGGGTTGTTGCTGACCAGGTAGTACGGAAAGCTGCCGAGCGAGGCGATGCCCTTGACGTTCTGCTTGCCGCGGGTGCGGTCCCACAGCGTCAGCAGCGGACCGACGCCCGCGCCGCCCACGTCGATCGCGCCCGACAGCAGCGCGTCGTTGACGGCCGAGCCGCCCGACAGCCGGGTCCATTCGACCTTGATGTCGATGCCTTGCTTCTGCCCCTGCTTTTCGATCAGCTGCTGTTCGCGGGCGACGTTGAGCAGCAGGTAGACCACGCCGAATTGCTCGGCGATGCGGATCTGCCCTTCGGCGTGGGCCGGTGTGGCAAACGCCAGTGCGCCGGCGCCGACGCTGGCGCCAACGGCAAGGGCCATCAGGCGGCGGCCCAGTTTGCTGAGCAGGGACGAACGGGGATACGGTGCTGCCATGGTGGGGCTCCGGAAAAAATTCTGGTTGTCTTGCGAAGGGGTAGTCGGACCGCCATGAGGCGGTCCATCAGGCTCGCCAATCCCGCCACTGCGGGCCGCTTCGGATCGGCCCCGGGGTTGTCCGTGCCGTCAGAACGGGATGTCGCCCTCGATCGTGGTGCGGTACATCACGCGCCGTTGGTCGGCCGGACAGCCGGCCGCCAGATGCAGCAGCGACCGGTTGTCCCAGAACACCAGATCGTGCGGCTGCCAGCGATGGCGATAGACGAACTCCGGCTTGACGCTGTGCGCGAACAGCGCGTCGAGCAGCGCGCGGCTTTCGTCCTCGGGCAGGCCGACGATGCGCGTGGTGAAATGCTCGCTGACGAACAGCGCGCGCCGGCCGGTCTCCGGATGCGTGCGAACCACCGGCTGCAGCACCGGCTTGACCTGCGCGATCTGCTCGGCGGTCAGGTTTGGCCGCCACGGGCTGCGCTGCTGCAGCTCGGCATAGAGCGCCAGATAGGTGTGCTCGGCCTGGCGCCCCTCGACCGCCCGCTTCAATTCCGCCGGCAGCGTTTCCCAGGCCAGATGCTGGTTGGCGAACAGGGTGTCTCCTCCCTCCGCCGGCAGCTCTTGCGCGTGCAATAGCGAGCCCAGGCTGGGCTTTTCCTTGTACGACAGGTCCGAATGCCAGAAATGGCCGGCATCGCCCAGACCGATCGGCTTGCCGTCCTTCAGCACGTTCGAGACGATCAAGATCTCCGGATGACCGGCCAGCTGGAACTGGTGCAGCACGTGGATCTGCAGCGGACCGAAGCGCCGGCTGAAGGCGATCTGCTGGTCGGGCGTGATGCGCTGATCGCGAAACACCAGCACGTGGTGGTCCAAATGCGCGCGGTGAATACGGGCGAAGTCCGCATCCGATAGCGGCTGCGACAGGTCCAGCCCGACTACCTCGGCCCCGAGCGGCGCCTCGAAGGGACGAATCTCGAAGCCGGTGCCGGCGCGTGGCGTCACGACGGGAGGACGCGCGGGCAGTGCCGCCTGGATGGAAACGGTCATGTCTGGTACGTAAACTCGGAATGGATCGGGGCACGATGCAAACGCGGCAAACGCGGCAAACGCGCTGGCATCGACTGGGATCGATGCTAAGGAGACCGTCCAGCGCCGGTCAACGAATCAAATCGTTCGGTCTTATCCGTTCTTCGCATATGCCCGACGGGGACACGGCCGTCTCGGTCAGCGCGCCGCGGCGGCTCTGTTGCCGTCCCCTGTTCCGCCGCTGCGCGTCGTCACGGCGCGCCGCAATGCCGCCAGCGCGGGCGGCAAGGCCGGATGGCGCGAGCGCGGGTCGTACAGCGCCGCCAGCGGCAATACCAGCGCCGCGGGATAGGGCTTGATCGGGACGCGCACCGTGCCGGCCACTGCCAGGCTGCGCGATTGCGTCGGCGCGATGCCGATTCCGAGCCCGGCCGCGACCAGCGACAGCTGGCCGTGCAGGCGCGGCGCGGTGGCCGCCAGTTGCATGACGCGGCCGGCCACGCGGCAGCGGTCGCGGATCGCTGCATAGAGCGCCGGGCCCTGCGCCTCGGGGAACAGCACCAGCGGCTCGGCGGCCAGCTCTTCGATGCGGATCGTCGCGTGGGTTGCCAGACGGTGGTCGGCGGGCAGCACCGCGTCGAAGCGGTCGTTGGCCAGCAGCACGCTGGCAAGGCGCGCATGCGTGTCGAATGGCGGGTGGCCGATGCCCAGATCGATCTCGCCGGCGGCGATCAGCGCCAGCTGCTCGTTGGTGGTCGCCTCGTGCAGCGCGAACTCTACCGGCTCCGGCGAGGCCGACAGGCTGCGCAGTGCGGCCGGCAAGGCCCGATAGAGCGCCGCGGAAACATAGGCGATCCTCAGGCGGCGGCGCCTTTGCTGCCCCGCCGCCCGCGCGGCTTCCTGCGCCCGCCGCTCCGCCTGCAGCAGCGCGATCGCCTCCTCGCGCAGCCGCTCTCCGGCCGCCGTCAGCGCGACACGGCGGCTGGTACGGTCGAACAGCCGCACGCCGACTTCCTGCTCCAGCCTGGCGATCGCCCGGCTCAGATGCGGCTGTGCCATGCCGACCTGCTGCGCGGCCCGGCCGAAATGCAGCGCGTCGGCAACGGCGAGAAAGAGCTTGAGCTGCTGGAATTCCATTGATACCTCATGGCGTATCGAACGATGCCATTTTGGCGGATTGATGTATGGATTGGCGAGGGCTATCTTGGCCGCCATCCATTCGCTCGCAAGGACGCAACGATGAAGCAGATAGTGGCATTGGCTCGGGCAGTCGCATTGGCGACCGCACTAACAATTGCACTGTGCGGTCTGGCAATGACGCCTGGAAGGCCGGCGTGGGCGCATCACGGGTGGGGGTACTACGACACCGCCGCGCCGCTCTATTTTTCTGGCCGCGTGGTGTCGGTGACCTGGCGCAACCCGCATCCGCAGGTGACCATCGAGGTCGACGCCAGGGCCCTGCCGGCCAACTGGAACGCGCTGCCGGTGCCGCCGGAACTGGCCGAGCTCGGCTTCGGCAACACGCTCGCCGCCGTGCGCGCGCCGGCCTCGCCGGGACGCTGGACGCTCGACCTGGCGCCGATCAACCGGCTCGAACGATGGGGCATGCCGCGCGAGCCCCGTCCGGGCGACCGGCTCGAGGCGATCGGCTTTCCGTCCTGCGGCGACCGCCATGTCGCGCGGCCCGCGCTGATCGTGCTGGACGGCGTCGGCGTGCGCCAGCAATCGGTCGCGCTGCCGGCCGGATGCAGCGGCGCGCCGCGCGGCTGAGCGGGACGGCGGCATGGAAGCGTGGGATGACTTGTTCGCCGCGGTCGAGACTTGGCAGCCCGTGACGGCGCTGCGCGCATCGACCTGGGCCTATCCGCTGGTCAGCTGGCTGCATCTGCTGGGCATGGGGCTGCTGTTCGGCACCATCGCGGTGGTCGATCTGCGGCTCGCCGGTGGATTGATGCGGCTCGATGACGCGGCGTTGCAGCGGACGCTGGTGCCGCTGTCGCTGATGGGCTTCGCGCTGGCGGCGCTGTCTGGGGTGCTGCTGTTTGCGCCGGCGGCGCGGGAGTATCTGTCGAACCCGTGGTTCGGCGCCAAGCTGGCGTTGATGGCTACGGCGGCGCTGAATGCGCTGGCGCTGCATCTGGCGTCGCGCCGGCGGCGGAATCGCAGCCATGGCCGGCTGGCGGGATTGCTGTCGTTGGGGCTTTGGGCGGCGGTGATGCTGGCGGGGAGGATGTTGGCGTTTGGGTGAAGGTTGGCAATCGTTGCCGCTGTGCGACCGCCGCGGCCCTCTCCCCCAGCCCCTCTCCCGCAAGCGGGAGAGGGGAGCGCATCATCGCGGCGGTGATGTCCATGGGAAACGGGAGCGGGTCGTCGCGGCGGCGGTGCCTGGGGAACAGGCAGCGGTCGTCGCGGTCGTGCTGGCTGCGGGATAGCGAAGCGGGTCGCGCTGCCGACGCGCGGGCTCCCTCTCCCGCTTGCGGGAGAGGGTTGGGGAGAGGGCAACCGGCGCACGCAATCTCCGCAAGCGCCTCGCACCCCCT
>MTEU01002653.1_pt1 | contig 11427 bp, 8 predicted proteins | sample 1042701 | NCBI WGS metagenome assembly MTEU01 (sample SAMN06185813, study PRJNA358809) | soil metagenome | isolation source: naturally attenuated soil | place: India | collected 2015-05-23
CGTAAAGGTGACAGGACGGATCACGGGGGGGGGCTGGACGAGGGCGATGCCGGGTGGCTGCTGGATTGATCAAATGCCTCTTGTGCAAGATCGGACCTGCAGGGTACGTGCACCGCTTGTGAATTCACTTCCCTGGGCAAAAGCGCAGCCCAATGGGTTGGCGATCTCGGTGTTGACACCGGGTACGCCGCGCCACCATTATCCAGCCATATCCACGCAACGGGCTTGCCGGCATGTCCATTTCCAACCACGCCATTTTCGCTTCGGGCTTCATCGCCCAGGCAGGCGCGTGCGTTGCCGTTGCCAAGAAATCCAAGAAACAGCCGCTCATCTGACCGAGGCGCGCTGTCTCGTCAGGTGGGCTGACGAGACAGAAGGCGCCAGGTATCCCTGCCAGACCACTTCGACTCTTCGCCCTGCTGACGCTGACTTTCGGTCAACATCAGGAGTTTTTGCATGTCGAATTTCCGTGGTATCTGGATCGCCCTCGTCACACCAATGCGCGCCAATGAAATCGACTTCGCCGCCCTGGAAAAGCTGGTGAAGAAGCTGCTCGAAGATGGTGTGGCCGGTTTTGTGGTATGCGGTACCACGGGCGAGGCTGCGGCGCTGTCCAAGGCCGAGCAACTGGCCATGCTGGATGCCGTGCTGGCCTGGGTGGAGCCGGGCAGGGTGGTGATGGGCCTGTCGGGCTACAACCTGCGCGAGCTGTTGGCCTTCCAGGCTGAAATCCAGCGGCGCGACATTGGCGGGCTGCTGGTCCCTGCACCGTGCTACATCCGGCCTTCGCAGGCCGGCATCGAGGCGTTCTTCAGCACCGTGGCGGATGCCGCCAGCGTGCCGGTGATCGTCTACGACATCCCCTACCGCACCGGGGTACGCATCGAGCGTGAAACCCTGCGCCGCATCGTGCGCCACCCGCGCATCGCGGCGGTGAAGGACTGCAGCGGCGACAGCGAGACCACCATGGCCCTGATCCAGGACGGCCACGCCCAGGTGCTGGCCGGTGAGGACGCGCAGATCTTCAACAACCTGTGCCTGGGTGGTGCAGGGGCCATTTCGGCTTCGGCGCATGTACGCGCCGCCCTGTACGTGCGCATGCTGCAGCAGGTCGACCATGGCGACTGGTTAGCCGCGCGCGGCACGTTCTACCAGTTGCTGCCGTGGATGAAGATGGCCTTTGCCGAGCCGAACCCGGCTGTGGTCAAGGCGGCCTTGCAGCTACAGGGGCTGATGAGCGACGAACTGCGCGAGCCCATGCAGCCGTGCACCGAGATGACCCGGGGCAAGCTGCAAGGCGTGCTGGATTCGCTCGGTGCTTGAGATAGAAGGGCATATGACTCATTGAATCAGCAGGGCCCCTGTGGGGGCGGCTTTAGCCGCGAACACCGGCGCAGCCGGTGCCATGCAGCGCGTTGGATTCTTCGCGGCTAAAGCCACTCCCACAGGGTATGCGGATCGCTTGCGAATTATGTTCTCTACTCGACAGCGCAGCCCAAAGGGCTAGCGGATCTCCTACAGGGGCCTGCTGAATCTATGAGAGCGGCCTGGCCTCGCCAATCAGGATGTCTTCGAAAAACGCCCCGACCGGCTCGCTAGGGTGGCACAGCTGGATCTCCAGCACCCACACCACTTCGCTCGGGACGATTTCCACCTCGGCCAGTTTGTCCTGCCCATACAGCACATGCGGGAAGTCGGCGATGCGATGCCCGGCCAGATTGCGCTCCAGCTGCCAGCCTTTTGCCTGGGCACTGCGCTCGGCGAAGTCGTACAGCTCGCGCCCGGTCAGGCCATGGCCCCAGGCCTGGCGGGTTTCATCGAACACTTCATGCAGTGCCTTGACGCAGACGTGGTGCAGCTCGTGCTGGCCGAACACGAAGGTGTCGCCATAGTCGCCCTCATAGCCATCCCATACCGGGCCGACATCGACCACGACGATATCCGTGTTACGTAATACACGTTGCAGATCAATGCCTTGGCGCGGCGTGCGCACGGTGTCGTCCCCAAAGCGGATGTAGGTCGGGTGCCAGGTGTGCGATGCGCCCATCGCCTGCAAGGTTTGCGCGGCCATCTCCAGCGCCTGGGCGGTGGTCATGCCGACTTTCAGCTGGCTGGCGATAGCCGTCACGGCCCGTACCGACTGCTCGCGGGCAGCGAGCATGCCGTCCAGCGAGTAGCGCGGGCCGACTTTTTCCAGCTCCGGGTGCAATGGGCTGGCTGTTGACGCCTCGGGCGCCTGTGCGCCGCTGGCAACGAAAGCCTCCGCGACAAAACGATGGGGCTGCAGGCCTGCTGCTAGGCACTGCTCGCGAACCTGGCTGATCATCGTGACATTGCCGCAGGCATAGACCTGGGTGTCGGCCCAGCGATGGGCCTGGGCCAGCGCCACCTGCTGCACGCGTGCCTGGTCCGACAGCACCGGGTGCCAGCGAAAGTGAGCGTGTGCACGGCTGGCCTGCTCGAGAAACTCACGGTCATAGAAGTCGGCGTCCGATCTGCCGCCCCAGTACAACGTGACCTCGGCATCACCTGCCAGGGCGGTCAGCAGCAATGGCTTGATGCCGGCGTAACCTGTGCCAGTGGCGAACAGCACCAGGGGCCGCTGGTCCTCGTGCTGCCAGGTGCAGGCGCCCACCGGCCCTTCAAGTTTCAAGGTGTCACCTGCTTGCAGGGTTGGCAGCAGGCGTTCGGTAAACAGGCCGCCGCTTACCTTGCGGATGTGAAACACCAGTTGCCCTTGGTCCTGGGCAGGGAGGTTGGCTATGGAAAAACAGCGGCTATCACCGTTGTCGAGCCGAAAGCGTACGTATTGGCCAGCCCTTGCCGCCAACGGCTGTGCAGGCTGCAGCACCAGTTCGATGATATCGGCGCTCAGTTCGCGTTTGCCATGAACCTGCGCATGGATTTCCAGCGCCTGGGTTTCCAGGGACCAGCCGGGGATCTCCAGGCGCATGTCGCTGCAGGCGTGGCTCTGGCACAGCAACATTTCGTCGGCGGCGAGGGGGTAGCAGGGCGCGGGCATGTCTGCCGTCCGCTGCTTGTGCCGATACTGCCCCGCCACCACCTTGACCTTGCACGACCCGCAGGCGCCGCGGCGGCAGGAGAAGGGCACCGGCAGGCCGCTGGCGAGCATGGCATCGAGCAGCAGCTCCTGGCTGGCGTCGAAGGTTTTGCCCGAGGGCGACAATTCAATCACGTGGCGGTTCTGCATGGGCACCTCGGGGCAAGTGGAGGTTCGATTGTTGCTATAGTCCAGGACCAGTAGAACCTCCAGTTTCGGTTAATTCACATGGTCCAGCTTCGCAAATGGCAGCCACTGCTCAAGCTCGACGGGGCGCAGCCGCAGGCTTCGTACAGGCAGATCGTCGAGGGTCTGGTAGCCGCGATCTCCGAGGGCCGCCTGCGCCCCGGCACACCGTTGCCCGGTACGCGGGAAATGGCGCAACTGCTGAACGTCAACCGCAAGACGGTGATCCTCGCCTACGAGGAAGCCGAGACCAAAGGCTGGCTGGAAAGCGTGCAGCGCCGTGGCACCTTCGTCAGTCGGCAGCTGGCGGCTGGTACGCTGGCCGAGCCCGATGCAGCGCAGCCCTTTGCCCTGGTGCTACAGGAGGAGCCTGCCGTTGCCTACTTCGCGGCCAACGAACAGGCTGCCGCGCAGCAGGATCGGCCGGGTGCGCTGTTCTTCGACAACGGCGCCTGTGACCACCGCCTGCTGCCGCAGACCGTTCTGCACCGTTATTACCGTAATGCCTTGCGCAACAGCTTTGCCGCCAACACCGTGCGCCATGGCAGCGCGTGCAGCAGCCACTCCCTGCGCAGCGCGTTGGCCGACATGCTGCGGAACAATCGCAGCCTGAACGTTGGCGCCGAGCATATCTGCCTGACCCAGGGCGTGCAGATGTCGCTGTACCTGGTGGCCAGCGTGCTGCTCAAGCCCGGTGACGTTGTGCTGGTCGAACGCCTGAGCTATCCGCCCGCGTGGGAGATCTTCCGCCAGCTGGGCGCCCGGCTGGTGACCGTGGAGCTGGATGACGAGGGCTGCCGGGTCGAGCAGATCGATGCACTTTGCCGGCTGCACCAGGTGCGCATGCTGTACATCACTCCCCATCACCAGTTCCCGACCACGGTCAGCCTGCCTGCCGGGCGCCGGCAGCAGTTGCTGGAGCTGGCGCGGCAGCACGCCTTTTGCGTGGTCGAGGAAGACTACGACCATGAGTACCACTTCGCCGGTCGGCCTTACCTGCCGTTGGCCAGCGACCGTCAGCAGCGGCACGTGATCTACATTGGCTCATTGTCCAAGTCCCTGGGCAGTACGTTCCGTTGCAGTTTCATCGTGGCGCCGGCGGAGGTGGCCGCGGCGCTCGAACGCAGGGCGACGCTGACCCTGGGGCAGGGCGATGCGGTGATGCAGCAGATGCTGGCGGACTTGATCAATGATGGCGAGCTGAAGAAGCACTTGCGTCGGGTTAACCGGGAGTATCGCCGACGTCGAGAGACCCTGCTGGCTTGCTTGCGCGATGCCTTTGGCGAGCAGGTAACCGTGCGCGAGCCGGAAGGTGGGTTGGCGCTGTGGGTGAGGTTTGCTGACGGAATCGATGTGGATCAGTTGGTTGGCAAGGCGTTGGAGTTGGACCTGGTGGTACGCAGTGGTCGGCAGTTTTCGCCGTTTGGTCATGCGGAAAATGCCTTGCGCCTTGGTTTCGCCTCGCTGGACATGGATGAAATCCGGCTGGCTACACAACGTTTGGCGCAAGCGGCGAAGGCGATTGCAACATTGGTCCCGTAGGCGCGACGGTGTTGCTCAAGCTCTGAAAGCTAGATCGCCCAGCCCTTTGGGCTGCGCTGTCGAGTAGAGAACTGAATTCGCAAGCGGTCCGCGTACCCTGTGGAAGCGGCTTCAGCCGCGAAGAATCCAACGCGCTGCATGGCACCGGCTGCGCCGGTGTTCGCGGCTAAAGCCGCTCCCACAGGATCCCTGCTAATGCAATGAGTGATGGGCAGTTCCATGAGAGCTGACTTGCCGGTGCCATCCACCGCTTTACCTGATCAGGCTCGAGCGGGCTATTTGCGCTGCCATACTTCGCCCTGTTCGCTGACCACCCAGGGCCTGTCCGCGGCATTGATAAGCACTCCACCCACCCATCGCTGCGCAGGGTTGTGGTCAAGCCAATGCGCCTGCCCCGCGAGCAGCTGCTCGGCAAGAGCGGTCAGCCGCAACGGCCGTTGTGCCCAAGACTCGCCCGGGCCTTCCAGCAGCAGCGGGTGTGGTGCATGGATCAGGGGCTGCAGCAAAACATGGAACATCATGTCGCCCAGGTAAGGCAGGGGTTCATCCTGCATCATCAACTGGGCAAACACACGTCCGGCCGGCAGCTCGCCGCGTGACTCCAGAACGCGTAATAGCAGGCGCTCGGTGAGGCTCAAACCGTCGTTCGCCCCCGGCAGCTCCTGAAGTTGCCGCGCAAGGGCCCGGCCCAGCAACGGCAAGGCGGCATGCTGGATGTCCGCCAGGGCAGCCCAGGCCCTTGGGTCAGGCGCGGTATAGGCCGCCCATGTCTGCCGGGCCAGGGCCAGCACGTCCTCACCCAGCGCGCGACGTTGTGGCCATAGCCAGGCGAGCAGGTCCGGGGCCAGCTGGCCGATACCGATGAAGCGCTCGACTCCAGGTACTTGGGTGATTTCGATCAGCTCCAAGCGGCGCGGCAGGCTGGGCAGGCTGGCGAGTACGCGGATCAGGAACAGCTGGTCGTAAGCGTCACCCTCGCACCACAGCACGATCTTGCTGTCGCTGTTCAACCCGGCCAGGGCGGTGCGTTGCGCCGCTAGGCGTTGCTCAACGTCCTGGATGCTCAGGTTGAACGCCTGCTGTATGTAAGCGGCCCGAACCTGCCAATACTGTTCCTCGGGCAGTGCGCAGACGGGCCCCATGACCATGGGGTCGTCGAACATCTGGAACGCACCGGCAAAACCGGCCGTGCGCAAGCTGTGGGCGATGTCGTTGCCGCAGCGCCAATGCTGCACGGCTGCTTCGTCATCGGCGGTGAAGCCAGGGTGGCGTGCAGCGAAAGCGACGGCATCGGCATGGGCCTTGAGCTTGGGCCAGCTGGCAAAGCCGGCCTGGCGGGCCACCAGCCATTGGGTATCGGCAAGCCGGTAGTCAGGGCCGGACAGGCCGAGCGCGCGCAGCTGCTCGCGGGTGTCGTCGGCCTCGTCGTTTTTCAGGGCGGTGAGCAAGCGTTTGGCACGTTTGCGCAAGGCGGGCAGGTCGAGCAGGCCGTGGTGGCGGGATGCATTGATGGCGGGCATGCCAACTCCTTTGGGGCTCGGTCCGCCGACAAGCCGGGAGCTGGTATGGAAATATGATGACGCATGGCTCGGGAAACCCCTTGGCGCGGACCGCAGGCGCAGCCAGCGCCCTGGCGCCGACTTTACCGGGTAATGCGCGTGGGTGCAAAGCAGGTCGATGGTGGGCTGACGCGCAGCGTCTGATCACCGTCAGTGTGCAGCCGTCGGCAGCATGCCGGAGCCTTGGGCCTTGTGCGCGGCTTCTATCAACTGCAGGTTGCGGCTGCGCAGGGCGTGATTGTTGCCCACCCGCAGGTTGGAGCGCAGCGCCAGCGTTTCGGCCTGTTCATACTGCCCTTGCTGCAGGCGCAAAACGCCAAGGTAGTGCAGCGTTGCCGGGTTGTTCGGCTGAATGTGCAGCGCGCGCTCCAGGGTGGCCGCCGCCTTGTCCAGTTGGCCGTCGGCATACTGTTGCGAGGCGGTTTCGATCAGCACGGTCGAGGCATTGTTGCTGCGTGCGGTCGCGTAGCGTTCACCAGCCAATGCGCCCTGTGCCGTGATTGTGCTGAATAACAGGAGCAAGGTCGACAGAACAGGTGTGCTGGGCATCGGCGGCAGACTCGGCAGGGCTTGGGCAAGCCCTTGGCTTGAGGGCGAGGGGATGTTATCGACCGAGTACGAGCGTTGAAGTTCCCGCCTGGTCGATTTGTTGCCTGTAGCTCGGTCTTTGCCTCGACAACATCTGTTCGGTTACCGCCCAAAACCGCACTCCGGCGCCTCAAGCCTGGGGCAGTACCTCCGATAGCAGCACACCCACCGTCGAATCATCGACCAGAAGTGGTGCCAACAAGGAGTACTGCCCGCATGCTTGCCAACCTGAAGATCCGCACCGGAATGTTCTGGGTGCTGTCGCTGTTCAGCGTGACCCTGCTGTTTTCCACCGTCAGTGCCTGGCGGGCTGCGGTGGGTAGCGACCAGCAGATCAACGAACTGGACCAGACCGCGCACCAGTCGGACCGGTTGAACAATGCGTTGCTGATGGCGATTCGCGCCAGCGCCAATGTATCTTCAGGCTTCATCGAGCAGCTGGGTGGCCATGAGGAAAGTGCCAGCAAGCGCATGGCGATGTCGGTCGAGCTGAATGACAAGAGCCAGAAGCTGGTGGACGAGTTTGTCGAAAACGCCCGCGAGCCTGGGCTGCACGCGCTGGCAACCGCCCTGCAGGCCACCTATGGAGAGTACGCCAAGGCGGTCGCGGGGCAGCGTGAGGCAACCCGTCAACGTTCGCTCGAGCAGTATTTCAAGGTCAATACCGACGCCGGTAACGCCATGGGCCGGCTGCAGGCTTTGCGCCAGCAACTGGTAGGGGCATTGAGTGAGCGCGGTCAGCAGATCATGCTGGAATCCGACCGGCGCCTGGCGCGCGCGCAATTGCTGAGCCTGGGGCTGTTGGGCGTGACGCTGTTGTTGGCGGTGCTGTGCTGGGCCTTTGTTGCCCAGCGCGTGCTGCACCCGCTGTGCGAAGCAGGGCGGCACTTCCAGCGCATTGCCGGTGGCGACCTGAGCGTGCCGGTGCAGGGGCAGGGCGGTAACGAGATCGGCCAGCTGTTCCATGAACTTGAACGCATGCAGCAGAGCCAGCGCGACACCCTGGGGCAGATCAGCAGCTGTGCCAGGCAACTGGACGCAGCTGCCGCGGCGCTGAATACCGTCACCGAGGAAAGTGCCAACAACCTGCGCCAGCAGGGCCAGGAGCTTGAGCAGGCCGCCACCGCCGTCACCGAAATGACCACGGCCGTGGAGGAGGTCGCGCGCAATGCCATCACCACCTCGCAGACCACCAGCGAATCCAACCAGCTGGCAGCGCAAAGCCGGCGGCAAGTCAGCGACAACATCGACGGCACCGAGGCCATGACTCGGGAAATCCAGGCCAGCAGCGCTCATCTGGAGCAACTGGTCGGGCAGGTGCGGGATATCGGCAAGGTGCTGGAAGTGATTCGCTCGGTGTCCGAGCAAACCAACCTTCTGGCGCTCAATGCCGCCATCGAGGCCGCCCGTGCCGGCGAAGCCGGGCGCGGCTTTGCGGTGGTGGCCGATGAAGTGCGTACGTTGGCGTACCGCACGCAACAGTCGACCCAGGAAATCGAGCAGATGATCGGGCGCGTGCAGGCGGGTACCGAAGCGGCCGTGGCCTCGATGCAGGCCAGTACCAGCCGCGCCCAGTCGACACTGGACGTGACCCTGGCTTCTGGGCAGGTGCTGGAGGGGATCTACAGTGCGATCGGCGAGATCAACGAGCGTAACCTGGTGATTGCCAGCGCAGCCGAAGAGCAGGCCCAGGTGGCGCGAGAGGTGGACCGCAACCTGCTGAACATTCGCGAGCTGTCGACATCCTCGGCAGCGGGGGCGCAGCAGACCAGTGAGGCGAGCAAGGCGTTGTCGGGGTTGGTGGGGGAGATGACGGCGTTGGTAGGGCGGTTCAGGGTCTGAGGTCTGGCGGGCACCAGACTGCAGGCGCGGGCGAGCCCCCGAACACCGGCGTAGCCGGTGCCATCAACCGCATCGCCCGGTTCGCGGGCACGTCATGTGCGCTTTCAGTTATCGATCATGCTTCGAAGAGGAGCGCCCGGCCTTGTTGTGTTCCTTGGAATGGGCAATGCCGGACCGGGTAGTGCCACGGCCGTTGTCATCATTGCGCAGGCTTCCATAGTGATTGCCGCTCACACCATGATCGCGCGTAGCCTTGCCGGCGTGGTCACCCGCGAGGCCCGCACCATTGCCAGTGCCATTGCCGCCGCCGTGGCCACCACCACCGTGGCCGCCACCGCCACCACCACCGCCTTTGGCATACGCAGAACCCATCGGCGAGATATCGGCAGGTAACAATGCCGTTGCGCCGAATGCCAGAGCACACGCAAAGACGGCCACCAGGGTTTTTCTCATGTTGTTTCGCCTCCAACGGCGCGGGTAGAGCTCAGGTGCTGGTAAGACATGCGGCGGCCTTGCAAGTTCTGTCGCCCTGACAGAAGGATCGTGGCTCCTGACTGCTCATATCTCGACCTGCGTGCCAAGCTCGATCACCCGGTTCAGTGGCAGCTTGAAGTACTTCAGGTTGCTGTTGGCATTCTTCAGCAAGAAGGCAAACAGGTGCTCCCGCCAGCGAGCCATGCCCATCTGCCTGCCTGCAATGACCGTTTCGCGGCTGAGGAAATAAGTGGTGCGCATGGGGCCGAACTCAAGGTCGGCACGTTGGCAGCGGCTTAACGCCAACGGCACATCGGGCTCCTCCATGAAACCGAAATGCAGGTTCACGCGGAAGAAACCGTCCCCAAAAGCCTCGACCTCAAAGCGCTTGCCAGCGCTGACCCGTGGCTCGTCCTCGAATACGACAGTCAACAGCACCACTTGTTCATGCAGTACCTGGTTATGCAGCAGGTTATGCAGCAAGGCGTGAGGCACCGCCTCGGGCCTGGCGGACAGGAACACGGCAGTGCCGCCCACGCGGTGAGGCGGCTGGGCTTTGAGGCTGGTAATGAACAGCTCCAGCGGTAGCGAGCTTTCGTCCAGCCGTTCGACGATCATCCGCCGCCCGCGCTTCCAGGTAGTCATCAGGGTGAACAGCGCCAGGCCCGCGATCACCGGAAATGCGCCGCCCTGTAGAATCTTCGGCGCATTGGCGGCGAAATACAGGCTGTCGACCAGCAGGAACGCCAGCAGCATCGGCACCGCCAGCCAGCGTGGTGCCTTCCACAGCAACAGCACCACTGCCGAGGCCAGCAGCGTGGTGATCAGCATCGTCCCGGTCACGGCTACGCCGTAGGCTGCCGCAAGCGCCCCGGACGACTCGAAGCCGACCACCAGCAGCACCACGCCAACCATCAGCGCCCAGTTCACCATGCCGATGTAGATCTGCCCTTGTTCCTCGCTGGAGGTGTGCTGGATGAACATGCGCGGTACGTAACCCAGCTGGATGGCTTGGCGCGTCAACGAGAACGCACCGGAGATCACGGCCTGGGAGGCGATGATGGTGGCCAGCGTGGCCAGCCCGACCATGGGCAGCAGGGCCCATTCGGGCGCCAGCAGGTAAAACGGGTTGCGCACTGCCTGCGGGTCGCCGAGGATCAGCGCGCCCTGGCCGAAGTAGTTCAGCACCAAGCCGGGCAGCACCAGCAGGAACCAGGCCCGAGCGATGGGTTTGCGGCCGAAGTGACCCATGTCTGCATAGAGTGCTTCGGCGCCGGTCAACGCCAGCACCACCGCGCCCAGAATCGCCACCCCCATGCCTGGGTGCAGCACGAAGAACTTTACCGCCCAGAGCGGGTTGAGTGCCTGCAGCACCTCCGGCCGCTGGACGATGCCGTGCAGGCCAAGCGCACCCAGCACGACGAACCACAGCACCATGATCGGCCCGAATAGAATGCCGATGCGCGCGGTGCCGTGCTTCTGGATCAGGAACAGCGCCACCAGCACCACCACCGACAGAGGAACGACCCAATGTTCGATACCGTCGAAGGCCAATTGCAGCCCCTCCACGGCCGATAGCACGGAAATCGCCGGCGTGATCATGCTGTCACCGTAGAACAGCGCAGCGCCGAACAGGCCGAGCAGCACCAGTATCCTGCCCAGTCGCTGGTAGGGAGCCGCTGCGCGATGCGCCAGGGCAGTCAGGGCCATGATGCCACCTTCGCCCTGGTTGTCGGCGCGCAGGATGAACAGTACGTACTTGAGCGATACCACCCAGAGCAACGACCAGAACACCAGTGACAGTACGCCGAGTACACCGGCAGTGTTGGCCTGCACACCGTAGTGCCCGGCGAACACTTCCTTGAGGGTGTACAGCGGGCTGGTGCCGATGTCGCCATACACTACGCCGACAGCGGCGACGAGCATGCCGATGGGGTTGGACTTGCCGGGAAGAGACTGATTTGCGATGACGGTGGACTGGCTCACGAAGGGCTTCTCTGGACTGGCGGGTAGAAAATGCATGCCATCCCTGAGCATCGCGCGCCCAGTATTCCTTCTGCGTGTTGGCTCAGCCGTAAAAAGAGCGTAAAAAATCAGCCAGCGCCCCAATACCTGTCAGTCAAGCAATTCGGGAACCGCTTTGCCGCCCATCGTCGGCAAGCCAGCTCCCACAGG
>MTEU01002024.1_pt1 | contig 11390 bp, 6 predicted proteins | sample 1042701 | NCBI WGS metagenome assembly MTEU01 (sample SAMN06185813, study PRJNA358809) | soil metagenome | isolation source: naturally attenuated soil | place: India | collected 2015-05-23
ACAAGATGCACGCCCGCTCGACCGGCCCGTACTCGCTGGTCACCCAGCAGCCGCTGGGCGGCAAGGCGCAGTTCGGCGGCCAGCGTTTCGGCGAGATGGAAGTGTGGGCGCTGGAAGCGTATGGCGCCTCCTACGTGCTGCAGGAAATGCTGACGGTCAAGTCCGACGACGTGAACGGCCGTACCAAGGTGTACGAAAACATCGTCAAGGGCGAGCACTCGATCGATGCCGGCATGCCGGAGTCGTTCAACGTGCTGGTGAAGGAAATCCGCTCGCTGGGTATCGATATCGATCTGGATCGCTATTGATCGACAGATCGAAACGGGGACGGCAGTGAAGCCGTCTCCGGCGGATTTCCCACAGGATGAATGCCGGCGGCCCGTTACCTCGGGCCGGCGGCGAAACAAGGAGTTGCAATGAAAGCATTGCTCGATCTCTTTAAGCAGGTTCAGCAGGAAGAGCAGTTCGACGCGATCAAGATCGGTCTGGCCTCGCCCGAGAAGATCCGCTCGTGGTCGTACGGCGAAGTCAAGAAGCCGGAAACCATCAACTACCGCACGTTCAAGCCCGAGCGCGACGGTCTGTTCTGCGCCAAGATCTTCGGTCCGATCAAGGACTACGAGTGCCTGTGCGGCAAGTACAAGCGCCTGAAGCACCGCGGCGTGATCTGCGAGAAGTGCGGCGTCGAAGTGACGCTGGCGAAGGTGCGCCGCGAGCGCATGGGCCATATCGAACTGGCCGCGCCGACCGCGCACATCTGGTTCCTGAAGTCGCTGCCGTCGCGTCTGGGCATGGTGCTCGACATGACGCTGCGCGACATCGAGCGCGTGCTGTATTTCGAAGCGTTCGTGGTGCTCGAGCCCGGCATGACCCCGCTCAAGAAGAGCCAGATCATGTCCGAGGACGACTACATCGCGAAGTGCGAGGAGTACGGCGAGGGCGAGTTCGTCGCGATGATGGGTGCCGAGGGCATCCGTGAACTGCTGCGCGGCATCGACATCGAGAAGCAGATCGAACAGATCCGCGCCGAGCTGCAGGCCACCGGTTCCGAAGCCAAGATCAAGAAGTACGCCAAGCGCCTGAAGGTGCTCGAGGCCTTCCAGCGTTCGGGCATCAAGCCCGAGTGGATGATCCTCGAAGTGCTGCCGGTGCTGCCGCCCGAACTGCGTCCGCTGGTGCCGCTGGACGGCGGCCGCTTCGCAACCTCGGACCTGAACGACCTGTATCGCCGCGTGATCAACCGCAACAACCGGTTGAAGCGCCTGCTCGAGCTGAAGGCCCCTGAAATCATCGTGCGCAACGAAAAGCGCATGCTGCAGGAAGCGGTCGACTCGCTGCTGGACAACGGCCGTCGCGGCAAGGCGATGACCGGCGCCAACAAGCGTCCGCTGAAGTCGCTGGCCGAGATGATCAAGGGCAAGGGCGGTCGTTTCCGTCAGAACCTGCTGGGCAAGCGCGTCGACTACTCGGGCCGTTCGGTCATCGTGGTCGGCCCGACGCTGAAGCTGCACCAGTGCGGCCTGCCCAAGCTGATGGCGCTGGAGCTGTTCAAGCCCTTCATCTTCCACAAGCTGGAAACGATGGGCATCGCCACCACCATCAAGGCGGCCAAGAAGGAAGTCGAAAGCCAGACGCCGGTCGTGTGGGACATCCTCGAAGAGGTGATCCGCGAGCACCCGGTGATGCTGAACCGCGCGCCGACGCTGCACCGCCTGGGCATCCAGGCCTTCGAACCGGTGCTGATCGAAGGCAAGGCGATCCAGCTGCATCCGCTCGTCTGCGCGGCGTTCAACGCCGACTTCGACGGCGACCAGATGGCCGTCCACGTGCCGCTGTCGCTGGAAGCGCAGATGGAAGCCCGCACGCTGATGCTGGCGTCGAACAACGTGCTGTTCCCGGCCAACGGCGACCCGTCGATCGTGCCGTCGCAGGACGTGGTGCTGGGCCTGTACTACACCACCCGCGACAAGATCAACGGCAAGGGCGAGGGCATGACCTTCGCCGACGTCAGCGAGGTGATCCGCGCCTACGAGAACAAGGAAGTCGAACTGGCTTCGCGCGTGAACGTGCGCATCACCGAGTATGAGCTGGTCGACAAGGACGCCGAGGGCGACGCGCGCTTCGCGCCGAAGATCACGCTGCAGGCCACCACGGTCGGCCGCGCGATCCTGTCCGAGATCCTGCCGAAGGGCCTGCCGTTCTCGGTGCTGAACAAGCCGCTGAAGAAGAAGGAAATCTCGCGCCTGATCAACACCGCATTCCGCAAGTGCGGCCTGCGCGAGACGGTGATCTTCGCCGACAAGCTGCTGCAGTCGGGCTTCCGCCTGGCCACGCGCGCCGGTATCTCGATCGCGATCGACGACATGCTGGTGCCGCCGCAGAAGGAAAGGATCATCGCCGACGCCGCGGCCAAGGTGAAGGAATACGACAAGCAGTACATGTCGGGTCTGGTGACGGACCAGGAGCGCTACAACAACGTCGTGGACATCTGGGGCGCCGCCGGCGACCAGGTCGGCAAGGCGATGATGGAGCAGCTGCAGCACGAGGACGTGGTCGACCGCAACGGCAACACCGTCAAGCAGGAGTCGTTCAACTCCATCTACATGATGGCCGACTCGGGCGCACGGGGTTCCGCGGCGCAGATCCGTCAGCTGGCCGGTATGCGTGGCCTGATGGCCAAGCCGGATGGCTCGATCATCGAGACGCCGATTACCGCGAACTTCCGCGAAGGCCTGAACGTTCTGCAGTACTTCATCTCGACCCACGGTGCGCGTAAGGGCCTGGCCGATACCGCGCTGAAGACCGCGAACTCGGGTTACCTGACCCGTCGTCTGGTCGACGTGACGCAGGATCTGGTGGTGGTCGAGGAGGATTGCGGCACTACCAACGGCGTCGCGATGAAGGCGCTGGTCGAGGGCGGTGAAGTCATCGAAGCGCTGCGCGACCGTATCCTGGGCCGCGTGACGGTGTCGGACGTCGTCAACCCCGAGACGCAGGAAACCGCGATCGAGGCTGGCACGCTGCTCGACGAAGACCTGGTCGACCTGATCGACCAGATCGGCGTCGACGAGGTCAAGGTCCGTACCCCGCTGTCGTGCGACACGCGCTACGGCCTGTGCGCCAAGTGCTATGGCCGCGATCTGGGCCGCGGCACGCTGGTCAACACCGGCGAGGCGGTCGGCGTGATCGCCGCGCAGTCGATCGGCGAGCCGGGTACGCAGCTGACGATGCGGACGTTCCACATCGGTGGTGCGGCATCGCGCGCGGCGGTCGCCTCGAGCGTCGAAGCGAAGGCCACCGGTACGGTGCGCTTCACCGCGACGATGCGCTATGTGACCAACGCCAAGGGCGAACTGATCGTGATCTCGCGTTCGGGCGAGGCGCTGATCACCGACGACCACGGCCGCGAGCGCGAGCGCCACAAGATCCCGTACGGCGCCACGCTGCTGGTGCAGGACGGCCAGGCCATCAAGGCGGGCACGCAACTGGCGACCTGGGACGCGCTGACGCGCCCGATCGTGTCGGAGTACTCGGGCACGATCAAGTTCGAGAACGTCGAGGAAGGCGTGACCGTCGCCAAGCAGATGGACGAGGTCACCGGTCTGTCGACGCTGGTCGTGATCGACGCCAAGCGCCGTACGGCTGCTACCAAGGGCCTGCGCCCGCAGGTGAAGCTGCTCGACGCCAACGGCCAGGAAGTCAAGATTCCGGGCACGGACCACTCCGTGACCATCGGCTTCCAGGTCGGCGCGCTGATCACCGTCAAGGACGGTCAGCAGGTGCACGTCGGTGAAGTGCTGGCGCGTATCCCGACCGAGTCGCAGAAGACCCGCGACATTACCGGTGGTCTGCCGCGCGTGGCCGAGCTGTTCGAAGCGCGTTCGCCGAAGGACGCCGCCGTGCTGGCGGAAGTCACCGGTACCGTGTCGTTCGGCAAGGACACCAAGGGCAAGCAGCGTCTGGTCATCACGGACCTCGACGGCAATGCGCACGAGTTCCTGATCGCCAAGGAAAAGCAGGTGCTGGTCCACGACGGTCAGGTGGTGAACAAGGGCGAGATGATCGTCGAGGGTCCGGCGGATCCGCACGACATCCTGCGCCTGAAGGGCATCGAGGAGCTGGCGCACTACATCGTCGACGAAGTGCAGGACGTCTACCGTCTGCAGGGCGTGAAGATCAACGACAAGCACATCGAAGTGATCGTGCGTCAGATGCTGCGCCGCGTGCAGATCGTCGATGTCGGCGACACCAAGTTCATCCCGGGTGAACAGGTGGAGCGCTCGGAGCTGCTGGACGAAAACGACCGCGTGATCGCGGAAGGCAAGCGTCCGGCGACCTACGAGAACCTGCTGCTCGGTATCACCAAGGCGTCGCTGTCGACCGACAGCTTCATCTCGGCGGCATCGTTCCAGGAAACGACGCGCGTGCTGACCGAGGCCGCGATCATGGGCAAGACCGACGACCTGCGTGGTCTGAAGGAAAACGTGATCGTGGGCCGCCTGATCCCGGCCGGTACGGGCCTGGCCTACCACCGCGCCCGCAAGGCGCGCGAGGCGGCCGAGCGCGAACGCGCCCAGGCGATCTCCGACGAAGAGCAGTCGCTGTTCATGGAGCCGTCGGAGGTGCATGCCACCACCGAGAACGGCGGGGACAACCCGGCGGTCTGAGGCCGATGCGGTAACGCTGTAACGCCGCTGTAGCGCCGCTGTAACGCCGCTGTAGCGCAGTAGCGAAAAAGCCCGGTGCGAGAAATCGCACCGGGCTTTTTTTTGCCCATCGTCAGAGCCGGCGGCAGTCTGTACACAACGCGGCGTGAGCCGCTTCAGACGTAGGCACGCGCGGCGATGGTGGCCGCGGCGGTGGCCGCAGCGGTGGCCGCGGTTGGCGACACGGTGTCGCTGGAGGCGAAGCCGCCCGGCTTCTCCAGCGTCTTCATGATCAGGTCGGACAGCATGCCGAACTCGCGCGAGCCCAGCTTCTGGCCATATTGCTTCAGGAAGGCGTCGATCGGGACGCCGGCGTTGCGCAGCGACTTGATCTCCGAATCGCTGAGCGTCACGGTTTCGTAGTTGCCGCTTTGCTGCGACAGCCTGGCCAGTTCATTGGCCTGTTCGCGATAGAACGTCGCGGCGGCGAACAGGTCCAGGTCGCCGCTGGCGTTGACCGACTTGGCCTCGGCGGCACCGACGACGTCCGATGCCTGCGCCGGCGCGGCGAGCGGCTGGACCGCGGGTTGGGGATGGGAGACGGGGGATACAAGCATGGTAAAGCTCCAGGAAACTTCAAAAGACTGCGATGGTTCTGATCGTCGTCTTCGTTGCGTGCACAACGATGGGACGAGGCAGATCTTCGTTGCCGAAACGGCGCGTTGTCTTGCGGTTCCCGGAGCCGATTTGGGGTTCTCGAACCAGTCGTCGTGCGACACACAAGGACTCGACGAAAATCGCAAATCGACGGCCTTCCCGTGTGATACGGCCAGGACTGATTCCACTCGCCGCATCGACATGGCAGCGGCGTTCGGGCTTGCACGCGCGCCGGCCGTGATGCCATGGGCGCGATGGCGGGCTTCGTCACGATTCGAAGGGATCGGGAGCCAGTGCGGTGGTATGGTTACGCCTTTCCGATACGTTGCCCGTTCCCCGCTGTTCCTATGTCTGCTGCCCTGGCGATTCTGAAGGATGTTTTCGGCTATCACGCCTTCCGTGGCCGCCAGGCGGAAATCATCGAGCACGTGGCCGAAGGCGGCGACTGCCTGGTGCTGATGCCAACCGGCGGCGGCAAGTCGCTGTGTTATCAGATTCCGGCGCTGCTGCGCCAACGCGCCGGCCATGGCGTCGGCATCGTGGTATCGCCGCTGATCGCGCTGATGCAGGACCAGGTCGCGGCGCTGACCGAAGCCGGCGTGCGCGCCGCGGTGCTGAACTCCACGCTGACCGGCGCGCAGGCGTCGGCGGTCGAGCGCGACCTGCTGGCCGGCCGCCTCGAGATCCTGTACGTCGCGCCGGAACGGCTGATGACGCCGCGCTTCCAGGACCTGCTGGACCGCACGCGCGTGGGCCTGTTCGCGATCGACGAGGCGCACTGCGTCTCGCAGTGGGGCCACGACTTCCGGCCGGAATACATCCAGCTGTCGGTGCTGCACGAACGCTTCCCGCAAGTCCCGCGCATCGCGCTGACCGCGACCGCGGACGACGTGACGCGGCAGGAAATCGTCGAGCGCCTGGCGCTGGACGACGCGCGTGTCTTCCTGTCGAGCTTCGATCGTCCCAATATCCGCTATCGCATCGTCGAGAAGGACAACGCGCGCCAGCAGCTGCTGGCCTTCATCAAGGCCGAGCACATGGCCGCGGACGGCACCCATGACAGCGGCATCGTCTACTGCCTGTCGCGCCGCAAGGTCGAGGAGACCGCCGACTGGCTGCGCGGCCACGGCATCAACGCGCTGCCGTACCACGCCGGCATGGAGGCCGCCGTGCGGCAGCAGCACCAGGCGCGCTTTCGCGACGAGGAAGGGCTGGTGATGGTCGCGACGATTGCCTTCGGCATGGGCATCGACAAGCCGGACGTCCGCTTCGTCGCCCACCTCGACCTGCCCAAGAGCATGGAAGGCTATTACCAGGAGACCGGCCGGGCCGGCCGCGACGGCCTGCCGGCGAACGCCTGGATGGCCTATGGCCTGGGCGACGTGGTGCAGCAGAAGCGGATGATCGACGAGTCGGAGGCCGACGAAACGCACAAGCGCGTGTCGTCGGCCAAGCTCGATGCGCTGCTGGGCCTGTGCGAGACCGCCGGCTGCCGCCGCGTGCGCATCCTCGCGTATTTCGGCGAGACCAGCGAGCCCTGCGGCAACTGCGATACCTGCCTGGAGCCGCCGGCGACCTGGGACGGCACGCGCGAGGCGCAGATGGCGCTGTCCTGCGTCTACCGCACCGCGCAGGCGAGCCGCGTGCACTTCGGCGCTACCCATTTGATCGACGTGCTGCGCGGCAACGCGACCGAGAAGATCCGGCAATGGGGCCACGACAAGGTGTCGACCTTCGGCATCGGCGCCGACCGGTCGGTGTCCGAATGGCATGCGATCTTCCGGCAGCTGATTGCGCACGGCCTGCTGGTGATCGACCATGGCGGCCACGGCGCGTTGCTGCTGGGCGAATCGGCGCGGGCGGTGCTCAAGGGCGAGACCAGCATCACGCTGCGCCGCCAGGTCAGCAAGCCGGCGCGCGGCGAACGCGGCGAGAGGGGAGGGGCGGGGCGTGGCAACCGGGTCGACCATACCGCCCAGATGGACGAGCAGCAGCTGGCCAACTGGGAGGCGCTGCGCCGCTGGCGCACCGAGACGGCGCGCGAGCACGGCGTGCCGGCCTACGTGATCTTCCACGACGCAACGCTGGCCGAACTGGCGCGCAGCGCGCCCGACAGCATGGCCGAGCTGGCCGAGGTGCCGGGCATCGGCGCGGCCAAGCTGGAGCGCTATGGCGACGAGCTGCTGGAAGTGCTGCAGAAAGCATGAGCTGCGACCTCGCCGCAGGCAGGTTGCCGGCCCCCCGGAGGGCCTGAACGAAACTGCCGGGCGCGGCCGTCTCATCAAGCGATCTGCCCCAGGTAAACCGCTTGACCGTTGATCGGTGTGCTGCTAGCATGCCGGATTCGAGTTTTTGGCTTCGGATTTCGCTCGCGCGTCGTTTGGTGGCACCCAGTGTCCGGCGATCGCCCCGGCAGACAGGTCATCCCTGGCCTGGCCGGCCCAGCGGGATCCCAGGCGAGCTCGCGCTCTTTGGCAAGTCTGGTTGTTCACACAGTCCCGTCCCAGAGCGTTCTGCTCATCTGCTCCCGCCCAAAACCCGTCCTACCGTTTCGTCGATCGTCGTCGCGCTTGCGGGCGTGCCGCCGGTTCGTCGCCGAAGCGGTGTTTTTTTGTAAAACCAAGCTGGATTGAACAATGCCAACTATCAACCAACTGGTTCGCAAGCCGCGCGTCTCTGAAGTCATCAAGAGCAAGAGCCCGGCGCTTGAGAACTGCCCCCAACGCCGTGGCGTGTGCACCCGTGTGTACACCACCACGCCGAAGAAGCCGAACTCGGCACTGCGTAAGGTCGCCAAGGTGCGTCTGACCAACGGTTTCGAGGTCATCTCGTATATCGGCGGTGAAGGCCACAACCTGCAGGAACACTCGGTCGTGCTGATCCGCGGTGGTCGTGTCAAGGACTTGCCGGGTGTGCGTTACCACATCGTGCGCGGTTCGCTCGACCTGCAAGGCGTCAAGGACCGCAAGCAAGCGCGTTCGAAGTACGGCGCGAAGCGTCCGAAGGCTGCCTAAGCCTGCAACACAAGCGATGGTGGTTGGCGCGCAGCGTCATGTTGCTGTCAACAAGCGGCGGTACAACGGCCCATTTGCTGCGCCGTGCCGTCGAGTAAGTGGTCCACCCGGCGAATTTGCCGCGCCCAGAGCGGAAGGCAAGCTAGTTGGTGGCCGGAGCGCGGAAGACCCCGCACTCAACTGAATCCAAAGGAAAGAAGATGCCACGTCGTCGTGAAGTCCCCAAGCGGGAAATCCTGCCTGATCCGAAGTTCGGTAACGTCGAAGTTGCCAAGTTCATGAACGTGCTGATGCTGGACGGCAAGAAGTCGGTTGCCGAGCGCATCGTGTATGGCGCGTTCGACCAGATCGAAAAGAAGGCAGGCAAGGCCCCCATCGAAGTGTTCTCCGTTGCAATCAACAACGTGAAGCCGGTGGTGGAAGTGAAGAGCCGCCGCGTCGGTGGCGCCAACTATCAGGTTCCGGTCGAAGTCCGTCCGTCGCGTCGTTTGGCATTGGCGATGCGTTGGCTGCGCGAGGCCGCGAAGAAACGCAGCGAGAAGTCGATGGCGCTGCGCCTGGCAGGTGAGCTGCTCGAAGCCGCGGAAGGCCGTGGTGGCGCGATGAAGAAGCGCGACGAAGTGCACCGCATGGCCGAAGCCAACAAGGCGTTCTCGCACTTCCGCTTCTAAAGCGCGCGGGATTCGCAGTTGGTTGCCGGGCGGGCTGTGTTTTTACACATCTCGCCCGTTTGTGTTAGGGGCGTAGGCCAAGAGATGCCGGCGCCTCACTGACGAATTAGAGGATTAAAGTGGCTCGTAAGACTCCCATCGAGCGTTACCGCAACATCGGTATCTCGGCTCACATTGACGCGGGTAAAACCACCACCACCGAGCGCATCCTGTTCTACACCGGTGTGAACCACAAGATCGGTGAAGTGCACGACGGCGCCGCCACGATGGACTGGATGGAGCAGGAACAGGAGCGTGGCATCACGATCACCTCGGCTGCGACCACCGCCTTCTGGAAGGGCATGGCCGGCAACTATCCCGAGCACCGCTTCAACATCATCGACACCCCGGGCCACGTGGACTTCACCATCGAGGTGGAGCGTTCCATGCGCGTGCTGGACGGCGCCTGCATGGTGTACTGCGCCGTGGGCGGCGTGCAGCCGCAGTCCGAAACCGTCTGGCGTCAGGCCAACAAGTACGGCGTGCCGCGTCTGGCGTTCGTCAACAAGATGGACCGTACCGGCGCCAACTTCTTCAAGGTCTACGAGCAGCTGAAGACCCGCCTGAAGGCCAACCCGGTGCCCGTGGTGGTGCCGATCGGCGCTGAAGACGGCTTCCAGGGCGTGATCGACCTGCTGGAAATGAAGGCGATCATCTGGGACGAAGCCAGCCAGGGCGTGAAGTTCGAATACAAGGACATCCCGGCCGAGCTGCAGGCGACCGCTGACGAATGGCGCGAGAAGATGGTCGAGTCCGCCGCCGAAGCCAGCGAAGAGCTGATGGAAAAGTACCTGGGCGGCGAAGAGCTGACCCGCGAAGAGATCGTCAAGGCGCTGCGTGACCGTACCATCGCCTGCGAAATCCAGCCGATGCTGTGCGGCACCGCGTTCAAGAACAAGGGCGTGCAGCGCATGCTCGACGCCGTGATCGACTTCCTGCCGTCGCCGGTCGATATTCCGCCGGTCAAGGGGGTGGACGAAAGCGACGACGAGAAGAAGCTCGAGCGCAAGGCCGACGACAACGAGAAGTTCTCGGCGCTGGCGTTCAAGATCATGACCGACCCGTTCGTCGGCCAGCTGATCTTCTTCCGCGTCTACTCGGGCAAGATCAATTCGGGCGACACCGTGTACAACCCGGTGAAGCAGAAGAAGGAGCGTCTGGGCCGTATTCTGCAGATGCACGCCAACCAGCGCGAAGAAATCAAGGAAGTGCTGGCCGGCGACATCGCCGCCGCGGTGGGCCTGAAGGATGCCACCACGGGCGACACGCTGTGCGATCCGTCGGCACCGATCGTGCTCGAGCGCATGGTGTTCCCGGAGCCGGTGATCTCGCAGGCCGTCGAGCCGAAGACCAAGGCCGACCAGGAAAAGATGGGCATCGCCCTGAACCGCCTGGCCGCCGAAGATCCGTCGTTCCGCGTGCGTACCGATGAAGAATCGGGCCAGACCATCATTTCGGGCATGGGCGAGCTGCACCTCGAAATTCTGGTCGACCGCATGAAGCGCGAATTCGGCGTGGAAGCCAATATCGGCGCGCCGCAGGTGGCCTACCGCGAAACCATCCGCAAGAAGGCCGAGGACGTCGAAGGCAAGTTCGTCAAGCAATCGGGCGGCCGCGGCCAGTACGGCCACGCCGTGATCACGCTGGAACCGCAGGAGCCGGGCAAGGGCTTCGAGTTCATCGACGCCATCAAGGGCGGTGTGATTCCTCGCGAATACATCCCGGCGGTCGAGAAGGGCATCGTCGACACGCTGCAGGCCGGTATCCTGGCGGGCTTCCCGGTGGTGGACGTGAAGGTCACGCTGACGTTCGGTTCGTACCACGACGTGGACTCGAACGAAAACGCGTTCCGCATGGCCGGTTCGATGGCGTTCAAGGAAGCCATGCGCAAGGCCAGCCCGGTTCTGCTCGAGCCGATGATGGCCGTGGAAGTGGAAACGCCGGAAGACTACACCGGTACCGTGATGGGCGACCTGTCGTCCCGCCGCGGCATCGTGCAGGGCATGGACGACATGGTGGGCGGCGGCAAGATCATCAAGGCCGAAGTCCCGCTGTCGGAAATGTTCGGTTATTCGACCGCGCTGCGCTCGGCGACGCAAGGCCGCGCCACCTACACCATGGAATTCAAGCACTACGCCGAGGCACCGAAGAACATCGCCGAAGCAGTGATGGCGGCCAAGGGCAAGTAAACAGGCTGTATGCCGCCGCGTCCGCGAGGGCGCGGCGGCGTGATGAATCGACAAGACTGCATTCCATTAGGAGCTGAAAAAAATGGCAAAGGAAAAGTTCGAGCGGACTAAGCCGCACGTGAACGTTGGTACGATTGGTCACGTTGACCACGGCAAGACGACGCTGACGGCGGC
>MTEU01000810.1_pt2 | contig 11375 bp, 9 predicted proteins | sample 1042701 | NCBI WGS metagenome assembly MTEU01 (sample SAMN06185813, study PRJNA358809) | soil metagenome | isolation source: naturally attenuated soil | place: India | collected 2015-05-23
AGGCTGCGGTGGTCTTCTTGCCAGCGGTGCGGGCGGTGGCGCTCGCTTGCTGGGCGGCCTTGGTCGCGGCGGTGGCGGCCGCCTGGAAATTGCTTTCGGCGATTTCGACGGCTTGCTTGGTCGCCTTCTGGACCGACTCGTAGGCGTTGTTGGCGGCCGAGATGGCCGACTTCACGATGGCCACGGTCGATTCCGAACCGGCCGGGGCGTTCTTGGCGAAGTTGTCGACCAGGCTTTGCACGTTGCGCGAGCTTTCGGCCAGCTGGGCCTCGGCGACGCGGGTGAATTCCGACTGCGTGTCGGCCGCGATTTCGTACACGTGGCGGCTGTAGGCGACGGCCTTTTCAGCGACCGGCTGGATCAGCGAAACCTGCAGCGCCAGCAGTTCCTGGGCGTCGCGGGCGGTCAGCGTGCGCTTGGCGTGCTCGACGTTTTCAGCCAGCGTGGTCTTGACCACTTGCATGTTCAGCTCGACCAGCTTTTCCACGCCTTCGAAGGCCTTGGTGGTCAAACCGAACAGGGTTTCCAGATTGGCTTTGTGGGCGGCGGCAACTTGTTCGGGGGTAAAGGACATGCTGGTCTCCATCAAATGAAGTCGAGTTCAAGCGAACTCAAAAAATAGGTCGCCTAGATGTCAAGGCCGTGACGTTGCGGTGGCCAGCCCAGGCGCGTGAATGGTTTGTGCGTGCGCTCCAACGACTCGATTTGGCCGGCCGGAAACCGTCTTTTCGATTCATGGTGCGTCGCAACAATTCCGTATTGTATGGACCATGTTTGGTGTGTCAAGCGGTTTTTGTGCATCGCACAACCGGTCTGGGGTAAACCCCCGGGCGGCTTCGCCACATTGCGACTGCTCGATCACCTTTGGGGACTCCGGCGACGTGACGAACTGGCCGGTGCTACCATCGCGCATTCCATTCAACGCATGGCCGGGCAGGGCGATATGCCTGACCGCCGCGCGGCTCGCCCGTTCCGCCCCTTGTTGCCGATGTCCCGCCAAGCCTCCCGCAGCCCTTTTGTCCGCATCGCGACTCCATTGCCTCCCAATCCGTTCGACATCGGCGCACCCATGAAGGGGCGTGCGTGAGGCCGGCGTCAGAGGCCAGCGCGGGCCGAACCGCGTCAGGCGGCACCAATGCGTGGCTGGTGTCGATGCCCTGGCTGTTCGTGCTGATCTGGAGCACCGGCTTTATCGTCGCCAAGTACGGCATGCCGCATGCCGAGCCGATGACCTTTCTGTTCCTGCGCTTTGCCGGCGTGGTGGTGCTGATGGTGCCGTTCGTCGTGCTGGCGCGCGTGCCGCTGCCTCGTCGCGATGGCCATGTGGACTGGGCCATGATCGGGCGCATTGCGCTGGCGGGGCTGCTGTTGCAGACCGGCTATCTGGGCGGCGTCTGGGCCGCGGTCAAGCTCGGCATGCCGGCCGGCATGGCCGCGTTGATCGTCGGCATGCAGCCGCTGCTGACGGCGCTGATTTCGCTGCGTCTCGGCGAACGCCTGCGCGGCTGGCAGTGGCTGGGCCTGCTGCTCGGCATCGTCGGCGTCGGCCTGGTGGTGGCCGGCAAGCTGTCGGCCGGCGCGGCCACGCCGTTCAGCGTGCTGCTCGCGGTCGGCGCCTTGCTGTCGATCACCGTCGGCACGCTGTACCAGAAGCATCGCTGCCCGGTGTTCGATCTGCGCATGGGCTCGCTGATCCAGTTCACCGCGGCGGCGCTGGCCTGCCTGCCCTGGATGTTCCTGTTCGAGACGCGCGAAGTCGACTGGAACCTCGAGATGGTCGGCGCACTCGCATGGTCGATCGTGGCCCTGTCGATCGGCGCGATCTCGCTGCTGTTCGTGCTGATCCGGCGCGGCGCCGCCACCAGCGTATCGAGCCTGATGTACCTGACGCCGCCGACCACCGCCGTGATGGCCTGGCTGTTGTTCGACGAACGCTTTCCGCCGATGGCCGCGGCCGGCATGGCGCTCGCGGCGGCCGGCGTCGCGCTGGTGATGCGCGGCGCAGCGGCGCCGTCGCGCCGCGCTTGACCGGCCCGTGCGCAACCCTCCTTCCGCCCACCGTTATTGCTCTTTCCCCGCCATGAAGCCGCAAGCCCAGACCCGCGACTGCTATCGCCACTTCCTGCCGATCACGACGCGTTGGATGGACAACGATGTTTATGGCCACGTCAACAACGTTGTCTACTACAGTTATTTCGACACCGTGGTGAATCGCTACCTGATCGAGCGCGGCGTGCTCGACATCGAGGCAGGGGACACCATCGGGCTGGTCATCGAGACGCAGTGCAACTACTTCGCCTCGCTGAGCTTTCCCGAAACGGTGATCGCGGGTCTGCGCGTCGCGCGGCTCGGCAACAGCAGTGTGCGCTACGAGGTGGGGCTGTTTCGCGAGGGCGATGACAGCGCCGCCGCGCAGGGGCACTTCGTGCATGTCTACGTCGACCGCCAGACGCGCCGCCCGGTCGCCTTGCCCGAGCCGTTGCGCAAGGCACTCGAGCCGCTGCTGGTGGCGGCTGTGGATCGGTAGGGAGCGTGAACGTGAGCGCGCGCAGGTGCCGTACCGGCCTGTCCCTGGCGCCCGGTATCGGGGGCAGGGCAGCCGGCGCGCCGCGCGGCGAATGTTGCGGTGCGGATGTGAACCGGAACGCGGTTCCGCGCGTTGCTGATCCAGATGACGCGGACGACTTTGCGCCGGCCACTCAATTTCTCGCCAGAACTGACGTTAGTAAGGCATGCGCGTGCGCAGGGCGGAAGATTGCCGGGCCGGGAGGCCGCGTCATGCAGATTTTCATGTGCTGCAAGCGTCTTATTTTTCGTATTACGGAAATGTCTGTAATCGAAGCTTTAAGTCCGCTGTGTAAGTCATTAATCTTGCTAACAAATTCTTTTTTTTCTACACTGGCGCCATTCCCGATGCGCGCCCGAGAATCATGTCCCGGTTCGACCTCCCATTCCTGAGATTTCTCGGCACCCTGCCTCTGCCCTCGGTGGCAGCGACCATGCTGGTGTCGGCGGCGTTGATTGCCGCGCCCATGGCGGAGGCGGCGAGTAAGTCGTCTAAATCCGCTAAAAAGACCGAAAAGGTCGTCAAAGTCCAAAAATCCTCGGCTAAATCGTCGAAGTCCACCAAGTCCGCCAAGGCCGGCAGCGTGTCGAAGCGCTCGACGGTGGCCAAGACCGGCAGCCGCAAAGTCATCGTTTCGAAGAATGGCAAGCGCAAGGTCATTCTGGTCCAGCGTCAGGCCGCCCCGGTGCGCGCCGCCTATACGCCGCCGTCGCGCCCGTCGCTGGGCGAGGCGCTCGGACTGCGCGATACCGACGATGCGCTGTCGCTGCGCTCCAGCGTCGCCCTGGTGATGGACCAGAACACCAACGAAGTGCTGTTCCAGAAGAACGCGGCCGCGGTGCTGCCGATCGCTTCGATCACCAAGCTGATGACCGCGCTGGTGGTGATGGACGCACGCCTGCCGATGGACGAGGTGCTGACCATCACCGAAGAGGACCGCGACACCGAGAAGCACAGCAGCTCGCGTCTGCGCTTCGGCACGCAGCTGACGCGGCAGGAACTGATGCTGCTGGCCCTGATGTCGTCGGAAAACCGCGCCGCCTCGGCGCTCGGCCGCCACTATCCGGGCGGACTGCCGGCCTTCGTACAGGCGATGAACCGCAAGGCCCGCGAACTGGGCATGAACGACTCCCACTTCGTCGATTCGAGCGGGCTGTCGAGCAGCAATGTCTCGTCGGCGCTGGACCTGGCCCGGCTGGTCAAGGCGGCCTATCGCAATCCGACCATCCGCGCGTTCTCGACGCAGACCGAGCATGAGGTCAACGTGCTTGGCCGCACCCAGCACTACGTCAGCACCAATCGCCTGGTGCGCGGCGGCAACTGGGACATCGGCCTGCAGAAGACCGGCTTCATCTCGGAAGCGGGGCGCTGCCTGGTGATGCAGGCACGCGTCGGCGGCCGCGATGTGGTGATGGTGTTCCTGGACTCGTCCGGCAACCTGACGCGCTTTGCCGATGCCAACCGCGTGCGCGACTGGCTAGAGCATTCGCCGCCGTCGGCGCCGAACCGCTTCCCGAGCACGCCGAACCTGACCCAGGGTCCGGCCAACTCGCCGCATTACGTGCTGACGTCGCAGCAGGCTCGCGGCATCTGAGCTGGCCTGAGCTGAGCTGAACCGAACCGCAGGACGCAAGCCCGTCCCGCAACGAAAGACGCGCCCCTAGAGGGCGCGTCGTCGTTTCAGGGCCGGCCAGGCGGTCAAGCAACCGGCTTGGTTCAGCCGATCACAGCAGCTTGCCCGGATTCATGATCCCCGCCGGATCGAGCAGCCGCTTGATGCCGACCATCAGCCGCAGCTCGAGCGGATCCTTGTAGCGGTGGAAATACTCGCGCTTGAGCTGGCCGATGCCGTGCTCCGCGCTGATGCTGCCGCCATGGCGCATCACCTCGTCCAATACCTCGGCCGTGACGGCCTCCCCGTGGATCGTCGCCCAGTCCTTCGGTGCGCCCGCGGGGCGCGACAGGTTGTAGTGCAGGTTGCCGTCGCCGAAGTGGCCGAACACGAAGGGGCGGATCGCGGCGTCGAGCCGCTGCAGCCGTGCCTCCATCCGCTCCATGAACACCGGGATCGATTCGATCGGCAGCGAGATGTCGTGCTTCAGATGCGGGCCGTCGGCGCGCTGGGCTTCGGAGATTTCCTCACGCAGCTTCCACATCGCGTGGACCTGGCTCAGCGACGCCGATACCGCGGCGTCGAGGCACAGGCCCTGTTCCAGCGCGTCGCCGATGGTCGCTTCCAGCAGCGAATTCAGTCCCGCCTCGTCGGTGGTGTCGGCCAGTTCGACCAGCACATAGGCCGGATGGCGGTCGGCGAAGGGCTCCTGCACGCCTTCCGCATGCGTCAGCACCAGATCCAGGCAGGGGCCGGTGAAGAATTCGAAGGCCTGCAGCCGTGCGCCGCAACGCGAGTACAGCAGCGAGAACAGCTGCAGCGCCTGCTGCGGCGATTCCACCGCGGCCAGCACCACGGCGCGTTGATCGGTGCGCGGCAGGAGCCGCAGCGCGACCGCTGTGATGACGCCCAGCGTGCCTTCGGACCCGATCAGCAGTTGCTTCAGGTCGTAGCCGGTGTTGTCCTTGCGCAGCGTGCGTAGTCCGTGGAAGACCTCGCCATCCGGCAGCACCGCTTCCAGTCCGAGCACCAGCTCGCGCGCCATGCCGTAGCGGACCACGTTGACGCCGCCGGCATTGGTGGCGAGGTTGCCGCCGATCTGGCACGAGTCCTCGGCGGCCAGCGACAGCGGCAACTGGCGGTCCGCGTCATGGGCGGCGCGGCGCAGATTGCCGAGAATGCAGCCGGCCTCGGCGACCATCGTGTTGGCGATGGTATCGACCGAGCGGATCGCGTTCATCCGGTCCAGGCTCAGCACCACGTTGGCGGGGCGATCGTCGGGCGTCGCGCCGCCGCACAGGCCGGTATTGCCGCCGCGCGGCACCACCGGCACGCGCCACTGCTGGCACAGCGCCAGGCAGCGCGCGACTTCGTCGGTATTGCGGGGCCGGACCACGGCCTGGGCATCGCCCCGGTAGATTCCGCGCCAGTCGCTGAGCCAGGGCGCGATCGCCTGCGCATCGGTGGTCACCACATCGGGCCCCAGCGCCTCGAGCAGGCGCGGCAGAAAACCGGAGTCTTGCATCTCGTCGTGTGCTGTCTGTCGAAATCGGGAAGGGCGCAGCGCGTGGCATCGCGCTCCGGGGCGCGGCGTGCGGGGCGGCGGAAGACTGCGCGCCCCTACACGCGCCCCTACACGTCGCTACACGTCGCTACACGTCGCTATCGGCGGTATAGCCCATGCCGCGCGAAATCTGCAACGCCGTTTCCTTCAGGTTCTGCAGCCAGCTGTCCTGCAGCCGATCCGCCGGGGCCGACAGCGACAGGCCGGCGACCAGCCGGCGCGAGTCGTCGTAGATGCCCGCCGCGATGCAGCGCACGCCGAGTTCGAGCTCCTCGTTGTCGCGCGCATAGCCGTTGGTGCGGACCCAGTTCAGCTCACGCTCCAGCTTCGACAGGTCGGTGATCGAAGTACGGGTATGTCCGGCCAGGCCGGTGCGGGTGGCGTAGTTGCGCACCCGGGCGACCTCGTCCGCGGCGAGGAACAGCTTGCCGACCGAGGTCAGGTGCAGCGGGGCGCGCCCGCCGATGGCGCGCACCACCTGCATGCCGGAGCGCTCGCTGTAGGCGCGTTCGATATAGACGATCTCGTCGCCCTGGCGCACCGACAGGTTGACGGTCTGGCCGGTGACGCGGTGCAGCGCGCGCATCGGTGCCAGCGCCGCCTCGCGTACCGACAGCCGGGCCTTGACCAGATTGCCCAGTTCCAGCAGCCGCATGCCGAGCCGGTAGCTGCCCGGATCGGAGCGGTCGACGAAGCGGCACGCGACCATGTCGTTGAGGATGCGGTGCGCCGTCGAGGGATGCAGACCGGTAGCCTGGGAGAGTTCCTTCAGACTGACCGGATCGGCATGCCGCGCGAGCGCATCGAGCAGCGTCATCATCCGCTCGATCACCTGGATCGACGTCTTGCCGGGTTCCTTTTCTGCTTCAGCCATGGGGAAATTGTTGCCGTGCGGCAAATTAAGCGACTGCCTGATTCTATCTCGCATCGTGAAAATTTCAATACGTGAAATGTCATAGTCGGGCATTCTGCACATCAAGGCGCCCCAGAATGGGGCGCGAAAAGGCTCCGGAAGGACGGTGGCGGCCGACAAAAGCGCCGGTGGCGGCGCGCCGCAGTGGCGGAACCGCTGCGCAAAAGCGCATAATTGCGAGGTTTTGGGTCTGGAAAAAGGTAGGAATCCCCATGCGAGTCGGTCTGTTCGTCACCTGTCTGGTGGACCTGATGCGGCCGGAGATCGGCTTTTCGGTACTCAAGCTGCTGGAGAAGGCCGGCTACGAGGTCATGGTTCCCGAGGCCCAGACCTGCTGCGGCCAGCCGGCCTATAACTCCGGCGAGCGCGCCGCCTCGCGCGATCTGGCCGAGAAATTCCTGCGCGAGTTCGAGATGTTCGACTACGTCGTGGTGCCGTCGGGCTCCTGCGGCGGCATGATCCTGCATCACTACGGCGACCTGCTGCGCAACGATCCCGAACTGAACGGCCGCTACGAGCGCCTGCGCACGCGGGTCTACGAGCTGACCGATTTCCTGGCCAATGTGGCCCGCATCGACTCGCTGGACAGCAATTTCGCCGGCCACGTGACCTACCACGACTCGTGCTCCGGGCTGCGCGAACTCGGCGTCAAGCAGCAGCCGCGCGCCTTGCTCGGCAAGCTGCCCGGCGTGCAGCTGACCGAGATGAAGGACTGCGAGGCCTGCTGCGGTTTTGGCGGAACGTTCGCGGTCAAGTACGGCAATATCTCGACCGCCATCGTCGACGAGAAGTGCGCCAATATCGCGGCCAGCGGCGCCGAGGCGGTGGTGCTCGGCGACCTGGGCTGCATCCTCAATATCGAAGGCCGGCTGCGCCGGACCGGCGATACGCGCACCCGCGTGCTGCATATCGCGCAGGTACTGGCCGGCGACGCCTGATCGCCGCATCCCCGATCCCGGCATTCCCGCATCGATCGCGCACCACGCAAGAGGCCACCACGCATGCAAGTGCACAGCATGGAATTCAAGGCGCGCGCCGGCCAGAAGCTGGCCGACCAGCGCCTGCAGCAGAACCTGAAGAAGCTGTCGACCAAGTTCGTCACCGCGCGCGCGGCCGCGATCGAGGACATCGACTTCGCCGCCACGCGGGAGGCGCTGAAGGAGCGCCGCGACCGTGCGCTCGCCAATCTGGACGTCTGGCTGGCGACCTTCGAGGAGAACGCCACGCGCCGCGGCGCCACGGTGCTGTTTGCCGAGACGACCGCCGACGCGGCAAGGCTGGTCGGCGAGATCGCGCAGCGTCACGGCGTGCGCAAGGTCATCAAGAGCAAGTCGATGGTGACCGAGGAGATGCGGCTCAACGAGGTGCTCGGCGAGCTCGGCGTGCAGAGCATCGAGACCGATCTCGGCGAATACATCCTGCAGATCAACGACGCCGAGCCGCCGTCGCACATCATTGCGCCGGTGGTGCACAAGGACAAGGACGAGATCGCCGACCTGTTCGCCAAGGTCCACCAGAAGCCGCGGCTGACCGAGATTCCCGACATGACGCGGGAAGCGCGCGAGGTGCTGCGCCCGGAGTTCCTGTCGGCCGATATGGGCGTGACCGGCGGCAACTTCCTGATCGCGGAAACGGGCTCGGTCGCGGTGGTGACCAACGAGGGCAACGAGGGCATGTGTACGGTGATGCCGCGCGTGCATGTCGCCGTCACCGGCATCGAGAAGGTGCTGCCGACGCTGGAGGACCTGGCCACCGTGATGCGGCTGCTGCCGCGCTCGGCGACCGGCCAGGCGATTTCGAACTATTTCTCGCTGCTGACCGGCCCGCGCGCGCCCGGCGAGCAGGACGGCCCCGAGCACATGTACTTCGTGCTGGTCGATGGCGGCCGCACCGGCCTGATCGGCGGCGACTTCCAGGAGATGCTGCGCTGCATCCGTTGCGGCGCCTGCATGAACCACTGCCCGGTCTACCAGAAGATCGGCGGTCATGCCTATGGCTGGGTCTATCCCGGGCCGATGGGCAGCGTGCTGACGCCCAGCTATGTCGGCCTGGGCAACGCGATCGACCTGCCGCAGGCGGCCACGCTGTGCGGCGAGTGCAACCGCGTCTGCCCGGCCTCGATCCCGCTGTCCGACCTGCTGCGCAAGCTGCGCGAGAAGCAGATGGAGCGCGGCATGCGGCCGTGGCAGGAACGCTGGGCGCTGCGCGCCTGGGGCTATGTCGCCAAGCGGCCGGGGCTGTATGCGCTGGCCACGCGACTGGGAGCCAGTGTGTTGTCGCGCATGGGCCGCAACGACGGACGCATCGCCAAGCTGCCGCTGGGCGGCCGCGGCTGGACCGATACGCGCGACATGCCGGCGCCCAGCGGCCGCACCTTCCGCGATCTCTACAAGGAAAGGAGGGCGAAGGCATGAGCGATCCCGCCAACCAGCCGCCCTTGCGCGCGATGCGCGACGCGCTGGACCGCCATCGTGCCGGTACGTTGCCCGCCGACGCGCTGGTGCGCGTGTGGCGCGAGCAGGCGCCGGCACTGACGCTGCCGCCGGTATTCGGCCAGGCGATGGAGGAACTGCTGCGCCGCCTCGAGATGTCGGCGGTGTTTGCCCAGGACAGCTGCTCGTTCTCCAGCTCCGCGGTGACGGACCAGTTGGAGCGCTGGCTCGCGAAGGCGGCGACGGCCTGAGCCCTGAGCCCCTGAGCCCTTGAGCCCCTGAGCCCCTGAGTTTCCATCCACGCGGCAACAAAAAAACCCCGGCCAAGGCCGGGGTTTCGTTTTGCCAACCCACAGTGTCGTCCCCGCGCATGCGGGGACCCAGTGACTTCTAAAGCCGCTGGATTCCCGCATGCGCGGGAATGACGTTGGTCGCGCCGCAGGGGCGAAATCAGCCCAGCAGCAGCGCGTCGTCGTCCAGCTGCTCGTGCCGGCTGCGCTCGAACATGCGCAGCAGGTCCGGCACGTCCAGGCCCTTGCGTTCGTCGCCCGACACGTCGAGCACCACCTGGCCCTGGTGGAGCATCACGGTGCGCTGGCCGTAGTCCAGCGCCTGCCGCATGCTGTGGGTCACCATCATCGTGGTCAGCTTGTTTTCCTCGACGATGCGGGCGGTCAGCTCGAGCACGAAGGCCGCGGTCTTCGGGTCCAGCGCGGCGGTATGCTCGTCGAGCAGCAGGATGCGCGAGGGCTGCAGCGATGCCATCAGCAGGCTGACCGCCTGGCGCTGGCCGCCGGACAGCAGGCCGATGCGGTCGGTCAGCCGGTTTTCCAGCCCCAGGTTCAGCAGCCGCAGCTTGTCGCGGAACAGCTCGCGCGACGAACGGTTCAGCGCCGGCCGAAAACCCCGGCGCGAGCCGCGCGCCATCGCCAGCGCCATGTTTTCCTCGATAGTCAGCGCCTCGCAGGTGCCGGCCATCGGGTCCTGGAACACGCGGGCGACCAGCGGCGCGCGGTCCCAGGCGGGCTTGCGCGTGACGTCGTTGCCGTCGATCGTGATGGTGCCGGCATCGACCATCTGGTCGCCGCTGATGGCGTTCAGGAAGGTCGACTTGCCGGCGCCGTTCGAGCCGATCACGGCGACGAACTGGCCCGACGGAATCTCCAGGCTCAGCCCGCGCAGCGCGCGCGTCTCGATCGGCGTGCCGGGATTGAAGGTCAGCTTCAGGTCTTGTGCGCGCAGCATGTCAGCCTCCATTCGCCTTGCGGCCGAACAGCTTCTTGCGCGTGGCCGGCAGCACCAGCGCGACCGTCACCAGCAGCGCGGTGACCAGGTTCAGGTCCTGTGCCTTCAGGCCGATGAAATCGCTGTTCAGCGCCAACGCGATGAAGAAGCGGTAGAGGATCGCGCCGAGCACCACGGCCAGCGTCGTCAGAATCAGCCGGCGGGCCGGCAGGATCGTCTCGCCGATGATCACCGCGGCCAGGCCGATCACGATCGTGCCGATGCCCATCGAGATGTCGGAGCCGCCCTGAGTCTGCGCGAACAGGGCACCGGCCAGTGCGACCAGCGCGTTCGACAGCGCCATGCCGGCCAGCGTGGCGCGGCCGGTGGCGATGCCCTGCGCGCGCGCCATGCGCGGATTGGCGCCGGTGGCCCGCATCGCCAGCCCGAGCTGCGACGAGAAGAACCAGTCCAGGCCGAGCTTGGCGACGATCACGATGACCACCAGCACCAGCGGGCGCAGCATGAAGTCGGGCAGCCATTCCGGCTGCAGCACCGTGAACATCGTCGGCTCGGTGATCAGCGGCACGTTGGGCCGGCCCATGATCCGCAGATTGATCGAGTACAGCGCGATCATCATCAGGATCGACGCCAGCAGGTCCATGATCTTGAGCCGGACATTGAGCCAGCCGGTGATCAGGCCGGCGATCGCGCCGGCGACGATGGCCAGCGCCGTGGCGAGGAACGGGTCCTGGCCCATCGCGATCAGCGTGGCCGCGACGGCTCCGCCCAGCGGAAAGCTGCCATCGACGGTCAGATCGGGGAAATTGAGGATGCGGAAGGAGATCAGCACCCCGAGGGCGACGAGGCTGAAGATCAGGCCGATCTCCAGCGCGCCCAGAAGGGAGAAGAGGGACATGGTGAATCCTGTTGCGGTATGCGCGCCCGCCGGTGGCCGGGCGTGCTGACTGGCGCGGCTGCCGCCGGCGGATCAAGCGCCTGGGCGGGCCGCCGGCTGCAACCAGCGGCGTCGGCGCGTGGCCGGGTAGGGCGTGGCGCCGGCC
>MTEU01002031.1_pt1 | contig 11327 bp, 17 predicted proteins | sample 1042701 | NCBI WGS metagenome assembly MTEU01 (sample SAMN06185813, study PRJNA358809) | soil metagenome | isolation source: naturally attenuated soil | place: India | collected 2015-05-23
TAGCCGCGAACACCGCGCAGCCGGTGCCATGCGTTGGATTGTTCGCGGCTAAAGCCGCTCCCACAGGTTACGCGGACCGCTTGCGAATTCAGTTCTTAAAGCCGGCCCGCTCAACGCTTGCGTTGCGTTTCATCACGAGCTGCTTTCTGCGCAGTGGAATCATGGGACGTGCCGGTTGACCCATCAGGACGCTGCGCATCATTGTCCCGTTCCTCTTCACCTTGGGTTCCGCTGCGAGGTGCATCCGATTCTTTCTTCATCTCCCCCTCCTACCCCTTGCTGTGTTCAGGCGAAGACGGCCCGGTACCGCGTTTGATTCCACGCGGCCCAAGCACGCCCCAGATAGCCAGGCCGACAATGGGCAGCGCCAACAGCAACAGTGCCCACATCGCTTTCGTCACATCGCTCTTGTCACTGCGGAAAACACTGACGATGGCCCACAGATCGAGCAACACAATGATCGCCGCCACAGCGATCCAGAAATACGTCACAGGCTCGGTCATGATCGCTTCTCCTCTGCTTGTTCCAGCAGCAGCGCGTGGTCCGCGCCACCACCTCCTACCAAGAGGAAGCCAGCAAGCGGAACAAAGTTCAGGAAGCTTTACCCGCCGTTGATGGGTGGTACACACGCAATGAACCAATCCCGCAGGAAACACGTCCACCCACAAAACAACGCACGAGTGACCGCCATGGCGACCGACCCCGTACTCGAGACCCTTGATTACCTCAAGGTCCACAAACTGGTGCTGACCACGGCAGAGTCCTGCACTGCCGGTGCCATGGTTGCGCTGCTGGCAGCAGTGCCGGGAACCGGCGAGGTACTTGAAAGCGGCTACGTGGTGTACTCGCCAAGTGCCAAAAAGCGCCTGCTCGGCGTAAGCCCACAAACCATCGAACGCTACGGCCTGACCAGTGAGGCGGTAGCCTGGGAGATGGCGCTCGGCGCATTGAAAGACAGCGATGCCACCGTTGCCATTGCAAGCACGGGTGTCGCCGGGCCGGAGCCGCAGGATGCCATCGCCCCAGGCACCGTGTGCTTTGCCTGGGCGTTCGCCGGCGAGCCCTTGGCGGTGTTCACGCGTAGCCAGCGCTTTTTCGGCGAACGCGCGGAGGTAATCCGCCAGGGCGCGCTCTACGGGTTGTCGCACCTGGCGCATTACCACCAACGCTGGCTACGTGGTGAGCGCGCCTGAGGGGTTACCTGAGGGGGCTACGGGCATGGACGAAGAGGAGTTGGTTTCAAGGCGCCACCCCGTCGAGGAAGACATGCGGATGCAGCAGCGGGTCTGGCGTTTCGAACGGGTGGGATGGTATGCCCTGGTGCTGGTCGTGCTGCTGGCCCTGGCCGGGGTGTTCGGCAATGGTCCGCTCAGTGACGCGCAGGTCACGAGCGAGGACGGCCGGGTGCATGTGGAGTATCAGCGCCTCAGCCGCACAGGCACCACCGACAACCTGCGCATCACGGTTCGCGGTACTGCCGGGGAGCCTGTGATGCTGCTGCTCGGGGGGACCCTCCTTCGCGAAGCCAGTATCGAAACGCTGCAGCCAGAGCCGCAAGTGTCGCGTTCCCATGGCAGGTCGCTGCTGCTCCAGCTCGGCACCAGCAAAGAGGGCATCGCAACCCTCTACCTGACCCTGCGCAGCGAACACGTCGGTACTCTCGACGGTGTTGTCAGCGCGGGCCCGGACAGCACAGTGCACTTCTCGACCTTCCTCTACCCGTAGGAGCGCGCCATGGACTCCATTCTTCGTGCGACAGGCATGTACATCGCGCTGATGCTGCTGTTTCGCGTGGCTGGCAGGCGCTCGCTGGCAGACCTCACCACCTTCGACTTCGTCCTGCTGCTGATCATCGGCGAAGCAACCCAGCAGGCATTGCTCGGCGAGGACTTCTCGTTCACCAACGCCATGCTGGTGATCGCCACGCTGATCGTCCTGGATGTCGGCCTGTCGCTGGCCAAGCTCAATTCCAGGCGCCTGGCCCGGCTGGTCGACGGCCACGCGACACTGGTAGTGGAACGAGGTCGCTTTCTCCACCACCGAATGCGGCGGGCGCGGCTGACCGAGGACGACATTCTCGAATCGGCTCGGGACAGCCAGGGAATCGAAAGCGTCGAGCAGATCAAGTTCGCCATCGTCGAGCGCAACGGCAAGATCTCGATCATTGCGCAGGAATGACCCTGCCCGGCCGGTGCAACCTGCGCGGGACCTCGTGCGGCTGGCCTCCCACACACCGGTACGTTGATCATCCGCTTTGAACCTTGGCGCCCGCGCCCTACTCCATCGAAGGCAATCGTGATTTTTCCACCCCCGAAGAGGTGTTGCATGAACGCTATCGAATTGTTGATCCAGGACCATGAGCTGGTGAAGAAGCTGCTGGAGGAACTCTCCTCCACCACCGAGCGCGCGGTGAAGAAACGCGCCGAGTTGCTTGAACGCATCAAGCAGGAAGTGACAATCCACACCGCTCTGGAAGAAGAAATCCTGTATCCGGCCATCAAGCAGGCCGGCGGCAAGGAAGAAGCGAAGATGTATTACGAAGCCAAGGAAGAGCACCGCACCGTAGATTCGCTGGTGCTGCCGGACCTGCTGCAAACCGAGACCGGCACCGTCGAGTTTGCCGGGCGGGTCAAGGTGATGAAGGAGCTGCTGGAACACCATATCGAGGAAGAAGAAAGCGAGCTGTTCCCGACTGCCCGCAAGCTGCTGGGCAAGCAGCAGCTGGATGAGCTCGGCCAGGCCATGGAGGCGCAGAAGAAACTGCTCAAAGGCGAACAGCGTGCCGCGTGATGGAGGCCTGGATCGACTTTCTTGAATGGCCCGCCATGGCCCTGACGGTACTTGCCGCCTGGTGCATCGGCTCACAGCGCCCAGGCCGGCGCAAGCTGGGCTTCTGCTGCTTCATTGGCAGCAATGTGCTGTGGGCCGTGTGGGGGTGGCAGGCGCAGGCCTGGGCGCTGATCATCCTGCAGGGTTGCCTGTGCGCCATGAACCTGCGGGGCTGGAAGAAAAACACCGCAGTGGAATCCGGCTGAACGCCTGAACACATGCCTGATAGCCCGACAGCGAGGAACCAGACCATGATCGAACCCAACCACCCCGACCCTTACGTGGACGAAGTACCACACAACCCAGGCGAGCCCGTGCCTGAACAGGAGCAGGAGCAGGAAGCACCCGACTGGCCCGAAGGCCAGGTGCCGCCAGAGGAGCAGTCCGACGGCTGAGGCTCACCGATCCAGCGGCATTGCCTGCTTAACCGGAAATGCCGCTCCCCCAGTCACCCGGTCCCACGCAAGGAGGCAAATGTCTCATGAGTGATCGCATCATCGCCTTGTTCACCGATACCATACTGTTTGGAGTTTCCGTTCTCAACCTGTTGCTGGCGCTGACGGTAGCCTTGCTGACATTCCTCGTGGCGCGGGCGGCCATCAGTTTCATGCTGCATCGGGTCAGGCGCTGGTCCGAGCACGACGGCGCGCTCAGCCACGTACTGGCCAAGGTGCTTGCCGGAACCAGCAACTTTCTGCTGTTCCTTGCCTCGCTGCTGGTGGGCCTGAGCATGCTCGACCTGCCCGAGCGCTGGCTGACCCGAGTTGGTAGCCTGTGGTTCGTGGTCGCGGCATTGCAGATAGGGCTATGGGCCAACCGCGCCATCGGCCTGGGCCTGAGTCGCTACTTCGCCCGGCATCGCACCGACGGGTTGAACCAGGGCAGCGCGCTGGCCACGCTGTCGGCATGGGGCGCGCGTGTATTGTTGTGGTCAGTGGTGCTGCTGGCGATGCTCTCCAACCTGGGCGTGAACATCACCGCCTTCGTCGCCAGTCTGGGGGTAGGCGGTATCGCTGTTGCACTGGCCGTGCAGAACATCCTCGGCGACCTGTTCGCCTCGCTATCCATCGCCGTGGACAAGCCGTTCGAGGTGGGCGACTTCATCGTCATCGGCCCCCTGGCCGGCACGGTGGAACACGTGGGGCTGAAGACCACACGCATCCGCAGCCTGGGCGGCGAGCAGATCGTCATGGCCAACGCCAGCATGATCAGCAGCACCATCCAGAACTACAAGCGCCTGCAGGAACGACGAATCGTGTTCGAGTTCGGCCTGTCCTACGACACGCCAACCGAGGCCGTGAAGAAAGCACCCGCTATTGTCGAGGAAGCAATCAAGGCTCAGCAGCAGGTGCGCTTCGACCGTGCCCACCTGCGCGGCTTCGGCAAGGAAGCGCTGGAATTCGAGTGCGTGTACATCGTCAAGGACCCCGGCTACAACCTGTACATGGACATCCAGCAAGCGATCAATTTCCACCTGCTCGAGCGCTTCTCGAAAGTTGGTGCCAAGTTCGCCGTACCGGTACGCGCGATCAAGGTCACGGCCTTGCCAGAGGAATCGAAGCGCGGGCCTCAAAGCATTCACGTGGGATAACCCGCCACGGTGCATTTCAGTGCCCCATGCATTCCGTCGAATAAACGGCACGGCCGCGGACGATGCTGGCCGAACAGAAGGTGACCAATCTGCAAAGGAGCATCGCCATGAAGATATTGAAGCCTCATTCGTTACTGCTCGCACTGTGCCTGGGGGCCAGCGCACCTGTGGTGCTTGCAGCCACCGACGTGAACGATCAGCGTGCCCCTGGCACGCAACCGCATGACAGCGGGCATATGAACGGCCAAGGTGGAGCGACTGGTTCCGGCACGCCTGCGGATGCCATGGGCACGGGCTCTGGCGGCACCGATAGCAATGATACTGACAATACCGGTGGCGATGGCACTACCGACCGATCGGGTAGTGACAGCAATGGATCGGAACGCGATAACGGGACCGGAGGCTCCGGTGGTGCGGGCTCCAGCGGTAGTTCCGGTAGTTGAAGGTTCGCTCGAACTGCCCTACGGCCGACGACGCGTGCTCAGCTCGATCCAGACTGGTGCATGGTCGCTGGCCTTGGGTTCGTTACGCACCCAGGCATCGACGCCTGCTCGCTTCAGGTAAGGCGCGAGTTCGGGGTTGAGCAGCAGGTGGTCGATACGTAACCCGGCATTGCGGGCCCAGTGGTTGCGGAAGTAATCCCAAAAGGTATAGATGCGTTCGTCCGGATACAGATGGCGGATGGCGTCGACCCAACCTTGCTGGAGCAGTTTCTGGTAGCACGCGCGTGATTCGGGCTGCAGCAGCGCGTCCTTCATCCAGGAGCGCGTGTTGTAGATATCCATGTCGGTAGGCACCACATTGAAATCACCCGCCAGCAGCGCGGGATGGTCACTGTCATGCAGCCCTTTCACATGGGCGATCAGGCTTTCGAACCAGCGGAGCTTGTAATCGAATTTCGGCCCCGGTTGCGGGTTGCCGTTCGGCAGATACAGGCATGCAACCAGCACTCCCTGCACCGCTGCCTCGAGGTAGCGGCTCTGGTTGTCGTCCTCCATGCCAGGCAGGCCACGACGTACTTCCAGCGGTTCGCTGCCCCGCGCCAGAATGGCCACGCCGTTCCACGAAGGCTGCCCTTGGTAGAGGCAACCATAACCCGCCGCTTCGAGCGCCTGGCGAGGAAACTGCTGATCCGCCGCCTTGAGCTCCTGCAGGCAGGCAATGTCGGGCTTCTCCCGCTCCAGCCAGGCCAGCAGTGCCGGCAGCCGGCTACGAATGCCGTTGATGTTGAACGTGGCAATCTTCAGCGCTTTCATGCGTCGGGGTCGCTGACATGGGCCTGCACGGCATCTTCCAGGGCGCGCACATGGGCGTCATCAGCCAATGCCTTGAGTGCCAGCCAGTCGTCCCAATCGATCGCGCCATCGTCACGCAGGGCCTCGGCGGTGCGCAGCAGTTCATGGTGGTAGGCATCCGGCGACTCACGGCGGTAACTGATGTCGTCGTACTGGGCGTACCAGGCCTCGAGCTCGGGGATGCTGCGTTCAATGCTCATAAGGGAGCCCTCACAATGTCCTTTGCATTTAAGAGCCCTCCCCAGGCGCGACGTTCAAATTCAACGACACGGGCCTGCCATGTATGGCCATTGTTGAACTCCTGAACTTTCTCGACTGCCTGTTCCGGCCCTTTCGCGGGTAAGCCCGCTCCCACAGGGCTTGTGCAAGTCTTGCGCACTGTGAAGATTTCGGGTGGGTGTACTACTGTCGCGCAGAGCAACAGATATCGCTCGTTTGGCGCGTCCTGGAGATCACCCAGCCCTTCCTCACTGCGCTGTCGAGCAGTGAACTCCGCCCGCAAGCCCGCCGCATTCGGTGTGTGAGCCGCCAGGCGAACCGCCCGGACGCTGCGCATGAAACGAGCTCGCCGCGAACCACGCTCCCCGGTTCGCGGCGCAATTGAAGCGTAATTCAGGCAATCAGGTAGGAATGCCTGCCAGTCGCCAGACAGGCGCCGGGACCGGTTCGGCCTGGCTACGGTTGCGTGCCCACTGGGTCAGGGCAGCCATCATGACAAAGCCAAGCAGGATCAGTACCGGATAGGCCAGCAGCAACTCGGTCAGCGAGTATTTCCAGGCCAGTGGCCGGCCAACGCCCAGCATCGCCGCATACAGCCAGGACACACCCGACAGTGCGCCGGAGAAAAGCGCGAACATCCGCACGCCAAAATTAAGGTCCAGCAAGTTGCCCGCCTTGAGCAAGGCAGGCAATACATAACGATGCAACAACATGCCGTTGAAGGTCAGCAGCATGACAATAATGACCTTCGCTTGAAGTTTCGGATTGGCAAAATAGTTCATACCTTTATCAAGGTAGTCAATTCCAATCACTGCGGCGCCCGTGAGCCACAAGAATATCAGGGCATTGGCCACGGACTTCTGCAAGCTCGTCATATGCTTACTGTCATGCCCGGCCTCTTTATGACCTTTCAACAAGTTCCTGACCATCTCGGCGTCACTGGCGAACACCAGGCCGATGGCAATGCAACAGGCCAGCAAATGAACGTAAATCACCGACAACCGCACCAGCTCCATGGATTCTTTCTGCCCGAACAGGCTAATAATTGTATTAATCTCCACGACGTTTTCTCCACGTAATGCGTTAGCGCTAGATGACTTTGCAATAGGCGTGCGAACGATTTAATCGCAGCGGCAAAGCCAAATTCGAATCGTTAAATGAAAAAGCAGATTGTTATTCAATACACACAGTGGCTCACCCGAAGAGCCTCGGTTGGTCATGGCATTGCTCCACTATTCGAAAAAAAAAGCCCCATGAGCATCCCTGCGATGCCGATGAGGTTGAACGTCCATAAGTTCTGGGGGAAAGGCGCGAGGTGCAATCACATTGAAGGCACCTGCTGGCAAATAGGAGTCAGCGTCGCCCAAATCGTTCATTTCTCGAGCAAAACGACCGACAGGCGGTACACTAAATCAAGTTAGTTAGTTTGCTAAGTTATCGCAACTTGACCGAATGGAAAGTTTTACCAACAACTGGATCCAAACTTGGTAGATGTCTTTGAATGCTCTATCCCGCTGTTTCGCAGTTATCGCGTTGCAGGGCACCACGCGCTCCGGCCGGCGCCTCCTCATCGATCTGCGCCATGCTCAACCGCGATGTCTCGCGCAGCATGAGCGAACACACCGCAACCAGTGCCAGGGCTCCCGCGCCATACAGCGCCACGCCCAGTGGGTCCTGGTTGGTGAGGATCAGGATTGCCGTAGCGATGCTCGACGCGGTACCGCCGCCCAGCGCGGCGCCGATCTGGTAGCTGGCCGAGATACCCGAATAGCGCATGCTGCGCGGGAACTGCTCGCCGAGGAAGGCTGGGATAGGCCCTTGGGTCGCGCCCATCAGCAGGCCAGTCAGGCTGTAGGCGCACAAGGCGATGGCAAAGCTCTTCATGCCCACCAGAGATAAGAACACGAACAGCCCCAGAGCCATGGCCACTGCGCCGAAACCCATTACGGTACGCCGCCCCAAACGGTCCGACAGGTCGCCGAACAACGGCGCCGACAGCACGATAGCGACCGAAAGTGCCAAATCGAACATCAACGCCTCGGTACTGCCGAAGCCCACCTGCGTGGCGTAAGTCAGGAAGAAGGTGCTGCCGATGTAGGCGATGGTGCAGTAACCGAAGGCGATCCCGGTGCACAGCATCAGCTGCCGCGGACGTTGGCGCAGGGCCGCGGCCAACGGCGCATGTACAGATTTGGTCACGGGCGTGGTGGCCGCTGCCGGTGCCTTCAGGCGCGCGTACAGGCCGATCAGCACCAGGGTGCCGCCCAGCCAGAACGGGATGCGCCAGGCGAAATCGACCAGATTGTCGTCGAAGGCCGCGCTGACGATGGCGAACACCCCAGCCCCAAGGATGCCACCCACGCCGATGCCCATGCTTGTGAAACTACCCCACAGCCCGCGTCGCCCCGGTGGCGCAGACTCGATGCCGAACAGCGCGGCGCCGCCCCACTCCCCGCCTGCCGCAAAGCCCTGGACCAGGCGCAGCAGCACCAGCAGGATCGGCGCGGCCACGCCGACGCTGGCATGCCCGGGCAGGCAGCCGATGAGGAAGGTGCTCATGCCCATCAGCAGCAAGGTGGCGACCAGTACCTTCTGCCGGCCGATGCGGTCGCCGAAGTGGCCGAACACCAGGCCACCCAACGGTCGGGCAAGAAAGCCCGCGCCGAAAGCGCTGAAGGCCACCAGCGTGGCTGTCAGGTGGTCCATCTGCGGGAAGAACACCTGGGGAAACACCAGTGCGGCGGCAGTGCCGTAGATGATGAAGTCGTAGAATTCCAGCGCCGTCCCCAGTCCAGAGACGCAGAAGGTTCGCAAGGCGGAACGGGATGACGCAGGGCGGAAATGTTGCGCATGCATTGTTGTTGTTCTCGTTCAGCGGCGCCGCCTTGAGCTGACAGCACCGGGTTGGCTCAGAAAGTGTCGAAGCCGGCCTTGGCCAGTTGCACGGGCGTGCCGGCCACGTACTGCAGGGCACAGCGTTCGGTGTCGATGCCGACGCTGAGCAAGGTTTCCCAGCGTTCGGTATCGGGCATGGCCATGTCCGGGTGGAAGCAGATCGGCGCCTGGTCGCCCTCGGCGCCGCACATGGCCTCGGCCCGGGCACGCAGGTCAGGGCTGGCCATCTGGCCGACCACCTGCTCGAGGTGGCCCAGGCGGCATTGGGTATCGGCATGGTCGGCGACCTGCTCGCCCAGGCTCAGCTGTGGGTCGAGGAAGTGATTGGTGTGCAGCAGCCAGCCGTCTTCCCGTGGCAGGACCAAGGCAGTGCGCGCGGGGCTCAATTCGATGCTGGCCGCACGCGGGCTGCGGTCCTGGCGGGAGAACACTGTCAACACGGTAGAGGCACTGACCCGCGCCGAACGGGCAAGCTCGATGGCCTCTTCGACACTGCTGGCCTCCTCCAGCAGGCGCCGGGCGATGGCGTGCACCGGCACACCACCACTGTCGTTGTCACTGGCGTGGTGGAGGATATTGAAGTGCAGGCCGAGGCCCGCGCTGTTCACACCAAGCTTGGCGAGCATGCCGAACTCGCAGAACAGCTTGACGTTCATGCCGCGCTCGGTGTGCAGCGCCAACATCAGGCCATGCGGGCACAGGCTGTCATGCCAATCCCAGGTCTGCAGGGTCTGCGGCGCACGCGCGCCACGGGGTGCATGCACGGTGGTCGAGCATTCGCTGTGGCGGGTTCGGGCCGCCAGTACTTCAGTGCGGGCGTTCAGGCTCGCCAGCTGCCACAGCGGCAGCTCGGCACCGCTGGCCATGCCGGCCACTTCAGCGGCCAGGCCCGGGCTCCAGGCTTCCAGGGCTGCCAAGCTGTTTTCGCCGATACGCTGCGCCTCACTCAAGGGCACGCCAACCCGCGGGAAAAAGCCCAGATACAGTGCAGTTGTGGTACGGATCTGCTCGGCGAAGCGCGCACCAATCTGATGGCCACGCTCGAGGGGGTTGCGGATGTCGCTGACATGGGTGTGGATCTTCAAGGCGGGGAACTCCTGGTACAGGCCGCGGTGGTAGGCAAGCACCGCTAGCCTAACGAGGCATCCCCCAATCGATCATCGCCACAACCCGCACAACTTTTGTGCCCCGATGGAAAAACTCAGCCCCGTGCCAGCCTCTGCGCGCCCTGCCCGTGCAGGTGTTCATGCAGCAAGGCAATGAACGCCTGCACCTTGCGGGTATTGCGCCGGTGCGGCAAGTACAGCACGTGCACCCAGGGGCCGAACGCGCTCAGCGCCCGCCAGTAGTCGGGCATCACCTCCACCAGTTGCCCGCTGGCCAGGTAGGGGGCGGCACACCAGGTGGGTACGAATTGCAAGCCCTGCCCATCGAGCAGGCAGGCCAGCAGGAAGTCGAAGTTGTCGCTCACCAGCCTAGGGGTGGGCTGACGCACTCGCAGCGTCTGGCCGCCTTGTTCGATCCACCAGAAGCTGCGGTTGAGCAGCGGGTGGCGCAACAGCAGCCAGTCGTGCCGGGCATAGTTCTCCAGAGTGATCGCCTCGCCGTGACGGGCCAGGTAGGCAGGGCTGGCGCAAAGGATCACGCGGTTCTCGATCAGCGGCTGGGCGATCAGCTCCGGCTGGTCGGTGGGGCCGTCGCGCAGCGACAGGTCGTAGCCGCCATCGATCAGGTCTTCGTTGGCATCGTTGAGGTTGACCTCCAGGCGCACTTGCGGGTGCTCGCGCATGAAACGGCAACATACCTGGTTGAGAAACGCGGGGCCGAACGACGGCGGCGCGGTGATACGCAGGGTACCGCGCAGCGCGTGCTGCAATTGCTCCACCTCTTCGGTCACCCGCTGCAGGTGCATCAACGCCTGGCGCGCGCCTTCCAGGTACAAGGTGCCGGCCTCGGTCAGCGCCATGCGCCGGGTGGTACGTTCGAACAGGCGCACGCCCAGTTCGCTCTCCAGGTGCGCAACAGCCTTGGTGATGGCAGACGGCGTCTTGCCCAGTTGCTCGGCCGCACGGCTGAAGCTGCCGTGCTCGGCTGCAGCGACGAAGATGGTCAGGGCCATCATCTTGTCCATGGTTTCTTCCTGTTCGGCACAAACGGTGTGGGTGATGCGAGGGTGGCGAGTATCTGCCCCTCCTATCAAACCCGCAAATGCCGGCGACTTGAATAGGCACGGCAAGGTCCGCTGCTTGCATTCTGGCAAATACGGGCGCCGGATTCTTTCCCCATCACGAAAGAAGTTGTGCCTGCCCTCGCCTTTATCCGCACTTGCCCCCTGGCTAGTCTGCGGCGTCATCACGACAAGAACGAGGCACAGCATGAAGCAGCTCCTGAAGATGGCAATCAGCGCCGGCCTGGCCTGCACCTGCATGCCAGGTTTCGCGGCCGTGGACCTGATCCTGCACAACGCAAAGGTCTACACCGCCGAGCCCGGCCAACCC
>MTEU01003865.1_pt1 | contig 11314 bp, 10 predicted proteins | sample 1042701 | NCBI WGS metagenome assembly MTEU01 (sample SAMN06185813, study PRJNA358809) | soil metagenome | isolation source: naturally attenuated soil | place: India | collected 2015-05-23
GCACCCGCCGCTGCCGCCGCTGCTGCGCCTGCCGCGGAAGCCGCCGCGCCGGCCGCCGCCGCGCCGACGCCGAACAAGGGCGACGTGGCCTGGCTGCTGATGTGCACGGCCTTCGTGATCCTGATGACGCTGCCGGGCCTCGCGCTGTTCTACGGCGGCCTGGTCCGCTCGAAGAACATGCTGTCGGTGCTGATGCAGTGCCTGGTGATCTTCTCGCTGGTCGCGCTGCTGTGGGCCATCTACGGCTACAGCTTCGCCTTCACCGAGGGCAACGCCTTCTTCGGCGGCACCGATCGGCTGTTCATGAAGGGCCTGACGCCGGAAGCGGTCACGGCGACCTTCAGCAAGGGCGTGGTGATTCCGGAGCTGGGCTTCTTCGCCTTCCAGTGCGCGTTCGCCGCGATCACCTGCAGCCTGATCATCGGCGCCTTCGCCGAGCGGGCCCGCTTCTCGGCGGTGCTGGTGTTCATCGTGCTGTGGTTCACCTTCGCCTATATCCCGATGGCGCATATGGTCTGGTTCTGGCCGGGCCCGGACGCGTACACCGATGCGGCGGCGGCCGAAGCGGCCACGGCCAAGGCCGGGTGGCTGTTCCAGAAGGGCGCGCTCGACTACGCCGGCGGTACCGTCGTCCACATCAACGCCGCGGTGGCGGGCCTGGTCGGCGCCTACATGTTCGGCAAGCGGATCGGCTTCGGCCGCGAGGCGCTGCGCCCGCACAGCCTGACCTTCACCATGGTCGGCGCCTCGCTGCTGTGGTTCGGCTGGTTCGGCTTCAACGCCGGCTCGGGCCTGGAAGCGAGCGGCGGCGCCGCGCTGGCCTTCGTCAACACGCTGCTGGCGACCTGCGCCGCGGTGCTGGCGTGGACCTTCGGCGAGTGGATCACCAAGGGCAAGCCGTCGATGCTGGGCGGCGCGTCCGGCGCGGTCGCCGGCCTGGTGGCGATCACCCCGGCCGCGGGCTTCGTCGGCCCGATGGGCTCGATCGTGATGGGCCTGGTGGCCGGCCTGCTGTGCCTGTGGGGCGTGACGGGCCTGAAGCGGATGCTTGGCGCGGACGACTCGCTGGACGTGTTCGGCGTGCATGGCGTCGGCGGCATCGCCGGGGCGATCCTGACCGGCGTGTTCGCGGCGCCGAGCCTGGGCGGCGTGGGCATCTACGACTACGTGGCCAACAAGGTATCGGACAACTATTCGATCGCGAGCCAGGTCTGGGTGCAGACCGAGGGCGTGCTGACCACCGTGGTGTGGTCGGCGGTGGTGGCCTTCGTCGCCTTCAAGCTGGTGGACCTGCTGATCGGCCTGCGCGTGCCCGAGGACGAGGAGCGCGAAGGCCTGGACATCACCTCGCACGGCGAGACCGCCTACGAGGGCTGACCCGAAGAAACGCGCGATGCGGGGTCCCACGGCCTGCCGCCCCCGCATCGCCCACGGTGTTGTGCTGGAGAGCTGATTGGGAATCTTCTCTCAGGAGTTTTGCCCGGCCGCGTGCCGGGCTTTTTTATGGGCGAGCAGCCGGCAAAGCCAGTGCTGGCGCGGCCTGCCGGGCAGGTAGGCAAGCACTGTTCGCCATCCGCTTAAATCGGAATTCAAAATCCTTCATTTGTGTAAAGGACAGCACCCGCATAGAGTGCAGGTGAGGCAGTTTCCTCCACCTGCAGAACGCTCCCCGTATCTGTCAGGCCACTTGAAACGCGGCGAAGCCGCGTTTTTTTTTGTCCTCGCGACGGCGCTCCCCGCGCTCTTTGAATTCGGCGGCCTATCCCCATATTGTTAGCCCAAGGCGGAAACGATCGGACATTTCCCCGTTCCGCCGGCATTGGCATGCCATCTGCATGCAATTGGCCGTTCCTCTACAATCGGGGCGGACGATAAAGACGATCAATAGGATGGATATGGTCCCGCACCTCATCACCGCGCTGAACGGCCCGCTGCTCGAACTGGAAAAGAAGATACTGGACGCGACCCCGTCCATCGAGCGGTGGTTCCGTCTGGAATGGCAGGAGCATACCCCTCCGTTCTACTGTTCGGTCGATCTGCGCAACGCCGGCTTCAAGCTGGCCCCGGTCGATACCAATCTGTTCCCCGGCGGTTTCAACAATCTGGCCCCCGAGATGCTGCCGCTGGCGGTGCAGGCGGCGATGGCGGCGATCGAGAAGATCTGTCCGGATGCCAAGAACCTGCTGCTGATCCCCGAGCGCCATACCCGCAACATGTTCTACCTGCAGAACGTGGCGCGGCTGTCGCTGATCATGCGCCAGGCGGGACTCAATGTCCGGCTCGGCTCGCTGTCCGAGGACATCACCGAACCGACCCCGATCGAGCTGCCCGACGGCCAGACGCTGGTGGTCGAGCCGCTGACCCGGCTGGGCACCAAGGACCGCCGGCTGGGGCTCAAGGACTTCGATCCCTGTTCGATCCTGCTGAACAACGACCTGTCGGCCGGCGTGCCGCCGATTCTCGAGAACATCAACGAGCAGTACGTGCTGCCGCCGCTGCACGCGGGCTGGTCGACGCGGCGCAAGTCCTCCCACTTCTCTGCCTACGACGAGGTCGCCAAGAAGTTCGCCAAGCTGATCGACATCGACCAGTGGATGATCAACCCGTACTTCGCCAAGGTCGGCGGCATCGACTTCCATGAGCGGGTCGGCGAGGAAGCGCTGGCCGACGCGGTCGAGGGCGTGCTCAAGAAGATCGCCAAGAAGTACCGCGAGTACGGCATCAAGGAAACGCCGTACGTCGTGGTCAAGGCCGATGCCGGCACCTACGGCATGGGCGTGATGACGGTGCGCGATCCGGCCGAGGTCAAGGGCCTGAACCGCAAGGAACGCAACAAGATGAGCGTCGTCAAGGAAGGCCTCGAGGTCAACGACGTGATCATCCAGGAAGGCGTGCATACCTTCGAGAAGGTCAACGAGGCGGTGGCCGAGCCGGTGGTCTACATGATCGACCGCTACGTCGTTGGCGGCTTCTACCGGGTCCATACCGGCCGCGGCGTCGACGAGAACCTGAACGCGCCGGGCATGCATTTCGTGCCGCTGGCGTTCGCGCCCAACAGCATCCCGGACACGCATGCCAAGCCGGGCGCGGCGGTGCCGAACCGGTTCTACATGTATGGCGTGGTGGCGCGGCTGGCGCTGCTGGCGGCCTCGCTGGAACTGGAAAAGACCGACCCCAATCCGATCCTCTGATCCTCCGACCGGCACGACCACGGGCTACCAACCGGACACGCCAGCATGCGCATTCTGTTCATTACCGATCCGCTCGAGACCTTCAAGACCTACAAGGACTCCACCTACGCGATGATGGTCGAGGCCGCCTCGCGCGGCCATGAGCTGTTCTTCTGCCTGCAGTCGCAGCTGTCGCTGGTCGGCGGCGCGGTCGAGGCGGTCGCGCAGCGGCTGCATCTGCTCGATGCCGGCAAGGACCATGACCACGGCCATGGCCACGCCGCCTGGTTCCGCCTCGATGCGCCGGCCGCGATGCCGGTGCCGGCCTTCGACGCGGTGCTGATGCGCAAGGACCCGCCGTTCGACATGGAATACGTGACCAGCACCTGGCTGCTGGAGCTGGCCGAGTCGCAGGGCGCCAACGTCTTCAACAAGCCGCAGGCGATCCGCGACCATTCCGAGAAGGTGGCGATCGCGCAGTTTCCGCAGTTCATCACGCCGACGCTGGTCACGCGCGATGCGGCCCGCATTCGCGCCTTCCACGCCGAGCACCGCGACATCATCGTCAAGCCGCTGGACGGCATGGGCGGCATGGGCGTGTTCCGCGTCGGCGCCGATGGCATGAACCTGGGCGCGATCATCGAAACGCTCGGTGCCAACGGCGTGCGCACGCTGATGGCGCAGCGCTATATCCCGGAGATCAAGGACGGCGACAAGCGCATCCTGCTGATCGGCGGCGAGCCGGTGCCGTACTCGCTGGCGCGCGTGCCGATGGCCGGCGAGGTACGCGGCAATCTGGCGGCAGGCGGCACCGGCCGCGCGCAGCCGCTGTCGGAGCGCGACCGCGAGATCGCGCAGACGCTGGCGCCGGTGCTGTGGCAGCGCGGCCTGCTGCTGGTCGGACTCGACGCGATCGGCGACTACCTGACCGAGGTCAACGTGACCAGCCCGACCTGCTTCCAGGAGATCATGCAGCAGACCGGTTTCCCGGTGGCCGGCATGTTCATCGACGCGCTGGAACGGGCGGTCGCGCACCGCGCGGCCGCGAAGGGTGGCTGACGGCGGCTGAGCGCGGGCGCCGGAGCGCCGCTGCGCGCGACGGCGCCGTTACCCCGCCTGCTACAATCGCGGCAATCCACAGGATTCACCATCATGGCAGGCATTCTGATCATCGCGCACGCGCCGCTCGCTTCGGCGCTGCGGGACTGCGCCGCGCATGTCTATTGCGGCGAGCCCAAGCGGGTCGAGGCGATCGACGTCGCTCCGGATGCGGAGCCGGCGGCCGTGCTGGCCGAGGCGCGCCGCTGCCTGGCCGCGGTGATCGAAGACAATGGGGCGCTGGTGCTGACCGACATCTTCGGCGCCACCCCCGCCAATATCGCCGCCCGTCTCGCCGAGCCGGGCCGGATCAAGGTGCTCGCCGGCGTCAATCTGCCGATGCTCGTGCGGGCGATCTGCTACCGCTCCGAAAAGCTGGACCAGCTCGCCACCAAGGCGCTCGCCGGCGGCTCGCAGGGCGTGCTGCAGATCGGCTCGACCACCGTACAGAACCAGATCGCCAACCACCCCGACAAGTATGCTGCAGAGGGACGTCACCATCATCAATAAGCTCGGGCTGCATGCCCGCGCCTCCGCCAAGCTCACGCAACTGGCGGGCAGTTTTGTCAGTCAGGTCAGGATGTCGCGCAACGGGCGCCAGGTCGACGCCAAGAGCATCATGGGTGTGATGATGCTGGCCGCGGGCATCGGCTCGACGGTCACCATCGAAACCGAGGGACCCGACGAGCAGGAGGCGATGGACGCGCTGACCGCGCTGATCGCCAACCGCTTCGGCGAGGGAGAGTGAGGGCGCAGGCCCTGTCCGGATTTCATCAACGTTCCTGAACGGAGCGGTTCATGCCATTCGCCCTGCACGGCATCCCAGTCTCGCGCGGCGTTGCGATCGGGCGCGCCCACCTGCTGGCGCCGGCCGCGCTCGACGTGTCCCATTACCTGGTCGACGAGGACCGGCTCGAGGACGAGGTGCTGCGGCTGCGCAACGCGCGGACCGCGGTGCGGGCCGAACTGGCGGCGCTCAAGCGCGACCTGCCGCGCGATGCGCCGGAGGAGATGGGCGCCTTCCTCGACGTGCACGCGATGATCCTCGACGACGAGATGCTGTCGCGCGAAGCCGAGAGGCTGATCCGCGAGCGCCGCTACAACGCCGAATGGGCGCTGACGACGCGGCTCGAGGATCTGATGCGCCAGTTCGACGAGATCGAGGACGAATACCTGCGCGAGCGCAAGGCCGATATCGAGCAGGTGGTCGAGCGGATCCTGAAGGTGCTGGCCGGCGCGCCGGTGCTGACGCCGGCGCCGGTGCCCGCGGTCGCGGCCGATGGCCAGCCGGCGCCCGGGGTGGTCGTGGTCGCCCACGACATCTCGCCGGCCGACATGCTGCAGTTCCGCCATACCGTGTTCCACGGCTTCGTCACCGACCTGGGCGGGCGCACCTCGCATACCGCGATCGTCGCGCGCAGCCTCGACATCCCGGCCGCGGTCGGCGTGCAGAACGCCAGCGAGCTGATCCGCCAGGACGACTGGATCATCATCGACGGCGATGCGGGGCTGGTGATCGTCGATCCCACGCCGATCATCCTCGAGGAATACCGCCACCGGCAGAGCGAACGGGCGCTGGAGAACAAGCGGCTGCAGCGGCTGCGGCATACGCCCGCGGTGACGCTGGACGGCATCGAGATCGATCTGGAGGCCAATATCGAGATGGCCGAGGACGCCTCCGCCGCGCTGGCGGCCGGCGCGGTCGGCGTCGGCCTGTTCCGCTCCGAGTTCCTGTTCATGAACCGGCGCGGCGAACTGCCCGGCGAGGACGAACAGTTCGAGGCCTACCGCGCCGCGGTCGAGGCGATGCGCGGGCTGCCGGTCACCATCCGCACGATCGACATCGGCGCCGACAAGCCGCTGCTCGATTTTCGCGACGGGCGCGACGGCCGCGCCGAGGAATACGAGACGGCGCTGAACCCCGCGCTGGGCTTGCGCGCGATCCGCTGGTCGCTGTCGGAGCCGGCGATGTTCCTGACGCAGCTGCGCGCGCTGCTGCGCGCGTCGGCCTTCGGGCCGGTGCGGCTGCTGTTCCCGATGCTGGCGCATGCCCGCGAGATCGACCAGACGCTGGAGCTGGTGGCGCGCGCCAAGCATGAGCTGGATCAGCGCGGGGTCGCCTACGACCCGTACCTGAAGGTCGGCGCGATGATCGAGATCCCGGCCGCGGTGCTGCTGCTGCCGCTGTTCCTGCGGCGCATGGACTTCCTGTCGATCGGCACCAACGACCTGATCCAGTACACGCTGGCGATCGATCGTGCCGACAACGCCGTCGCGCATCTGTACGACCCGCTGCACCCGGCCGTGCTGCAGCTGATCGCGCGTACGATCCGCGATGCCAACCACGCTGGCGTGCCGGTCGCCGTCTGCGGCGAGATGGCCGGCGACCCCGCGATGACCCGGCTGCTGCTCGGCATGGGCCTGCGCGAGTTCTCGATGCATCCGGCCCAGCTGCTGCGCGTCAAGCAGGAGATCCTGCATGCCGACTGCGGGCGGCTGGAAGGGCTGGTCGAGCAGGTGCTGTGCGCCTACGAGCCGGAAGAGGCCGCAGCCGCGCTGGCGAGACTGTCACAACCCTGAAACCCTCGGGGTTATAGCGGCCAACTCAACGCCCGTGAAGTGCTGCCTGTACCGCTTGCCGGGCGCCTACGTGACGTTCCAAGCCCTTGATTTGTAAGTAAAGTGATGCAGATTCCCTGGCGTGTTTCTGTTTCTTAATGGGAATTGTTATCATTCTTTATCTCTGTTATGCTGCCTTCAACAGTCAGGACATGCCGGTGTCCGCGCTGCCCCAAGGAGGCTTTGTGTACGTCTGCATCTGCAACCAGGTAACCGATCGCGAGATTCATGGCGCCGTCCAGCTGGGCGTGTCCACGCTCGACGAGCTGGCCGAGACGCTCGGCGTCGGCACTTGCTGCGGCCGCTGCCGCGATTGCGCGCAGCAGGTTCTCGCCGAAGGCGTTGCAGCATCCTGCCACAGTGCCTCCGCCACCGTGACGGCCCAGACCGTTCACGTCGTCCAGTTTTCCTCCTGTTCCTCGTCGGTACCGCGTGCCATAATGGACACACGGGACCCGGCAGTCGCGAACGACCAGCAAACCGAGCTGGTTGCCTGAACACGCTTGCCGATCGCAGAGCGGCGATCGGCGCGTGTCTTCGTCGTTTTCCTCTGACTGCACGCGGCGCAACCAGCGCCGCGTCGTGTTTTTGCGGGCCCGTAGCAACAGGAGCCCCCGATGAAAGGTGACAAGAAGGTCATCCAGTATCTGAATGCGCAGCTCACCAACGAGCTGACCGCGGTCAACCAGTATTTCCTGCACGCCCGTATGTATCGCCACTGGGGCCTGAAGAAGCTCGGCGACGTGGAGTACAAGGAATCGATCGGCGAGATGAAGCATGCCGACCGGCTGATCGACCGCATTCTGATGCTCGATGGACTGCCCAACCTGCAGGACCTGCACAAGCTGCTGATCGGCGAAGACACGCCCGAGATGCTCAAGTGCGACCTGAAGCTGGAGCAGACCGCTCACGTGACGGTCAAGGAAGGGATCGCCTACTGCGAATCGGTCGGCGACTATGTCAGCCGCGAGATTCTGGTCGACATCCTGACCGATACCGAAGAGCACATCGAGTATCTGGAAACGCAGCTGGATCTGATCGACAAGGTCGGCCTGCAAAACTATCTGCAATCGCAGATGGAGCCGGGCGAGCAGTAAAGCCCGGCCGCGGCAGGACCCGCAAGGCCCCGTAACACCAGTTCGAGGGCCAGGCGGTCGTCAGCGGCGCCTCATCGAGCCGCCCGCCGCCGCGCGCTTCGCAGCTTGAATCCCTCTCATTCCCATTCGGTTTCTCATCTCGGTTCCATTCGCCGGTCCCGATTCCCCTCTCCCGCGCTGCCGCCCCCTCCGCGGTCCGATTTCCCAGCGAGGACACTCCCATGCCGGAACCCATTCGATTGACGCAATACAGCCACGGCGCTGGCTGTGGCTGCAAGATTTCGCCGCAGGTGCTCGACGTGATCCTGGCCGGCAGCGGGCCGCAGCATCTGGACCCGCGCCTGTGGGTCGGCAACGCCTCGCGCGACGACGCCGCGGTCTATGCGATCGACGGCAGCGACGACGGCCGCGCCGTGGTGTCGACCACGGACTTCTTCATGCCGGTGGTCGACGATCCCTTCGATTTCGGCCGCATCGCGGCCACCAATGCCATCAGCGATGTCTATGCGATGGGCGGCGACCCGCTGCTGGCCATCGCGATCCTCGGCTGGCCCGTCAACGTGCTGCCGCCCGAGGTCGCGCGCGAAGTGGTCGCCGGCGGTCGCCGTGCCTGCGACGAGGCGGGCATCGCGCTGGCCGGGGGACATTCGATCGATGCGCCCGAGCCGATCTTCGGCCTGGCGGTGACCGGCATCGTCGAGCGCGCGCATCTGAAGCGCAACGACACCGCACGCGCCGGTTGCCGGCTGTACCTGACCAAGCCGCTCGGCATCGGCGTGCTGACCACCGCCGGCAAGCAGGGCAAGCTGCGCGACGAACATAGCCGCCTGGCGACCGAGTGGATGTGCCGCCTGAATCGTCCCGGCAGCCGCTTCGGCCGGCTGGAGGCGGTGCGGGCGATGACCGATGTGACCGGCTTCGGCCTGCTCGGCCATCTGGTCGAAATGGCCGAGGGCAGCGGCCTGAGCGCCCGGCTGGACCGCGCCGCCGTGCCGCTGCTGCCCGGCGTGCGCGAGTACGTCGCCGCCGGCTGCGTGCCGGGCGGCACCCAGCGCAACTTCGCCAGCTACGGACATCGGATCGGCTGTGCCCACGGTGAACTGGATGCCGAATGGCGCGCGGTGCTGTGCGACCCGCAGACCAGCGGGGGGCTGCTGGTCGCGGTCGAGCCCGCTGGCGAACAGGAATTCCTGGCGGTGGCAGCCGAATGCGGCCTCGCGCTCGAATGCATCGGCGAGATGACCGAGCGCGCCGCCCACGCCGCCCACACCGATCACGCGGTGGTGGTGCGCTGATGGACCGCATGCCCGCGCCATCGGCGGCGGCCTCGGCAAGGCCGGACAGCGCCGACTATCGGGCGCTGCTGCTGTCCGGCGTGCCGATGCTGGACGTGCGCGCGCCGGCCGAGTTTGCGCGCGGCGCTTTTCCGGGCGCGGTCAATCTGCCGCTGATGGACGACGACGAGCGCCACCGGGTCGGCTGCCGCTACAAGGAGGAAGGACAACAGGCGGCGATCGCGCTCGGCCATGCGCTGGTCAGCGGCGAGCGCAAGGCAATGAGGGTGGCCGCCTGGGCCGAGTTCGCGCGCCGCCATCCGCAAGGCTATCTGTACTGCTTCCGCGGCGGTCTGCGCTCGCAGATCTCGCAGCAGTGGCTGCGCGAGGCCGGCATCGCCTATCCGCGCGTCATCGGCGGCTACAAGGCGATGCGGACCTTCCTGATCGAAACGCTGGACGCGGCCGTCGGCGAATGCGACTGGCTGGTGCTCGGCGGCCTGACCGGGAGCGGCAAGACCGCGCTGCTGGCCGAGCTCGACAGCGGCATCGATCTTGAGGCCCACGCCGCGCATCGGGGCTCCAGCTTCGGCCGGCGCGCGCGTCCGCAACCGACACAGATCGACTTCGAGAACGGGCTGGCCATCGACCTGTTGCGGCGGCGCGCGGCCGGCGCCGGCACGCTGGTGGTCGAGGACGAGGGCCGTTTCATCGGCAGCCGGGACGTGCCGCCGCGTCTGTATGCCCGCATGCAGGCCAGTCCGCTGGTCTGGATCGACGAACCGTTCGAGGCGCGCGTGGAACGCGTGCTGCAGGACTATGTGGTCGATCTGGCCGCGGAATACGTCGCCGCGCATGGGCCGGACAAGGGCTTCGCCGCCTTCTCGGAACGGATGCGCGACGCGCTGGCCGGCATCGCGCGCCGGCTCGGCGGCCAGCGCTACGAGCGCCTGGCCGCGCTGCTCGCGCACGCGCTGCAACGCCAGGCGCACAGCGGCGAGGTCGACGAGCATCGCGTTTGGATCGCGGTGCTGCTGCGCCATTATTACGATCCGATGTACGACTACCAGCGCGAGGCGCGGGAGAGCCGCATCGTGTTTCGCGGCGATCGCACGGCGGTACGTGAATATCTGCGGGAGCGAACGGCGCCTGCTTCCCCTCTCCCGCTTGCGGGAGAGGGGGAGGGGAGAGGGAAAGGCTCTCGCTGAGCCAACGCGGTCAGTCGTGACGACCGCTCTTGCCCTCTCCCCCCCGCCCCTTTCCCGCAAGCGGGAGAGGGGAGCAACACCATGGCTTCAATGCCCGCCGCAAACCTCGCAGTCAGGCGTGCGCGCCAGCGCCATCGTCGTCCATTCCATGCGGAATGCATCGACCATCAGCAGCCGTCCGGCCAGCGTGTTGCCCACGCCGGCGATCAGCTTCAGGGCCTCGGCCGCCTGCACGGTACCGACCATGCCGACCAGGGGCGCGAACACGCCCATGGTTGCGCAGGCGGCCTCCGGCGCGTTCTCCGACGGCGGGAACAGGCAGGCGTAGCACGGCGCATCGTCGCGCCGGCGATCGAATACGCTGATCTGACCATCGAAGCGCAGCGCGGCCCCCGAGACCAGCGGCACGCGATGCGCGACGCAGGCGCGGTTGACCGCATGGCGCGTGGCGAAGTTGTCGCAGCAGTCCAGCACCACGTCGGCGTCGCGCACCAGCACATCCAGTTCGCTGTCGCCGACGCGCGCCGGCACCAGCCGCACATCGATCTCGGGATTGATCCGCAGCATGCCCTCGCGCGCCGACTCGACCTTGGGCCGGCCGACGTTGGCGGTGGTGTGCAGGATCTGGCGTTGCAGATTGGTCAGGTCGACATCGTCGTTGTCGACCACGACGATGGTGCCGACCCCGGCCGAGGCCAGGTAGGGCAGCGCGGCGGCGCCCAGGCCGCCGGCGCCGATCACCAGCGCGCGGCCGGCCAGCAGCCGGCTCTGGCCTTCGATGCCCAGCTCATCGAGCAGGATATGCCGCGAGTAGCGCAGCAGTTGGTCGTCGTTCATCGGGCGGGGGG
>MTEU01002623.1_pt2 | contig 11312 bp, 9 predicted proteins | sample 1042701 | NCBI WGS metagenome assembly MTEU01 (sample SAMN06185813, study PRJNA358809) | soil metagenome | isolation source: naturally attenuated soil | place: India | collected 2015-05-23
GTCACGCAGCGCCAGCAGGCGATCGCAGCCCGCCTCGCGCGCATCCGCCTCGCTCTGCCCGGGCAGCGCCTGGACCACGCGCTGACCTTCGCTGCGCAGGCGACGCACGGCCTGCCACAGGTAGAGATCGTGACTGTCCGGCGCCCAGACGCCGGCGGCCGGCTCGTCCAGGCGCATATCGCCGAGACTGACCAGGGTCTTGAGGTCGGTGGAAAAGCCGGTGGCCGGACGCGCCCGGCCGAAATCGGCGCCGATGTCGTCGTAGCGCCCGCCCTGGGCGATGGACTGGCCGACCCCCGGAACGAAGGCGGCGAACACGACACCGGTGTGGTAGTTGTAGCCGCGCAGCTCGCCGAGGTCGAAGTACAGCGGCAACTCCGGATAACGCAGTTCCAGGGCGTCGGCGATGGCCATCAGCTCGTCCAGCGCCGCGTGCACGGCCTCCGGCGCCTCGACCAGCGCAGCCTGGGCCAGGTCCAGCACCTCGCGACCGCCGCACAGCTCGGCCAGGGCACGCAGCATGCTACCCAGGCCCGCCGGCAGCCCGACGGTCAGCTCGGCGATCTCGTCCATGGCCTTGCGCTGCAGGGCGTCGAATAGCTGCTGCTCGACCTCGGCGGACAATTCGGCAGCACGCGCCAGGCCGCGGTAGATGCCGACGTGACCGAGATCCATGTGCACATCGGGCACCGCCGCCAGCTCGAGCATCTCGACCAGCAGGCTGATCACCTCGATATCGCTGGCCGGGCTGGCGTCGCCATAGAGTTCGGCGCCGAGCTGGATCGGGCTGCGCGAGGTGGTCAGCGCACGCGGCTGGGCATGGACCACGCTGCCGGCGTAGCACAGCCGGTTTGGCCCTTCACGGCGCAGGGTGTGGGCATCGATGCGCGCCACCTGCGGGGTGATGTCGGCACGAAAGCCCATCTGCCGACCGGACAGCGGGTCGGTGACCTTGAAGGTGCGCAGGTCGAGGTCCTGACCGGCGCCGGTCAGCAGGGATTCCAGGTACTCGATATGGGGGGTGACGACGAACTCGTAACCCCAGCGTTGAAACAGATCCAGCACCTGACGGCGGGCTGCTTCGATGCGCGCCGCTTCCGGCGGCAGTACTTCTTCGATGCCATCTGGCAGCAGCCAGCGGTCTACCGTTGCCATTTCGCCATTCCCCTCTCGATCCGGGCGGCACAAGCCTTCAGTGAAGCAGATATAGAAGGGCCGTACCCAGCAGCATGCTGGCCAGCCCCATAAGGCGCAGTCGGCGGTCGGGCAGCCGGGCTGCCTGCAGTACCGCTCCGCGCCACTGGCGCGGATAGAGGAAGGGCAGGATGCCTTCCAGCACCAGCATCAGACACAGAGCAATGCCGAGTTCCTGCCACATGATTCCCACAGACGCAAAAAAGCCGGGATTTTCCCGGCTGCCGCATGATACCACGCTAAAAGCTTCAAGCCACAAGCTTCGAGCTGCAAGTCGTCCACCTGCAGCTCGAAGCCGCTCTTTTACGGCTTGGCCTTCTCCAGATAGCGGAAGAAGTCGCTGCCCGGGTCGAGCACCAGCACGTCGCGCTTGTCGGCGAAGCTCTCACGGTAGGCGCGCAGGCTGCGGTAGAAGGAGTAGAACTCCTGATCCTGGCCATAGGCGCGGGCGTAGATGGAGGCGGCCTCGGCGTCGCCGTCACCGCGCAGCTCTTCGGCCTCGCGGTAGGCTTCGGCCAGCAGCACGCGGCGCTGACGGTCGGCGTCGGCACGGATGCCTTCGGCGAGCTCGCGACCCTTGGCGCGGTGTTCGCGCGCCTCACGCTCACGCTCGGTGCTCATCCGCTCGAACACGCTGCGGTTGACCTCGCGCGGCAGGTCGATGGCCTTGACCCGCACATCCACCACCTCGATGCCCAGCTCGCGCTCGGCGGCGCGGTTGAGGGTCGCGGTGACGTCGGCCATCAGCGCATCGCGCTCGCCGGATACCGATTCGTGCAGGGTGCGCTTACCGAACTGGTCACGCAGCGAAGCTTCCAGACGACGCGCCAGACGCTCGTCGGCCACCTGCTTGATACCCGAGGTGGACTGATAGAAGCGCTCGGCGTCCTTCACCCGCCACTTGGCGTAGGCATCGACCATCAGCGCCTTCTTCTCCAGGGTCAGGAAGCGCGAGGAAGTCGAATCCAGGGTCAGCAGACGACCGTCGAAGATGCGCACCTGGTTCACATAGGGGATCTTCACATGCAGGCCAGGCTGCACATCCGGCTGCACCACGCGGCCGAACTGCAACAGCACCGCACGCTCGGTCTGCGCCACGATATAGAAGCTGTTCCATGCCACCAGGGCCAGAACCACGGCCGCAATCAGGCCGATCAGGGACTTGTTGCTCATCAACGACTCTCCCTAGAACGATCATTGCGCGGCGAGACCTGAATGTTCGACGCGCCGGTCGAACCGCCGACGCTGCCGGCGCCACTGATGCTGCTTGGCGCAGCGCCGCTGCGGCTGTCGATCATCTTGTCCAGCGGCAGATAGAGCAGGTTGTTCTGTCCCTTGTCGCCGGTCACCAGCACCTTGCTGGTGTTGCTCATCAGCTCCTGCATGGTGTCCAGGTACAGCCGCTCGCGGGTGACCTCGGGCGCCTTGCGGTACTCGGCGACCAGCTTGCTGAAGCGGTCCGCCTCACCCTGGGCGCGAGCGATCACTTCGTCGCGGTAACCGTTGGCTTCTTCGAGCATGCGCTGGGCCTGACCGCGCGCTTCCGGGATCACCCCGTTGGCGTAGGATTCGGCCTGGTTCTTCTCGCGCTGCTCGTCTTCGCGGGCACGGATCACGTCGTCGAAGGCTTCCTGCACTTCGCGCGGCGCCGCCGCGCTCTGGATGTTCACCTGGGTGATGGTGATACCGGTGCGGTAGTTGTCGAGGAAGCGCTGCAGGCGCTCGCGCACCTCGCTGGCCATCAGCTCACGACCCTCGGTCAGCACCTGGTCCATCTCGGTGGAGCCCACCACGTGGCGCACAGCGCTGTCGGTGGCGTGCTGCAGACTGACTTCCGGCTGGTCGACGTTGAGCACGAAGTCCTGCAGGTTGCTGATGCGGTACTGCACGGTCAGCGGCACTTCGATGATGTTCTCGTCCTCGGTGAGCATCGCCCCCTGCTTGCTGTAGGCACGCTCACGGGTGACGTTCTCCTGGAACTTGCGGTCGATCGGCGGGAAATAGAGGTTCAGGCCGGGGCCGACGGTTTCGTGGTACTTGCCGAAGCGCAACACCACCGCCTGCTCCTGCTCGTCGACCACGTAGATGGCGCTGTACAGCCAGATCACGGCCAGCAGGCCTAGACCGACGAACAGCAGCCCGAAGCCGCCACCGCTGCGGCCGGAATCGTCGTCACCCCGTTTCTTGCCGCCGCCGAACAGCCCGTTGAGGCTTTCTTGCAGCTTGCGGAACGCTTCGTCGAGATCCGGCGGGCCCTGCCGGCCACCGCCTTTGCGGCCGCCCCAAGGGTCTTGATTGTTCGAGTTGCCACCCGGCTCATTCCAAGCCATAGCGTTCTCCGTACTGATAAAGCGAAGGCGCGCCCACGGCGCGCCCGCCAATGCTACCCAATGCCCGATGGCGGCGGCAAAGCCACTGCCCCAGGCTTTATTGCAAAGTGTGTTGCTCGATGAAGGCCTGCGGCTCCAGCCCTTCGCGACTGACCAGGCGATTTAGCTCGACCCGCGGCAGACGCACCGACAACAGACTCTGCCCCTGCTCGTCGTGCCCCTCGTTCTGCACCGCCCCGAGGGCGAAGAACTGCGCGCGCAGACGCCCCAGGCGCTGCGGCAACTGCAGGGTACCGACGAACAGGTCCTCGCCGAGCAACTCGGCCACGGCCTGGCGCAACAACTCCAGACCACGCCCCTCGCGCGCCGACAACCACACCCGCAGCGGCTTGCCGTCGGCATCGCGCTGAATCTGCGGCTCGACACCTTCCAACAAATCCAGCTTGTTGTACACCTCGAGCATCGGCAACTCGTCTGCGCCGATCTCCTTGAGCACCGCCTGCACCTGCTCGATCTGCGCCATGCGCTCGGGCTCGTGGGCGTCGATCACGTGCAGCAGCAGGTCGGAGTTGCTCGATTCCTCGAGCGTAGCGCGGAAGGCCTCGACCAGCTTGTGCGGCAGATGGCGAATGAAGCCCACGGTATCGGCCAGCACTATGGGCCCGAGGTCGTCCAGTTCGAGCCGACGCAGGGTCGGGTCGAGGGTGGCGAACAGCTGATCGGCGGCATAGACCGCGGAGGCGGTCAGCGCGTTGAACAGGGTGGACTTGCCGGCGTTGGTGTAGCCGACCAGCGATACCGAGGGGATATCCGCGCGCCGACGCCCGCGCCGCGCCTGCTCGCGCTGGCTGCGCACCTTCTCCAGCTTCTGTTTGATCTGGCGGATGCGCACCCGCAGCAGGCGGCGGTCGGTTTCCAGCTGGGTTTCCCCCGGCCCACGCAGACCGATACCGCCCTTCTGCCGTTCCAGGTGGGTCCAGCCGCGTACCAGGCGCGTGCTCATGTGGTCGAGCTGCGCCAGCTCGACCTGCAGCTTACCTTCGTGGGTACGCGCGCGCTGGGCGAAGATATCGAGGATCAGGCCGGTGCGATCGAGCACGCGGCATTCGAAGGCGCGCTCGAGGTTGCGCTCCTGGCTGGGGGTCAGAGTGTGGTTGAAGATGACCAGATCGGCCTCTTCAGCCTTGACCTGGTCGCGCAGCTCCTCGACCTTACCGCTGCCGATCAGGTACTTGGCGGTCAGGCGGCTGCTCGGCACGCTGAAAAAGGCGACCATGTCGGCACCTGCCGACATGGCCAGCTCCTGGAACTCCTGGGGGTCTTCGCTCGCCTCGGAGTCTTGGCCGTCCAGATGAACCAGGATGGCCCGCTCACCGCCCTCATGACGCTCGAAGAACAATGCAGCCCCCTAGTCAGGCGTTACCCGGCTCGGCTTCGGCCTGTTCGGAGTCGCCGGCACTGGGCAGGCGCACCGGACGGCTGGGCACGACGGTGGAAATGGCATGTTTGTAGACCATCTGGCTGACGGTGTTCTTCAGCAGGATGACGAACTGGTCGAACGATTCGATCTGGCCCTGCAATTTGATGCCGTTGACCAGATAGATGGAAACAGGGACGCGTTCCTTACGCAGGGTATTCAGGTAAGGGTCTTGTAGCGAATGCCCTTTTGACATGTGCCGCACTCCTTTCGAGGATCAATTTCAATAATTTTAGTAGGTAAACAATGGCTTCAGGCCGCCCCACCCCCAAGGATAGACGGCCAGCGGCAAGGTCTCAGTTCAATATGGAGACGCTTTGCAGGTATTTCAAGGCGCGAGACAGATTGTCGCAGGCCAGGCTGTCCAGCCAGTGCAGGTCGTCCCAGCCGCGCAGCCAGGTGAACTGCCGCTTGGCCAACTGCCGCGTGGCGATCACGCCGCGCTCGACCATCTCCGCCCGCGACAACCCGCCATCGAGGTATTCCCACACCTGGCGATAGCCTACCGCTCGTATAGACGGCAATCCCGCGTGCAAGTCACTTCGGCGGCGCAGGGCTTCGACCTCTTCGACGAACCCCTGTTCCAGCATCGCCTGAAATCGCCTGGCGATGCGCGCATGCAAGACCTGACGCTGCGCTGGAGCGATAGCAAGCTGCGCAACAGTATAGGGCAATTGCCCGGCGCCCGGCGCCCCTGCGTCGGGATTTCCCGCCGCCTGGCGCAGGCGGTGCTCGCTCATGCTCAGACCGCTGACGCGGTAGACCTCCAGCGCTCGGGTCAGGCGCTGCGGATCGTTGGGATGGATGCGCGCCGCCGACTCAGGATCGACCGCGGCCAGTTCGCGGTGCAGCGCCTCCCAACCTTCGACCGCGGCGCGCGCCTCCAGCTCGGCGCGCACGGCGGGATCGGCGCTGGGCATATCGGCCAGCCCCTCCAGCAACGCCTTGTAATACAGCATGGTGCCGCCCACCAGCAGCGGGATGCGTCCGCGCGCAGCGCTCTCGGCCATGGCCGCCAGGGCATCGGCGCGAAATTCTGCCGCCGAATAGCTCTCGGCCGGGTCGCGAATGTCGATCAGGGCGTGGGGAAATTCCGCCAGAACGGCCTTGTCCGGCTTGGCAGTGCCGATGTCCATGCCGCGGTAGACCAGCGCCGAGTCGACGCTGATCAGGTCGCACGGCAGCACGCGGGCCAGCTCCAGGGCCAGGTCGGTCTTGCCGGCGGCAGTCGGCCCCATCAGGAAGATGGCCGGCGGTAACGGCTTGGCCACTCAGCGCCCCCGCAGGAACAGCTTGTCGAGGTCGTCCATGCCCAGCTGGGTCCAGGTCGGCCGGCCGTGGTTGCACTGGCCGCTGCGCTCGGTCTGCTCCATGTCGCGCAGCAGGGCGTTCATCTCCGGCAGGGTCAGGCGGCGGTTGGCGCGCACCGCGCCGTGGCAGGCCATGGTCGCCAGCAGCTCGTTGAGATGGGCCTGGATGCGGTCGCTGGTGCCGTACTCCAGCAGGTCGGCGAGCACGTCGCGCACCAGCTGGGTGGCCTCGGCCTGCTTGAGCAGCGCCGGAATCTGGCGAATCGCCAGACTCTCCTCGCCCAGGCGCTGCAGCTCGAAACCGAGGCGCTGGAACCACTCGGCGTGCTCCTCGGCGCAGTCGGCCTCGCGCTGGCTGAGGGCGATGGACTCCGGCACCAGCAGCGGCTGGCCGCGCAGCCCCTCGCTGGCCATGGCCTGCTTGAGCCGTTCGTAGGTGATGCGCTCGTGCGCCGCGTGCATGTCCACCAGCACCATGCCCTGAGCGTTCTCGGCGAGGATGTAGACGCCCTTGAGCTGGGCCAGCGCATAGCCCAGCGGCGGCACGTCGCCCTGCTCCTGCGGCAGCGCCGGCGCCTGGGCGCCGGGCAGCGGCGCGAAGTAGTCGCGGTAGGCGGCCTGGGCCTCGGCGGCCGGAACCCCGGGGTTGCCGGCCGGCTGCTGATAACCCGCGCCGGCGCCGCGCCAGGCCGGCTGCGGACTGGCAAGCGGGGTTTCCAGCACACTGGCGGCCAGGCCCATCTCGCCCTGCGGGCCGAACTCGCCGGCGGCCAGGCCGCTGGGCCGCACCATGGGCATCACGGCGGCGGGCGCGGCGACCTGATCTTCCGGGCGCACGTCGGCCAGGGCGCGGTGCAGGGTGCCGTAGAGGAAGTCATGCACCATGCGGCTGTCGCGGAAACGTACCTCGTGCTTGGTCGGGTGCACGTTGACGTCCACCGTGCTCGGGTCGATTTCCAGGAACAGCACGAAGGTCGGATGACGGCCGTTGAACAGCACGTCGCGATAGGCCTGGCGCACCGCATGGGCGACCAGCTTGTCGCGCACCATGCGGCCGTTGACGTAGAAGTACTGCAGGTCGGCCTGGCTACGGGAGAAGGTCGGCAGGCCGACCCAACCCCACAGGCGCAGGCCGCCGCGCTCGATCTCGATCGGCAACGCCTGTTCGAGGAAGGCCGGCCCGCACACCGCGGCGACGCGCCGCGCGCGGCTGATCGCGTCGCCCGCCTCATGCAGGCTGAGCACGCTCTTGCCGTTGTGACGCAGGTGGAAGCCCACGTCGAAACGGGCCAGGGCCAGGCGCTTGATCACTTCCTGCAGGTGGTCGAACTCGGTCTTCTCGGCGCGCAGGAACTTGCGCCGCGCCGGGGTGTTGAAGAACAGGTCGCGTACCTCCACCGAGGTGCCCACCGGGTGCGCCGCCGGCTGCACCCGCGGCTGCATGTCGCGGCCCTCGGTCTCCACCTGCCAGGCCTGCTCGGCGTCCGCCGTGCGCGAGGTCAGGGTCAGGCGCGACACCGAGCTGATCGAGGCCAGCGCCTCGCCGCGAAAGCCCATGCTGAGCACGGTTTCGAGGTCTTCCAGTTCGCGAATCTTGCTGGTGGCGTGGCGCGCCAGGGCCAGCGGCAGGTCGTCGGGGGCGATGCCGCCGCCGTCGTCGCGCACCTTGAGCAGCTTGACGCCGCCCTGCTCGACTTCCACGTCGATGCGCCGCGCCCCGGAGTCCAGGCTGTTTTCCAGCAGTTCCTTGGCCACCGAGGCGGGACGCTCGACCACTTCGCCGGCGGCGATCTGGTTGGCCAGGCGCGGGCTGAGCAGGTGTATACGGGACATAACGCTCACTACTGGGCCGCCAGTGCCGTGGCGGGAATCTGCAGGGTCTGGCCGACCTTGATCACGTCGCCATTGAGGTTGTTGGTGCTGCGCAGCAACGCCAGGCTGATCTGGTAGCGCTGGGCGATCAGCGCCAGGCTCTCGCCGCGCGCCACCACGTGTTCGCGCGGGGCCGGGGCGATCTTGCCCTCGTCGCGCAGCCAGGCGATGTAGGTGCCCGGCGGCGGGTTCTCGCGGAAGAACTGGCGGATGCCGGTCTGGATCGAGCGCGCCAGCGCCTGCTGGTGGCTGGCGGTATGCAGCTTGCGCGCCTCGTTGGGGTTGGAGATGAAACCGGTCTCGACCAGGATCGACGGAATGTCCGGGGATTTGAGCACCATGAAGCCGGCCTGCTCGACCCGGCGCTTGTGCAGCGAGGTGATGCTGCCCATGTTCGACAGCACCTTCTGCCCGACGTTGAGACTGGAGCTCAGCGAGGCGGTCATCGACAGATCGAGCAGCACGCCGGCGAGCATCTTGTCCTTGTCGTCCAGGCTGACGTTGCCGGCACCGCCGATCAGGTCGGACTGGTTTTCCGCATCGGCCAGCCAGCGCGCGGTCTCCGAGGTGGCGCCGCGCTCGGACAGCGCGTACACCGAGGCGCCGAAGGCGGCGGCGCGCGGCGCGGCGTCGGCGTGGATGGAGACGAACAGGTCGGCGCCCTTCTTGCGGGCGATCTCGGTGCGCTTGCGCAGCGGAATGAAGTAGTCGCCGGTGCGCACCAACTCGCCGCGGAACCCCTTCTCGGCATTGATCTGCCGTTGCAGTTCCTTGGCGATGGCCAGGGTCACGTGCTTCTCGTACTGGCCCTTGACCGGCGCCAGCGCGCCTGGGTCCTCGCCGCCGTGGCCGGCGTCGATGGCGATGACGATGTCGCGCTTGCCATTGGGTACTGGCGTCAGCTTGGGTGGCGGCTGGGTCGGGGTGACCGGCACCGGCGGCGTCGTGGCGGCCACGCTGGGCGCCTGGGTCGGCGCCGGCGCACTGCCGTTCTGGTCGAACAGGTCGACCACCAGGCGATGGCCGTACTGCTGGTTGGGCGCCAGGGCGAAGCTCTTCGGCGTCACCGGCGCCGACAGGTCGATGACCACGCGCAGCTCTTCGGCGCTGCGCTGGGCCGAGCGCACGCCGGTGATCGGGGTATTGGCCAGCGACAGCTGGCCGAGGTTGGTCGCCAGCTTGGCGCCGCTGACGTCAATGACGATGCGGTCGGGCGCGGCCAGGGTGAACACGCTGTGCTGCACCGGCCCGGACAAATCGAAGACGAGCCGGGTGTTGTCCGGCGCGCGCCACAATCGCACGCTGCGCACATCGGAGGCGGCCAGCACCTCGGCAGCCAGGGCCGCCCACAACACCCCCACAGCGGTAACCAGCGCGCCTATGCGCATACCCAACCCCATCGATCTATTTATGCTTGGCCTGCCAACAGTGCACACCAGGCTTGCCCGCGCGCCCCATGTGCCTGCAACAGCAGCGAACGGCCGCTCGCTTGCGGGCTAATGGTAATGTCCAGGTCGGGCTTTGGCAAAACGCCGGCGCCGCGCTCGGGCCATTCGATCAGGCACAGCGCATCGCCTTCGAAGTAATCGCGGATGCCGAGAAACTCCAGCTCCTCCGGGTCGACCAGGCGATACAGGTCGAAATGGAAGGCGCGCACGGCGCCGATCTCGTAGGGTTCGACCAGGGTGAAGGTCGGACTCTTGACCGCCCCGGCATGGCCCAGGCCGCGCAGCATGCCGCGCGACAGTGTGGTCTTGCCGGCGCCCAGATCGCCGTGCAGGTAGATGATGCCGGCACCGCCGCTGACCTCGGCGAGCCGCGCGCCGAGGGCCAGCATCGCCGCCTCGTCGGCGGCCTCGAGTCTCAATTCAGACAAGGACACAACTCCTCCAGTAACTGACGAATGGCAGGGGGCAGATCGCCAGCGGCCAGCCCGCGCCCCTGTTCGGCGAGCCGTTCGCCCGCCCGTGCATGCAGCCAGACCGCCAGGCAGGCCGCCTCGAACGGCGCCAGGCCCTGCGCCAGCAGGGCACCGAGCAGACCGGCCAGGACGTCGCCGAGACCGGCGCCGGCCATCGCCGGGTGACCGCGGTCGCACAGCGCCAGACGCCCGTCCGGCGCCGCGATCAGGCTGCCGGCGCCCTTGAGCACCACCACCAGCCCCAAACGCTGCGCCAGCGCCCGCGCCGCCGCCGGCCGATCCGCCTGTACCTCGGCCGTGCTCATCCCCAGCAGGCGCGCCGCCTCGCCCGGATGCGGGGTGAGCACACCCAGGCGCGGCGCGGCGACCCGACCGGCGGCCAGCAGATTGAGCGCATCGGCGTCCCACACCTGCGGCCGCCCGACGGCGGCGACAGCCGACAGCAGGCCACGCCCCCAGGCCCCCTGGCCCAGCCCCGGGCCGACCACGCAGACATCAGCGCGCTCGAGCAGCGGCAGCAGCTGGTTGGCCGACAGCACGCCGGCACACATCACCTCCGGGCGGCGCACCAGCGCGGCGGCCACATGTTCCTCGCGAGTGGCCAGCGACACCAGCCCGGCGCCGGCGCGCAGCGCAGCGTCGGCGCCGAGCAGCGCGGCGCCGCCCATGCCCAGGTCGCCGCCGACCACCAGCAGGTGACCGAACTGGCCCTTGTGCGCCGTCGGCACGCGCGGCGCCAGGCGCGGCAGGTTGGCCACATCCAGGCGCTGCGCCACGCTCGGCGCCTGCGCCAGCAGCTCGGCATCGCCCTGCAGGTCGTCGAACTGCAGCTCGCCGCACAGCTCCGGGCCGGCGCCGGTCAGCAGGCCCAGCTTGAGGCCGATAAAAGTCACCGTCAGCTCGGCGCGCACCGCCACGCCCAATGGCGCGCCGCTGTCGGCGTGCAACCCGGAGGGAATGTCCACCGCCAGCACCGGCAGGCCGCTGGCACCGATCAGGCGGATGGCCTGGGCGTAAGGCTCGCGCACCGCGCCGGACAGCCCGGTGCCGAGCAGGGCATCGACCAGCACGCCGGCCAGCGGCGCGCATTCGCTCCAGGGGCGGATCTCCACGCCGGCGGCCTGCGCCTCGGCATGGGCCAGCGTGGCATCGCCGCCCAGCGCCGCCGGCTCGCCCAGCGCCAGCACGCGCACGCGCCAGCCGGCGCG
>MTEU01001308.1_pt1 | contig 11287 bp, 11 predicted proteins | sample 1042701 | NCBI WGS metagenome assembly MTEU01 (sample SAMN06185813, study PRJNA358809) | soil metagenome | isolation source: naturally attenuated soil | place: India | collected 2015-05-23
CGGCTCCGGCACCCGAACCGCCGCGCGCCGCCACGACGATGCTGATCGACAGGCCGCTACGCTCGGGACAGCAGATCTACGCGCACGGCGACGTAGTGATCATGGACGTGGTCAGCTTCGGTGCGGAAGTCATCGCCGAAGGCAATATCCATATTTACGCCCCGCTGCGCGGCCGTGCGCTGGCGGGCGTCAAGGGCAATCCGGACGCGCGCATCTTCTGCACCTGCCTGGAACCCGAACTGATTTCGATCGCCGGCATCTACCGGACCGCCGAACAGACCCTGCCGCCCGACGTGCTGGGCAAACCCGCGCAGGTCCGGCTCACCGACGAAACCCTGATTCTCGAGCCGCTTCGCATGAAGTGAGTCCGGCCGAGTCCCGCAACATCGCAGCGCAAGCTTCAACCCTATTACTGGACCAAGAGCCATGGCAAAAATCATCGTTGTGACCTCCGGCAAGGGAGGCGTCGGCAAGACCACCACCAGCGCGAGCTTCGCCGCCGGGCTGGCCCTGCGCGGCCACAAGACCGCCGTGATCGACTTCGACGTCGGCCTGCGCAATCTCGACCTGATCATGGGTTGCGAGCGCCGGGTGGTCTACGACCTGATCAATGTGGTGCAGGGCGAGGCCAATCTGCACCAGGCGCTGATCAAGGACAAGAAGTGCGAGAACCTGTTCATCCTGCCGGCCTCGCAGACCCGCGACAAGGAAGCGCTGACGCATGAAGGCGTCGAGAAGGTGATCAAGGACCTGATCGCCATGGACTTCGAATACATCGTCTGCGATTCGCCGGCCGGCATCGAAACCGGCGCGCTGATGGCGATGTATTTTGCCGACGAGGCGTTGATCGTCACCAATCCGGAAGTCTCGTCGGTGCGCGACTCGGACCGCATCCTCGGCATCCTGTCGTCCAAGACCAAGCGCGCCAGCGAAGGCGAGCCGATCAAGGAACATCTGCTGATCACGCGCTACAACCCGAAGCGCGTGCACGGCGGCGAGATGCTGTCGCTGACCGATATCCAGGAAATCCTGCGTATCAAGCTGATCGGCGTGATTCCCGAATCCGAGGCCGTGCTGCACGCCTCGAACCAGGGCACGCCGGCCATCCATCTGGAGGGCACGGACGTGGCCGACGCCTACGGCGACGTGGTGGACCGCTTCCTCGGCAAGGAAAAGCCGATGCGCTTCGTCGATTATCAGAAGCCGGGCCTGCTGTCGCGCCTGTTCGGCAACAAGTAAGGAGGGCTCATCCCCATGTCGATCCTGTCCTTCCTGCTCGGGGAGAAAAAGAAATCCGCGTCGGTCGCCAAGGAGCGGCTGCAGATCATCCTCGCCCATGAACGCACCGGCCATTCCGCGCCGGCCGATTATCTGCCGGCACTGCAGCGCGAGCTGGTTGCCGTGATCTCGAAATACGTGAAGATCGGCGATCAGGACCTGCGGGTCAGTCTTGAGCGCCAGGACAACCTCGAGGTGCTCGAGGTCAAGATCGAGATCCCGCAGAGCTGATCGTCACCGGCCGGCCGCCCGGTCCGGCCGCTCCCCCCTTTGGCGGGGTGTCCCGACGCGGACGCCCTCGCCCGCCCCGCCCTTCCCCTTTTCTGTTTCCGCACGCCTTCGCGGGCCCGACTTTGCACGCCGCAATGCACCATTGCGGCTAACTGTCGCGGCCGGACAACGAATTTGCACCAGCGGCGTCCATTCCGCGCCGCTCCGGCAAGGATTGGTGTCGGAACGGGTTACGTTTTGATAAATTTTCGCGGCGTCTACCGACAACGTAGAGCCAATAAATGCCGCCGCGATCCGGCGACAGAACCACAAGACAGAAAAGGAGCACCATGAAGAAATCGGCCTTGACTCTCGCACTCGGCGCCCTGTTCGCCGGCAGCGCCTACGCGCAATCCTCCGTCACGCTGTACGGCATCGTCGACCAGAGCATTCGCTACACCACCAACGCAAACGCCAACGATGACGGCCTGGTCGAACTGACCAACGGCGCCATCACCAACAGCCGCTGGGGCATCAAGGGCAGCGAAGCCCTGGGCAACAACCTGAAGGCCATCTTCCAGCTGGAAAACGGCTTCGATCCGGACACTGGCCGCGGCAACCAGGCCACCGGCACGCTGTTCGGCCGTCAGGCTTACGTGGGTCTGTCGGGCGACTTCGGCACGATCAAGCTGGGCCGTCAGTACACCGAGGGCTTCAACCTGTTCGGTGACTACGATCCGCTGACGATCGGCAACTACAACAACAACGCCTGGCCGTTCTTCCTGACGCAACTGCGCCGCGACAACGTCATCAGCTATGACGGCAAGTTCGGCGGCCTGAACGTTGGCGCCAGCTATGGCTTCGGCGAGCAAGCCGGCAGCGTGCGTACCAACCAGTACTGGGGTGCCCGTGCGTCGTACGCCTTCGGCCCGTTCGGCATCGGCGGCGTGTACCAGGAAATCCGCGACATCAACGAGAACAAGCAGCAGATGTGGGGCGTGGCCGGTAAGTACACCATCGGCGCGGCCAAGCTGTTCGTCGGTTACATCGGCGGCAAGGATCACACCGGCGTCATCGACAACGGCTTCCTGAATCCGGATCAAGCCACCACTGGCAACCCGATCCCTGCGGGCGGCAACCACGCTGCCAATCCGCGCAAGGACAAGATCGGCTATGTGGGCGCCAGCTACCAGCTGACCCCGGCCCTGGCCCTGACCGGCGCGTTCTACTACGACGACATCGACAACAAGGACGGTGTTGCCGGCAACGATGGCAAGCGCTACACCGGCGTGCTGCTGGCCGAGTACGCGCTGTCCAAGCGTACCCAGGTCTACGGTACGGTCGACTACAACAAGGTCAAGGACGGTGCTCGCACCGAACTGCCGGGCAAGAGCAACCAGACCGGCGTGGCCGTGGGTATCCGCCACATCTTCTGATCGGCATCGTTTCTTACCGATCTGCAGGCAAGAAAGCACCTTCGGGTGCTTTTTTGCTTTGGGGCAGTACCAGGCGCCAGATCGCCACGCCATGCTCGTTGCCCAATGTCAGCTTGCCGCGGTGGCATCGCATCACGCGGCGCAGGAACATTCCGGCCGGCGCACTGCGTGACAGCGCCGCGACGACCGCATGTGGCGACGCGGCCGCGGTCGCTATCTCCACGCAGCAAACCCGGCGCGAGATGCCGATCCGCAGGTGCACGGCCGCACCGGGCGAGGCATCCAGAATCGCACGGGCCAGCAGGCGGGTGACCGCCATCTCGAGCATGCGGACATCGCCCTCCACCCATGCGACGGCCGGCAGGGCCTGGCAGTGCAGGATCACGCCCGTCTCGTCGGCCGCGCTCCATGCCGCATCGACGCATCCGGCGACCAATGCAGCCAGATCGACCGGCTCGCGGCGATACGAATGAGCGGCTTCTTCGATCAGGCTGCCCAGTTCGTCGACCCGGTTCAGCGCCTCGCGTGCGTGCGCGACGACCCGCGCCGTAAACGCAGGCCCGGCCAGTGCACCGGCGCGATACAGGCCGGCCAGCGCCAGCATGTCGGTGGGCGGAACGCGCAGGTCATGCGCCAAGCCATGGACCACCGCGCGCCATACCGGATCGCCGCGCCGCGCCGCGCTGCGGGCCCAGCGGCGGCGCCATGCCGCCAGACGGGCAAATCGATCCCTCATGCTGACGAGAAAACTCATGGCAGGCTCACCACCTCGAGCCGATAACCGTGGGTATAGACGGGAATCAGCCGGAAACCGCGTTCCGCGCGCAGGCCCAGCTTGCTGCGTACGCGGGACATATGCGTATCGATGGTGCGCGACAGCGGCGAGATCTCCCTGCCCCAGACCGCGGCGACGATATAGTTGCGCGCGACGATGCGGCCCTCGTTGCGAAACAGCAGCAGGGCCAGGTCGAATTCCTTCGGCGTCAGCTCGACCGGGCAGCCGTTCAGCGTGACGGTACGGGCGGCGCTGTCGAACACGTAGCCGCCCAGGCTGACGCGCGCGTCGGTACCGCCGCGGCGGCTGTCGGTACGGCGCAGCAGGGACTGGATGCGCGCGGTCAGCTCGCCCGGCCGGATCGGCTTGACCATGTAGTCGTCGGCCCCCGCGCACAGGCCGCTGACCACATCTTCCTCGGCGCCGCGGCAGGTCAGGAACATCACCGGCACGCGCCGATCCAGGTTGGTACGGGTCCAGTGCAGAACTTCCTTGCCGCTCATGTCCGGCATCTGCCAGTCGAGCAGCAACAGATCGAAACTCTCATTGCGCAAGCGCAGCAGCAACTGCCGGCTCTGTCCGAAGCTGACGCAGCAGTGGCCGGCCTCGGTCACGATTTGCTGGATCCACGCAGCTTGCGCGGGTTCGTCTTCGAGCGATGCGATCTTCATGCGCAACTCCGTTCACGGTAGTGAGCGATCGAACTCCGGTCTGCCTGCGACCGGCCCCTTGCCATCGAGCATCGAACCATCCCGCATTTAAGCCTGCGCGTGACCGTTTACAAATAGGAATTGCCTCAATTTGAGGTTTCAACAAATTCTCACTTTCGGCATGCCGATGTCTGAACGTACGATGCCTGCGCGGATCGACATTGCCGCGCCAATGCCAGCGGCGATCGACGCGAAGGCCCATGCCAACGCTCTCACGATCCGCGGCCGGTGACAGCCCCGCCGGCGCACTCCCTTGTCGCGCGTCGGGACACCCGCCCCCCGCGCAATCGAAATCGACACGCGAGGAGAGCAGACGCCATGAGAATCGCTGCGCTGCAAGACGATCCCACGCAAGCCGTGGTGCTCGAGCAAACGCTCAGCCTGCAAGGCCATCGATGCATTCGCTTCCGGGAAGGACGGACCCTGATGATGGCGTTGCGCCAGGAAGCATTCGACATGCTGCTGTTGGATTGGGAAGTGCCGGGCATCGCTGCCCAGGACGTGCTGCTGTGGGTGCGCCGTACTATAGGCAGCCGCTTGCCCGTGATGCTGCTCGGCGATGCCGCCGAGGAGTGCCAGCTGTGCCACGGCCTCGCGCAGGGCGCGGATGCGTTCATCACCAAACCGGTGCGGCGAGCCGAACTGGCCGCCCGCATTCACGCACTGGCGCGGCGCATGCTCGATACGGGCGAGGGCTGCTTCGATCTGTCGGTCGGTGCCTATCGTTTTTCGACCACTGACCGGCGCGCGTATCTGACCGGCACGCCGGTCATGCTGTCGCCGAAGGAGTTCGATCTCGCCATTCTGCTGTTCCGTCATCTCGGCCAGCTGGTGTTGCGCCAGACCATGATCGACGAGGTCTGGCATCGCGCGCTGCCGGCCGGTTCGCGCACGCTTGACAGCCATCTGTCACGCGTGCGGACCAAGCTGGCCCTGTGGCCGCACAACGGCGTGCGGCTGACGACGGTGTATTCGGCCGGCTGCCGCCTCGATGTGGTCGACCCCATCTAAGGAGCAAACCATGGCCTCCCTCGCCAGAAGACTGCTCGCGGAAGCGGTCGGCACCTTCGGATTGATCTTTGCCGGTTGCGGCGTGGTGGTGCTGGCCGGCTGCAAGCCGGATACCGCCGCGGACCTGCTGTGCATCGCGCTGGCCTTCGGGCTCGCGGCCTATGCAATGGGGCGGGCGGTCGGACCGATCTCCGGTGCGCATCTGAATCCCGCCATCAGCCTGGCCCTGGCCGCGGCACGGCGCTTTCCCTGGCGAGAGGTGATTCCCTACGGCATCGCGCAGCTGGTTGGTGCGGTGGCCGCGGCGACCTTGCTGATGCTGGCGGCGCAGGGCCGCCCGGATTTCGCCCTGTCGTCCGAGCGCTTCGCCGCGAACGGCTACGGTCTGCATTCGCCGTCGGGCTACGACATGCCGAGCGCATTGGCGATCGAATTCGCGGCGACCGCGATGCTGGCGCTGGTGACCGCCAGCGTCACGCGCCGTTGCCGCCTGATCGCGGCGGGTCCCGTGGTACTTGGGCTCGCGCTGACGATGGCCCACCTGCTTGCCTTGCCGGTGACCCACGCCGCGCTCAACCCTGCGCGCGCCACCGGCCAGGCGCTGTTCGTTCAGGGCTGGGCGATCGCGCAGCTTTGGCTGTTCTGGCTGGCGCCCGCGGCGGGCGGACTGATGGGCGGGCTGGTCGCGTTCTGCCTGCTCGACGAGGATGGCTTGCTGACCGAGCCTGACGAGCTGACGGCGCTGGCCCACTGGGCCGCTGCCGACGCGGCCGACCCCGGCTGCGATCCCCCGCCGCCCGCGTGAGCGGCGTGCGCGGTGGCGGTGCGGATGACTGCGGAGGCCCGGTCTTTCGCCGGCTCAGTCCGCCTTGATGCCGGCTTCCTTGACGATGCGACCGTTGTCGTCGTACTCGGCACGGATAGCGGCGGCAAACTGCGCCGCGCTGCCGCCAGTCGGCACCTCACCGCCCTTGAGCAGGCGTTCCCGGACTTCCGGCGCGGCCAGCGCCTTGTTCAGTTCGGCATTCAGACGCGTGACGATCGCGGCCGGCGTCTTGCCCGGCGCGAACACGCCGAAGGTCGACGTCAGATTGGCCTTCGGATAACCGAGTTCGGCAAAGGTTGGCACCTCGGCCAGCGCGTCGATGCGCTTCGGCGCGCCGACCGCCAGCGCACGCAGGCGTCCGGCCTGCATCTGCTGCGTCAGCGCCGGGCTGGCATTGGTGCTCATCACTTCGAACTGGCCGCCTAGCGCGTCGTTCATCTGCTGGCCGGCGCCCTTGTACGGAATCAGCGTCAGGTCCGCTCGCGATTTGGCCTTGACCTGCTCGAGCACGACATGGCCGACCGTGCCGAGGCCCGAGGTCGCCCACCGGACCGAACCCGGCTTGGCTTTGGCCTGCGCGACCAGATCCTGGAAGGTCTTGCCGGCAAAGCTCGAGGTGGCGACCACGATCACCGGCGAATACATCACGCTCATCACCGGGGCGATATCGCGCTGCGGGTCGTAGTGGACCTTGCCGACGTGGGGGTTCAAGGTCAGCGGGCTCGTCGACGAAAAGCCGATCGTGTATCCGTCGGGCGCGGCCTTGGCCACCGCGTCCATGCCGATGCTGCCGCCGGCGCCCGCCTTGTTCTCGACCACCACCGAGGTCCCCATCTGATCGGAAAGGCGCTCGGCGAGCGCGCGCGCGACCGTATCGCTGATGCCGCCGGTCGGATAGGCAACGATCAGTCGGATCGGGCGCGACGGATAGTTGTCGGCGGCGAACGCCGGCGCGCTGGCGACGACGGCAAACGACGTGGCGGCGGCAAGGGCGGAGAGTCCGGGCAGGCGGAAGGCAAGAGACATGGCGCAGGCAGCAGAGATGGGCAGGAAGTGATGGCCGTGAGTTGACGGTAGAAGCCGGCATGACGCATGCGCAAGGCAGGCAGAAGGCGGGCAGTTCGCTGCCAGGCCGGCGACGGGCGCTATCTTAGCCCAACGCTCCGGGCCGCCAATGGGGCACCCAGGAGACGAACAACTCGTTGGCCCGATCGTACAGGCGCCAGACGGTGCCGCACTCACGGCACTCGAAGGTCAACATGCTGAACGGCACACCGGCCGCGCTCTGGCTGACCAGCGGCGCCGTGTGTTTCAACGCCAGCCGTTCGTGCGGTTCGCGCCGGCGCATGTCGGCGGCCAGCGCGAGACAGTGGGCGCAGGCATCGGGTACGCCGGGCGCGGGCGATGCATCGCGGGAGCGGGACGGGGCTTCGTGGGCGGACACGGCGGCAGGCGGGGCGGCAAACGCCCCGCGATGGAAACGGCAACGCCGCCATGATGCCGCAAATCCCACCTCTGCTGATGGGCGCCATGGTGCCCGGCGGTGCGCGATGGTGCGCGATAGTGCGTGGTGAGTGCCGATGCAAGTCCCGGCACGGCAATTCGACAAGTGGCGGCGTGCCGCTTCAAGCGGAATCTGCAGATTGCCGAAAGTTCTTTTTTGACGAGTTCGTCACACTCGCGCCATGCGTTCGTTGCATGGCAACGGCACGACGGCCTGTACGGCGGTGCCCGGCCATGCCTTCCTGCCCGTCGTCCGCCCGCCTTCGATCATGCGCGCTCCCCTGACCATCCACCAGTTCGCCAGCATTCAGGACATCCGGCTGGCCGTCCAGCGCCGTCCCGGCGACCTTTTGCAGCAACTGCATAGCGACGGCACCCATCACATCGTTCAGCTAGGCGTGAACCGCTATCGCTTCCAGCTGAGCAAATGCCCATCTGGACGATGGGAAGGCACACTGGTGGAAGTGCCGTTCCGCCACATGACATGGCGGCAGCAATGGCTCGCCATCGTGCGCACTTTGTGCCGGCTGCTGCCGTGCGGGTCCGTCAGGAACGCCCGCATCCGGCATACCGTCGGGCATTTCACGCAGGCGGAAGGGCGAGTTCAACTCATTCCCGAGCAGGGCTTTCTGCCCCGCGACCAGCGGCTCGGCTGGTTGTATCAACTCTGTCGGCGATTTCACGCCTCTGTGGACGCCAACATCGATCTGCCCGCCAGCCTCGATTTCCGCGATGCGGTCGTGTCCGACGACGACCTGAAGTTGGTGGAGGAGCAACTGCGCGCCCTGCCCGAGACGCTGCCACGCGATCGGCTCGAACTGATCCTCGAGCCGCTTTGCTCGCTCGCCGTGCCCCCCGACACGCCGGCGCGAGTCCGGCGCGACGACATGGTGGCATTGCTTTGCGACCTGTTTGCCAAGACACACGACTTCGACATGGCGACGGGCAGGCGAATCGTGCAACTGACCGGCCGGCTGCCCGTCGGTCCGGCATGCCGGCAGTGGCTGGAAAACGGCGCTACGCGGCTGGCGGATGGCCTTGCCGCCGCGGTCAACCCCTGTGCGATGGCCCGAAAGACCGAGCCACTTCCAGGAGCGGATGCAAACACCGTCAATGGCTTCCAGCTGATCAGCCGGCACCTGAAGGATCTCGCCGCCGTCCTGCCGGTCCTGTCACCACCGGCGGCGGCCGCGATGCTGCAATCGATGGCCGACATTGCCGCCCTTCCCAACGGCGACCGCGCGAGTCGGATCGAGCTGCGAACCATCGTCGCGCGCGCGCATGCGTTGACCGCGGAACGCCATCAGGCCGGAGCCGAAGTGGCGAACGCGCCGCGCAAGCCGGCGCGCGTCTGGGGCAAGCGAGCCGATATGGCGATAAGGGCATATCAGTAAGATTCTTCCCCGTCACCCTGTGACGCGTCGCGATCCTTTGCTAATCTGGAATGGCGTACCGCCGACCTGACCGGCGGACCGCCCGCCACCGCGGATGCCGGCGGGAGCCGCAGTCCTTCCCGACTCGACCAGGAGTGGATGATGAAAACTGCACGACAGGTCCTTGCGTCCAAGCCGACGCAAGCCATCTACAGCATCCAGCCGGGCGCGACGGTGTATGCCGCGCTCCAGTTGATGGCGGAAAAAAGCATCGGCGCGCTGCTGGTGATGGAGCACGGCAAGATCGTCGGCATCCTGAGCGAACGCGACTACGCACGCAAGGTCATCCTGATGCAGCGAACGTCCCGCGAAACCTTCGTGCGGGACATCATGACCACCGCGGTGGTCTATGTCCGGGCCGACCAGACCACCGACGAATGCATGGCGCTGATGACGCAACACCGCTTGCGCCACCTGCCGGTGATGGAAGGGGACGAGCTGATCGGCATGCTGTCGATCGGCGACCTGGTCAAGGACATCATCTCCGAACAACGCTTCATCATCGAGCAGCTGGAGCAGTACATCGCAGGCAGCCGCTGACGTCCGGAGGGCAGCGCCCCGGCGGCGGCATATTCGGTAAACGCATATAATTTTGCGTTTACTGAATAACAGACGAAGCCGGTCCAGCAGGGCTGGCTTCGGCCGCCCTCCCGGCCGCTCTCTCCGGCCACCCGCCGCCGCCGCTCCGATGTCCCGCCCCGCCGTATCCGACCGCCCTACCCCCGCTTCCGCTACCGCCTCTTCTTCGATTGCCCCGTCGGACACCGCGGTCTCCGCGCCGGCGCAGCCCATAGCCGCCGCCGCGGAGCACCGCGCGATCATGCGCGTGATCGGCGGCATCGTGCTGTGCATTCTGCTTGCCGCGCTCGACCAGACCGTGGTGATACCGGCCGTGCCGGCGATCGCGCAGGATCTGGACGGCTTCGGCCATCTGTCCTGGATCGTCACGGCCTATCTGATTACCTCGACCGTGACCACGCCGCTCTACGGCAAGCTGTCGGACTCGTTCGGCCGGCGGCGGCTGCTGATGGTCGCGATCGCGCTGTTCGTGCTGGCCTCGCTGGCCTGCGCCATAGCGGGTTCGCTGCAGCAGCTGATCCTGTTTCGCGCGCTGCAAGGCATCGGCGGCGGTGGCCTGATGTCGCTGGCGCAGGCGGCCATCGCCGACGTGGTGTCACCGCGCCAGCGCGGCCGCTATCAGGGTGACCTGGCGGCGGTATGGGCGGTGGCGTCGGTGGCCGGACCGCTGGTCGGCGGCTGGGTGTCCGACCATCTGTCGTGGCGCTGGCTGTTCTGGATCAATCTTCCGCTTGGGCTGCTTGCGATGTGGTTGTGCCATCGCGGCCTGCGCGCCCTACCCGCTCCGGCCCGCAAGGCGCGCGTCGATTGGGGCGGTGCGCTGCTGCTGACCGTGGCGATCGTGTCCTTCCTGCTGGCGATGAGCTGGGGCGGCGAGCGATACGACTGGCTGTCCGCGCCGATGGCCGGACTGGCGGCGCTGACCGGCCTCAGCGTGCTGGCGCTGGTCTGGCAGGAACGGCGCGCCAGCGATCCGATGCTGCCGCCGCGCCTGTTCGCCAACCGCAGTTATGTGCTGGGCGTCGGTGCCTCGGCGCTGGCGGCTTCCGCGCTGTTCCTCTGCGTCTTCGCGCTGCCGCTGCATTTCCAGCTGGTGCGCGGCGCCGACGCGGCGATGTCCGGCATGCTGGTGGTGCCCTTCCTGCTGTCCACCGTCGCCGGCAACTTCGTGGTCGCGATATTGGCGCCCCGGCTCGGCCGGCTGCGCGGTCTGCTGACGATCGGCTTTGCCGCCGCGGCCCTCGGCCTGGCGGCGCTGTCGACCGCGACGCCGGCCACCTCGCTGGTGTTGCTGCTGGCCGCGATGATCGTGACTGGCGTGGGACTGGGCATTTGCATGGTCGGCACGTTGATGAACGTGCAGAACGCGCTCGAACGCCGCGACACCGGTGCCGGCACCGGCGCGCTGCTGGTGCTGCGCTCGCTGGGCAGCGCGCTCGGTGGCGCGATGGCCGGCACGCTGCTGACCCTGGCCTTCCGCGGCGCGCTGCACGCGGCCGGGCACGACAGCGCGAGCGCGCCGCTGG
>MTEU01000745.1_pt2 | contig 11281 bp, 9 predicted proteins | sample 1042701 | NCBI WGS metagenome assembly MTEU01 (sample SAMN06185813, study PRJNA358809) | soil metagenome | isolation source: naturally attenuated soil | place: India | collected 2015-05-23
GTACACCACCTTGTAGCGGATCCCGATCCGCTCCCATTCGTCGGCTTCCTTGCCCAGGCTGTATTCGACGAGCGGATTGGCCTCGACCCACGTCTTCGGCAGCCGCACCTCGAAGCCCTCTTCCAGCGCATCGGCGCGCTGGCTGACCCTGATCTCCGGCAGTTCGACATCGGCGCGACGCCGGCACAGCACGAAGGCCAGCCGCAGGCTGAACAGCATGCGCCAGTCGAGAAAGCGCCCGCGCCCCGACAGTTTGCCCAGCTTGCCGGCATGGCCGAGCAGCAGCGTGGCGAGCCGCGCCTGATCGGTCTTCGAAAAACCCGGCATGTCCGCGTGCGTGGCGATATAGGCCGAATGCTTGTGGTAGCTGCTGTGCGCGATCGACATGCCGATCTCGTGCAGGCTCGCGGCCCAGCCCAGCAGCGCCAGATTGTCCTCGCGCCGCTCGTTGGCCGGCTCGGGAAACTGCGCCAGCAGCCGTTGCGCGGCCTGACGCACACGCGCGGCCTGGGCACGGTCGACGCCGTAGCGGCGCATGAACTGATCGACCGTGACCGTGCGCATGTCCTCGTGATGGCTGCGGCCGAGCAGGTCGTACAGCACGCCCAGCCGCAGCGCGCCGTCGGTGACGTCCATGCGGTCGATATCGAGCTCGGCAAAGACACCCAGCATGATCGACAGCCCACCGGGCAAGACGGGAATCCGGTCGGGCTTCAGGCCGACCAGCCGCACGCGATTGGTGTTCTCGGCCTTGATCAGCGCGCGCTTGAGCCGCTCCAGCCCTTCGCGCGTGATGCCATGCTCCTGCGCATTGTCGTTCATGCCGTTCAGCTCGATCAGCTCGGCCAGCGCGCGCGCCGTACCCGACGAGCCCACCGCCTGCTGCCATCCCGCGCCGCGGTACTGGCGCACCAGCACCTGGATCTCGCGGCGCGCGGCGAGCTCCGCCTGCTTCATCGCATATTCGTCGACATTGCCACTGGGGAAGAACTGCCGGCTGTGCGAAACGCAGCCGATATACAACGACTCCATCAGCTTGGCGGTGTAGCCGTTGCCGATGATGAATTCGGTCGAGCCGCCGCCGATATCGACGACCAGCCGATTGCCGGCGCAGGCGGGCGCATCGTGCGACGCGCCCAGGTAGATCAGCCGGGCCTCCTCGCGGCCGGCGATCACCTCGATCGGAAAGCCGAGCGCGTTCTCTGCCTCGATCAGGAACTCGGACGCGTTCTTGGCCACGCGCAGCGTATTGGTGGCGACCGCGCGCACCTGGTCCGGCGAGAATTCGCGCAGGCGGTCGCCGAAACGCCGCAGCGCCTCCACGCCGCGGCGCCGCGCCGGCTGGTCCAGGTACTTGTCGGCGGTCAGGCCCGCGGCCAGCCGCACCGGCTCGCGCAGCGCATCGACCTGGAAGATCTGGCTGACCGGACCGGTCGCGGTCTGGGTCTCGTCGACGCGGCCGATCATCAGCCGGAAACTGTTGGAGCCCATATCGACGGCAGCGAGCAGGCGTGGAGTATTGTTCATCGTCATAGCTGTCTGGAAACACGGACCTGCGGCGTTGCGCTCATCGCCGTCCGCGCGAGGCACGAAGAATATGTCCTGGCCGTGTCGGCGTCATGACAAAATCACGTTGTCATCAAGTTGACACGATTCTATGGAAAAGTCGCCGCATCGCCCAAAGAAGGTCATGCCCATGTCGACGACCCCGCCCGGTACGCTGCTCAATCGCGAACTTGGCATCCTGGAATTCAACTCCCGTGTGTTGGCCCAGGCGGCGGACCCGTCGGTACCGCTGCTCGAGCGCCTCAAGTTCATCTGCATCGTCTCGAGCAATCTCGACGAGTTCTTCGAGATCCGGATGGCCGGACTGAAGGAGCAGATGCGCGACAACCCCTCGGGCCTGACCCCGGACGGCCTGTCGTTCCAGCAGACCTACCAGTCGATCACCGAGCGGACACAGCGCCTCGTTGCAGCGCAGTATGCCATGCTGCAGGACGTGATATTCCCGCTGCTCGAGCGCGAGGGCGTGTTCTTCCACATGACGACGGTGTGGAACGACGCGCAGCGCGACTGGGCCCGCGACTTCTTCGTGCGCGAGATCGGGCCGGTGCTGACGCCGATCGCGCTCGATCCCGCCCATCCCTTCCCGCGCGTTTCCAACAAGAGCCTGAACTTCGTCGTCGAGCTGTCGGGCAAGGACGCCTTCGGCCGCGAAGCGGATCTCGCGATCGTGCAGGCGCCGCGCGCGCTGCCGCGCGTCGTGCAGATGCCGCAGTCGCTGTCGGGCTATCCGTACGGCTTCGTGCTGCTGTCCTCGTTCATGCAGGGCTTCGTGCACGAGCTGTTCCCGGCGATCGAGGTCGACGGGTGCTACCAGTTCCGCGTCACGCGCAATTCCGACCTGTTCGTCTCCGAAGACGAGATCACCGATCTGCGCGAGGCGCTGCAGGGCGAACTGCCGACGCGCCACTACGGCGACGCGGTGCGGCTCGAGGTCGCGGCCGAGACGCCGCCGGCGCTGACGCGGCGGCTGCTGACCGAATTCGCGCTCGGCGAGCAGGACCTGTACCGCGTCAGCGGGCCGGTCAATCTGGTGCGGCTGATGTCGATCCCCGATATGGTCGATCGCCCCGCGCTCAAGTATCCGCCGCACGTTCCCGCCGCCGTGAAGGCGTTCAGCGGCGGCACGCCGATGTTCGACGTGATCCGCCAGCGCGACGTGCTGCTGCACCACCCCTACGAGAGCTTCAGCTCGGTGCTCGATCTGCTGCAACTGGCGGCCAACGATCCCGACGTGGTGGCGATCAAGCAGACCGTCTATCGCACCGGCAACGATTCGCTGGTGATGGAAGCGCTGATGACCGCGGTGCGCAACGGCAAGGATGTCACCGTCGTGCTGGAGCTGCTGGCGCGCTTCGACGAGGAAACCAATATCAACTGGGCCGAGCGCCTGGAATCGGCCGGCGCGCACGTGATCTACGGCGTGGTCGGCCACAAGTGCCACGCCAAGATGCTGCTGATCGTGCGGCGCGAGCCGGCCGGCCCGAAGAGCAAGCAGACCAAGCTGCGCCGCTACGTGCATCTGGGCACCGGCAACTATCATCCGCGTACCGCGCGGCTGTACACCGACTTCGGGCTGCTGACCGCCAACGAGGAAGTGTGCGAGGACGTGCACCACGTGTTCCAGCTGCTGACCGGCACGGCCGGCTCGATCAAGCTCAAGCATCTGTGGCAGTCGCCGTTCACGATGCAGAGCAATCTGGTCGAGCATATCCGTGCCGAGGCGCGCAACGCGCGGGCCGGCAAGCCGGCGCGCATCATCGCCAAGATGAACGCGCTGCTGGAGCCGTCGGTGATCGAGGAGCTGTACAAGGCCTCGCGCGCCGGCGTGCAGATCGACCTGATCGTGCGCGGCGTCTGCGCGCTGCGGCCCGGCGTGCCGGGGCTGTCCGAGAACATCACGGTGCGATCGATCGTCGGCCGCTTCCTCGAACACCATCGCGTCAACTACTTCCTGGCCGGCGGCACCGAGCTGCTGTATCTGTCGAGCGCCGACTGGATGGACCGCAACCTGTTCCGCCGCGTCGAGGTGGCCTTCCCGATCCTGGACAAGACGCTGAAGACGCGCGTGATCCAGGAAGGATTGCTCGTGCATCTGCGCGACAACGGCTCGGCGTGGGTGATGCAGCCGGACGGCAGCTATGTCCAGCAGACCGGCAAGGGGAAGGAACGGCGGGTCAGCCAGATGGAGTTGCTGGGGATGTTCGCCTGAGGGCGAAAGCTGGCGCTGATGCTCCCCTCTCCCGCTGGCGGGAGAGGGAAAACGGTGGTTCAAACACCAACCGCCTCTGCTTGACACCCCCCCGTCTCCCCAGCCCTCTCCCCCTGAGGGGGCGAGGCAGAACACAATCGGCCGCAATGGCCGGAGTCGGTCCTGCCAGCAACAGCCCTAAGCCGCGTGCCGCGCGCCCGGCTGATGGATGCTGCGGTCGACCGGGAACACCACGCGGAACACGCTGCCCTTGCCCACCTCGCTGCTGATGCGCAGCTCGGCATGGTGGCGCGACAGCACGTGCTTGACGATCGCCAGGCCCAGGCCGGTGCCGCCGGTATCGCGCGAGCGGCTGCGGTCGACCCGATAGAAGCGCTCGGTCAGCCGCGGAATGTGCTCGGCGGCGATGCCCAGGCCCGTATCGCTGACCGAGAACACCGCATGGCCGTCGCGGTAGCACAGGCCGATGCCGATGCGGCCGCCGTCGGGGGTGTAGCGCACCGCGTTCGATACCAGATTGCCCAGCGCCGACAGCAGCTCGGTTTCGCTGCCGCGGATGCCGACCGCCCGGTCGATGTCGGCGGTGATCTCGTGCCGGCCCTGCGACAGCCCCTGCGCGTCGTGCACCAGGTGGTGCACCAGCGCGCCGATGTCGACGGGATCCTGGCTGGGCGGCTGCATATCGCTCTCGAGCTTGGCGAGCGCCAGCAGGTCCTCGACGATATGCTGCATGCGCATGGCCTGCGTCATCATCATGTCGACATAGCGCCGGCGATCCTCGTCCGAGACCGGCAGATCGCGCACGGTCTCGAGAAAGCCCGTCAGCACCGTCAGCGGCGTCTTCAGTTCATGCGAGACGTTGGCGACGAAATCGCGCCGCATCGACTCGGTGTTCTCGAGCTTGGTGATGTCCTGCGTCAGCACCAGCTTGCGATTGTCGCCATAGGGCAGCACCTGCACCGCCAGCACGCTCTGCTTGTGTTCGCCCATGTCGCGCATCTGCAAGGGTTCGTCGAAACGTTGCAACATCAGGTACTGCACAAACTCCGGGCGCCGGATCAGATGCGTGATGCGCTGACGCGCGTCGCGCCGCGCGCTGAGGCCGAAATGCAGCTCGGCCACGGCGTTGCACCACTCGATCTGGTCGGCGTCGTCCAGCATCAGCACGCCGTTGGGCGAGGCCTGGATGGCCTGGATGAAGCGCGTGTGCTGCTGCTCGACCTGCAGCACTTGCATGCGCCAGCGCTTGACGAGGCGATGCAGCCGGTAATAGACCTCGCCCCATAGTCCGACCGCGCTCGGAATCTCGCCGTAGGCCGGCGCGTCCAGCACCTTCCACAGCCGGTTGATCTGATACAGGTAGAAAATCAGCAGCGCCAGCAGCGCGCCGGTGGTCACCGCCAGCGCGGTGGTTACGCCGACGAAAGCGGCCAGCAGCGCGGCGGCGATGGCCAGCAGGATCAGGACGGCCGCGGATCGGGCCCAGATGACATTCATGAGATCGTGCGGTGGCAGCCTGGCGGGGAACGGCGAAGGCGACGGCGACAGTCAGAGCCGGCCCCGCAGGCGGGATGGGCCGCAGTGTGCCACGAAAAACGCAACAGCGAGGCAACAGCGCCCCGGCAGCGAAGAGGCCCTGCCCCGGCCACCGAATCGCGGGACAAGCCGCGCGGCAAGCCAGGGCCAGGCCGGCCGTTCACTGGCCCGGCGACCGGGCCAGACGGTAGCCGCTGCCGCGGACAGTCTCGATCATCGCGCTGTAGCCGCCGGGGGCCAGCGCCGCGCGCAGACGCTTGATATGCACGTCGACGGTGCGCTCCTCGACGAAGACGTGGTCGCCCCAGACCTGGTCGAGCAGCTGCGAGCGGCTGTGCACGCGCTCCGGGTGCGTCATCAGGAAATGCAGCAGGCGGAATTCGGTCGGGCCGAGCTCCAGCTTGATCGGGCCCGATTCGTCCTGGCCGGTGACGCGATGCGTGGCCGGGTCCAGCCGCAGGCCGTTGATCGCCACGACGTCGTCGGTCAGTTGCGGGGCGCGCCGGCGCAGCACCGCCTTGATGCGCGCCAGCAGTTCCTTCGGCGAGAACGGCTTGGTCACGTAGTCGTCGGCGCCCGCCTCCAGCCCCATGACCTTGTCCTGCTCCTCGCTGCGCGCGGTCAGCATGATGATCGGGATCTGCTTGGTGCGTTCGTTGTTGCGCAGCTCCTTGGCGAACACCGCCCCGGACTTGCCCGGCAGCATCCAGTCGAGCAGCACCAGGTCGGGCAATACATCGCTCATCAGCGACAGCGCCTGCTCGGCGTTGTAGGCGCGGATCGGATAGTGCCCGGCGTGCTGCAGATTGACGGCGATCAGTTCGGCAATGGCCGGTTCGTCTTCGACGACCAGAATACTGCTAGGCATGAATGAGGTCTCCGCTCTCTGGCAGGTTCAGGTATTGGCAGATGGAACAGCGAGATGACTTAGTACGGCGGGCGATGTACGGCGAGCGAAACGGGCAGGTACACGCCGGGCAGCAAGACAACGGACCGATACCACGGCATCGCTCGACGGGTTGGATCAGCTCAGCGCTTCCTTCTCCATGTCCTCGCGCGAGGTATGGCGAACGTCGGTGCCCTTGACGATGTAGATGATGAACTCGGCGATGTTCTTGGCATGGTCGCCGATGCGCTCGACGGCCTTGGCGATGAACAGGAAGTCCAGCGCGACCGAGATCGTGCGCGGGTCTTCCATCATGTAGGTGATCAGCTTGCGCACGAAGGCGCGGAATTCGTCGTCGATCGCCTTGTCTTCCTTGACGATGCGCGCGGCCGCGACCGTATCGAGGCGGGCGAAGGCGTCCAGCGACTTGCGCAGCAGCGCGATCGCCAGGTCGCCGGCCAGCTTGACCTCGGCGTAGTTGATGCCCTGCGCGCCGGTCTCTTCCATGATGTGCTTGGTGCGCTTGGCGATCTTCTCGGCCTCGTCGCCGGCGCGCTCCAGGTTGGTGATGGTCTTCGAGATGGCCATCACCAGGCGCAGGTCGCGCGCGGTCGGCTGGCGGCGCGCGATGATGTTGCCGCAGTCGGCGTCGATCTCGATCTCGAGCGCATTGATCTGGTTCTCGCGCTCGATGACCTGCTCGGCCAGCGTGGCGTCGAAGTCGGCCAGCGCCTTCATCGCGGTATCGATCTGCGCCTCGACCAGGCCGCCCATCTGCAGCAGCTTGGTATTGATCGCGTTGAGGTCGGCGTCGAATTGGGTCGACAGGTGCTTGTCGGTCATCATGTTCTCCTGGCCGCGGATGCTGGCGCGTCGCGCGACACGGCGGGCGTTGCTTGGACGGGCTGCGTTGGTGCTCAGCCGAAACGGCCGGTGATGTAGTCCTCGGTTTCCTTGCGGTGCGGCTTGATGAAGATCTTCTCCGTCTCGCCGAACTCGATCAGCTCGCCCAGGTACATGTAGGCGGTGAAATCCGAGCAACGCGCGGCCTGCTGCATATTATGGGTCACGATCACCACGGTGTACTCGTCCTTCAGTTCCGCGATCAGTTCCTCGATGCGGCCGGTCGAGATCGGGTCCAGCGCCGAGCACGGCTCGTCGAGCAGCAGCACCTCGGGGCGGATCGCGATGCCGCGCGCGATGCACAGCCGCTGCTGCTGGCCGCCGGACAGGCTGTAGCCCGACTGGTGCAGCTTGTCCTTGGCCTCGTTCCACAGCGCGGCCTTCGACAGCGCCCACTCGACGCGGTCGTCCATCTCCGAGCGCGACAGTTTCTCGAACAGCCGCACGCCGAAGGCGATGTTGTCGTAGATCGACATCGGGAACGGCGTCGGCTTCTGGAACACCATGCCGACCTTGGCGCGCAGCAGCGCGATGTCCTTGCGGCTGGTCAGCAGGTTCTCGCCGTCCATGTTGATCTCGCCCTCGGCGCGCTGCTCGGGATAGAGCGCGTACATCTTGTTCAGGGTACGCAGCAGGGTCGATTTGCCGCAGCCCGAGGGGCCGATGAAGGCCGTGACCTTGCGGTCCGGGATCGACATGTTGATGTTCTTCAGCGCGTGGAACTGTCCGTAGTAGAAGTTCAGGTTGCGCACGTCGATCTTGGCGCGGACGCTGTCGGGGATGTCGATGACGGTCGAAGTCATGCTGGGTCTCGCAGGTAGATTCGTGGTTTCGCGTGCTGCTTGCGGTTCGCTTTGCTGTCTGCCGGTCGCTCACTGGCTCTTCTTGAAGAGCACGCGCGCCAGGATGTTCAGCGCCAGGACGCCGATCGTGATCAGGAACACGCCGGCCCATGCCAGCTGCTGCCATTCGGTGAACGGGCTCATCGCGAAGCGGAAGATCGTCACCGGCAGGTTGGCCATCGGCTTGTTCAGATCCGTGCTCCAGAACTGGTTCGACAGCGCGGTGAACAGCAGCGGCGCGGTTTCGCCGGCGATCCGGGCCACCGCCAGCAGCACGCCGGTGATGATGCCCGCGTAGGAGGCCTTGACCGTGATCGACAGCACCATCTTCCATTTCGGCGTGCCGAGCGCGAAGGCGGCCTCGCGCAGCGCGTTGGGCACCAGGTTCAGCATGTTCTCGGTGGTGCGCACGACGATCGGGATCTGCAGCAGCGCCAGCGAGCAGATGCCGGCCCAGGCCGAGAAATGCCCCATCCGGGCCACCACCAGCGCGTAGACGAACAGGCCGATCACGATCGACGGCGCCGACAGCAGGATGTCGTTGATGAAGCGGATGAAGCTGGCCAGCGGCGACTTCTGGCCATACTCGGCCAGGTAGATGCCGGCCAGGATGCCCAGCGGCGTGCCCAGCACGGTGGCCAGGCCCACCATCACGAAGCTGCCGAAGATGGCGTTGGCAAGGCCGCCGCCGGCGGTGTTCGGTGCCGGCGTCATCTGCGTGAACAGGTCGATCGACAGCCCGCCGATGCCCAGCGAGATCGTGGTCCACAGGATCCACGCGAGCCAGAACAGGCCGAAGGTCATCGCGGCCAGCGAGGCGGCCAGCGCGTAGACGTTGACGCGCTTGCGCCGCGCCTGCAGGCGTTCACGGACCTCGTTGGCATCGGCATGGACCGCCGGGATCGACGAGGTCGACGAGGCCGACATGGTGGCTTGGCTGGTCGAATTCATTTCTTGCCCTCATTGCGCGACAGGCGCAGCAGCAGCAGTTTGGACAGCGCCAGCACCACGAAGGTGATGAAGAACAGGATCAGGCCCAGCTCCATCAGCGCGGCGGTATGCAGCCCCGGGCCGGCCTCGGCGAACTCGTTCGCCAGCGCGGAGGTGATGCTGTTGCCCGGCGAGAACAGCGAGGCGTTGTCCAGCAGGTTGGTGTTGCCGATCACGAAGGTGACCGCCATGGTCTCGCCCAGCGCGCGGCCCAGGCCGAGCATCACGCCGCCGATCACGCCGGCGCGGGTATAGGGCAGCACGACGTTCCACATCACCTCCCAGGTGGTGCAGCCCACGCCGTAGGCGGACTCCTTCAGCAGCACCGGGGTGACCTCGAACACGTCGCGCATCACCGAGGCGATATACGGGATGATCATGATCGCCAGGATCACGCCCGCGCACAGCAGGCCGATGCCCAGCGGCGCGCCCTGGAACAGCGGGCCGATCAGCGGCAGCTGGCCCACGGTGGCGGCCAGCGGCTTCTGGAAGTATTCGCCGAACAGCGGGGCGAAGACCAGCAGGCCCCACATGCCGTAGACGATCGACGGCACCGCGGCCAGCAGCTCGATCGCGGTGCCGAGCGGGCGGCGCAGCCAGACGGGCGACAGTTCGGTCAGGAACAGCGCGATGCCGAAGCTGACCGGCACCGCGATGATCAGCGCGATCAGCGAGGTCACGATGGTGCCGTAGATCGGCACCAGCGCGCCATAGACGTCCGCGGGGGGATCCCATTGCGCGGTCCACAGGAATTTGAGGCCGAAGGCCTGGATCGAAGGCCAGGCGCTGATGGCAAGCGAGACGATGATGCCGCCCAGCAGCATCAGCGTGATGATGGCGGCGCCGCGCGTCAGGCCACCGAACAGGATGTCACCGGTGCGGCCGGGTGCGCGTACGGCGGGAAGATCGGACGTGGTCGCCATGTTCAGGAGTACTCGGTTTGGCTCCCCTCTCCCGCCTGCGGGAGAGGGGCCGGGGGGAAGGCCGGTTGCGCCCTCCCATCAGGTCAGCTGACGATCAGTACAGGCCCTTGCCCGACGCGTCCTTGATGCTGTTCTTCCAGGTCGCGCGGATCTGGTTGACGACCGACTCGGGCATCGGCACGTAGTCCAGTTCGCTCGCCATGCTGGCGCCGCTCTTGTAGGCCCAGTCGAAGAACTTCAGCACTTCCGCGCCCTGCGCCGGCTTTTCCTGGTTCTTGTGCACCAGGATGAAGGTCGCGCCGGCGATCGGCCAGGCTTCCTTGCCCTGCTGGTTGGTCAGGATCTGGTAGTACGACTTGCTCCAGTCGGCGCCGGCCGCAGCGGCCTTGAACGCGTCATCGCTCGGCGAGACCACCGCGCCAGCGGCGTTCTTCATCTTCACGTGCGTCATCTTGTTCTGCTTGGCGTAGGCGTACTCGACATAGCCGATCGCGCCGTTCAGACGCTGCACGAAGGCGGCCACGCCCTCGTTGCCCTTGCCGCCCGTGCCGCCACCCGGCCAGTTGACCGTGGTGCCCTCGCCCACCGAGCCCTTCCAGTCGGCGCTGACCTTCGACAGATAGTTGGTGAAGATGAAGGTGGTGCCCGAGCCGTCGGCGCGGCGCACCGGCAGGATGTCCTGGCTCGGCAGCTTGGCGTTCGGGTTCAGCGCCTTGATGGCCGGATCGTCCCACTTCTTGATCTTGCCCAGGTAGATGTCTGCCAGTACTTCGCCCGTGATGGTCAGGTCGCCCGGCTTGATGCCTTGCAGATTGATCACCGGCACCACGCCGCCGATCACGGTCGGGAACTGCACCAGGCCTTGCTTGGCCAGTTCCTCGTCCTTCAGCGGGGCGTCGGAAGCGCCGAAATCGACCGTCTTGGCGTTGATCTGCTTGATGCCGCCCGACGATCCGATCGATTGATAGTTGACCTTGTTACCCGTGGCTTTTTGGTATGCGTCGGCCCACTTGGAATAGACGGGCGCCGGGAAAGAAGCGCCTGCACCGGTAATTTCTGCCGCGAATGCGGAGCCCGCTACCACCATCGATACGATGCCCGCAACGGCAGTCTTGACCAGCTTCATATGTCCTCCAGAGAACATGGTTGGGAATGTCAGTTTTTTGACATCCCGAACTTTATGCGGCCACTATGACAGTTCCGTGACATCGCGAAAATTTCTCTGAAGGGACATTTAAGCGGACATTTCCGCACGCACTCAAGCAGGCATGGTAAGCACCGATCGGCCCTCGGCTGCGGCGCGACAAAGGAAAACGCCCGGCCGGAGCCGGGCGTTCAAGGTGGGCTGGCGCCTTGTGCTGGATCAGGTTGCCAGCGCGTCGGCCAGCTTGCGGGCCGCCTGCTCGGCGGTCTCGGCCTGCTCGGC
>MTEU01003054.1_pt1 | contig 11234 bp, 9 predicted proteins | sample 1042701 | NCBI WGS metagenome assembly MTEU01 (sample SAMN06185813, study PRJNA358809) | soil metagenome | isolation source: naturally attenuated soil | place: India | collected 2015-05-23
CCAACGACCACCTCACCGTCGGCGACAGCCAGCACATCAAGCTGGGCAACGGCCAGTTCATCCAGGCCGGCAGCGAGATCCATCTATCCAGCGGGCTCAAGGTGGTGTTGGAGGCAGGCAGCGAACTGACCCTCAAGGGCGGCGGCAGCTTTATCAAACTCGACGGCGGCGGCATCACCCTGGTCGGCCCGGTGATCAAGATCAACTCCGGCGGCGCACCGGGCAGCGGCTCGGGGGCGGCGCCGATACTGCCGGGGGCGGCGAAGCAGGCGGATGCGGATGAAGCCGGTATGGTCACCAGCAACTACCGCGACCAGGCCCTAGCCGGACACCTGCTGCCTGCCTCTGGTTGCGTGTTCGACGCCAGCGGGAAATGCATGATCCACAATCACGGATGAGCGACATGGCGAACCCGATCCCCTCCCCGTTCGAGCAGGCACCGGATACACACCTTCGCTGCGTGATCCTCGAAGCTACCGCCGACCCGGATATGCCAAGGTGGCTTTATCAGCTAGCGCCAGAGGGCACGCCACAATGGGCGCCGCTTTTTCTGGATACGCCCTATCGGGCCCTGAGCGAGCACGGCCCAGCGCTGGTGATCAGCTCGACAGACGATCCGTGGAGCGAGTACGCCCACGCACTGCTGGCCCAAAGCGACGCAGGCTGCCTGCTCTATCTGGATGACCTGCAACACTGGAATGCCGCGGTTACACATTGCCAAAGCCTGCTTTGCGTCCGCACGGAAGAACGCCCCGACCAGTTGATGCGCTTCTTCGAACCACGCTGGATCGAGCCGCTTCTGGAAACCCTGAGCGCTGGAGAGCGGCAGGCATTCTTTGGCCCGTTTTCCGGGTTGGCCTGGCGCAACGAACTGGGCTGGCGCTACGCCTCTCGCCCACAACCGTGGGACGGCAGGCTGCAACAGCCCGGCTGGCTATGGTTGGGTCAACAACGACAGCGAGAGATGGAGAAGGTGCGACTACGGCTGATCGCCGCACAGATGGCCGATGACTACGCCGCGGTGATCGAAGCCTCGCCTCCCGAAGACTTCGTGCAACAACAGTTGCTTGCTGCCTACGACATCGGCATTACCCAGAAAGCCCAATACGAACGCTGGCTGCGACTGACCCTGAGCCATGGCACGGGATTCTGGAAATCAGAGCCTGCACGAACAGTCCTGGCGCGCCAGGATCTGACGACAGGCGCAAAACTGGATGAACTGGAAAGCCTTTCGGGCTAGGGACAAGGACATGTCGAGCGGCAAGACTTACATCGTGCAACGCGGCGATACCCTCAGCGGCGTCGCCCAACAACACGCCACCACAACGGCTGAGCTGCAGCGAATCAATCCGATAATTCGCGACCCGAACATCATTCAGCCCGGCTGGAAGCTCAAACTCCCCGCCCAGGCTGCGGCCAATGAAACGCCCGCAGCGGCGCCCTCCGCTGGCGGGGCAAGACAGTTACCCCCTGCCCAGCACGCCAACGACCCCAGCAGCGCGCAGGCGCAGTGTGCCAGCCAATGCAACGACGAGTTGGTCGATGTGGTGCATATCACAGGCGACACCCACTACTACGTGCTGACCGAACCACAAGCCCAGGCACTGAAGCGCGAAATCCAGCGTGTACAGGCATTGATGGACGAATTGCAGCAGAAGCTGGCCCAGGCCAAAGAACGCATCGAATGCCTGAAGGAACGCACCCAGGGCAACGCATGCGACTGCAGCCGCTGCATCAAACAGGCCTGGAACGAAAAAGCCGAACAGGCCGGCCTTCTACTGCTGTCCCCTCCTCCGCAGGAGAACGAAATCCCCCTGCTGACCTCCGCGGAAGACATCCAGGGCCAGCTGCGCACTCTGCAGGATGCGCGCAACTGGTACGCATCCTATACCCCCTGGTTCAACTCTTCTCACGCCACCGGCAACCTGATGGAAAGCAACTGGCGAGCACTGCGGCAGAAGAAGCTGGCCGAGCTGGATGCAGAGATCGTCACTCTACGTGGACGGCTATCGAGCAAGCCGGATGACAGCAGCACCCTGGGCAGCGGCACCCGCCCGGATCTGGCTCACGGACGTGGCCGCAGCGGCGAAAGAGAACGAGGTACAAGACGCCGAAGTGGTGTCACCGTCGTCGAAGTCGTGCTGTTCAGCCAACCGGACCGACGCTATTACATCAGCACCCGCTACCACGAGCAGGTGGACTGGAAACTCAAGGTGCGCAGCACCGTACTGGCAGGCAAACCCTTCGGCAGTCAATTGGCCAAGGATTTGCTCGACGATATCCGCAAGGGAATTGGCGAAGGCCGCAAAGCCAGCCCAATCGGCGCATTGGAAGCCAAGCTGGTCGGCTGGACGAGCAAGGAAGACAACCTGCTCAACGCCCTGCACAAAGAGACCAACTGGACCAGCAACCCGGATGACTCCGCCCCTTACGCCGTCTCATCGGAAGCCCATGCCCTGCGCTTTGCTGCCAGCGCCAGTGCCGGCGTGAACAACTGGAATCCAGCCCAGGGCAATATCGAAGTCGGCGCCAAGGGCAGTGCCGCGTTCTCGCTGGCGGAAGGTTCGGTTTCGCTTACCAGCTTCCTCCCCTCCCAAGGCGGCTACCCACTGCGCCTGCGCTACCGCAACGCGGAAGGGCGCGAGGTCGATTGCCCGCTGGGCGTCATACGTCTGCAAGGAAAAGTGGAGCTGTCCTGTTTCGTCGGTGCCCATGCCCAGGCCTCGGCGGGCGTCAGCGTGCGCTACAAGCCCGGCGACGAAGCCGCGGGGGGCGCCACGGCGCTGCTCGGCTCACCTCATATCGCCCCCAGCCGCGGCGGCAATATCGGCCTGAAAGGCGATGCCTTCGCCGGTGCCCAGGCAGGTGGCGCATTGAGCGGTGCACTGCAGTGGGTCGACCCTTCCGAACAGGGACGCGGCGCCATTGTCAGCGGTCAGTCCAACGCTGGCAGCAGATGGAGCAGCCTGGCCGAAATCAAGGCCGAGGCCAGCGCGGCCTTCGGTGCCGGTATTGGTGGCGACTTCGGTATCACCATCGCCAGCGACCGACTCGCCGTGAACTGCAAAGGCCGCCTGGTGTTCGGTCCCGGGGCCAGCGGCGGGTTCGCAACCGTGGTGGATCTGGAAAAGACCTACGCACTACTGAAGCTGGTCTGCGAGGCGCTGGCCGATGTGGACTATCGCTATTTACTCGGCGTTACCCAGGACGCCTTTAACTATATGGCGTGGGGGCTTTATCAAGCAGCGTCATCACCTGTTAAAGCGTTCGAAATAGGTGAGGAAAAACTTAAGCTGTGGTGGAGAAAACGTAGCGTCTCTATGGCCGAAGCCGAAAGTCTAGCCCACTACCTACTTAAGAATCGGGCCGTACTGATAGGTGGGCAGTACCTGCCGCTGGAAAAGTTGCCTCCACAAACCGTCGGTCCAATGTTGTATGTATTGAGTGAGAGCTATGTAGAGAGCTTTCATGAATATCAGGAAAAGGCAATCGTCCTGCTACTCAGCCATCTCTATCGCCGCTGGCGCCATTTTATCGAGGCGATGGAACATTGTTCTCCGAATGGTGCCAAGGTCAATGCCATGGAAAGCCTCAATCGCCTTAACCGCTTGCTCGATGGACAGCAGCAGCAGGAGTTCAACCGCTTTATCGAGCAATTGGCTGTACGAGACTTACCGGGCGCAATAGATACCAGCTCGAATGTGATGTTGGCTTGGACACCCACCGACCCTTGGCGCAAGCGAGATATTCTCATCGCTGCCAGGTCCAGCGGACAGTTCAACGGCTTGGCCTAATACCCAAGGGCCGCCCAGTAGAAGGCCCTTTGGCTTAAAGCGCTTGATCCGACTGAATGGCGCAGCGAAAACTGAGCGCCGGATAATTGGCATCTTTAATGGGACTATCCGGCCAACGCCGAACCGTATTAGCGGACATCCAGTAAAGCTCTGCGCCGTTTGTTCCGCGTCGAATTTTCTGCGTTCCGCTTTCTGGTCCCTGAGGATTATCGACTGGCGATTTGCGGTAATAGTCAGGATCATACCAATCATTAACCCAGTCCGTAGCATTACCTGTCATGTCGTACAAACCAAGCGGATTAGGAGCGAACTGCCCTATTGGTAAAGTCTGCGACTCATTTTCCAGCGGAATATTGCGCCCATAATCCAAGCTACCAGTATCAGTAGGATACTGGACATATTGGCCACGGTTGCGCGCCGCATATTCCCATTGCGCCTCAGTCGGCAAATCCACTGCGTAACCGCTCAATTCCCCCAGCCACAAACAGTAATCCTTGGCCTCTTGCCACGACTTTGTAGGGGCTGGATTATCTTTACGAAACATATCCTTTAGATCTTCCCGGTCACGATATTCCGCGTCGAATAAAGGCAAGCCCTGACTGGTACGAAACAAATCAAAATCCCCTAGCCGAGTCTGGTAACTCGCCAGGTAGTAACTACTCAAACGCACCTGATGCAGATAGTCATCGTCGAACTTGCCGGTAATCGGGCAGAGCTCGTCCGGCTCGTAGCCATAGGGCCAGGTGCCCATATTGGTCTGGTCGAAATCGCAGGGCGCGCCGAAGTCGCCCATCTCGAACTCACCGCCTTCGATAAACACCATCTCGTCCAGCGAGCGAACCACTGTAGTGAGCATCTGGCTGCGCAGCTCGGCGGATAGCTTGGCGTACTGCGAGTCGATTCGCTCGGCGATGGCCGCAACCTTCTCCGGGCTGAGCTTTTCGCTTTTCGGCAGGGGCTGCGACTGCGCCTGGCAACCCACCACCAGCAGCGGAGCGATAAGAGGAAGTATCAGTCGACGATACATGGCAACGTCCTTGTCAATCAGATCGGCGGCTTAGCCTAACAGGCCAGCCAGGGAAATAGTCTTTATCGGCAGGGCTCAGACAATACCTACCGCCAGGCGGGCAACGCCAGGTTCACGCCCGTGCTCTGTGCGCCCTGTCATACGAAGCATGGATTTGTCTCTGACGCCCTATTCGTGACCTGGTTCTAGAGGCCCCGTCGCGACCAACTCGCATGCATGAAAACCACCGTCAGCACCAGCAAACCCAACACCCCCGCCCCGATGAACAACCCCTCATACCCCAACGCCTTGGCCAGCACCCCGCTGCTGGCCCCGACGAAGCCGGACAGCAGCAACTGTGCCGAGGCCTGCAGGGTGAAGTCGGCGCCTTCGTGTTCGGGGCGGCACATGCGCATCATGGCGGCGAACAGGGCGACGGTGGACATGCCGTCGGCCACCTGTTCGAACAGGGTCACGGCATAGACCAGCCCGGTGTTGGCGCCCTGCCCGACCAGCAAGGCCAGGGCGGCGATGCCGAGAGCCTGCAGGGCGCCGAACAGGATCAGCGCGCGCAGCACGCCGATGCGGGCGTAGAGCAGGCCGCCGAGCAGGGCGCCGGCGATGCCGGCCAGGCTGCTGATCAGGGTCAGTTGGCCGAGCGCCGCGGTGCTCCAGCCCTGGTCCACCAGCATCGGTTTGATCATCGGCGAGCCGAGCGAATCGCCGAGCTTGAAGGTCAGCACCACCGCCAGCCACAGCAGCATGCCGGGTTGCGCCAACAGGCCGCGGTAGTGCTCGAGCAGCAGACGCGGGCCCAGTGCGCTTTCCGCCAATGCCGGCTGGAAGGGCAATACCCGGCGCTCGGGGAACAGCCAGATCGGCACGGTCATCAGCAGAATCAGCCCGGCCAGCAGACCAACGGCAAGGTTCCAGCCCAGCGGGTCGATCACCAGCAGCAGGCCGCTGCCGCTGACGATCATGCCGACCTTGTAGCCGCCGACCTGCAGGCTGTTGCCCAGGCCGCGCCAGCGCTCGGGCAGCAGGCGCACGGTAAGGCCGTCGGTGGCGATGTCCTGGGTGGACGCCAGCAGATTGATCGTCAGCAGCAGGCCCAGCAGCAGCCACAGGCCTGAGCCGAACAGCGTCTGCGGCGCCAACGCGGCTAACGCAGCCACGCAGAGGATCACGCCTGCCTGCAGCGGTAGAATCCAGCCGCGGTGATGGCCCAAGCGCGGTGAAGCCAGGCGGTCGATCCAGGGCGCCCAGAGCACCTTGAGCAGCCAGGGCAGCGCCAGCAGTTTGAGCAGGCCGATCAGCGCCAGGTCGACGCCGTGCTGGCGCAGCAGCACCGGCAGCGAGTGGGCGATCAGCCCGGAAGGCAGGCCCTGCGCGCAATAGAGCGAGGCCAGCAGCACCAGCGTGGCGTTGGACGGGCGAGGTGCGGATGGCGACATGGCGGGCGCTCGCGGCAAAAGCGCAAGCCTAGTGGTTAGCGACTGCGAGCGGCAACGTACGGGTGGTTACAGTTCGTAGCTCGGCTGGTCGCGGCTAAAGCCCTCCCACGCGCACCGCCGCGAGAGGGCGCTACGAATTATGAGGACCTCGCCCGGAAGCAGAGCGAGACTCGTGTTACAGACTACCCAGACACTCCGTCAGGCCATTGGCCAGGTTTTCCAGGAGTTGCTCGTAGCCCGTGGCGCTCACCGGCAGCTCGCCGCCGAGTGCATCCAGCTCGGCCAGTTTCACCGGCAGGCCGGCGGAGAGGGTTTCCGCCAGGCGCGGGCGCAGCGGCGGCTCGCTGAACACGCAGCTGGGGCCGGCCTGCTGCAGGCGCTGGCGCATGGCGGCGACGTGGCGGGCGCCGGGTTGCACCTCGCCGAGCACGCTGAACACGCCGGCGTGCTTGAGCCCGTAGGCGGCCTCGAAGTAGTCGTAGGCCTCGTGGAAGACGAAATAGGGCTTGTCGGCGATGCTCGCCAGCTGCGGGCGGATACGGCCATCCAGTGCATCCAGGCGGGCTTCGAAGGCCTGCAGGTTGGCGGCGTAGCGCGCGGCGTTGGCAACGTCGAGATTGGCCAGGTCGGCGGCCATGCGCGCGGCGATCACCCGGGCGTTGGCCGGCAGCAGCCAGAGGTGGGCGTCGAGGCTGCCGGGGCGATGGTCGTGATCGTGACCCAGGCCGTCGTCCGCCTGATCATGGCCATGCTCGTCGTGCTCGTGCTCGTGCTCGTGTCCAGCATGGCTGTCGCCGAAATGACGCAGGCTCAGGCCGGGCAGTTCCTGCACCGCCACGTCCGGCTTGTCGCGCCCATCCAGCACCCGCGGCAGGAAGCCTTCCATGTCCGGACCGATCCAGTACAGCAGGTCGGCCTCGCGCACCCGGCGCACGTCGGACGGACGCAGCGCATAGTGATGCGGCGAGGCACCGGGGGGCAGCAGCACGTCGGGCACGCCGACGCCGTCCTGCACCGCCGCGGCGATCAGTTGCAGCGGCTTGATGCTGGTGAGCAGGCGCACCTCGGCCTGGGCATTGGCGACGAACAGCAGGGCAACGAGACAGAAAAGACGCGACACGGGGCATACTCGGGCGGGATTGAACGGGTAATATAATAACGTCTCCAGCCCGCGCCGTCCTTGCCCATGACCGACACGCCCCTGGCCTCGCGCCCCCACGACCACTCCCGCTGCGTCAGCCATGCCCTGGCCGAGGCCGAGTCCATCTGCACGCGCCAGGGCCTGCGCCTGACCGCCCTGCGCAAGCGCGTGCTGGAACTGGTGTGGGCCAGCCACAAGCCGCTCGGCGCCTACGACATCCTCGGCGTGCTGAGCGACGAGGACGGCCGCCGCGCCGCGCCGCCGACCGTCTACCGGGCGCTGGATTTCCTCCTGGAAAACGGCCTGGTGCACCGCATCGCCTCGCTCAACGCCTTCGTCGGCTGCAGCCACCCGGAGCACGCGCACCAGGGTCAGTTTCTGATCTGCCGCGCCTGCCATGCCGCCATCGAGCTGGAACAGCCGGCCATCAGCCAGGCCATAGTCGAGGGCGCCGCCGGGGTCGGCTTCGCCGTCGAAGCGCAGACCGTGGAAGTGGTCGGCCTCTGCGCCGGCTGCAAGGACAAGGCATGAACGAGGCGCTGATCCGGCTGGAGCAGGTGAGCGTCAGCTTCAACGGCCAGGCGGTGCTGGAAGACGCCCATCTGAGCGTGCGCCCGGGCGAAATCGTCACCCTGATCGGCCCCAACGGCGCCGGCAAGACCACCCTGGTGCGCGTCGTCCTCGGCCTGCTGCAGGCCGAGCGCGGCAGCGTCTGGCGCAAGCCGCGCCTGCGCATCGGCTACATGCCGCAGAAGCTGCACGTCGACGCCACCCTGCCGCTGTCGGTGCTGCGTTTCCTGCGCCTGGTGCCGGGGGTCGACCGCACCCGCGCGCTGGCCGCGCTGGCCGAAGTCGGCGCCGAACAGGTGATCGACAGCCCGCTGCAGGGCATCTCCGGCGGCGAGCTGCAACGCGTGCTGCTGGCCCGCGCGCTGCTGCGCGAGCCCGAACTGCTGGTGCTGGACGAGCCGGTACAGGGCGTCGACGTCGCCGGCCAGGCCGAACTGTACCGGCTGATCTCGCGCCTGCGCGAGCGCCACGGCTGCGGCGTGCTGATGGTCTCGCACGACCTGCACCTGGTGATGAGCGCCACCGACCAGGTGGTCTGCCTGAATCGCCATGTGTGCTGCTCCGGCCACCCGGAACAGGTCAGCTTCGATCCGGCCTTTATCGAACTGTTCGGCCAGGACGCCAAGAGCCTGGCCGTCTACCACCACCATCACGACCATGACCACGACCTGCACGGCAGCGTGGTCAAGCCGGGCCTGACCATCCACGGCCCGGCCCACGTCCACGGCCCGGACTGCAAACACTGATGCCCGATTTTCTCCTCAACGCCCTGCTCGCCGGCCTGGCGCTGGCCCTGGTGGCCGGCCCGCTCGGCTCCTTCGTGGTGTGGCGGCGCATGGCCTATTTCGGCGACACCCTGTCCCACGCCGCCCTGCTCGGCGTGGCCCTCGGCCTGATGCTCGACGTCAGCCCGACCCTGGCGGTGACGGTCGGCTGCGTGCTGCTCGCCGTGCTGCTGGTGACTTTGCAGCAGCGCCAACCGCTGGCTTCGGACACCTTGCTGGGCATCCTCGCCCATAGCACCCTGTCATTGGGGCTCGTCGTGCTGAGCTTTATGCACGAGGTGCGCATCGACCTGATGGGCTACCTGTTCGGCGACCTGCTCGCCGTCGGCCCAGCCGACCTGGCCTGGATTCTCGGCGGCAGCGCGCTGGTGCTGGTGCTGCTGGCGCTGCTGTGGCGGCCGCTGCTGGCGATCACCGTGCACGAGGAGCTGGCACGGGTCGAGGGCCTGCCGGTGGCGGCCATCCGCCTGGCGCTGATGCTGCTGATCGCCGTGGTGATCGCCGTGGCGATGAAGATAGTCGGCGTGCTGCTGATCACCTCGCTGCTAATCATCCCCGCGGCCGCCGCCCAGCGCCACGCGCGCACCCCGGAGCAGATGGCCCTGGGCGCCAGCCTGCTCGGCCTGGTGGCGGTGTGCGCCGGGCTCAGCCTGTCCTGGTTCCAGGACACCCCGGCCGGGCCGTCCATAGTCGTCAGCGCCGCCACACTGTTTCTCGCCAGCTTCGCCCTGCCCAAGCGCAACGCCTGATAGCGCCCTCGACCCTGCGTAGCCCGGATGCCATCCGGGCCAGAGCCTTGCCGATCGGCGTGAATTCGCCGGTGCAACCCTGTATGATTGCGCGTTTTTTGCACAATCCGAGACGCACAGTCATGAAGTCGTTCGTTTTCCGTGGTTTCCCCCTGCTGCTGGTTCTGTTCCTCGCTGGCTGCCAGCAGGCCCCGCAGCAGCCGCTGCCGCCGGTCGACGAGCTGGTGCTCGCCCTGCGCCAGCTCGACCTGAGCCTGGCCGAGGAGCGGCTGGACGATGCCCAGACCCAGCTCGCCGCCCTCGAACGCAGCGCCGCCGGCGACACCCGCCTCGAGCAGTACCGCCGCCAGCTGGCCGACGCCTACCTGCAGCAGGGCCGCGAAGCCCTGCAGCAGGGCGATCTGGATCGCGCCGCCAAGGCCCTCGGCCAGGCGCGCAGCCTGCTGCCGCAGGCCCCGGCGCTGAGCGGCGATCTGCAGCAGGCCATCGAGAATGCCCGCGACGCCCGCCAGGCCGCCGCCGAACAGCAGGCGCGCGACGCCGCCCAGCTCGACGCGCAGCGCCAAGCGCAACTGCGCGAGCAGCGCCTGGCGGTCGAGCGCCTGGCCGCCGCCGTTCCGGCCAAGCTCGCCGCGCCCGCGCCGGCCGTCGCCGAACCGCCCAGGGCGCGCCTGATCGATCCCGCCGCGGCCAGCAGCGCGGTGGCCATGCCGATGCTGGACAAGCAGGACAACGAGCACCTGCGCCGCCTGCTCGATGGCGTGGCGGCGGACGTGGTGACCTTCCGCTGCGCCGTGCGCATCGAAGTGCGCGAGGCCAAGGACTATCCTTGGGTCGCGGCGCTGCTGTCGGCGCGGATCAAGAAGCTCGACCCGACCTTTCGCCCGCAACTGAGCCAGAAAATCGTGCCGCAACGGGTGCCGCGGCTGCTGCTCAGCCCGCAGCGCGGTTGAGTACAGGGTGAGAGTGGATGACCCCGTTTATGCCGGCGAATCCGCGGTGCTGGTGGATGGGTGAAGCGTCATCCACCCTACGGTTCGGCGTAGCGCTTAACGTTAATGCGATTTTGTAATAACCATAGGCCAACAAAGATTTTCTCGGCCTAAACACGGCCGGGTAGACTAGCGCCCTTTTGCGCCCACCCGGCGCCCGCTGGCCGGCTCACCTACCGTGGAGCCCGCCCTTGAACATACCCAAAAGGTCGTTCGCGTGATCCAGTTTCAATCCGTCCACAAGGCCTACCGCGTCGCCGGCCGCGAGATTCCCGCACTGCAGCCGACCGCGCTGCAGATCGAACGCGGTCAGGTGTTCGGCATCATCGGCCATTCCGGCGCCGGCAAGAGCACCCTGCTGCGCCTGATCAACCGCCTGGAGGAGCCCTCCGGCGGGCGCATCGAGATCGACGGCGTCGACGTCACCGCCCTCGATTCCCAGGGCCTGCGCCGCTTCCGCCAGCAGGTCGGGATGATCTTCCAGCACTTCAACCTGCTGTCGTCGAAGACCGTCGCCGACAATATCGCCATGCCGCTGCGCCTGGCCGGCGAGCTGAGCCGCGCCGAGATCGACGCCCGGGTCGCCGAGCTGCTGGCCCGCGTCGGCCTGCAGGAGCACGCCAACAAGTACCCGGCGCAGCTCTCCGGCGGGCAGAAGCAGCGCGTCGGCATCGCCCGGGCGCTGAGCACCCGGCCGAAGATCCTGCTGTGCGACGAGGCCACCAGCGCCCTCGACCCGCAGA
>MTEU01004989.1_pt4 | contig 11207 bp, 9 predicted proteins | sample 1042701 | NCBI WGS metagenome assembly MTEU01 (sample SAMN06185813, study PRJNA358809) | soil metagenome | isolation source: naturally attenuated soil | place: India | collected 2015-05-23
CGCCCCCCGCAAGGCGCCGCCGTATGCAGACCTCACTCTCCTCTCCCGCAAGCGGGAGCGGAAAGCAAGGCGGTCCCCTCCGACTGCCGCTCATGCGGATGCCGTGAGCGTTTCCATCAGATGGAGCCCCGCATCGCGCTGCCGCAGGCAGACCTCACTCCCCTCTGCCGCAAGCGGGAGAGGGGTGGGGAGAAGGGTGGGGGGACGGCAAGCTCGGACGGGTACAATCCCGCCCATGGCCAAACAAAAACTTCTGATCGGCTTTCACGCCGTCACCGCGCGCCTGCGCCAGGACGCGGCCGGCGTTACCGACGTCTATATCGAGTCCAACCGGCGCGATCGCCGCATGCAGGACTTCATCCGCCTCGCCGAGGGACTCGGCGTGCGTCTCCATCCGGTCGATGCCGAACGCCTGCGCGGCATGGCGGGCACCGACCGCCACCAGGGCGTGGTCGCCCGCGCCGAGGACGTGTCGCTGGCGCTCAATCTCGACGAACTGCTCGACGGCATCGAAGGCACGCCGCTGCTGCTGGTGCTCGACGGCGTCACCGATCCGCACAATCTGGGCGCCTGCCTGCGCGTGGCCGACGGCGCCGGCGCCCATGCGGTGATCGCGCCCAAGGACCGCAGCGTCGGCCTGAACGCGACGGTGGCCAAGGTGGCCAGCGGCGCGGCCGAGACCGTGCCCTATATCACCGTGACCAATCTGGCGCGCACGCTGCGCGAACTGCAGGAGCGGGGCATCTGGGTGGTCGGCACCGCCGACGGCGCCGAGCGCACCGTCTACGACATCGACCTGAAGGGCCCAACCGCGCTGGTGATGGGCGCCGAAGGCGAGGGCATGCGCCGCCTGACCCGCGAGACCTGCGACGAGCTGGTGTCGATCCCGATGGCAGGCGGCGTCGAGAGCCTGAACGTGTCGGTCGCCAGCGGCGTCTGCCTCTATGAAGCGGTGCGCCAGCGCCGCGCCGTGGCGCGTTGAGCGGACGGTTCAATGAAGGGGGCGCGATGCTGATCGATGCCGCCGACCTGGCCGACGCGCGGCGGCGCATCGCCGCCGCCAACGACATCCTGGTGCTGACCGGTGCCGGCATCTCGGCCGAGTCGGGCGTGCCGACCTTCCGCGATGCGCTGACGGGCCTGTGGGCCCGTTTCGATCCCGAGGAACTGGCCACCGAGGAGGCCTACCGCCGCCAGCCCGGCCTGGTCTGGGACTGGTATCAGCATCGCCGCGCGCTGGTTGCGGCGGCGCAGCCCAATCCCGCGCATCATGCGATCGTCGCTTTGGCCGCGCAGAAGAAGGTGACGCTGGTCACGCAGAACGTCGACGGCCTGCACCAGCGCGCCGGCAGCCCCGACGTGATCGAGCTGCACGGCAACCTGTTCGCCAACAAATGGCTGGACGGCTGCGGCCGCTGCGAGGCCGCGCCGGACGACGGCCGCAGCCCGCCGCGCTGCATCCATTGCGGCGCGCCGATGCGGCCCGGCGTGGTGTGGTTCGGCGAGGACCTGCCGCGCGTGGCGCGCTACCGCGCCGAGCATGCGGCGCAGACCTGCGATCTGTGCCTGGTGGTCGGCACCTCGGGCATGGTCTATCCCGCGGCCGGTCTGCCGGGCCTGGCCAAGGACCATGGCGCCGGCGTGATCGTCGTCAATCCGCAGCCGTCGGCGCTCGACGCGACCGCCGACCTGGTGCTGGCGGCACCGGCCGGCCAATGCCTGCCGATGCTGTGGGACGGGGCGGGCGCCTGACGCTAGGCCCGGCAGGCCTGCGGAGCCGCGCCCGCGCCCGTCTTCAGGAGAACGTCTCGGCGATCAGCCGTTCCAGCTTGATCGCATCCGCCGCGAACGCGCGGATGCCCTCGGCCAGCTTCTCGGTGGCCATCGCGTCCTCGTTCAGCTGCCAGCGGAAGGCCGGCTCTTCGCAATGGACGCGCGCGATATGGCCGGCCTGCGCATCGTCGACCGACAGCTTGCGCTCGACCGGCGCGGTGCTGGCCGCCAGCTGCTCCAGCAGCTCGGGGCTGATCGTCAGCAGATCGCAGCCGGCCAGCGACAGGATCTGGTCGGTATTGCGGAAGCTCGCGCCCATCACCTCGGTCTTGTAGCCGAAACGCTTGTAGTAGTCGTAGATCTGCCGCACCGAATGCACGCCCGGATCGGCGTCGCCGCTGTTGGCGTCGGGATTCCACTTGTCGCCGGCCTGCTTGCGGTACCAGTCGAGGATGCGGCCGACGAACGGCGAGATCAGCTGGGCGCCGGCCTCGGCGCAGGCGACTGCCTGTACCAGCGAGAACAGCAGCGTCATGTTGCAGCGGATCCCCTCGCGCTGCAGCACCTCGGCGGCGCGGATGCCTTCCCAGGTCGAGGCGATCTTGATCAGCACGCGCTCGCGCGGCACGCCGGCGCGTTCGTACAGCGCGATCAGGTGGCGTGCCTTGTCGACGGTCGCGGCGGTATCGAATGACAGCCGCGCATCGACCTCGGTCGACACCCGGCCCGGCACGATCTTCAGGATCTCGCCGCCGAAGGCGATCAGCAGCGCGTCCATCACGGCATCGACGCCGGCGTCGTGATGATCGCGCACGGCCTTCTCGAGCAGCGGCCGGTATTCGGGCTTCTGCACGGCCTTCAGGATCAGCGACGGATTGGTGGTGGCGTCCTGCGGCGTGTACTGCTTCATCGCCTGGAAGTCGCCGGTATCGGCCACCACGGTGGTGAACTGCTTCAGTTGCGCTAGCTGGTTCATGATGATTGCGTCGGACGGGAAAGGAATCGGAACGGGGCTGCCGCAGCGGGGCTGCATCGGTGCCGCATCGGTGCCGCATCGGTTCATTGTACCGGCCCATTGTGGGACCCCTGGCGGCCCGGGCGCAATCCGTTACACTACGCGGTTTCCGCAACCGACTTTTCCGGCGCCGCACCGTACCGCACCCGTTCGCGGCGGCGCCGAAGGCAGCAGGCAATGACTCAGGATGAACTGAAGGCGCAGGTGGCGCAGGCCGCCGCGGACTATGTCGAGAAGGAAGTCCCGGAAGGGGCGGTGCTCGGTGTCGGCACCGGTTCGACCGCCAACCTGTTCATCGATGCGGTGGCGCGCTTCAAGGACCGCTTCGCCGGCGCGGTATCGAGCTCCGAGGCTTCGACGCGCCGCCTGCAGCAGCACGGCTTCAAGGTGCTGGACCTGAACGAGGTCGACGAGATTCCGGTCTATGTCGACGGCGCCGACGAGATCGACGCCAGCGGCGCGATGATCAAGGGCGGCGGCGGCGCGCTGACGCGCGAGAAGATCGTTGCCTCGGTGGCGCGCACCTTCGTCTGCATCGCCGACGCCAGCAAGCTGGTCGGCGTGATGGGCCAGTTCCCGCTGCCGGTCGAGGTGATCCCGATGGCGCGCGCCGCGGTGGCGCGCCAGCTGGCGGCGCTGGGCGGCCAGCCGCGCCTGCGCATGACCAGGGAAGGCGGCATCTACAAGACCGACAACGGCAATGTGATCCTGGACGTCAGCGGCCTGGCCATCGGCGATCCGAAGGGCATGGAGCAGGCGATCAACCAGCTGCCCGGCGTGGTGACCGTGGGGCTGTTCGCGCTGCGCGGCGCCGACGTGCTGCTGCTGGGCACGGCCGACGGGGTACGGCGCACGGATTTCTGAACCGATTCGTCAGTCCGCATAAACGACAAAGGCGCCAGGAAACCTGGCGCCTTTTTTTTTCCCCGCTCGCGGGAGAGAGGCAGCGGAGAAGGCATTGGGCGCTCGTTATGCCGCAGCGGCTCGAAACCACCCCCTCTCCCCGACCCTCTCCCCCTGAGGGGGAGAGGGAGAACACCTACGGGATGTCGACGGCCGCAGCCGACTCAAGCCTGCGGCGGCACATACCCCGCCGCCTGGTCCGCGCCTTCGCCGAAGAAGTACTTCTCGGTCTGCTTCAGCAGATACTGCCGCGCACGCGCGTCGGCCATGTTCAGGCGGTTTTCGTTGATCAGCATGGTCTGGTGCTTGAGCCAGCCGGCCCAGGCCTCCTTCGACACGTTCTGCCAGATCTTCTTGCCCAGTTCGCCGGGCAGCGGCGGGAAATCGAGGCCCTCGGCCTCCTTGTTCAGCTTGACGCAATGGACCATGCGGGCCATGGGGAACTCCTTCTATCGTTCTGTTCGTGTGATCGCGGTGCGATGTCGTGGCGCGTTCGTCCGGCGGCCATTGTAGCGAAGCGGGCGCGTCCGCCGCGCGCCGCCCCTACCGCCCTTACAGTTTCTTCATCAGCACCATCGACTTGCGCTGCCAGTTGTACAGCTTGCGCTTGTCCTCGGGCAGGTCGTCGACGCTGGCGCGCACGAAGCCGCGCTTCAGGAACCAGTGCTCGGTGCGGGTCGTCAGCACGAACAGCCGTTCCAGCCCCAGCGCGCGGGCGCGCCGCTCGATGCGCTTGAGCAGCCGTTCGCCGTCGCCGGTGCCCTGGGCCTCGGGCGACACCGTCAGGCAGGCCATCTCGGCCATGCCTTCGCGCGGATACGGGTAGAGCGCGGCGCAGCCGAACAGCACGCCGTCGTGCTCGATCACCGAGAAGTTGGCGATGTCGCGCTCGATCAGATGGCGACCGCGCGGCACCAGCGTGCCGTCCTGTTCGAGCGGCGCGATCAGCTGCACGATCGCGCCGACGTCGTCGAGCGTCGCCTCGCGCAGGCTCTCGAGGTCGGTGTCCGACACCATCGTGCCGACGCCGTCGTGCAGGAACAGTTCCAGCAGCACCGAGCCGTCCATGTCGAACGGGATCAGGTGCGCGCGCGGCACGCCGCCCTTCAGCGCCTTGACCAGATGCTGCAGGTAGTAGGCGACGTCGGGCGGCAGATGGTTGTTCTGCAGCCGTTCGACCGCGGTGCGCAGCGACATCTCCGGCATCAGCTTGCCGACCGGGTCCAGCACGCCCGGCACCTCGGTGATGAAGATCAGCTTGTCGGCCTTCAGCGCGGTCGCGGTCGCGCTGGCGACATCTTCCATCGACAGGTTGAAGGCCTGGCCCGTGGGCGAGAAGCCCAGCGGCGACAGCAGCACGATCTTGCCGTGCTGCAGCGACATGCGTACCGAGTCGCCGTCGATCTTGCGAACGAGGCCGGTGTGCTGGTAGTCGGTGCCCTCGACGATGCCGACCGGACGCGCGGTGACGAAGTTGCCCGACACCACCGACAGCTGCGCACCGGCCATCGGCGTATTGGGCAGGCCCTGGCTGAAGGCGGCCTCGATATCGAGACGCAGTTCGCCCGACGCTTCCTTCGCGCATTCGAGCGCGGCGTTGTCGGTGATGCGCAGGCCGTCGACGAAGCGCGACTCGACCTGGCGCAGCGCCAGCTGTTCCTCGACCTGCGGACGCGAGCCATGGACCAGCACGATCTGCATGCCCATCGCGTGCAGCAGCGCAACGTCGTTGACCAGCGCGTTCAGCATGCCGGCCTTGACCAGCTCGCCGCCGAAGGCGATCACGAAGGTCTTGCCGCGGAAGGCGTGGATATACGGCGCGACCGCGCGCAGCCAGTCGACGAACTGCTGGCGGTCCGGTCCGGGCGCGGCGCGCTCGGGCGTGGCCGGTGCCCGCGGCACGCTCGGCACATCGGCAGGGGTGGGGGGAACGGCCACGGTCGCAGCCGGAGGATCGAGCGCGTCGGCGGCGGGGTCGGGCAGGGGATCGCCGGCGGCGTCGTTGTGCGTGCCGGCTGTCGGGGTCGTGGCGGTTCTGGCGTTCATGGCGCGGATTATAATCCCCGCCAATGTCCGAACAACGCCCCGTCCCACCCGCAGCCCCGCGCCGCAGGCCGTCCCGACCGCAGTCCGCACGCCAGTCCCAGGGCCCATCGAAGAGCCGCTCCGAGGGCTCGTCCCAGGGTCCGACCGAAGACCAGGCTGAACGCAAGCCCGAACGCAAGCCCGAACGCCGATTTGAAGGCCGGCCCGCGCGCCGCGCCGTGCTCGCCAATCCGCTGCCGCCGATCACCTTCCCCGAAGCACTGCCCGTCTCGGCACGGCGCGACGAGATCGCGCGCGCGATCGAGCAGCACCAGGTGGTGATCGTCTCGGGCGAGACCGGCTCGGGCAAGACCACGCAGCTGCCCAAGATCTGCCTGTCGATCGGCCGCGGACCGGCGCGCGCCGATGCCGCCGGCGGCGAAGGGAAGGGCGAAGAGCATGGCGAAGAGACGGGCGAAGACCAGGGCAAGGACAAGGACGGTCAGCCCCGGCGCCGCGGCGGCCTGATCGGCCATACCCAGCCGCGCCGCATCGCCGCGACCTCGACCGCCAAGCGCATCGCGCAGGAGCTGGGCTCGCCGGTGGGCGAGCACGTCGGCTACCAGGTGCGCTTCAACGACACGATGTCGCCCGGCGCGTCCATCAAGCTGATGACCGACGGCATCCTGCTGGCCGAGACGCAGACCGATCCGCTGCTGCGCGCCTACGACACGATCATCATCGACGAGGCGCACGAGCGCAGCCTGAACATCGATTTCCTGCTGGGCTATCTGAAGGAGATCCTGCCGCGCCGCCCGGACCTGAAGGTGATCATCACGTCGGCGACGATCGACGCGCAACGCTTCGCCGAGCATTTCGGCAGCGGCGGCAAGCCGGCGCCGGTGATCGAGGTCAGCGGGCGGCTGTATCCGGTCGAGGTCCGCTATCGCCCGATCGCCGACGAAGGCGGCGCGAACCAGCGGGGTGACAAGGGCGACAAGGGTGACAAGGGCGACAAGGGTGACAAGGGCGACAAGGGTGCCAGGGCCGGCGATGGCCCGGCGAAGGCGGCCCAGGCGCGCGAGCGCGACCTGTACGACGGCATCGTCGACGCGGTCGACGAGCTGAGCCGGCTCGGCCCCGGCGACGTGCTGGTGTTCCTGCCCGGCGAGCGCGAGATCCGCGAGGCCGCCGAGGCGCTGCGCAAGCACCATCCGCCGCACACCGAGATCCTGCCGCTGTTCGCGCGGCTGTCGGTGCAGGAGCAGGAGCGCGTGTTCAAGCCGTCGAACGCGCGCCGCATCGTGCTGGCGACCAACGTCGCCGAGACCTCGCTGACGGTGCCCGGCATCCGCTATGTGGTCGACACGGGCCTGGCGCGCGTCAAGCGCTATTCGTATCGCAACAAGGTCGAGCAGCTGCAGATCGAGCCGATCTCGCAGGCGGCCGCCAACCAGCGCGCCGGCCGCTGCGGCCGCGTCGCCGACGGCGTCTGCATCCGCCTGTACGACGAAGCCGATTTCGCCGCGCGCCCGCGCTTTACCGATCCCGAGATCCTGCGCTCGTCGCTGGCCGCGGTGATCCTGCGGATGAAGGCGCTGCGCCTCGGCGCGATCGAGTCGTTCCCCTTCATCGAGCCGCCGCTCGGGCGCGCGATCGCCGATGGCTACCAGCTGTTGCAGGAGCTCGGCGCGGTCGACGAGGCCAATGCGCTGACGCCGCTCGGCAAGCAACTGGCGCGCCTGCCGCTGGACCCGCGCGTGGCCCGCATGATCCTCGCCGCGCGCGACCAGCATTGCCTGCGCGAGGTGCTGATCATCGCCAGCGCGCTGTCGGTGCAGGATCCGCGCGACCGGCCGCAGGAGGCGCAGGAGGCCGCCGACCAGGCGCACCGCAAGTTCATGGACGAACGCTCGGAATTCCTCGGCTGGGTCAAGCTGTGGAAGTGGTTCGAGGACGCGGTCGCGCACAAGAAGAGCAATCGCCAGCTGCAGGACCAGTGCCGCGCCAACTTCCTGTCGCATCTGCGGCTGCGCGAATGGCGCGACGTTCATTCGCAGCTGCTGACCACGGTCGCCGAGCAGGGCTGGAAGCTCAACGACAGCGAGCCGACCTACGAGCAGGTCCACAAGGCGCTGCTGACCGGTCTGCTGGGCAATATCGGCCAGAAGCTCGACGAGGCCGACGGCCGCGGCCGCGAGTACCTGGGCGCGCGCGGCATCAAGTTCCACCTGTGGCCGGGCTCGCTGGTGGCGCGCAAGATGGGCCGCTGGCTGGTCGCCGCCGAGCTGGTCGAGACCAGCCGGCTGTTCGCGCGCACGCTGGCGCGCATCGAGCCGGACTGGCTCGAGCAGGTCGGCCGCCATCTGCTGAAGGTCAGCTGGAGCGATCCGCACTGGGAGAAGAAGGCCGGCCAGGTGCTGGCGATGGAGCGCGCCACCCTGTACGGGCTGACGGTCTACCAGCATCGGCGTGTGCACTACGGCCCGATGAATCCGCGGGAGGCGCGCGAGCTGTTCATCCGCCGCGCGCTGGTCGAAGGCGAGTTCGATACGCGGCTGCCGTTCTACGCGCACAACCAGCGGCTGGTGCGCGAGATCGAGAACCTCGAGCACAAGGCGCGCCGGCAGGACGTGCTGGTCGACGACGAGCTGATCTACGCGTTCTACGACCGCCATATCCCGGCCGACATCCATCAGCAGACGCAGTTCGAGCAGTGGTACCAGAAGGAGAGCGCGGGCGACCGCAAGCTGCTGTACCTGAACCGCGAAGAGCTGATGCGGCACGAGGCGGCCGGCATCACCACCGACCTGTTCCCGAAGACGCTGAACGTCGCCGGCGTCGACATGGGTTTGAGCTACCACTTCGAGCCCGGCAGCCACCGGGACGGCGTCACGCTGACGGTGCCGCTGTACGCGCTGAACCAGGTTCGGCCCGAGCGCGCCGACTGGCTGGTGCCCGGCATGATCAAGGAGAAGGTGCACCTGCTGCTCAAGTCGCTGCCGCAGAAGCTGCGCCGTCATTGCGTGCCGCTGCCCGACTATGCGGCGGGCTTCGTCGAGCGCCGGCCGTTCGGCGAGGGCGAGCTGATCGACGTGCTGATTGCCGATGTCCGCGAGCAGACCGGCACGATGATTCGGCGCGCGGACTTCAAGCTCGAGACGCTGCCGGCCCACCACTTCATGAACTTCAAGGTGGTCGACGAGCACGGCCGCCAGCTCGACATGGGCCGCAACCTGGCCCAGCTGCGCGCCGAACTCGGCGGGCAGGCGCAGCAGTCGTTCCAGAGCCTGGTCGCGCGCGAGGCGCCGGTCGCCGAGGCGGCGCAGTACGAAGGGCTGACCGGCTGGACCTTCGGCGAGCTGCCCGAGCTGCTCGAGATCCGCAAGGGCAACCGCACGCTGTTCGGCTACCCGGCGCTGGTCGACCGCGACACCCACTGCGACGTCGAGGTGTTCGACGACCCGCAGGAGGCCGAGCGCCTGCACCAGGCCGGGCTGCGGCGGCTGTTTGCGCTGCAGCTGCGCGAGCAGGTCAAGTTCGTGCAGAAGAACATCCCCGGGCTGTCGCAGATGGCGATGCAGTACATGACGCTGGGCACGCAGGACATGCTGCGCGACCAGATCGTGACGCTGGCGCTGGAGCGCGCCTGCATGCAGGCGCCGCTGCCGCGCAACGAGGCGGAGTTCGCCGCGCGCAAGGAGGAGGGCCGCGGGCGGCTCGGCCTGCTGGCGCAGGAGATCGCCCGGCTGGCCGGCACCATCCTGGCCGAGTACGCGGCGCTGCCGCGCAAGCTGCTGCAGGCCAAGCCCTTCGCCGCCGCCCACGCCGACATGCAGGCGCAGTTGTCGCAGCTGATGGGCAAGCATTTCCTGGCCGAGACACCCTACGACAGGCTGGTGCATTTCCCGCGCTATCTGAAGGGCATCGCGATGCGGATCGACAAGCTCAAGGGCGATCCATCCCGGGATACCCAGCGGCAGCAGGAGATGGCGCCGCTGCTGCAGCAGTGGCAGCGCGCGGACAAGCAGCGGCGGCAGGCCAGGGGCGGCGAGGACGCGCGGCTGGAGGAATTCCGCTGGATGCTGGAGGAGCTGCGCATCGCGCTGTTCGCGCAGGAATTGCGAACGCCAGTGCCGATGTCTGTCAAGCGTCTGCAGAAGGTGTGGGAGTCGATGCAACGGTAGGGCGGGTGGCGCACGATTTTGGCGCGCCCGGTCATCGAAACGGTGGGGCTCGACGTTAGAATGCGTGGGCCTTGGCGGTCGCATTATCCGGGGGCAACCGGATCCTTCGGACCGTGCCCTTCCGCCTGATCCGTTTCCTTGTTCGTACCTTCCGCCGACCGTTCCGAACGGTCCGCCAACCGTTCCGTTCGCCTGTCTATGCCCGCCTTTCGCCGTGTCGTTGCCGCCTGTTTATCCTGGGCCTGTCTTGGCGCGGCGGCTCTGCCAGCCCTGTCGGCCCATGCCGAAGTGGTCGTGGTACTCAATTCGGGTGACGCCAGCGTTACGCTGATCGACCGCGACAGCCAGAAGGTGCTGGAGACCTTTCCGGTGGGCAAGGAGCCCCATCACCTGATCGCCACGCCCGACGATCGCTCGCTGATCGTCGCCAACGCGGTCGGCAATGACCTGGTCTTCCTCGATCCGGTCAGCGGGCGCGTCCAGCAGCGCGTGCCGGACATCGACGATCCCTATCACATCGGCTTCTCGCCGGACCAGAAATGGTTCGTCGTCACCGGCAACCGGCTCGACCGTGTCGACCTGTACCGCTGGGACGGGCGCGCGCTGAAGGCGGCGAAGCAGCTGCCGCTGGGCCGCACGCCCAGCCATATTGCCTTCACCGCCGACAGCCGCATCGCCTTCGTGACGCTGCAGGACTCGAACGAGGTCGCGGCGATCGACCTGCCGACGCAGACGCTGCTGTGGCGCATGGAGGCCGGTTCGGCGCCGGCCGGCATCTGGGTCACGCCGGACCAGCGCTATCTGCTGGTCGGCATGACCGGCGCCGACTATGTCGCCGTGATCGACTGGCGCACGCGCGCGGTGGTCAAGCAGATCCAGACCGGCAAAGGCGCGCACAACTTCCGCGCGCTCGGCGACAAGCGCCATCTGCTGCTGACCAACCGCGTCTCCGGCACCATCAGCATCCTGGACCAGCAGACGCTGACCAAGGTCGGCGACATTACCGGCCTGCCGCCGGGGCCGGACGACATGGAACTGGCCGCCGACGGCAAGACGCTGTGGGTGACCTTCCGCTGGGCCCGGTCGGTCGGCGTGATCGACGTGCCGAGCCGCAAGCTGATCAAGACCATCCGCGTGGGACGCTCGCCGCACGGCATCTATTTCCGCACGCGGGCGCCGCTGTATTAAAGGGAGGGCGGCATGAAGCTCGGCCATCTGCTGCCGGTATCGATGCTGTCGGTTTTCTCCCCTCTCCCGCCCAGCGGGAGAGGGGCGGGGGAGAGGGCAAGCGGCGTGGGCTATGT
>MTEU01003402.1_pt4 | contig 11195 bp, 9 predicted proteins | sample 1042701 | NCBI WGS metagenome assembly MTEU01 (sample SAMN06185813, study PRJNA358809) | soil metagenome | isolation source: naturally attenuated soil | place: India | collected 2015-05-23
TCGGCAAGCTGCTCGATGCTCTGAGCGAGCGCTTCGACCTGGTGATCGTGGACACGCCGCCCATTCTCGCCGTGACCGATGCCGCCATCATCGGCCATCGCTGTGGCACCAGCCTGATGGTGGCGCGCTTCGGCCTCAACCCACCGCGTGAAGTCGATGTCGCCATTCGGCGTCTCGAGAGCAGCGGCGTCACGGTCAAGGGCGGCATTCTCAACGCCATCGAACGCAAGGCCGCCACCAGCTACGGCTATGGCTATTACCACTACGCCTACAAGACCACCCAGACCTGAGCGCCGGCTGCGTGCGGGTCTCTGTCCGGGCCCGCGGCGGCGGGCCGTTCCCTGGCGTAAGGCCGAGGTGCCGCAACGTTCGCGCGGCCGGCACGAGCGCCGATCACTACCACTCGAAAATCATGGAAGCGTCATGACCACTATCAAAGATCGTCTGATTGGCCGGCTCGAGAGCAAGGATGCCGTGATCGGGATCGTCGGGCTCGGCTATGTGGGGCTCCCCTTGATGTTGCGCTACAGCGAGATCGGCTACCGGGTGCTGGGCATCGACATCGATGCGGGCAAGGTCGAGAAGCTCAACGCCGGGCGCAGCTACATCGAACACATTGCCAGCGAGCGGATCGCCCAGGCCCGGGATACCGGCTTCGAAGCCACCGCGGACTTTTCCCGTGTGGGTGAGGCCGACGCCGTGATCCTGTGCGTGCCGACGCCGCTCAACAAGTACCGCGAGCCCGACATCAGCTTCGTGATCGACACCGTCGATGCGCTCAAGGCGCACCTGCGTGAAGGCCAGGTGATCTCGCTGGAGAGCACCACCTATCCCGGCACCACCGAAGAGGAGCTGCTGCCCCGCGTCGAAGAGGGCGAGCTCAAGGTCGGCGAGTCGCTGTTCCTGGTCTATTCGCCGGAGCGCGAGGACCCGGGCAACCCCGACTTCGAGACCCGTACCATCCCCAAGGTGGTGGGCGGGCATACGCCGGCCTGTCGTGAGGTGGGGGTGGCGCTCTATCGTCCTGCCATCGACCAGGTGGTGCCGCTGAGCTCCACCCGGGCCGCCGAGATGACCAAGCTGCTCGAGAACATCCATCGTGCGGTGAACATCGGCCTGGTCAACGAGATGAAGATCGTCGCCGACCGCATGGGCATCGACATCTTCGAAGTGGTGGATGCCGCCGCCACCAAGCCGTTCGGTTTCACGGCCTATTATCCCGGGCCGGGGCTGGGTGGGCACTGCATTCCCATCGATCCTTTCTATCTGACCTGGAAGGCGCGTGAGTATGGCCTGCACACGCGTTTCATCGAACTGTCGGGCGAGATCAACCAGGCCATGCCCGAATACGTGGTGAACAAGCTGATCGAGGGACTCAATCAGTGTGGCAAGGCGCTGAAGGGCAGCCGCGTGCTGGTACTCGGCATCGCCTACAAGAAGAACGTCGACGACATGCGCGAGTCGCCGTCGGTATTCATCATGGAGCGCATCCGCGACCGTGGCGCCGAGGTGGCCTACAGCGACCCCCACGTGCCGTCCTTCCCGCCCATGCGTGAGCATCACTTCGATCTCGAGAGCGTACCGCTGTCGCCGGCCGCCCTGGCCGAGTACGACGCCGTGATACTCGCCACCGACCATGATCGTTTCGACTACGACATGATCCGTGCCCATGCCCGCCTGATCGTCGACACCCGCGGCATCTACCGCGGCGAGAGCGACGAGCGGGTGATCAAGGCCTGATCCATGTCCAACCCACAGGTAAACGCCATGAAATACTTCGCTCTGATCGGTGCTGCCGGCTACATCGCTCCGCGCCACATGAAGGCCATCAAGGAGACCGGCAACCACCTGGCCATGGCCTACGACGTCAACGACTCCGTAGGCATCATCGATTCGATCTCGCCGGAGAGTGAGTTCTTCACCGAGTTCGAACGCTTCCTCGAGAGTGCCTGGCAGCGCAAGCGCGATCCCTACACGGCGCTCGACTACGTGTCGGTGTGCTCGCCCAACCACCTGCACCATGCTCACATCGCCGCCGGCCTGCGGCTGGGCTGCAACGTGATCTGCGAGAAGCCGCTGGTACCCACGCCGGCGCTGCTCGACGAGCTGGAGAAGGTGGAGCAGGAGACCGGACGGCGCGTGTTCAACATTCTGCAGCTGCGCCACCATCCGGCCATTCTCGAACTCAGGGAGCGTGTGGCTGCCATGCCCCGTGACGACAAGTACGACGTCGAGCTCACCTACATCACCTCACGTGGCAAGTGGTACCACGAAAGCTGGAAGGGCGATCCGCGCAAGTCCTTCGGCGTGGCGACCAACATCGGCGTGCACTTCTTCGACATGCTGCATTACGTGTTCGGCGATCTCGAGCGCAACGTGGTGCACTACCTGGACGAGCAGCGCGCCGCCGGCTTCCTGGAATACCGCAAGGCGCGGGTGCGCTGGTTCCTCTCGATCGACAGCAACGACCTGCCGAGCAGCGTTCAGGGCGAGCAGCGCACCTACCGTTCGATCCTGTGCGAAGGGCGTGAGATCGAGTTCTCGGGCGGCTTCACCGACCTCCATACCGTTTCTTACCAGGAGATCCTGGCCGGTCGCGGCTTCGGCCTCGACAGCGCCCGTCACTGCATCGAAACCGTCGATACCATTCGCAACGCGGCGCCGGAAATGCCAGTGCGCGGTGAAGCGCACCCCTGCCTCAAGCGCCATCTGATGTGAGGTGTGCCATGCAGACTCAAGCGCAAGAGAACCGCTACCCAGGCGTGCAGATTCACCCCAGCGCCATCGTCGACGCAGGTGCCGAAATCGGTGAGTCGTCCTATGTCTGGCACTTCGTCCACGTATGCGGTGGGGCCCGCATCGGCCGCGGCGTATCGCTGGGGCAGAACGTCTTCATCGGCAATCGCGTGGTCATCGGCGACGGCTGCCGGGTGCAGAACAACGTTTCGGTGTACGACAACGTCACGCTCGAGGCGGGCGTCTTCTGCGGCCCCAGCATGGTCTTCACCAACGTCTACAACCCGCGCTCCACGGTCGACCGCAAGAGCGAGTATCGCGACACCCTGGTGCGTGAAGGAGCGACCCTGGGGGCCAACTGCACCATCGTGTGCGGTGTCACCATCGGTCGTTATGCCTTCGTCGGCGCGGGGGCGGTGGTCAACCGCGACGTGCCCGACTTCGCTCTGATGCTGGGTGTGCCGGCCCGTCAGCAGGGCTGGATGAGCCGCCATGGCGAACGCCTGGAGCTGCCGCTGGAAGGCGAGGGTGAAGCGGTGTGCCCGCACACCGGCGACCGCTACCGGCTGGAAGGCGGCACGCTCACCTGTCACCCGGCGCAGCAGGATGCTCCATCTACCGTTAAGGACAACGGACGCGTTAAGGACAACGGACACATGCAATTCATCGACCTCAAGGCCCAGCAGGTGCGTATTCGCGAGCGCATCAACGCCGGCATCCGCAACGTGCTCGAGCATGGCAAGTACATTCTCGGCCCGGAGGTGGACGAGCTGGAAGCGCGGCTGGCCGATTATGTCGGCGTGCGCCACTGCATCACCTGCGCCAACGGCACCGACGCGCTGCAGATCGCGCAGATGGCGCTGGGGATTGCCCCCGGTGACGAGGTGATCACCCCCGGGTTCACCTACATTGCCACCGCCGAAACGGTCGCGCTGCTGGGCGCACGCCCGGTCTACGTCGATGTCGACCCGCGCACCTACCTGCTCGATCCGGACAAGCTCGAGGCGGCGATCACGCCGCGCACCCGCGCGATCATACCGGTCTCGCTCTATGGCCAGTGCGCCGATATGGACGCCATCAACGAGATCGCCGCGCGCCATGGCATCCCGGTGATCGAGGACGGTGCCCAAAGCTTCGGTGCCACCTATCGCGGGCGGCGTTCCTGCAGCCTGTCGAGCATTGCCACCACCTCGTTCTTCCCCAGCAAGCCGCTGGGCTGCTACGGCGACGGTGGCGCGCTGTTCACCGACGACGACGAGCTGGCCAAGGTGCTGCGCCAGATCGCCCGACACGGCCAGGGACGGCGCTATTACCACGTCAGGATCGGCATCAATAGCCGGCTGGATACGCTGCAGGCCGCCATTCTGCTGCCCAAGCTCGACATCCTCGACGAGGAGCTGCTGCTCAGGGAGCAGGTGGCCCAGCGCTATGGCCGTCTGCTGCAGAGCCATGGTTTCACGGTGCCGCATGTGGCGCCCTACAACACCAGCGCCTACGCCCAGTACACGGTGGAAGTCGACGATCGCGAAGTGGTGATTGCACGCCTGACCGAGGCCGGCATACCTACCGCCGTTCACTATCCGATTCCGCTCAACAAGCAGCCGGCGGTGGCCGACCCGGGCGTCGACCTGCCGATCGGCAATCGGGCGTCGCGCCGGGTGATCAGCCTGCCGATGCATCCGTACCTCACGGCCGAGGATCAGCAGCGCATCGTTGCGGCGTTGGCAGAGGCGGTGGCATGAGCCGCCGGTCAGGGAGAGCGAACACGTGCTGAATCGGCTCGTCGTACCGGCAAGGAAGCTGCTGCCGACCCATGCCTTCGCCCGTGGCGTCAGCGTGCTGGTAGGGGGCACGGCAGGGGCGCAGCTGTTGACGCTGCTGGCCGCGCCGCTGTTGACCCGCCTCTACGCGCCGGAGGATTTCGGCCTGTTGGCGGTATACGGCGGGCTGCTGGCGCTCTTTACCGTCGTTGCCAGCGGTCGCTACCAGTTAGCGATTCCGCTGCCCGAAACCGAGCGTGAGGCGTCGGCAGTGCTGGCGCTCAGCCTGGTGGTGGTGTGTTTGACCACCTTGGCGGCGTTGCTGCTGGTGGCGTTGGGCGGCAGGCGGCTGACCGAGCTGTTGGGCGTGCCTGCGCTGGCGCCGTGGCTGTGGCTGCTGCCGCTCGGTGTGGCCTTTGCCGGCAGCTATCAGGCCGTCAGCCACTGGGCGGTGCGGACCCGCGCCTTCTCAGCCATCGCCGCGACCCGCATCAAGCAGTCCCTGGCGCTGCTGACCATTCAGCTCCTTGCCAGCCCCCTGGGCGGGGCCGGGCTGCTGCTCGGTCATGCCGCCGGCCAGGGGGCCGGCACGCTGACGTTGGCGCGTCCGGCGCTGCGTGCAGTCGGCCAGCACGGGGTCACGCCGGCCGAGGTGTGGGCGGTGGCGCGGCGCTACTGCAAGTTTCCGCTGTTTTCCACCTGGTCGGGCCTGTTCAACACCTTGGGCAAGCAGTTGCCGCCGTTGCTGTTCGCAGCCCTGTTCAGCCCGGTGGCGGCAGGGCTCTACGCCCTGGCTCACCGTGTGCTGGCCATGCCCATGACGTTGATCGGTGAGGCCGTGGGCAAGGTGTTCTTTGCCAGTGCCGCCGAGGCGCATCGCCGCGGCGAACTGGGTGTGCTGGTCGCCAGGGTGCACGGCGTGCTGGCCCAGCTTGCCATGCCGCCGGCCATCGTGCTGGTGCTGAGCGGGCCGGAGCTGTTCGCGCTGGTATTCGGCGAGCGCTGGCGTGAGGCCGGTGAGTTCGCCCGCTGGATGGCGCCATGGCTCTATCTGGTGTTCGTCACCTCGCCGTTGAGCCATCTGTTCACGGTGCTCGAGCGACAGGGACAGGGGTTGGTCTTCCAGACCGTGCTGCTCATGGTTCGGGTGGCGGCCATCGCCATTGGCGCGGCGGCCAACGATCTGCTGCTGACGGTGGCGCTGTTCTCGCTGGGCAGTGCCCTGTGCTGGATTGGCTTCCTCGCCTGGATTGCCCGACTGACCGGCAACCGGCCGGGCAGTCTGGCGCTGTCCACGCTGACTGCGCTGGCGATGAGCCTGGCCCTGCTGGCGCCGTTGATCGTCGTCGCGACGCTGGCGCCGACATGGCTGCCCTGGGGCGCCGCGCTGCTGCTCAGCGCCGTTCTGGTGGGCATCCGTTATCTCCTTCTGTTCCGTAAGGCGTACCAATGAGTTCGATACAGTGTCACTTCACTTCCCCCCGCTGGCAGGAGTGCGAGATCTCGGGCGGCCGCAGCTTCGTGCGGGGCGCCGTCTGGCTGAACGGCCATCGTCTGTCTTCAGGCGGAGCGGTCAAGCAGCTCGATCAGGTGGAGGGGATTGCCGGCTGGCGCAAGCGCATGAGCGATCTCAGCGGGTTCTACGCCATGGTGCGCCAGGTCGGCAATCACCTGGTGGCGGCCGTGGATCGGGTGCGCTCGATTCCGCTGTTCTATGGGGTCGACGCCGGTAACGTCTTCCTCAGCGACGATGCCGATTGGGTCCGGCAACAGGTCGGGGAAGAGCGCATCGATGCGGATGCCAGGGCCGATTTCGAGCTGGCGGGCTACGTCACCGGCGGCGACACGCTGTATCGCCGGGTCAAGCAGCTGCGTGCCGGCGAGGCGCTGATCGTCAACGACTCCGACCTCGGCCTGACGCTCTCGCTGGAGCGCTATTTCCGCTTTCAGTACTACGGCATGTCGGACCGCGACGACAACCGGCGCCTGATCCGGCTCGAGGAGGTGGTGGAAGAGGCCTGCGAGCAAATGGTCAGGATGGCAGCCGGGCGCACCATCGTCGTACCGCTCAGCGGCGGCTACGACTCACGGCTCATCGCCACGTTGCTGGCACGCTGCGAGTACCCCAAGGTGCTCACCTATGCCTACGGCCATCGCGACAATCGCGAAGCCAAGGTGAGCCGCGAGGTGGCGCGCAGCCTGGGCCTGCCCTGGACCTTCGTCGAGTACAGCCAGTCGGCCTGGAGCGGTGTGGCCGACAGCGAGGAGTACTGGCGCTATCAGCAGTGGGCTTCGGGCTGGAACGGTATCGCCAACATGCAGGACTGGCTGGCCGTGAAGCTGCTGACCGAGCAGGACAAGGTCGAGCCGGGCTCGCTGTTCGTGCCCGGTCACTGCTGCGTGACGGGCTTCCTGCTGTCGAGCGTGTTCGAGGCCAAGCGCGCAGGGCGGCTGATGGAGGCAGGCGAGCTGAGCGAAGCGATTCGCCAGCGGCACTTCCTGCTCAACGCGAGCGAGGAGGGCAAGGCGCTCTTCGAGGAGCGAGTACGGCCCCGCCTGGCACTCGACTACACCCTGGACGAGGCGCTGGACCCCGACGAGTTCATTCGCCAGTTCATCCTGTTCGGCTGGCAGGAACGTCAGGCCAAATTCATCATCAACTCGGTGCGCTGCTTCGAGTTCTACGGTCACGACTGGTGGATGCCGCTCTACGAACGGGACTTCATGGCGTTCTGGCAGGCGGTGCCGCGGCACTGGCTGGAGCGCCGTTCCGGCTATGTCACTTTCGTCGAGAACCTCTTCGCCGAAGTCAGTGGGCAAAAGGCGCCGTTGGGCAATGCGGCGCAGCAGTCGCGCCAGAGCATGCGCGCCCGGCTGAGCCGGCTGGATGCCTTCCGTCGCGGTCCCGGAAGGCACATGAAGCGTCTGCTCAAGCGGATGATTCCCGGCCTGTCCCAGGGCAACACACTGGCCTCTACCGGGCGCTTTCCGCCCGAGACCTTGGAGCGTCTGCGCTCGGAGGGCTACTCCCACAACGGGGTGGCGGCCCAGATGTTCCTCGAGAGGTTCGGCTGAGCCATGGCGTTCAATGCATTGACTCGATCCCTGCGTGTCGGTCTGGCCGCCGCTGGCTTGCTCGGACGCAATCTCATCCAGGTTCGCCGTTACCGCGCCGTTCCTCTGCGCTGCCATGGCGCCTACCGGCTCTGCGGCATGCAGCGGATGTATCTGGACCAAGCGCTGGCGCTGTATGCCGAGCTGCATGACGGCAAGCCTCTCGATCTGCCCCGGCGCTGGCTCTATCGGCTGGCGGGTGACCGTCTCGGCGTGGTGGCTCTGGACATAGAGGGACGCGTGGTAGGCGTGGCCTTCTATGGCTTCACGCCTCGTGACCTGGCCGAGGGCAGGGTGCACTCGAGCTTCAGCGGTGTGCATCCGGCGCACCGCGGTCGTGGGCTGGCCACCGAGCTGCGGCGCAGCGCCATCCTGCACTTTCGCGATCACGGCGTGCGCGGTTACTCCTCGCGTATCACTGCCGACAACATCGCGTCACTCAAACCAAGCCTGCGTCTCGGCTTTCGTATCGTCGAGCGCTATCGCGATACGGCAACGGGCGAGCAGCGCTTCTACCTGGTCTGCGACTTCGACGACGACTATCGCGAAGCCCCAGCACCTGCCGCACCGCTCGAGACAGGGCCTTAGGCTGAGTACGAAAAGGAAAGCCGTACATGCGCAACGATCCTTTGTTTCATCCCGGATGGATCCGCTTCAACGAACAGCGCTGGGGGCTGAGTGCCGAGCCCTTGGTGCTCACGCCCGAGAAGGGCGACGCCTGGCGCCTCGAGACGGTGCTCTATCGCAATCGGCAGGGGCGTCTGGTGACGCCGCCGCGCAACCCGCATCTGCCGATCGATTTCCACTGCGCCAGCGAGCGGCCCGCCTCGCGCAACCGGCGCAAGCGGCTGGCGCTGACCCGCCTGGCGGACCATCTGCAGCAGTGTGAATTCGGCGGCAGCCTGTCGCTCTCCTCGGTGGCGGACGACGTGCGTCCGTTCGAGTGGGCCAACATGGCGGCGCGACCCCGCTACACCTATCACCTCGACATCGCCAGCCGGGAGGAAGCCATCGACCCCAGCGCGCGCAAGAAGGCGCGCAAGTGCCGCCGGCTCGGCTATCGCTGCGAGACCACCGAGGATTACGTCGCCGTGGCCGCATGCCTGGCCGGGCCGGAATCCCGCAAGGGCTTCGATTACCGCCTCGATGCCGAGGAGCTGGCGCGTCTGGCCGAATTGATGGGACCCGAGCATTTCGTCTGCTTCCTGGCGCGCAACGCCGAGGGCGAGGCGATGGGTACTCGGGTCTGTCTGTTCCAGCCGGGCGGCCACGCCCTGGCCTGGTCGGCAGGCATGAAGACCGAGGCCATGAAGGATGGGGTCAACAACCTGGTGGCCGAGGAGGCGCTGGAGTTCTTCGACCGCCGGGGCTGCAGCGTTTTCGATTTCATCGGTGCCAACATCGCGCCGGTGGCGGAGATGAAGGAGGCCTGGGGCGGGCGACTGGTGTGCCACTACTCGATCAGTCGGCGAGGGATCCGTCAGTTGGCCCGTGAGGCGTACGTCACGGCCCGCACAATGATGAAGAGGGAATCCAAGTGAACGAGATGACCGCACTCTACGACGGGAATTCCCGGGCCCGGCAGGAGGCTGCGCTGGAAGCCGCGCGCCTGCCGGAAGATTCGTCTGCTGCATCCAGCGCCGGCGAGCCGGTGCTGGCCTGGCTGGAGCAGGTACTGCACGAGCGCTTCGGCGTACCGCTGCGGCTCGAGCGCGACGGCCCCGAGCGGCTCTATCTGCGTCACGCAGGCGAGGCAGGCCACGTGCTGTTCGACCGCCTGCAGCCGGGCTTCTATCTGAGCGGCGGCGAGCTGCCCCATACCCAGTGGGACGCGACGAGCGAAGGTTTCAGCGCGCCGCTGGACATGCCGCTGCCGGCACCGGGCGCGGCCAGCCTGCCGCGGCCCCTGGTCGAGCCGGTGGCGGGCGGCCTGGCGGTTCACTACGACATTCTCGGCCTGACCTTCTGGATGCTGTCACGCCAGGAAGAAGTCGATGCTCAGGTGCTCGACCGTCACTGCCGTTTTCCCGCCAGCGCCTCCCATGCCGGCCGCCACGGCTACATCGATCGGCCCGTGGTCGACGAATGGCTGGCAGTGCTGGGTCAGGTGATTCGCTGTCAGTGGCCCCGGGCGGTGCTGCGCCAGCACCGCTTCACTCAACGCCCGACCCACGACGTCGACCGTCCCAGTCGCTACGGCTTCGCCCATGACGTGCGTCTGGCGCGCGCCATTGCCGGCGACGTATTGCGCAACCGACGGCCCCAGGCGCTGCTGGTGGCGCCGTGGGTGCGCCTGCGCACCCGGCTTCGGCTGCACCCGCTGGATCCGCTCAATACCTTCGACTGGCTGATGAACGTCTCCGAGCGCCACGGCCTGACCAGTGCCTTCTATTTCATCTGCGGGCGTACCGATCCGCGCAAGGATGCCGACTACGAGCCGGAGCATCCGGCCATGCGTCACTTGATGCGGCAGATACACGAGCGCGGTCACGAGGTCGGCCTGCATCCCAGCTATCACACCTTCCGCAACCCCAAGGAACTGGCCAACGAAGCCGAGCGCCTGCGCCGGGTGTGTGCCGAGGAGGGCATCGAGCAGGAGCAGTGGGGCGGCCGCATGCACTATCTGCGTTGGCAGATGCCGCTGACGCTGCAGGGCTACGTTCAGGCGGGGCTGGATTACGACACCACGCTGGGCTATGCCGAAGCGCCCGGATTCCGTTGCGGTACCTGCTTCGAGTATCCCGCTTTCGATCCGGTCAAGGGCGAGCCGCTGCCGCTGCGTATCCGCCCGCTCATCGCCATGGAGGCCTCGGTGATCTCGCCGCTCTACCTGGGGCTCGGCGTGGGCGAGGAGGCCTTCGAGTGCTTCAGCCGGCTCAAGGCCCGCTGCCGCGCGGTGGGGGGCACCTTCACCCTGCTGTGGCACAACTCGGAGTTGACCACTTCGGCTCAGCGGGCGCTCTACCAGCGCGTGCTGGATGCCTGAGTTGCCGGGGTAGCGCTCATGGTCCTTTCCGGTGATGCCCTGACCAAGCGCGCTTCGGCGCTTGGCTTCTTCGTGCTCTTTCCCGGTTTCATCCTCTATCACACCCTGGTGGCGATGGGGATGATCCCGGCGCTGCTGGGCGGCCTGTTCGGCGTGGTGTCGGTGATGCTGTTCGTCGTCTACTGTGCGCTGCTGTCTTCCCAGCTCCACATGCTGCTGAGCACGACCCGCGGCTATGCACTGCTGACCTTCGCGTTCTTCGCCTATGTGCTGCTGTGGGCGGTGGCCAACTATGGCCTGGTGGGCGGCGGCATCATGCGTGCGGCACTGATCCAGACCATCGAGACACTGGTGCTGTGGCTGGTGCTGTTCATCATGGGATACCGCGTGCCGCTGGACTCCCCACGGCTGGCACGCGCCTTCTGGCTGGCCTTTGCGCTGATCGCCGGCTACCTGCTGTTCCATGTGGCGACCACCGGCCAGTGGATGTTCTTTGCCCGGCGCATGGTCGAGGAGGGCGGCGAGAACGTCTCCACCTATCAGGGCTATGCGCTCTGCGCTCTGGTGCTGCTGGTGTTCCTGATCGCGATCAGCGAACG
>MTEU01002036.1_pt2 | contig 11175 bp, 10 predicted proteins | sample 1042701 | NCBI WGS metagenome assembly MTEU01 (sample SAMN06185813, study PRJNA358809) | soil metagenome | isolation source: naturally attenuated soil | place: India | collected 2015-05-23
GCACCAACCTGATCGACGTGCACATCGGCCGCCTGCGCAAGAAAATCGACTCACCCGGCCAAACGCCGCTGATCCGTACGGTACGGGGCTCCGGCTATGCCATTGCTGAACCCGTCTAAGGGCTGGAGCTCCTCGACCAGCCGCCTGCTGGCGCTGTACAGCTTTCTGTTCGTGGCCTGGAGCAGCATCCTCATGGGGGTGCTGTACTTCGAGGTATCCAGCTACCTGAACAAACTCACCCGCCATTCGATGCTGCAGCGCCAGCACCTGTTCGCGCACATGAGCGGCAAGCAGCTGGACGACGCCCTGGTCGCCAGCCAGGCCTTCGAAGAGCGCAGCTTCGATGCCTACGGTCTGTTCGACAACCAACTCAACCCGATTGGCGGGCGCATTCGTGCCATCCCGCCGGAGCTGGGGCTGGACGGCAAGGTTCACGAACTCAAGCGCTGCCTGGACGCCGACGACCCGCACATGCCGCGTGACAGCTGCGACGCGGTGGCGATCAAGGTGCAGGATGGCCGCTGGCTGGTGCTGGTGCGCGACAACGGCTCGCTGTTCGTGGTCACCCGGATCATCCTGCATGCCCTGCTCTGGGGTATCTCGCTGACCCTGATCCCCGGATTTGCCGGCTGGTACCTGCTCAGGCGGCGCCCACTCAAGCGCATTCGCGCGATCCAGGCCCAGGCCGAACTGATCGTCGCCGGTGACCTTACCCACCGCCTGCCGCTGTCGGCCCGGCGTGACGAGTTGGACATGCTGGCGGCCATCGTGAACGCCATGCTCGACCGCATCGAGCGGCTGATGCACGAGGTCAAGGGCGTATGCGACAACATTGCCCACGACCTGCGCACCCCGCTCACGCGCCTGCGCGCCCAGCTGTACCGCATTCGCCAGCAAAGTGACGTCGACTCCACCCAGGCCGAGGCACTGGACCAGGCCATCGGCGAAACCGACACCCTGATGGCGCGTTTTCGCGGCTTGTTGCGCATCAGCGAACTGGAAGACCGCCAGCGACGGGCAGGTTTCGTCCAGCTTGACCCGCACGAACTGCTAGTGGAGTTGCATGACTTCTACCTGCCTTTGGCCGAAGATGGTGGCATCCGCCTGGAACTGCAGCAGCCGGCCGAACTGCCAGCATTGCATGGTGACCGCGAGCTGCTGTTCGAGGCATTGGCCAACCTGGTGGGCAACGGCATCAAGTTCACGCCCGAAGGTGGGCTGGTGCGGATAACTGCGACGCAGGACGACAAGGGCCTGCACCTGGCCATCGAGGACAGCGGGCCGGGTATTCCGGAAGAGGAACGGGCAGCAGTGCTGAAGCGCTTCTACCGTAGCGATGAAGGCCACCGCCATGCGGGGTTCGGGCTGGGGTTGTCGATCGTTGCGGCGATCGTCGACCTGCATGGGTTCGGGCTGGAGGTGGGGGAAAGCGAGCTGGGTGGGGCCAGATTGGTGTTGCACTGCCCGCTTGCCGGGCTAGCCAAATAGAAGCTGGGGCCGCTATGCGGCCCCAATGACATCGATCAGTCAGCCAGACGCCAAGTAGTCCCACCCTTGCTGTCTTCCAGCACCACACCCATGGCGGTCAGCTGGTCGCGAATGCGGTCGGACTCGGCCCAGTTCTTGTCCGCACGCGCCTGCAGGCGCGCCTGGATCAAGCCCTCGACCTCAGCGGCATCCACCTTGCCTTCGGCACCGGCGCGCAAGAAGTCATCGGCTTCCAGCTGCAGCACACCCAGCACATCACCCAACTCGCGCAAGCGACCGGCCAGGCCGGCCGCAGCCTCCACGTCGCTGTCGCGCAGGCGGTTGATCTCGCGCACCAGGTCGAACAGCACGGCGCAAGCTTCGGGGGTGCCGAAGTCGTCGTTCATGGCCACGCTGAAGCGCTCGACAAAGTCTTCGCCACCCTTGGCCGCCACCCGTGGCAAGCCACGCAAGGCGTGGTAGAAGCGCTCCAGTGCGCCCTTGGCATCGCGCAGGCTGTCTTCCGAATAGTTGATCGCGCTGCGGTAGTGGCTGGCCACCAGCAGGTAGCGCACCACTTCAGGGTGGTACTTCTCGAGCACGTCACGGATGGTGAAGAAGTTGTTCAACGACTTGGACATCTTCTCGCCATTGATCCGGATCATGCCGCAGTGCATCCAGGCGTTGGCGTACTGCTTGCCGGTGGCCGCCTCGCTCTGGGCAATCTCGTTCTCGTGGTGCGGGAACTCCAGGTCGCTGCCGCCGCCGTGGATGTCGAAGCTCTCACCCAGGCAGCAGGTGGACATCACCGAGCACTCGATGTGCCAGCCCGGACGCCCCGGGCCCCATGGCGAGTCCCAGCTCGGCTCGCCCGGCTTGACGCCCTTCCACAGCACGAAGTCCAGCGGGTCCTGCTTGGCTTCGTCGACCTCGATACGGGCACCGATGCGCAGGTCTTCGATCTTCTTGCGCGACAGCTTGCCGTAGCCGACGAACTTGCCGACGCGGTAGTACACGTCACCGTTGCCCGGTGCGTAGGCATAACCCTTGTCGATCAGGGTCTGGATCATCGCGTGCATGCCGGCGATATGGTCGGTGGCACGCGGCTCCTGGTCCGGCGGCAGGATGTTCAGGCGGCGCTCGTCTTCGTGCATCGCGTCGATCATGCGGGCAGTCAGGGCATCGAAGCTTTCGCCGTTCTCGTTGGCCCGGTTGATGATCTTGTCATCGATGTCGGTGATGTTGCGCACATAGGTCAGCTCGTAGCCGCTCTTGCGCAGCCAGCGGGTGACCAGGTCGAAGGCCACCATGCTGCGGCCATGGCCCAGATGGCAGTAGTCGTATACGGTCATGCCGCAGACGTACATGCGCACCTTGTTGCCATCCAGCGGTTTGAAGGTTTCCTTCGCTTTGCTCAGCGTGTTGTAGATGGTAAGCACGGCGGTTCCTCAGCTGCCCCAGGAGTCACGCAGAGTGACAGTGCGGTTGAACACCGGGCGGCCCGGCTGGCTGTCTTTCAGGTCGGCGCAGAAGTAGCCTTCGCGTTCGAACTGGAAGCGGTCCTCGGGCTGCGCCTGGGCCAGCGACGGTTCGGCACGGCAGCCGCTGAGCACTTGCAGCGAGCCTGGGTTGATGTTGTCCAGGAAGGTGCCGCCCTCCTCGGTCTTTTCCGGGTTCGGCGAGCGGAACAGGCGGTCGTACAGGCGCACTTCGCACTCGACGCTGCCCTCGGCCGGTACCCAGTGGATCACACCCTTGACCTTGCGGCCTTCCGGGTTCTTGCCCAGGGTGTCCGGGTCGTACGAGCAGCGCAGCTCGACGATGTTGCCGTCGGCATCCTTGACTGCCTCGTCGGCGCGGATCACGTAGCTGCCGCGCAGGCGCACTTCACCGGCCGGTTCCAGGCGCTTGTAGCCCTTCGGCGGTTCTTCCATGAAGTCGTCGCGGTCGATGTACAGTTCACGGGAGAACGGCAGCACGCGCACGCCCATGTCTTCTTTCGGGTGACGCGGCAGTTCGAGCTGCTCGACCTGGCCTTCCGGGTAATTGGTGATGACTACCTTCAGCGGGCGCAGCACGCACATGGCGCGCGGTGCGGTGCGGTCCAGGTCGTCACGGATGCTGAACTCGAGCATCGACATGTCCACCACGCCGTCGGAACGGTTGGTGCCGATCATTTCGCAGAAGTTGCGGATCGAGGCCGGGGTGTAGCCACGGCGACGGAAGCCGGACAGGGTCGACATGCGTGGGTCGTCCCAGCCTTCGACGTGCTTTTCGTCCACCAGCTGCTTGAGCTTGCGCTTGGAAGTGATGGTGTAGTTCAGGTTCAGGCGGCTGAACTCGTACTGGCGCGGGTGTGCCGGCACCGGCAGGTTGTCGAGGAACCAGTCGTACAACGGACGATGCCCTTCGAACTCCAGGGTGCAGATCGAGTGGGTGATGCCCTCGATGGCGTCCGACTGGCCATGGGTGAAGTCGTAGTTCGGGTAGATGCACCACTTGTCACCGGTCTGGTGGTGGTGGGCATGGCGGATACGGTACAGGATCGGGTCGCGCAGGTTCATGTTCGGCGAGGCCATGTCGATCTTGGCCCGCAGCACGCGCTCGCCATCCTTGAACTCACCGGCCTTCATGCGGGCGAACAGGTCGAGGTTCTCGTCAACGCTGCGCTCGCGGAACGGGCTGTTCTTGCCCGGTTCCTTGAGGTTGCCACGGTACTCCTTGGCCTGCTCGGGGGTAAGGTCGCAGACGTAGGCCTTGCCACGCTTGATCAGCTCGACCGCCCAATCGTGCAGCTGATCGAAGTAGTCGGAGGCGTAGCGCACATCGCCGGCCCAGTCGAAGCCCAGCCACTTGACATCGCTCTGGATGGCGTCGATGTACTCCTGGTCTTCCTTGGCCGGGTTGGTATCGTCGAAACGCAGGTGGCAGACGCCCCCGAATTCCTTGGCCAGGCCGAAGTTGACGCAGATCGACTTGGCGTGACCGATGTGCAGGTAGCCATTGGGCTCCGGCGGGAAACGGGTGACGATGCTGCTGTGCTTGCCCGAGTCCAGGTCGGCCTGGATGATCGGCCGCAGGAAGTTCGCAGGGACAGCGGGGGCGCCTTTGGCAGCGGCGTTGGGCGCGTTGTCGGCAGTGGGCTTGCTCATAGGATCCTTGAATGCACGTGTCCGGCCTGGGTAGGCCGATTGAATCAAAGGGCCTATCATAGCCGAAGCAGTCAAGCTGCTGACAGTCGGGCCCGGACAAACTGGCGTGATTTATCACGGCTTTTTGCCGCAGCCTGGCAAAATGGCCAGTGCGCGCCATGTGTCGCGATCGCCTGATCCTGCGTCAGGTGATAACCCGCGCCCTGCGCACCCTAATTCCGATTGCCTTGAAAGAGCGAGTTTCAGCATGTCCAAAGTCAAACTGAGCACCAACCACGGCGACATCGTCCTGCAGCTGGACGCCGAGAAAGCGCCGCTGACTACCGAAAACTTCGTTCAGTACGTCAAGGACGGCCACTACAATGGCACCGTGTTCCACCGTGTGATCAAGGGCTTCATGATCCAGGGCGGCGGCTTCGAGCCTGGCATGAGCCAGAAGAAGACCCGCGCCAGCATCCAGAACGAAGCCGACAACGGCCTGAAGAACAAGAAGTACAGCATCGCCATGGCCCGTACCATGGAACCGCACTCCGCCTCGGCGCAGTTCTTCATCAACTCGTCCGACAACGACTTCCTCAACCACAGCGGCAAGAACGTGCAGGGCTGGGGCTACGCGGTATTCGGCGAAGTGATCGAAGGCCGTGAAATCGTCGACGCCATCGAAAAGGTCGCCACCGGTTCCAAGGCCGGCCACCAGGACGTGCCGAAGGACGACGTGATCATCGAGAAAGCCGAGATCGTTGAGTGATCCTGCTGATCTCCGATCTGCACCTGCAAGAAGAACGCCCGGACATTACCCGGGCGTTTCTTGATCTGCTCGATGGCCGTGCCCGCCACGCCAAGGCGTTGTACATCCTTGGCGACTTCTTCGAAGCCTGGGTCGGCGACGATGCCATGACGCCCTTCCAGCAGTCGGTCTGCCAGGCCATGCGTCAGCTGAGCGACAGCGGCACGGCCATCTACCTGATGCATGGCAACCGTGATTTCCTGATTGGCCAGGCCTTCTGCGATGCTGCGGGCTGCACGTTGCTGCAAGACCCCAGCGTGATCGAGCTGGGTGGTGAGCAGGTGCTGCTGATGCATGGCGATACCTTGTGCACCCGCGACCTGGCCTACATGAAAATGCGCCGCTTGCTGCGCAACCCGCTGAGCCTGTGGGTGTTGCGGCACCTGCCGCTGTCTGCCCGCTACAAGCTGGCCCGCAAGCTACGCAGCGAAAGCCGTACGCAAACGCGGATGAAGTCCACCGAGATCGTCGATGTCACGCCGGAGGAAGTGCCGAAGGTAATGGCGGCGCATGGTGTACGTACCTTGGTGCATGGGCATACCCATCGGCCGGCGATACACAAGCTGGTGGTCGACGGGCAACCGGCACGGCGTATCGTGCTGGGCGACTGGGACCGCCGCGGTTGGGCCTTGCAGGTTGACGAACAAGGGTTTCAGCTGGCGCCGTTCGAGTTTTCCTGACCAACCGAGTCGCTCTCTTCGCGGGTAAGCCCGCTCCCACAGGTATCGTGCCGCTTGCAGCTTTGGTGCAGTACCTGTGAGAGCGGGTTTACCCGCGAAGAGGCAGACACAGGCTAACGCCTCAAGGCCGGCTGACCACTGCCCCCTTGTCCCGCTCACTGATCACCACTTCCCGATACTCCGGATCAGCCTTGATCTGCGCATCGGTAAACGGAATCACCACCAGTTGCCCGGCCGCAAACGCCTTGGTCTGGTCAGCGGCATGCACCGAAGCCGCTTCACTCGACTGGGAAAACGCCAACAGCCCGCGGGCCTGCGGCCCCTTGTCGGTAAAGCTGACCAGTTGCAGGTAGCTGGTACCACTGACCACCAGCCGCTTGCCCTGCCCGTGCGGCACGCTGTAGATCGCGTTGTAAACGCCCAAAGCCTGCGGGCCACCCGGCACCGGTGTGCCATCGCTCGCCTGTTGCACCTGCCCCCAGCGCGCATCCCCTGCCATGCCGCTGTCACTCACCTGCTTGTGCGACGCCAGTGCGGCCTGGTGCAGCAACTTGCGCACGGCCGCCCGTTCTACCGCCAGCCCTCGTGGGGTGTGCTGCGGGTCGGCCGGGTCGAAAGCCACCCGCCAGCTTTCCGGATGCTCGGCCAAGGTATCGAACAGGTTCTGGAAATGCACCAGGCCAATGCCGCTGTCCAGGTCAGCCTTGCCATTCCAGGCCGCCAGGCTGCTGCATACCGCCCGCACATCCGCATCGGCGCCCTTGCACCACTGCAGCAGGTCAGGCAATACCAGGCTGGCCAGGTAGACCTCGTCATCGGTCACCATGCGCTGCAGGTCGTCAACGCCCAGGCGGGCCGTGCCCTGCAGGCGTTGCAGGGCAAAGCGGCCACGCATGCCCAGCGGCTGGTCACTGCGGCTGACCAGCGGCGAATAACCGGTCAGCGGCTGCGCCGGGTTGGCCATCCAGGCCGGGTCGTTGGAATTCTGCACGAAATCTTCGCGCTCCAGGCTCGGCAGCAGCCGCGCAGGGAAGATTCCCGGCTGCGCGGCCTGCGCATCGACCTTCCACTGGCACGCACTGCGTGAGCCATCCAGTACCACCAGGCGCCCCTGTGCCTGCGGGTTGCTGCACGCACTCAGCAGTTGCTGATCCACATAAGGCACCACTGACTGGTTCAGGTACAAGGCCTTGCCTGCCGGGTCCACCGCCAGCGTGTTGACCCAGGGGATGCCCTGCAGCTGTTCGATCGAGCCTTTCAACGTTGCAAGGCTGTCGGCACGGTTGATCTGGTACCACTGCTGCAACACCCGAGTGTTCTCTAAGTTGGCGTCGCGCAGGCTGTACGCGGCTTGCGTATCCCAGTCCAGGCGCCCCGGCCATTGCACCACCGGGCCGAATTGCGAGCTGTAGACCTGGCGCTGTACCTGGTTCAGGCTGCCATCCTCGGCCTTGACCGCAACACTGACGGTCTGCCGGGCCAGCGGCAGCGACCTGCCATCGAGCAGGTAGCGGGTCGGGTCCTTGGGGTCGAGTTGCAGGCGGTACAGGGTGAAGTGCTTCGATGTGTCGACGGTATGCGTCCAGGCCAGATGCTGGTTGAAACCGATGTTGACCACCGGCAGGCCCGGCAATGCCGCCCCCATGACATCGAGCTGGCCGGGAATGGTCAGCTGCATCTGGTAGAAGCGCATGCCACCCATCCACGGGAAGTGCGGGTTGGCCAGCAACAGACCGCGGCCATTGGCCGAACGCCGAGCCCCGACGGCCACCGCATTGCTACCGCGCTCCGTGGCAAAACGCTGCTGCCTGGCCAGCGCCGCGGCAAACCCTGCCGCCGTCGGCTGGCCGGCCTGGGTTGGTGGTTGCGCCCCGGCCAGCGCTTCGACGAACTGCCCGACACCGCCTTCGGCGAGCAGCCGACGGGTCAACTTGACCAGGTCCTCGCTGCTGATCGGCCGCAACCACTCGCCGTTGCCACATTCGGCGGGCAACCCCTTGCTGCGGCGCTCGGCCAGCGCCCGGTTGTAGCCGCTGGCATAACCTGCCAGCAGCGCCTGCACCGGCGCTGGCTGCGCCTGCAAGAACGCATCGACTGCCGCTGGTGTGTTGAGCCAGGCGAAGAACACATCGCTGGCCAGGTTGTCACGCTGCTCCAAGGTCTTGCCCTTGGCACCGAAGTAGCGCGAGCGCTCGCCACTCACGGTCAGCACTTCATTGGCCAGCAGGCACAGGTTGTCCTGGGCATAGGCGTAGCCGATGCCATAGCCCAGGCCGCGCTCGTCCTTGGCAACGATGTGCGGCACCCCGTAAGTGGTTCGGCGAATCTGCGCACTGGCATCGGCTGCGGCGGACTGCACCGGCGCTGCGCCGACGCTGAAGGCTGCCAAGGCGGCAGCCAGGCCTGCGCAAGTCATAGGATGGGAAAGTGGAAGCACGGGCAATCCTCGGGTTCGGGGTCATCCCGATCAGACGAATGGCCAGATGAAAATTTTACGTATTACAAGGCAATGGAACGTCTTGAACAGAACCAGGCTTTTTTTTGCGCGTGGGCTGCAGTTTTTCCGTTCTCATTCGTCCTAGTAAGTGAGGCACCCAGATTTCGGGTTCGTCCACGAAAAGGAGCATTCACATGTACAACCCGCAACCCTTGATCCAGGCTGGGCGTGTCCCAGGCAAAACGCCCACGGAACGGGACGTTTTTGCTGACGAACGCATCGGCAACGAACAGATCCGCGAGCTGTTGCGCAGTTTCGGCCTGCGTACCAGCCTGATCCGCCTCAAGGTCATCGATGCCTTGCACGCCGCCGACCGCAGTGGCCGCAGCATTGGCGTGCGCGGCGTACACGCGCAACTGGAACAGCTGGATATCCCGCTGTCGTTCCTCAGCGTGCGCGAAGTGCTCAAGCGGTTGTGCAGCGAGGGTGTCATCCAGCTGGGTAGCGACAAATGCTACAGCCTCGACCCGCAAGCGCGCGCTGTGCTCGAGCGAAGGCCTTTGCGCTGAGCGCGTGGCCGGCCATGCCTGGCCGGCCCGGCAAGGTCAGGGTTTGACCTTGCGCCGCAGTATGCCGTTGATCACCACGACCACCACGGCGATGGCGATGGCCAGCATCTGGAAGGTCTGCTCACTGATCGTGCCCTGCTTCTGCAGGTGGGACAGGCCCAGCATCAGGCCCAGTACCACCAGGATGATCAGAAGGGAATATTTGAGGCGCTGCACGTGTGTCATCGAAGGTTCCTTGCAACATCAGGGGCAAATGGCTCGCAACGAGCCGCGGCAATGATACAACGGCCACCGGCCCCGGCGCTGCATTTCCTGCTGGGTGGGGCGGCGCCGGCCTGAAAGCATGGGGCTCCCAAGCACCCATGCCGGAGGCACCATGTACAAACCCCTTCTGTTCGCGTCGCTGTTCCTGACGCCCTTTTCCCTTCATGCGCTGGACACCCACCAGACCCCGCCCGAGCAACTGCTCGAACTGGGCCGCGAACTGGCTGCCAGCGCGGGCGCCAGCCAATGGCAACAGCTGTGGCAGCGCGTGCGCCAGGCCGGTTACCTGCAGGCAAAGGGTGCGTCGTTACATTTCACTGTCGCCCCCGCGCAACTGCCCGAGCTAGCCCGGCAAACCCTGGCCCAGGCCGACCAGGTACAAGCACAGCTGCAGACTCAGGCACTGTACCGCCGCAGCTTTGCAGACCAGGTCATCGGCCACCGTGACGGGCAGCCGCTGCACGCGCTGTGCCTGCTGGTCGATTGGCGCACGCTGCCACAAGGTATGCGCGACGCCCCTCAGGCTTACCTGCGCAGCGCAAGTTTGCTGAGCAGCTATCCGTGTGATTGAGGGTTACCACACCCAAGGCAAAGCACTGAGAGTGCCCTGATCGGAAATCACCCGCCACAGCCAAATGTTGAAGCCATGTCCTACAACGCCGGATATCGCTGCCTGCAAAACCTGTTCGCGGAAGCTACAAGCCCCAACCCATATGGCGCCTAGCGACACGCCTCGGCTGTCACAGAAAATCCAGTCACACCTACGACATAACGCCGCTGGTGATCGGGTAGCACAGCCCATCCGTCCCGAAGGAGCGCCATATGCAACTGCCAGACTTGAGCCACATCGATATCAGCCAACTGCCCCATTCGCTGCAGGCCTTGATCGACTGCATCGGCATCGAAAACGCCTACCAGCTGACCTGCGCCTACGGAGGCAGGCCCAAGTACATCCCCAAGCACCGCGAGCGCACCAAGCTTGCCGACGTGCTGCCGGCCGAAGCGCTGGACGCGCTGATCAAGCGCTTTGCCGGTGTCGCCCTGGAAATTCCCAAGGCTGACCACTTCATGCGCCAGTTACGCAACCTGCAGATTCAGAAGGAAAGCGCCAGCGGCTTGTCCCGCAGCCTGCTCGCTGACAAGTACGGCCTGAGCCTGCGCCAGATCGGCAACATTCGCCGCCAGGAACATTGCGCTCGCTGAAGCCCTGGCATCGTGACCACGATTGGCAACCACGTTTTTAACCCAACCAGAAAGAGAACCCAGCAATGTCGATAGATAACAGCCTCATCGGCTCCGTAATCAATGCCCTGCCGATGGACCGAATGATCGCAGGCCCCTTGCAGGCCATGGTCCAGGCCCAGGTCACCGCCAGCAAATCCTACGCCGACTTCCTGATGCAGGTGTGCGTCCAGGACGGCAAGGCTGTGGCTATCCAGTTCGACTACGACGAAACCATCGTCGACGAACAAGGCGAATACAAGGGCGTGGTCAGCAAGACCATGAAGGTGCCGCTGGTGGCGGCAATCACCCACCCGAACATCTCCATCGAAGAAGGTAATGTCGAGTTCGAGCTGGTCATCAACCAGATGTCGGAAGACGTTTCCAGCAAGGACATGAACGCCGAGGCAAGCGGTTCGCTGGGCTGGGGGCCGTTCAAGCTCAACGTGAAGGGCAGCGTCAGCCACAAGTCCACGCAAACCCGCAAGACTGACACCCGCGCCCGCTATGCCTTCAATACGACCTTGAAGCGCCAGGAGCCGCCTGAAGCGATGATGCGGGTGATCGACTTCCTGACCGACGCCGCGACAAAGCCGAC
>MTEU01002032.1_pt2 | contig 11145 bp, 8 predicted proteins | sample 1042701 | NCBI WGS metagenome assembly MTEU01 (sample SAMN06185813, study PRJNA358809) | soil metagenome | isolation source: naturally attenuated soil | place: India | collected 2015-05-23
GGCCATGGGCGCAGTGTAATACGGGTGTCGTTCCGGGCTGCCCGAAGGTCCGCGGTCTTGCCCCGGCCTTGCCCCGGCCTTGCCCCGGTCTTGCCCCGGTCTTGCCCTGGTCTCGCCCTACTCGCGCCCGTCGACCCCGTACCAGGGCAGCACCTGCTCCGGGGCCAGCAGCCCGCGCTGCTCGACCAGCGCATAGCCGGGCAGCGCGGTGATGCGGGCGGCGATCGCCGGGTCGGCCAGCAGCGCCAGCAACGCATGGACCCACGGCGCGAACTGGTCGGCCTTGCGCAGCGCCAGATAGTAGACCTCGCGCGTCAGCGGCACGAAGGCCAGGCCGTGCGCCTCGGCATTGACGCGCAGGCCGAAGCCGACCTCGGCGCGGCCGGCATGCACCGCCTCGGCAACCTTCTCGTTGCTGAACTCGGGCTCGTCATAGCCGACCACCTGGTCGGCATACAGTCCGTGCGCCGCCAGCAGCTGGTCGAACAGCAGCCGCGTGCCCGAGCTGCGCTGCCGGTTGACGAAGCGCGCCTGCGTGCGGACCAGATCGCGCAGCTCGCGGATTTCGCGCGCGCGCGACGGCGCGACGATCAGCCCCTGCTCGCGCGAGGCCACCGGAATCAATCGCACCGCGGACGGGCGCAGCCATTTGCGCAGCGTCACGTGCGCGACCGAGCCCGCGGTCTGGATCGGCGCGACATAGAAGCCCGCCAGTTCGGCCTGCCGCTCGTGCAGGCAGATCAGGCCCTCGACGCTGCCGCAGAACACGGTATCGAGCTGCAGCCCTTCCGGCTGCTCGTTCAGGGCTCCCGCCAGCACCTCCATCGCCGGGTCGTGGCTGCCGGAGAAATGGATGCGCGTCTGCGGCCGGGCGGCGTCGTCCAGCTCCGCGGCGAACTCGGCCAGCGCCTTGCGCACCGCCGGATCGACCGCCTCGCGCAGCTTGCCCTCGGCGCGCAGCAGACGCTCGCCGAACCGGGTCAGCGAGGCGCCGCGGCCGCGCTCCATATCGAGCATGCTGCGCCCGAGCAGCGCTTCCCAGTCCCGCATCACGCCCCAGGCATGCCGGTACGACAGTCCGACCTTGGCGGCGGCGCGATGCAGCGAGCCGGTCTCGCGCACCGCCTGCAGCAGCAGGAACACCTTGCCGTTGGCACGGGGGTTGTCGTCCGCCGATACCACCGGAAACAGTTCGAATTGGAATGTCATATGTTCCGCTGTTCTTATTTACTTTGTTCTTGGAGTGCCGAGACAATCATGGCGCCCGCACAAGCTTGCGCAGATTAGCGGAAGCTTCGGATGTCGCACATTGTCACCGAAGCCGATGGGCGCGCGCAATTATGTTCAGACAAACATAACTAGAGGAATTCCACATGCCATTTCCCACTCCGGGTCGCCCCTCCCGCGGGCTGTCGCGACGGCTCGCCGCCGCCCTGCTGTCGGCCGCCTCGCTGCTCGGCGCCGGCGCGGCCTTCGCCGGCGAACTGAAGCTGGCGACCACCACCAGCACCGAAAACTCCGGCCTGCTCAAGACCCTGCTGCCGCGCTTCGAGCGGGACAGCGGCGTCACCGTCAAGGTGATCGCGGTCGGATCGGGCAAGGCGATGAAGATGGGCGAGATGGGCGATGTCGACGTGCTGCTGGTGCACGCGCGCAAGATGGAGGACGCGTTCGTCGCGGCGGGGCACGGCATCGACCGGCGCGACGTGATGTACAACGACTTCATCGTGGTCGGTCCGTCGGCGGATCCGGCGAAGATCGCGGGCAGCAAGGACGTGATCGCAAGCTTCCGCAAGATCGCCGCCAGCGGCGTCAAGTTCATCTCGCGTGGCGACAACTCGGGCACCGACGTGATGGAGAAGTCGTACTGGAAGGAGGCCGGCATCGAGCCGAAGGGCCAGGCCTGGTACGTCAACGCGGGGCTCGGCATGGGCGAGGTGCTGACGATGGCCGCGCAGATGCCCGGCTACACGCTGTCCGACCGCGCCACCTATGGCGCCTATCGGGCGAAGACCGGGCTGGCCATCGCGGTGCAGGGCGATCCGAAGATGTTCAACCCCTACGGCATCATCGCGGTGAATCCTGCCCGGCATCCCGGCATCAACTACACCGATGCGCGCAAGCTGATCGAGTGGATCACGTCGAAGGCGGGGCAGGACGCCATCGCCGGCTACAAGGTCGACGGCGAGCAGCTGTTCTTCCCCAGCTACAAGGAAAAGGCGGGCTCCTGACCTGCGGTCGGAAGCCACGGCAATCGCAGCCGCAGCAGCCGCAGCGGCCGCGCCCGTCCGACTCAGGACTCGGCCGCGATCTCCAGCCGCGGCAGCAGCGGCAGATCGGCCGCCACCTCGGCGATCATCCGGCGCAGCCACAGCACGTCCGGCGCCGCGTGGCAGCGCTCATGCCATAGCTGGTAGAAGCGCATCCGCGGGAACGACACCGGCGCCGGCACCATGCGGATCGGCAGGTACTGCGCATAGTGCGCGGCGAACTGCCGGCCGGTGGTGAACACCATGTCGGTCTTCATCAGCACATAGGGCACCAGCCCGAAATACGGCAGCGTGACCTGGATGCGGCGCTTGTAGCCCTGCTCCGCCAGCGCCTGGTCGATCATGCTTCGCTGCATCGACGCATACGGCGCCGGCGCCAGATGCGGCATCTCCAGGTAGTGCTTCAGCGACAGTCCCTTCTTCGCCAGCGGATGCTGGGCGCCGAGCATGCAGACCACCTCGTCCTCGAACAGCGGCGAGATATGCAGATGCTCGGGCGGCGACAGCCAGTTGCCGACCACGATGTCCAGCTTGCCCTGCTCGAGCTCCTCCAGGAAGTCCGTGGCGCTGGTCAGCGGATGGACGAACAGCTTCGCGCCCGGCGCCAGCCGGCGCACCCGCTCGACGATATTGGGCAGGAAGAACGCGTCCAGATAGTCGGGCGCGCCCAGATGGAAGGTCCGGTCCGTGGTACCCGGATCGAACTGTTGCGGGGGGCGCGCGATGCGGTCCATCGCGGCCAGGCTCTGCTCGGCCAGTTCGAGCAGTTCGCGGCCGCGCTCGGTCGGCACCATGCCGCTCTTGCCGCGCACCAGAATCGCGTCGCCGGTGATCTCGCGCAGCCGCTTCAGCGTATTGCTGATCGCCGGCTGTGATTGCCCCATCCGCACCGCGGTGCGCGTGACGCTCTGCTCGGTCAGCAGGGTGTGCAAAACCCGAAGCAGATAGGTGTCCAGATGGTCGCGTCCGTGCATGGTGAATTCGTCCGGCCTGATAAGCCTGCGGGCCGGTGGCGTGGGGATAAGGATCGGCGCATAGTGTATGCCAGTCACCCTGGCAGCGGTCAATTCGGCGCAAACCCGCGGAATGCCCCCGGTTTTGGTGCGCCACGGCACATTCGCGGCATGCGCCTCCGGTGCCGCGGGTGACCGGGGCGTCATGATGGGGCATATCACTTGGGCCGAATATTGCTACTCGGCGCCAGTGCTATGTTTGTCCCCATCGCAAGGAGATAAAACGACCATGGAGACACAACCCATCCGCTTCTACCATCGCGGCCAGGTTCAGCAGGTCACCGATGCCCCGATTACCCGCACCGTGCTGCAATACCTGCGCGAAGACGCGCGCTGCACCGGCACCAAGGAAGGCTGCGCCGAGGGCGACTGCGGCGCCTGCACCGTGGTCATCGGCGAACTGCAGCAGGATGGCGAACTGAGCTTCAAGGCCGTCAACTCCTGCATCCAGTTCCTGCCCACGCTGGACGGCAAGGCGCTGATCACGGTCGAGGACCTGCGCCAGGCCGACGGTTCGCTGCATCCGGTGCAGGAAGCGATGGTCGAATGCCACGGCTCGCAATGCGGCTTCTGCACGCCGGGCTTCGTGATGTCGCTGTGGGCGCTGTACCAGCAGCACCAGCCGGGCGGCCCCGCGCCGGACCGCCAGACGATCTGCGACGCGCTGACCGGCAATCTGTGCCGCTGCACCGGCTACCGGCCGATCATCGAGGCGGGCCAGCGGATGATGTCGCTGCCCGCGCCGCACGCGAGCCGGCTCGAGCCGAAGGCGATCGCCAGCGCGCTGCGCACGCTGACGCGCGAGGACACCTTCCACTATCGCGATCCGTCCGGCGCCTTCTTTCATGCGCCGCGCACCGCGTCGGCCTTCGCCGCGCTGAAGGCGGCCGAGCCGTCGGCACGCATCCTTGCCGGCAGCACCGACGTGGGGCTGTGGGTCACCAAGCAGTTCCGCGAACTGGGCAACCTGCTCTATGTGGGCCAGGTCGAGGACCTGCAGCAGGTCGTCGAACACGACGGCGTCATCGAGATCGGCGCGGCCGTCTCGCTGGAGCGCGCCTACGCCGCGCTGAACAACGCTCACCCCGAACTCGAAGAGCTGTGGAAGCGCTTCGCCTCGCTGCCGATCCGCAACGCCGGCACACTCGGCGGCAATATCGCCAACGGCTCGCCGATCGGCGACTCGATGCCGGCGCTGATCGCGCTGGGCGCCGAGGTCGTGCTGCAGCATCGCGACACGCGCCGCGCGCTGCCGCTCGAGGACCTGTACCTGGCCTACCAGAAGACCGCGATGGCCGAGGGCGAATTCGTCGCGGCGCTGCGCGTGCCGGTGGCCGGGCCCCAGCACTTCCGTACCTACAAGCTGTCCAAACGGTTTGACGAGGATATCTCCGCGGTCTGCGCCGCCTTCGGCATCACCGTCGCCAACGGCGTGGTGAGCGAGGCCCGCATCGCCTTCGGCGGCATGGCCGCCACGCCCAAGCGCGCGGCCCAGGCCGAGGCCGCGCTGCTCGGCCAGCGCTGGGACGAAGCCACCGTCAAGGCGGCGATGGCCGCGCTGTCGCAGGACTACACGCCGCTGACCGATATGCGCGCCACCGCCGAATACCGCGCCCGCGGCGCCGCCAATCTGCTGTACCGCTTCTGGCTGGAGACGCGCGACGATGCGCTGCCGGCCGCGGCCGTCAACGTACGGGCGATCGGCGCGGGCAGCGTGCCGAACACCGTGGTCACCGCTTAAGACAAGGAGCGATCGGCATGAACAAGCAAACCGAAGCCTTCCTGCTCGACACCGGTGTCGCCAACGGCGGTGCGCCCGTGGCGGCGGACTTCAGCAGCGGCGACCTCGCCGCGCATATTGCCGCCGAGGCGCCGCCGCAGATCGGCGTGTCTCGTCCGCACGAATCCGCGCATCTGCACGTGGCCGGCACGGCCACCTATACCGACGACATCCCCGAACTCGCCGGCACGCTGCACGCCGCGCTCGGCATCAGCGCCCGTGCCCATGCCCGCATCCGCGCGATCGCGCTGGACAAGGTGCGCGCCGCGCCCGGCGTCGTCGCGGTGCTGACCGCGAAGGACATCCCCGGCGTCAACGACTGCGGCCCGATCATCCACGACGACCCGATCCTGGCGAGCGACACCGTGCAGTTCGTCGGCCAGCCGATCTTCATCGTGGTGGCCTCCTCGCACGATGCCGCGCGCCGCGCCGCACGCCTGGCCGCGATCGACTACGAGGACCTGCCGCCGATCCTGTCGCCGCAGGCGGCGCACGAGGCCGGCAGCTACGTGCTGCCGCCGATGCATCTGGAACGCGGCCAGCCGCGCCAGCAGCTAGGCACCGCCGCGCATCGGGACAAGGGCCATATCCGGCTCGGCGGCCAGGAGCAGTTCTATCTGGAAGGCCAGATTGCCTATGCCGCGCCGAAGGAAAACGACGGCATGCACGTCTGGTGTTCGACCCAGCATCCGACCGAGATGCAGCACGCGGTCGCCCATGTGCTGGGCTGGCAGGTGCACCAGGTGCTGGTCGAATGCCGCCGCATGGGCGGCGGCTTTGGCGGCAAGGAATCGCAGTCGGCGCTGTTCGCCTGCTGCGCGGCGCTGGCCGCGTGGAAGTTGATGTGCCCGGTCAAGCTGCGTCCGGACCGCGACGACGACATGATGATCACCGGCAAGCGCCACGACTTCGTGTTCGACTACGAAGTCGGCCACGACGCGCAGGGCCGCATCGACGCGGTCGCGGTCGAGATGGTGTCGCGTGCCGGCTTCTCCGCCGACCTGTCGGGCCCGGTGATGACGCGCGCGATCTGCCATTTCGACAATGCCTACTGGCTGCCGCACGTGCAGATCGACGGCTACTGCGGCAAGACCAATACGCAGAGCAACACCGCGTTCCGCGGCTTCGGCGGCCCGCAGGGCGCCTTCGCGATCGAGTACATCCTCGACAATATCGCGCGCACCGTCGGCCGCGACGCGCTCGACGTGCGCCGCGACAACCTGTACGGCAAGACCGAGCGGAACGTGACGCCCTACGGCCAGACCGTCGAGGACAACGTCATCCACGAGCTGCTCGACCAGCTCGAGGCCAGCAGCGACTACCGCGCGCGCCGCGAGGCGACGCGCGCGTTCAACGCCGGAAGCCCGGTGCTGAAGAAGGGCATCGCGATCACGCCGGTCAAGTTCGGCATCTCGTTCAACGTCGCGCACTTCAACCAGGCCGGCGCGCTGGTGCACGTCTACAACGACGGTTCGGTGCTGGTCAATCACGGCGGCACCGAGATGGGCCAGGGGCTGAACACCAAGGTGGCGATGGTGGTCGCGCACGAACTCGGCATCCGGCTCGAACGCGTGCGCGTGACCGCCACCGACACCAGCAAGGTGGCCAACACCTCGGCGACCGCGGCCTCGACCGGCACCGACCTGAACGGCAAGGCCGCGCAGGACGCCGCGCGCCAGATCCGCGAGCGGCTGGCCGCCTTCGCCGCGCGCCAGGCCGGCGTCGATCCGTCGACGGTGCGCTTCGGCGACGACCTGGTGGTCGCGGGCGAGCTGCGCCTGCGCTTCGACGAGCTGGCGCGCCAGGCCTACGTCGCCCGCGTGCAGCTGTGGTCCGACGGCTTCTACGCCACGCCCAAGCTGCATTGGGACCAGAGCAAGCTGCAGGGCCGGCCGTTCTACTACTACGCCTACGGCGCGGCCTGCTCCGAAGTGCTCGTCGACACGCTGACCGGCGAATTCCGGCTGCTGCGCGCGGACGTGCTGCACGACGTGGGCCGCTCGCTGAATCCGGCGATCGATATCGGCCAGGTCGAGGGCGGCTTCATCCAGGGCATGGGCTGGCTGACCACCGAGGAGCTGTGGTGGAACAAGGACGGCAAGCTGATGACGCATGCGCCGTCGACCTACAAGATCCCGACCGTCAACGACTGCCCGGAAGTGTTCAACGTGAGGCTGTTCGAGAACCGCAACGCCGAGGACAGCATCCACCGCTCGAAGGCAGTCGGCGAGCCGCCGCTGCTGCTGCCGTTCTCGGTGTTCTTCGCGATCCGCGATGCCATCGCCAGCCTGGGCGGCTATCGGATCAATCCGCCGCTCGATGCGCCGGCGACCAGCGAGGCGATCCTGAACGCGGCCGATGCCGTGCGTCAGGCCGCCGCAGCGTGAGCGCCGGCTCGCCAGATCGATCGGACGCGATCATGCAGGACGCCCCGCTCAAGCCCTTCCGCTTTGCCGATGCCGCCGCGCTGGTGCGCGCCGGCGTGCCGGCGGCGATGGTCACCATCGTCGAGGTCAAGGGCTCCGCGCCGCGCGAGCCCGGCATCCGCATGCTGGTGACCGGCGACGATCTGATCGGCACGATCGGCGGCGGCCATCTCGAATGGCGCGGCATGGCGATCGCGCGCGAGATGCTCGACGCCGCCGCGCACGGAGCGCCTTCGTCGCTGGCGCCCGATGCCACGCGCCGCGTCGTGCGGATTCCGCTCGGCCCCGCGCTGGGCCAGTGCTGCGGCGGCGTGGTGCAGCTCGCCTTCGAGCGGCTGGGTCCGGCCGATCTCGAATGGCTGGACGCGGTCGAGGCCGCCTTCGCCGCGCGCCGCACCGTGACGCGGACGGTGCCGGCCAGCGGGCCGGTCCGCCATGCGCTCGACCGCACGCCGCTGCCGACACTGCCCGCCGTCACGCTGCACGACGACGGCAGCTGGACCGACCTGCTGGCCCCGGACGAGATGCACGTGGTGCTGTTCGGCGCCGGCCATGTCGGCCATGCGCTCGTCAAGGTGCTCGGCACGCTGCCGTGCAGCGTCCACTGGGTCGACGAGCGCGACACGCTGTTCCCGGCCGGCCTGCCCGGCAACGTGGTGGCCGAGGCCACCGACACGGCCGAGGCGGTGGTCGACGAGGCGCCGCCCGGCAGCTACTTCCTGGTGATGACGCACAGCCACGCGCTGGACCAGGCGCTGTGCGAACGGATCCTGCGGCGCACCGACTTCGCGTACTTCGGGCTGATCGGCTCGAAGACCAAGCGCGCCCGCTTTGAGCACCGGATGGTCGAGCATGGCATCGACCCCGCCAGCTTCGTACGGATGACCTGCCCGATCGGCGTCGCGGGCATCACCGACAAGGCTCCGGCTATGATTGCAGTTGCCATCGTCGCCCAGCTGCTGCAAGTGCGCGATCAGCGCCTGGCCGCGCTGCGCGCCGACGCACCGGCAGCGCAGCGGGACGGCGGGCAACCGGGCGGCAGCGAAAGCCCCGCCCACCGGTAACCGCGCCGGCCGTCTGTTCGAACACGGACAGCATGCCGGCATCGAAAAAAAGGATTCCCCATGACGCTCGACGCCGCGCTCGCGGACCGCATCCGCCGCACTCCCAAGGCCGAACTGCATGTGCACATCGAAGGGACGCTCGAGCCCGAGCTGATCTTCCGGCTCGCGCAGCGCAACCAGGTCAAGCTGCCTTACCCCAGCGTCGAGGCGCTGCGCGCCGCCTATGCGTTCACCGACCTGCAGTCGTTCCTCGACATCTACTATGCCGGCGCCAGCGTGCTGCTGACCGAGGAAGACTTCTTCGACATGACGATGGCGTACGTCGAGCGCGCGGTCGCCGACAACGTGCGCCACGCGGAAATCTTCTTCGATCCGCAGACGCATACCGCGCGCGGCGTCGACATCGAGGTCGTGATCGACGGCATCGCCGACGCGCTGGCCCAGGCCCGTACGCAGTACGACTTCTCCAGCAGCATGATCCTCTGCTTCCTGCGGCACCTGTCGGAGGAAGACGCGTTCGCCACGCTCGAAGCGGCGCTGCCCTACCGCGACCGCTTCATCGGCGTTGGCCTCGATTCGTCGGAACGCGGCAATCCGCCGGAGAAGTTCGCGCGGGTATTCGCCCGCGCGAAAGAGCTGGGCCTGCATCGCGTCGCCCATGCCGGCGAGGAAGGCCCGGCCGACTATGTCCGCGACGCGCTCGACATCCTGCAGGTCGAGCGGATCGACCACGGCGTGCGTGCGATCGACGACCCCGCGCTGGTCGAGCGTCTCGCGCGCGAACGCATCGCGCTGACGGTCTGCCCGCTGTCGAACCAGAAGCTCAAGGTCTATCCGGACCTGCGCGACCACTCGCTGAAGACGCTGCTGGACGCCGGCGTCGCGGTGACGATCCATTCGGACGACCCGGCCTATTTCGGCGGCTACATGAACGCGAACTGGGAAGCGACCTTCGACGCGCTGCCGCTCGACGCCGCCGACGCGCACCGGCTCGCCCGCAACAGCTTCGAGGCGAGCTTCCTGCGGCCGGCCCTGAAGGCCGAATACCTGACCGAAGTGGACCGCTTCTGGCAATCGGCCAGTCCCCCGGAGCCGGCGCGCGCGGCGACGGCTTGATGCCGTTGCGGCGCTGACCGGCGCAACATCGGCCGGCGCCTCGCGCCGGCCTTTCCCAACCCCACGACCATGAACCAGACCACCAGCTCCCCTTCCCCGAACGGTACCCTGCGCGCCATCCGCGGCCGCGTGCTGCATTTCCTGCGCGATCCGCAATTCCATGATGACGCGTATCAGTATTGGGAAGACGGTGTGCTGCTGGTCGCGGACGGCCGCATCGTGGCCGGGGGCCCCTACGCCGAGCTGGCACCGTCGATCGCGCCGGGCACCGAGGTGATCGACCATCGCGGCAAGCTGATCGTGCCGGGCTTTATCGATACGCACGTGCACTACCCGCAGACCGACATGATCGCGTCGCCGTCGCCGGGCCTGCTGCACTGGCTTGACACCTATACCTTCCCCGAGGAGCGCCGCTTCGCCGAGCCCGAGTACGCGGCCGGCGTGGCCAGCTTCTTCGCCGACGAGCTGCTGCGCAACGGCACCACCAGCGCGCTGGTCTGGAGCACCGTGCATGCGGCCTCGGCCGACGCGCTGTTCGCCGAGAGCCATCGCCGCAATCTGCGGCTGGCGACCGGCAAGGTGCTGATGGACCGCCACTGTCCTGACTTCCTGCGCGACACCGCCGAGTCCGGCGCGCGCGAATCGGCAGACCTGCTGTCGCGCTGGCACCGCAAGGGCCGCCTGTCGTACGCGATCACGCCGCGCTTCGCGCCGACCTCGACCGAGGCGCAGCTGGCCGCCTGCGGCGAGCTGGCGCGCGCCTACCCCGATGCGCTGATCCAGACCCACGTGGCCGAGAACCGCGACGAGGTCAAATGGGTCGCCGAGCTGTTCCCGCAGGCGCGCAGCTATCTGGACGTCTACGACCAATACGGCCTGCTGCGTCCGGGCGCCTTCTACGGCCATGCGATCCACCTGGACCACGACGATCGCCGCCGGCTGGCCGACACCGGCGCGGCGGTCGCCCACTGCCCGACCTCGAACCTGTTCCTCGGCAGCGGCCTCTACGACTTCCACCAGTCGGACTCGCATCGGCTCAATCTGACGCTGGCCACCGACGTCGGCGGCGGCACCTCGTTCTCGATGCTGCGCACGATGAACGCCGCGCACAAGGTCGCGCGGATGGGCGGCTACCACCTGACCGCGCTGCGGATGTTCTACCTGGCCACGCGCGCGCCGGCCGACGCGCTCGGCTGGGGCGACCGCGTCGGCAGCTTCGCGCCGGGCAACGAGGCCGACTTCATCGTGCTGGACCCGGAAGCCACGCCGCTGCTGGCCCGCCGCAGCGCGCGCTCGGAAACGCTCGAGGAGCAGCTGTTCGCGTTCGCAATGCTGGGTGACGATCGGGTGATCGACAGCGTCTACGTGATGGGCGAGCGGGCGGAAACCGCTGCGGCATAGCGCGTACGGCAGCCATTCTGAAGACACTGGGTCCCCGCCTTCGCGGGGACGACGCGGGTTCCCACATGCGCCTGT
>MTEU01004114.1_pt3 | contig 11104 bp, 13 predicted proteins | sample 1042701 | NCBI WGS metagenome assembly MTEU01 (sample SAMN06185813, study PRJNA358809) | soil metagenome | isolation source: naturally attenuated soil | place: India | collected 2015-05-23
GAGAGGGGAGCAAACAAGCGGTACGCAACGCCTCGTCAGGTCAATGATTGACCAGCCGCTGCACCAGGTCCACCGCGGTATGCGCCCCGTATTTCTTCATCAGCCGCGCCCGGTAGATATCGACGGTGCGCGGGCTGATCGATAGCGACTTGCCGATCTGCTTGCTGGTCTTGCCCTCGACCAGCTGGGCCGCGATATCGCGCTCGCGCGCCGTCAGCTGCGCGGTCACAGGACGCTTCTGCGACAGGTCCTCGAAGCTCCAGATGCCGGCCCCCAGCGGCTGCTGCCGGTCCAGCGCGCGGCCGGTGACATGGCACCAGAACAATTCCCCGTTGGCCCGCTTCATGATCCGTTCGTCGGAATAGAGCCCGCGCGCGTTCATGATCGGCACGATGCGGGCGCCGGTGCGCTCGAACTCGTCGGCGGTCGGATACAGTACCTGGAACGACTGGCCGATCAGCGCCTCCCGCGTCGTGCCGAAGATGCGGCAGACCTCGTCGTTGCAGTCCTCGATCCTGCGCTCGCGCGACAGCACGAGGCCGACCGGCGCCAGCTGGAAGGCGGTCTGATAGTCGATGGCAGGCATTGTCCTTATGTATTTCTACGTACTGGCGTCCGCTGCGGGGCTTGCGTATCCTTTGGAGCGCTGTCGACGGCCGGCGCGCGGGTCCCGCCCGGCGCGGCCGTAGCGATTGTAACGTTACCCGCGAGCGGCGTCGCCGCCTCGTCCGGGAACATCATCGAGGAAGGAGAGACGATATGAACAAGGTCTACGCCAGCGCCGCCGAGGCGCTTGCCGGCGTGGTCCGCGATGGACAGACCATCGCGGTCGGCGGCTTCGGCCTGTGCGGCATCCCGGAAGCCCTGATCGCGGCATTGCGCGACAGCGGCGCGAAAGGGCTGACCTGCATCTCGAACAATGCCGGCGTCGACGGCTTCGGCCTGGGCCTGCTGCTGGCCACGCGGCAGATCCGCAAGATGATCTCGTCGTATGTCGGCGAGAACAAGGAATTCGAGCGCCAGTACCTGGCCGGCGAACTCGAGCTCGAATTCACGCCGCAGGGCACGCTGGCCGAGAAGCTGCGCGCCGGCGGCGCCGGTATCCCGGCCTTCTTCACGAAGACCGGTGTCGGCACCATCGTCGCCGAGGGCAAGGAGATCCGCGAATTCGACGGCGAGCAATACGTGATGGAGCGCTCCCTGACCGCCGACGTCGCGCTGGTCAAGGCGTACAAGGCCGACAAGGCCGGCAACCTGATCTATCGCCGCACCGCGCGCAACTTCAACCCGATGTGCGCGATGGCGGGCAAGGTCACCGTCGCCGAGGTCGAGCAGATCGTCGAGATCGGCGAGCTCGATCCGGACGAGGTCCACACCCCGGGCATCTTCGTGCAGCGCATCGTGCTGAACGCCCATCCCGAGAAACGCATCGAGCAGCGCACCGTGCGTGCCGCGGCCTGACGATCAAGGAGACAGATCATGGCATGGACCCGTGACGAAATGGCGGCGCGCGCCGCGCGCGAGCTGCAGGACGGCTTCTATGTGAACCTGGGCATCGGCCTGCCGACGCTGGTGGCCAACCATGTGCCGCCGGGCGTCGAGGTGTGGCTGCAGTCCGAGAACGGCCTGCTGGGCATCGGCCCGTTCCCGACCGAGGAAGAGGTCGACGCCGACATGATCAATGCCGGCAAGCAGACCGTGACCACGCTGCCGGGCTCGTCGATCTTCTCGTCGGCGGACTCGTTCGCGATGATCCGCGGCGGCCATATCAACCTGGCCATCCTGGGCGCGATGCAGGTCAGCCAGAAGGGCGACCTGGCCAACTGGATGATCCCCGGCAAGATGGTCAAGGGCATGGGCGGCGCGATGGACCTGGTGGCCGGCGTCGGCCGCGTGGTGGTGCTGATGGAACATACCGCCAAGAAGAAGGACGGCAGCGAGGACCTGAAGATCCTGGAGGCCTGCACGCTGCCGCTGACCGGCGTGGGCGTGGTCGACCAGATCATCACCGACCTGGGCGTGATGGATGTCACGCCGCAAGGTCTGAAGCTGGTCGAGACCGCACCGGGCGTCAGCCGCGAGGAGATCCAGAGCAAGACCGGCGTGCCGCTGCTGTAAGGCGGGCGCGGTCGCCTGGCGCAACGTAAAACCCCGCCTCGATGGAGGCGGGGTTTTTTATTGGCCAGGGCGCCGGTCAGCGCCGCTCACCGCCGCTCACCGCCGGTCAGCGCGCCACGGCGGAAGCGGGATAGCGCGCGAAAACCGACGCGCCGCCGTCGGCCCGCACCAGCAGCACCGAATACGGATCGACACGCGATCCCTGCTCCATGCCGGGCGAGCCGACCGGCATGCCGGGCACCGCAAGGCCGACCGCCTTCGGTTTGCCTGCCAGCAGCTTGCGAATCTCGGCGGCCGGCACATGGCCCTCGATCGCATAGCCGGCGACGACGCCGGTATGGCAGGAGCCGAAGCGCTCCGGCATGCCCAGGCGCGCGCGGTGCACGCCGGTGTCCTCGACGTCGTGCACCTTGACCTCGAAGCCATGCTCGCGCAGATGCGCGACCCAGCCATCGCAGCAACCGCACAGCGGGCTCTTGTAGACCTCGATCGGAGTCTTTGCCGCTGCGGCTGCGGGTGCGGTTTTCGCAGGCGTGGCGGGCGCGGCGGCGCGCGCCAGCGGTGCCAGGCCGGCCCACAGCGCGGCGGCGCTGAGCAGGTTTTTCAGTACGTCTCTTCGCTTCATCGTCTTTGCTGAGCGCCCCATCACTGCGCGACCCAGCCTCCATCCATGTTCCAGATTGCGCCGCGCACCTGGCGCGCGGCGTCGCTTGCCAGGAAGACCGCCAGCGCGCCGAGCTCGTCGGGCGTGACGAACTGCCCCGAGGGCTGCTTCTCCAGCACCAGCTCGCGCTTGGCCTGCTCGACGGGAATGCCCTCGCGCTCGGCGCGGGCCTCGACCTGCTTCTGCACCAGCGGCGTCAGCACCCAGCCCGGGCAGATCGCGTTGGCGGTGACGCCGGTCTGCGCGGTTTCCAGCGCGGTGACCTTGGTCAGGCCGACGATGCCGTGCTTGGCGGCGACATAGGCCGACTTCTGCGCCGAGGCGACCAGCCCGTGCGTCGACGCGACATTGATCACGCGGCCCCAGTCCTTGCGCTTCATGCCGGGCAGCGCCAGCCGCGTGGTGTGGAAGGCCGAGGTCAGGTTGATCGCGATGATCGCGTCCCAGCGCTCGATCGGGAAATCCTCGATATTGGCCACATGCTGGATGCCGGCGTTATTGACCAGGATATCGACGCCGCCGAATTCGCTGTCGGCATAGCGCATCATGTCCTCGATCTCGGCGGCCTTGCTCATGTCCGCGCCGTGATAGCCCACGCGGATGCCGCTGCCCGCCTGCTCGATCTGGCGCTTGGCGCCGTCCACATCGCCGAAACCGTTGACGATCAGATGCGCGCCCTGCGCGGCCAGCGCCTGGGCGATGCCCAGACCGATTCCGCTGGTCGAACCGGTCACCAGCGCCGTCTTGCCCTTCAGCATATGAGCCTCCGTGGAGAAATGGGGTGGCAATGCGCCGTGCCGCCGCGGCACGGCCGTCGTTGCTGTCGCATTGTAGCGCTGGCGTACAATCGGGCTTTGCCCAGCCGGCGCCGCCCCGCGGCGCCATGCGCGACGCTTACGTGTCGCGGTGTTCGACGCGCGCCATTGCCGCGCCTTATTCGCGTTCCTCGCGCAGGGAGTCAAGATGTCAGCCAGTCCGCGCCTCGGCTTCGTGCAGTGCATCAGCCCCGCTGGCCTGCACCGCATGGCGTACCACGAGTGGGGTGACCCAAGCAATCCGCGCGTGCTGATGTGCGTGCACGGCCTGACCCGCACCGGCCGCGATTTCGACGAGACCGCGCGCGCGTTCAGCGGCGAATATCGCGTGGTCTGTCCCGACGTGGTCGGCCGCGGGCGTTCCGACTGGCTCGCCGATCCGCGCCGCTACATCGTGCCGCAGTACGTCTCCGACATGGTGACGCTGATCGCGCGGCTGAACGTCGAGCAGGTGGACTGGTTCGGTACCTCGATGGGCGGGTTGATCGGCATGGGGCTGGCCGCGTTGCCGAAGAGCCCGGTGCGCAAGCTGCTGCTGAACGACGTCGGCCCGCGCATCGCCGCCTCGGCGCTCGAGCGCATCGGCTCGTATCTGGGACTGCCGGTCCGCTTCAAGACCTTCGAGGAGGGCCTCGCGTATCTGCAGACGATCAGCGCGTCGTTCGGCCGCCATACGCCGGAGCAGTGGCGCGAATTGAACGGCGCGATCCTCAAGCCGGTGCAGGGCGCGGAAGGGCTGGAATGGGGCCTGCACTACGATCCGGCGCTCGCGGTACCGTTCCGTGAAACCACGCCCGAGATGGCCGCGGCCGGCGAGGCGACGATGTGGCGCATGTTCGAGGCGATTCCGGTGCCGGTGCTGGTGGTGCGCGGCGCGCAGTCGGACCTGCTGACGCGCGAGACCGTCGCCGAGATGGTCGCGCGCGGCAAGCAGGTGCGTTCGGTCGAGGTGCCGGACGTGGGCCATGCGCCGACCTTCGTCGATCCGGCACAGATCGCGATCGCGCGAGAATTCTTCATCGGCGCGGCAGGGGCCTGAGCCCCTTGCCGCGCCAGTCAACCCAGAGCAGCGCAGGCTGCCTTCATAGAACGATGAGCACGACCGAACTGAAACGCGCCCATGTGGGCAAACGCCTTTCCGAATATGCCGTCTACAACGGCGTGGTCTACGTGGCCGGCCAGGTGCCCGAGGTCGATCCCGACGCCGATATCCGCGGTCAGACCCGCGAGGTGCTCGGCCATATCGACCGTCTGCTGGCCGAGGCCGGCAGCGACAAGACGCGCATCCTGTCGTGCCAGATCTTCCTGACCGACATCGCCGATATCGGCGCGATGAACGAGGTCTGGGACGAATGGGTGCCTCAGGGCAATACGCCGCCGCGCGCGACGGTCGAAGCGAAGCTGGCCAATCCGAAGTATCGGATCGAAGTGGTGGTCACCGCGGCGCTGAATTGAGCCGGAACGCGTATTGGTTCGAATGGCGTTGAAGGTGGGTTGAAGGTGCGTTGAGGGTGCATTGAAGGTAGGTTGAAAGGTGCAGCAGGGGAAGTGGTGACATGGTGACGTCCACCGACGCGGCCGGGCAGATCGCCGGTACGCCGGACGCGGGCCTGGTCGAGCAGGCGCTGGCGTACGCGCGCGAGCACGGCGAGGCGGTAGCGCTGCCCACCGGCGAGAGCGTGCTGTCGCATGCCGAGGGGATGCTGCGCATTCTCGACGGCCTGCGCATCGACGACGCCGCGCGCGCCGCGGCCTGCCTGTTCCCGGTGGCGGCCTTCGTGCCGGAGACCGAAGCGGAGATCCCCGAGCGCTTCGGCGACGAGGTCGCCCGCCTGGTCAAGGACGTGCGTCAGCTGCTGCGCATCGGCGCGATCGCGGTCAATCGCGGCGATACCGTCGAGGCGCCGTCCTCGCGCAACGAGGCGCAGGCGCGCCACGAGCAGGTCGAGGCGCTGCGCAAGATGCTGCTGGCCTTCGCGCAGGACATCCGCGTCGTGCTGGTGCGACTGGCCTCGCGGCTGCAGACGCTGCGTTGGCTGGCGCAGACCAAGAACGCGCCGCTGCCCGGCGTGGCGCGGGAAACGCTGGACATCTACGCGCCGCTGGCCAACCGGCTCGGCATCTGGCAGATGAAGTGGGAGCTGGAAGACCTGGCCTTCCGCTTCGAGCAGCCGGACACCTACAAGCGCATCGCGCGCCTTCTTGATGAAAAGCGCATCGAGCGCGAGGGCTACATCGCGCAGGCGATCGAGCGGCTGCAGCGCGAGCTGGCCGCGGCCGGCATCCGCGCCGAGGTCAGCGGCCGGCCCAAGCACATCTACAGCATCTGGAAGAAGATGCGGGGCAAGGATCTCGACTTTGCCGATCTGTACGATGTGCGCGCCTTCCGCGTGATCGTCGACGACATCAAGGACTGCTACGCGGTGCTCGGCATCGTGCACCACGTCTGGCAGCCGATTCCGCGCGAGTTCGACGACTACATCTCGCGTCCCAAGGCCAACGGCTACAAGTCGCTGCACACGGTGGTGATCGGCGACGACGGGCGCGCCTTCGAGGTGCAGATCCGCACCCACGAGATGCACCACTTCGCCGAGTACGGCGTGGCCGCGCACTGGCGCTACAAGGAGGCCGGCGGCAAGGGCTACAGCGGGCAGTTCGCCGCCAACGAGAGCTACGACGAGAAAATCGCCTGGCTGCGGCAGCTACTGGCGTGGAAGGACGATGCCGACCACACGGTGGCGCACGACGAATCGCCGTGGGAGCAGCTCAAGCATGCGGCGATCGACGACCACATCTACGTGCTGACGCCGCAGGCGCGGGTGGTCGCGCTGCCGCAGGGCGCGACGCCGGTCGACTTCGCCTACTACCTGCATACCGACCTCGGCCATCGCTGCCGCGGCGCGCGCGTGGACGGCGCGATGGTGCCGCTGAACACGCCGCTGAAGAACGGCCAGACGGTCGAGATCGTCGCGGTCAAGCAGGGCGGGCCGTCGCGCGACTGGCTCAATGCGGACCTCGGCTACCTGGCCAGCTCGCGGGCGCGCGCCAAGGTGCGCGCGTGGTTCAACGCGCTCGATTCGCAGGAAACCATCGCGCAGGGCCGCGTGCTGATCGACAAGACGCTGCAGCGCGAGGGCAAGACCGCGGTCAATCTGGACGTGCTGGCGACGCGGCTGGGCTTCAAGACGCCGGATGAGCTGTATGCGGCGGTGGCCAAGGAGGAATTCAGCCTGCGCCACGTCGAGCAGGCGCTGCGCCATCCCGAGGGCGAGGGCGCGCCGCAGGTCAGCGAGGAAGAGGCGGTCACCAAGAAGAGCCGCGCCACCAGCGTGGCGCGCGGCGCCAAGAGCGGCGTGCTGGTGGTCGGCGTCGATTCGCTGATGACGCAGATGTCGCGCTGCTGCAAGCCGGCGCCGCCCGACGATATCGTCGGCTTCGTCACGCGCGGACGCGGCGTGTCGATCCACCGGCGCCAGTGCCATACGTTCCAGCAGCTGGCCGCGCGCGCGCCAGAGCGGATCATCCAGACCGAGTGGGGCAAGAAGAGCGACGCGGTCTATCCGGTCACGATCCACGTCGAGGCGATCGACCGCCAGGGGCTGCTGCGCGACATCTCCGAGGTGCTGTCGCGCGAGAAGATCAACGTCACCGGGGTCAAGACGCTGAGCAGCAAGGGCGTGGCCCGGATGCAGTTCACCGCCGAGGTGGCTGAGGCCACCCAGCTGCAGCGCGCGCTCGGTCTGATCGAAGAGGTGTCCGGGGTGTTGCAGGCTCAAAGAAAGTGATGCTATACTTGCGGCTTCGCTAGGCTCGTAGCTCAGCTGGTTAGAGCACCACCTTGACATGGTGGGGGTCGTTGGTTCGAGTCCAATCGAGCCTACCAACGAATTGCAGTACCGAAGACAGCAGTACCCAGTACATTTCACCGAAGGACATCCAGACGCCATGGTTATGACACCGCGAACTACTACCGCTGACAAGCGACAGTAGGTCGAGGTGCGTCTTCGTCCCAGGTCGCCCGGTACATCGGGCCGATCGATTGGGTGAAATTATGAAAAACGCGGCCTTGGCCGCGTTTTTTTTCGCCTGTCGCCTGCCAGCACCCTGATAAGCTGCCGGTCGCCCGGTCCCATGCGGGGCGGCCAGTCGAGAAATATTCATCCGCCCCGAAGCGACGATCGTTGCCGGCGGATTCCCTGTAAGAGGTCCAAGATGATCGCAATCACGCTGCCGGATGGCTCCCGCCGCGAGTTCCCCGAACCCGTCACGGTCGCCCAGGTCGCGCAGAGCATCGGTGCCGGCCTGGCCAAGGCCGCGCTGGCCGGCAAGGTCGACGGCAACCTGGTCGATACCAGCTACCTGATCGATCGCGATGCCTCGCTGGCCATCGTCACGGACAAGGACCCCGAGGGTGTCGACGTGATCCGCCACTCGACGGCCCACCTGCTGGCCTACGCGGTCAAGTCGCTGTATCCCGACGCGCAGGTCACGATCGGTCCGGTGATCGAGAACGGCTTCTACTACGACTTCGCCTACAAGCGCCCCTTCACGCCGGAGGATCTGGCAGCCATCGAGAAAAAGATGGTGGAGCTGGCGAAGAAGGACGAGAAGGTGTCGCGCGAGGTTTGGAGTCGCGACGAGGCGGTCAAGCTGTTCGAGTCGATGGGCGAGAAGTACAAGGCCGAGATCATCGCGTCGATTCCCGCCGGTGAGGAAATCGGCCTGTACCGCGAGGGCGAGTTCGTCGACCTGTGCCGCGGCCCGCACGTGCCGTCCACGGGCAAGCTGAAGGTCTTCAAGCTGATGAAGGTGGCCGGCGCGTACTGGCGCGGCGATGCCAACAACGAGATGCTGCAGCGGATCTACGGCACGGCCTGGGCCCGCAAGGAAGACCAGGACGCCTACCTGCACATGCTCGAGGAGGCCGAGAAGCGCGACCACCGCAAGCTCGGCAAGCTGCTGGACCTGTTCCACCTGCAGGAAGAGGCTCCCGGCATGGTGTTCTGGCATCCGAAGGGCTGGCAGATCTGGCAGGCGGTCGAGCAATACATGCGCGGCCGGCTGACGGAGGCCGGCTACAGCGAAGTGCGCACGCCGCAGGTGATGGACCGTTCGCTGTGGGAGAAGTCCGGCCACTGGCAGAACTACAAGGAAAACATGTTTGTCACGGAGTCGGAGAAGCGCGACTACGCGATCAAGCCGATGAACTGTCCCGGCCATGTGCAGATCTTCAACCACGGCCTGCGTTCGTACCGCGACCTGCCGCTGCGGCTGGCCGAATTCGGCTCCTGCCACCGCAACGAGCCGTCCGGCGCGCTGCACGGCCTGATGCGCGTGCGCGGCTTCGTGCAGGACGATGCCCACATCTTCTGCACGGAAGAGCAGATCGTCGCCGAGGCCAAGGCCTTCAACGACCTGGCGTTCTCGGTCTACGACGACTTCGGCTTCAAGGACGTCGCCGTCAAGCTGTCGCTTCGTCCCGAGCAGCGTGCCGGTTCGGACGCGGTCTGGGACCACGCCGAAGAGGGGCTGCGGATGGCGCTGCGCGCCTGCGGTGTGCAGTGGGAGGAACTGCCGGGCGAGGGTGCCTTCTACGGCCCGAAGGTCGAATACCACATCAAGGATGCGATCGGCCGTTCGTGGCAGTGCGGCACGCTCCAGCTGGATCTGGTGCTGCCCGAGCGGCTGGATGCCGAGTTCGTCTCCGAGGACAATTCCCGCAAGCGTCCCGTGATGCTGCACCGGGCGATCCTGGGCTCGTTCGAGCGCTTCCTGGGCATCCTGCTGGAGAACCACGCCGGCGCGCTGCCCGCCTGGCTGGCCCCGGAGCAGGTCGTGGTGATGAATATTGCGGATTCGCAGGCGGAATATGCGGAAAACGTCGTGCAACTGCTGCAAAAACAAGGGTTTAGGGCCAAGGCGGATTTGCGTAACGAGAAAATTACGTATAAAATCCGCGAGCACTCGCTCCAGAAGGTGCCGTACCTGATCGTGGTCGGCGACAAGGAGCGGGACGCCAATCAAGTGGCCGTGCGTGCCCGTGGCAACGTGGATCTGGGTGTGATGCCTGTCTCCGCGTTCGTGGAGCGTCTGAACAACGACGTCGCCACCAAAGCCTGATGGGAGCACGGCTTGTTTTTTTCTTCTTGAGGTAACGGAACATCGCTACGGACAAAGGTCATCGCATCAACCGCGAGATCAGCGCGCCCGAAGTGCGCCTGGTAGGGGTTGATAACGAGCAGCTGGGCATCGTCAAATTCATGGACGCACTGCGCCAGGCGGAAGACAAGGACTTGGATCTGGTGGAGATCGCGCCCAACGCGTCTCCTCCCGTGGTTCGCATCATGGACTACGGCAAGTTCAAGTACGAGGAAGCCAAGCGCGCCCACGAGGCCAAGCTGAAGCAGAAGATCATCCAGGTCAAGGAAGTCAAATTCCGCCCGGGCACGGATGATGGCGACTACAACGTCAAGCTGCGCAATCTGAAGCGATTCCTGGAAGACGGCGACAAGACCAAGATCACGTTGCGTTTCCGTGGTCGCGAGATGGCCCACCAGGAAATCGGCGCGCGCATGCTCGAGCGGCTCAAGAGCGATCTGGAGGAGTTCGGCCAGGTCGAGCAGATGCCGAAGATGGAAGGCCGCCAGATGGTCATGGTGCTGGCGCCCAAGAAGAAAAAGTAAGCGGGTTTTGCGTGGCGTGCGGGCGCCGGTTGTGCGTCCGGACGACACGCGAACACAGCGCGGGCCGCTCGCGGCGCCGTGCAAAACAAGTGGATGCGGGTCTTGCAAGCGTCGGCGTCAGCCGTCCACCTGCATGCATGTCATAGAGCTGGAGTTTTTCATGCCGAAGATGAAGACCAAGAAAAGCGCTTCCAAGCGCTTTACTGCGCGTCCGAACGGTTCGTTCAAGCGTGGCCAGGCCTTCAAGCGTCACATCCTGACGAAGAAGACCACCAAGAACAAGCGTCAACTGCGTGGCACTCAGGACGTCCATGAGACGAACCTGAAGTCCGTTCGCGCGATGATGCCCTACGCCTAACCCCTGACGAAAACGAAAGGAGAGTTTCATGCCTCGAGTCAAACGTGGGGTCACCGCACGGGCCCGCCACAAGAAAGTCATTGACGCTGCCAAGGGTTACCGCGGCCGTCGCAATAATGTCTATCGCATCGCCAAGCAGGCGGTCATGCGTGCTGGCCAGTACGCATACCGCGATCGTCGCAACAAGAAGCGCGTGTTCCGCGCCCTCTGGATTGCACGTATCAACGCGGCGACGCGTGAGCACGGCATGACCTACAGCGTGTTCATGAACGGTCTGAAGAAGGCCTCGATTGAGCTGGACCGCAAGGTGCTGTCGGACATGGCGATTCACGACAAGCCTGCCTTTGCCGCCATCGTCAACCAGGTGAAAGCCGCCGTTGCCTGATGCCGGTTCCGGTCGCGCAAGCGACCGGGCGCATGCACCGACCGCAAGGTCGAAAGCGGCCTCCGCCAAGGGGCCGCCGAA
>MTEU01000396.1_pt1 | contig 11062 bp, 11 predicted proteins | sample 1042701 | NCBI WGS metagenome assembly MTEU01 (sample SAMN06185813, study PRJNA358809) | soil metagenome | isolation source: naturally attenuated soil | place: India | collected 2015-05-23
CCGGCGGCCGCGCCGGCCCGCCCGCCTACGCCGCGCTGCGGCTGCCCGAACCCGACCTGCCACTGCTGCCGCGCCCGCCGCGCGGCTGAATCCCGGCCGTCCGCGCCGATCCCGAACCCGAAGCCCCGCGAGCCTTCGCGGGCCTTCGCCATGCGGCCCTGTCCGCGCCTTTTCCCTGTTGACTGAACCAAGATGAAACGCGTCCTGCTTTTCCTGGCGACCAACCTCGCCGTCATGATCGTGCTGAGCATCACTGCGAGCCTGCTCGGCGTGAATCGCTTCCTGACCGCCAACGGCCTGAACCTCGGCATGCTGCTCGCCTTCGCCGCGCTGATGGGCTTCGGCGGCGCCTTCATTTCGCTGCTGATGTCCAAGACCATCGCCAAATGGTCGACCGGCGCGCAGGTGATCACCCATCCGAGCACCAGCACCGAACTGTGGCTGGTGCAGACCGTCGAGAAGCTGGCCCAGCGCGCCGGCCTGCCGATGCCCGAGGTCGCGATCTACGAGGGCGAACCCAATGCCTTCGCCACCGGCGCGACCAAGAACAGCTCGCTGGTGGCGGTGTCGACCGGCCTGCTGCAAAGCATGTCGCGCGAAGAGGCCGAGGCCGTGCTGGCGCACGAGGTCGCGCACGTGGCCAACGGCGACATGGTGACGCTGACGCTGATCCAGGGCGTGGTGAACACCTTCGTGATCTTCCTCGCCCGCGTGGTCGGCTATTTCGTCGACTCGATGCTGCGCCGTAACGACGAGGAATCGAGCGGCCCCGGCATCGGCTACATGGTCACCGTGATCATCTGCGAAATCGTGTTCGGCATCCTCGCCAGCATCATCGTCGCGGCGTTCTCGCGTTATCGCGAATTCCGCGCCGACGCCGGCGCCGCCCGCCTGATGGGCACGCCGTCGCCGATGGTGGCCGCGCTGCGCCGCCTGGGCGGCATGGAAGCCGACGGCCTGCCGCAGAACATGCAGGCGATGGGCATCTCTGGCGGCAAGTCGTGGATGGCGCTGTTCTCCAGCCATCCGCCGATCGAGGCCCGCATCGCGGCGCTGCAAGGCACCCGCTGAAACCGGTCCGCGCAGACCGGCCGCGGCCGCATCAGGCGGCCGCGTTCACCGGTTCCCGCGGCGCCCCGGTCTGCGTCTGCGTTTGCGTCGACTGCGCGCGGAACGCGGCGCGATAGCGTTCCGGCGTGGTGCGCAGATGGCGCAGAAAGGCCTGCCGCATGCCGTCGGCACTGCCGAATCCCGCCATGCGCGCCACCGTCTCCAGCCGGCGGTCGCTCTGTTCGAGCGTCCGCCGCGCCGCCTCGACCCGCTGCGTCTCGACATAGCGGGCCGGCGTCTGCCCGACCTGCCGCGCGAACACCCGCGCGAAATTGCGCGGGCTCATCGACACACGCTCGGCCAGCGCGCCGACCGACAGGTCCGCGTCCAGATGGTCCGCGATCCATCCCTGCAACTCCCTCAGCTCCGGACTCTGCGCCGCCTGTGCCTGCAGCGCGCTGGAGAACTGCGCCTGGCTGCCCGGCCGCCGCAGGAACAGCACCAGCTCGCGCGCTACTGCCAGCGAGACCGCGTGGCCCAGATCGTCCTCGACCAGCGCCAGCGACAGGTCCATGCCCGCGGTGACGCCGGCCGACGTGTACAGGCGCCCGGCCTGGATCCAGATCGGATCGGCGTCGACCATCACGCGCGGATGCCGCCGCGCCAGTTTCTCGGCATGGCGCCAGTGCGTGGTGGCGCGCTGCGTATCGAGCAGCCCGGTGCGCGCCAGCACGAAGGCGCCGGTGCACACCGCGCCTAGCCGTCGCACGCGCGGTGCCATCTCCCGCAGCCAGTGGATCAACGCGGCGTTGTCGGCCGCCGCCGCGTGTCCGGCGCCGCCGGCCAGCAACAGCGTGTCCACCGGGCCCGGCAAGGCCTCGGCGATCCGGTGGAACGGCGCGTCAGCCAACAATCGGATGCCGCTCTCGGTACGGATCACCGCGTCGTCGCTGACGCTGGCGATGCGGATCTGATAGGGCGGATTAGGCCGCCCGGACAGCCGGTTGGCCTGGCCGAACACGGCCGTGGGGCCGGTGACGTCGAGCTCCTGCGCCGGGTCCGGGGCGACGATCAACACCACGCGGGGCGTGTCCGAGACGGAATGCAGATGGCTGGGCATGGGCTTGGTGGGCTTGGTGGGCTTCCTTGGCGAAGGGGGCAAGGTCCTCGCCAGAGCGAGCGTGAAGGCCGGTATGCGGCCGATCATACCGGTGCGAGCGCCCGGCTGCGCCGCTGCCAGCCCAGCGTGATCAGCAGCGCCACGGCCAGCGCCGGCAAGGCCGCCAGGTTCACCGCATCCCAGCCGTAGTGGTGCAGGATCTGGCCCGCCGCCAGCGTCGCGGCGGCGGTCAGCACCGCGGTCGAGAACTCGGCCACCGCCTGCGTCCGCGCCCGCTCCGCATCGCGATAGCTGCTGGTCAACAGGGTCGTGCCGCCGACGAACATGAAATTCCAGCCCACGCCCAGGCAAAGCAGCGCGGCATAGAACGCGGGCAGCGAGGTCGAGGCCAGCGCGATCACGCTGGACAGCGCCGACAGCCCGATGCCGGCCATCAGCATCGCCGGATTGCCAAAGCGCTGCAGCAGCCAGCCCGACACGAAGGACGGCGCGTACATGCCGACCAGATGCCATTCGATGATCTGCGCGCCCTGCGCGATCGTGTGGTTGCAAGCAACCGCGGCGATCGGCGTGGCCGTCATCACGAACATCATCACCGCGTTGCCGATGCCGTTGTTGGCGAAGGCGGCCTGGAACACCGGCTGGCGCACGATCTCTCCCAGCGGGCGCGCGGGCAACTGGGATTCCGGATTGCTCCCGGCCGGCGGCGGAGGCGGCTCGCGATAGGCAAAGGCCAGCAGCAGCACCGTCGCCACGCCGAAGGCCGCCACCACGGCATAGGAACCGGCGAACGGCAGCGGGCTCATCAGGTCGGTCGACCAGGCGGCAATCGCCGGGCCGCAGACCGCGGCCACCACGCCGCCGGTCAGCACGGCCGAGATCGCGCGCGGCTTGTCCGCGGCCGGCGCGGCATCGGCGGCGGCCAGCCGATAGAAGCGCGCAAAGGCCTGGAACACGCCGACCAGCGCGGTGCCGGCGCAGAAGGCCAGGAAATCGTGGCGGGCGATGGCCCAGACCGAGATCAGGCCGCCCGCGGTGCAGGCGATGCCGCCCAGGCAGAAGGCCAACCGCCGCCCGAGCCGCTCGATCAGAAAGGCCGCCGCGATCGCGGTGACCGCCGATGCGACCGTGATCAGTGCGAACGGCACGGTGGCCAGCGCCTTGTCGGGCGCCAGCGTGTAGCCGACCAGGCCGGTCAGCGTCAGGTCGACCGACAGGGCGGACGTGAACAGCGCCTGGCAGATCGCCAGCACGCGGGCATGAGACATCGGGGACATCGGCTTCATCGGGACGTTTCCTCGGCTTCTGTGGATTGGCAGGGATGCCACCGAGCTTAAAAGTCCCGCGAGCTGGCCTTCGGACAACGATCCGTGGATTTCTGCCAAGCGGCCGGACCAGGCGCGCGAGGCGACGAGGGATGCGAAGAATGCGAGGGCGCCGCGGTGCGAGCGGCGCAGGTCCCAGGACGAGAAGACGAGAAGACGAGAGGGCGAAGGCGCGCGCCGCCGCCCTACTCCGCCACCCGGCCGCGCAAGGCCTTGATCTGGCTGCGCTGCGTCTTGCCCTCCAGCCGCCGCAGCTTCGACGCGAACGTCGGCCGCGTCGGTCGACGCACCGGCGGCGGCACCGCCACGCTGTCGACCAGCTCGTGCAGCCGCCGGACCGCTTCGTCGCGGTTCAGTTCGAGACTGCGGTGCTGCTGCGCCTTGATCACGACGACGCCATCGCGCGTGATGCGATGGTCGTGCAGTTGCAGCAGGCGCTGTTTGTGGTCGTCGGCCAGCGAGGACGCGCGGACATCGAAACGCAGATGCACCGCGTTCGACACCTTGTTGATGTTCTGCCCGCCCGCCCCCTGCGCGCGGATCGCGGTGATCTGGTACTCGTGGTGGGGGATGGCGACGGGCATGGTCGGTCAACTTGGGGTGGGGCGGCGCGCTTCAAGGTCAGTCCGGCGCGCTTCGGGCAAAGTTCCGGCGGCCGGAGCGGCCGGACTCCGCGATGCGCGCGGCTATCCCCGCAGTCTTGGGGTCCAGTCCTCGATTGCCCCGCTCTGGCGGCGGCGCTCGAACAGCCGCCGCCACGAATCGACCAGCGGCAAGGCCAGTACCGCGTCCAGCAGTTCCGGATCGGTCTCGCGGTCGCGCACCAGGCCGGCCAGCCGCGCCACCGACCAGTCCGCATGCGGCCGCTCCAGCAGCACCGCGGCATCGCCAGCCCGCAGTGTGCCCGGCTCCAGCACGCGGAAATACCAGCCGATGCGCAGGCTCTGCTGCACCAGCGCCGACATGTCGTCGCGGCCGAACCGCACGTTCAGCTTCCAGCATGGCTGCCGCGGTTGCGACAGCTGCAAGGTGGCCGAGCCGATCCGCCAGATGTCGCCGAGGCAGACGCCATGCTCGTCGCCGCCGGCCCAGCTCAGGTTCTCGCCGAATGCGCCGGCGCGCTGCAGCACCGGCAAGGGGCCGATGTCTTGCCGCCATGTCGCGTAGTGCTGCCACGGGTAGCAATGGACCGCCTTCTCCGGCCCGCCATGGATGCGGCGGTCACCCTGTTCGTCGCCGTGCAGCCCCAGCGTACCCACCGCGACGGGAGCGCAGACGGGATGCTTGTCGATCGCGCTCTGCTTGCCGGGCTTGCTGGGTCCGCCATAAGGCTTGGCGGTGCCGGTCAATACCTCGCGGATCGTGACCTGGGACGGGCTCACGGCGGATTCTCCTGGACGGGATGGAATGGGGCAGACGCGCGCGGAATACCTGTGCGTCATCAAGGCGGCAAGTGTAGCGCCGAACACAGGAACGCTGCCGGTCGCTTCGCGACCCTCAGAACCCCGTGGCCTTCACCGCCTTCAGGAAGCCGTTCAGCGAACGGTCAGGGGTCTCGTGGAAATGATCGTCCAGCATCCGGATCGCCCGGCAGCGATCGAGGCGAAAGCTCCGGTAGTCCTCGCGCGCCGTGCACCACGCCGCCAGCAGCCAGACATTGCCCCAGAAGAACAGGCCCAGCGGCTGCACCACACGTTCCGTGAGCCGCTGCTGCGCGTCGCAGTAATCGAGCCGCAGCAGCCGCTGCTCGCCCATGGCGCCGTGGACGACGTCGAAGGCCTCGCGAACCTTGCTGTCGTGCATATAGGCCGGCGCGAAGACCCGGCTCTGCTGCGCCGACAACCGGCGCGTCGGTGGCAGCGCCGCCACCAGCTTCTCCAGCGCCGGATCGGCCGCGGCGGCGAGCGCGCCCCCGCCCCAGGCCTTCAGCATCCTCAGCCCCGCCACCAGCGCCTCGACTTCGATCCCGGAAAACATCAGGGGCGGCACGTCGAAGTCCGCCCGCAGCCGATAGCCGATCCCGGCCTCGCCTTCGATCGGCACGCCGGAAATCGACAGCGCCTGGATATCGCGATAGACCGTCCGCTCCGACACCCCCAGCCGCTGCGCCAGCAGCGCCGCCGTGGTCAGGCGGCGGCCGCGCAGGACCTGGACGATCTGGAACAGGCGGTCGGCGCGGCGGCTCATGAGCGTGGGTCGGACAGAGGCACGGTCAAAGGCACGGTCAGCGGTTGGCCGGCACGGGCTCGTGCAGGCCGATCTTGTTGCCTTCGCTGTCGATGATGTGGGCGATCCGTCCGATCTCGTCGGGCAGCTCCATCGGACCGAACACGGTCTTGCCACCCGCGCCGGCCACGCGTGCCAGCAGGTCGTTGAGCGCCGGCGTATGCAGATAAGGCAAGCTGCCCTCGGTACTCGGCTTGAACCCCTCGCCGGCCACCAGCGCGCCACCGGAATGGGAATGCGGAAAGATTGCCATGTCGATCTCGCTCATCGTTTCCCGGCGCAGCTTCGTCTCGAAGACCCGCTCGTAGAACTGCACGGCGCGCGCCATATCGACGACAGGAATCTCCAGCCAGTTGATCAGAACGTTTTGCATGATGCCACCTCGGTGGTCGTTGAAGGAGACCGCAGTTTGCGAGGGGGCTGCTGACAGCGTGGTGTCAGGAGGCACGATGTTGGCCGGCATCCGGGTATCCGGAAGGCGGGGCGGAGACATCGACGGTACTAAACTAGCCTAGCGCGAATGCGACGATATCTGGGTCTCCATCATGGCGCAGAACATTTACGACAATCCGGATTTCTTTATTGGCTACAGCCAATTGCCTCGCCAAATCCATGGCCTCGACGGGGCGCCCGAGTGGCCGGCCATACGAGCCATGCTGCCCGATTTGACAGGTAGCCGTGTCGTCGACTTCGGCTGTGGCTTTGGCTGGGCAACGAGATGGATGCGCGAGCAAGGCGCAGCTTCGGTTCTTGGGCTGGATATCTCCGAGAACATGCTAACGCGGGCAAGAGCGGACACGACGGATCCGAACATCGAATATCGGATCGCAGATATCGAGACGGTGGAGTTACCCGAGTCGGCTTTTGATTTCGCCTACAGCGCGCTGACGTTCCACTACATCAAGGACTTCGAACGTCTGGCCCGGATGATTTATCGGGCCCTGGCGCCGGGCGGCGGCATGGTGTTCACGATTGAACATCCCATCTTCACGGCTGCCGCCGATCCACGCTGGATCGTCGACGGGGACGGCCGCAAGACGTGGCCGGTCAATCGTTATTCGGTCGAGGGGGAACGCCGGACCGACTGGTTTGCGAAAGGCGTGTTGAAGTACCACCGGACCATCGCCACCACGCTCAATACGCTGATACGAGCCGGATTTACGGTCCAGGACGTCGAAGAATTCGCTCCCTCCGCGGAACAGATCAGATTGAATCCCGGGCTGGAAGAGGAAATCGAGAGGCCGATGATGCTTCTCGTCGCCGTAGCGAGATAGCGTGATTGGCGCGCCCGGCTGGGATCGAACCAGCAACCCCTGCCTTCGGAGGGCAGTACTCTATCCATTGAGCTACGGGCGCACGAGAGGCGGCGGGAGCCGCGCGGTCGACTGCGGCGAATGCCGTCGTCGGAAAGTCGCATAGGATACCGCGTTTGCCGTGGCGCGTCCATGCCGGCGCATCTTTTCCCGGGCCCTACGGGTTTCGTCCGAGGCGCTTTTCGCGCCATCGGGAGGGGCTTTGCGGCTATAATCGCCCGTTATTTGCGCAAAAGCGGGGCTGCGTCTCGTCCACTCGGACGGCGCGCCAGGCGGCATGGGGTGTGGCTGTCAGGCTCGGCAGACTCGAAAGCGCGGAGGGGGCGGCAGTCAGGCCCAGACACGGACCAACGAAAGGCCGCCAAGCGGAGCGGTCACGGGTTTCCTGCAAAATCGAGAGTTCAGCATGAGCGACGTCCATAACGAACACGAGTCTCCCATCAAGACCCCGAAGCAGCTGATCGCTGTGGTGATTGCCGCCTTCGTGGTGCCGATCACCGTGATCATCCTGCTGGTCAGCTTCGTCGGTTACGGTGGCCCGGAAGGCGCCGGCTCCACCGATACGGCGGAAGCGGTGGTTGACCGCATCAAGCCGGTTGCCTCGCTCGAACTGCGCGATCCCAATGCCCCGCGCGTCTACAAGACCGGCGAACAGGTCTATACCGCCGTCTGCGCGGCCTGCCACGCCACCGGCGCGGCTGGTGCGCCGAAGTTTGGCGCCGCCGGGGACTGGAGCGCCCGCCTCGGCCAGGGCCACGACGGCCTGCTGAAATCGGTGATCGCCGGCAAGGGCGCGATGCCCCCGCGCGCCGGCACCTCGCCGGACGATTTCTCCGATTACGAACTGGACCGTGCGATGGTGCATCTGGTCAACTCGGCCGGCGGCAAGCTGCAGGAGCCTGCCGCGCCCGCGCCGGCCGCAGCGACCACCGCAGCGGCTTCGGAACCCGCCGCACCGGCGGCTGACGCTGCGGCGGCCGCTCCGGCTCCTGCTCCTGCCGCCGCTGCACCAGCGGCACCGGCCGCTCCGGCCCCGGCAGCCGCTGCACCGGCTCAAACGACGGCTGCAGCCCCGGCCGCCGCGTCGGCGGAAGTCGGCAAGCGTGTCTACGATCAGGTCTGCGCCGCGTGCCACGCCGCCGGCGTTGCCGGTGCGCCGAAGGTCGGCGACAAGGCCGCCTGGGCGCCGCGCATCAAGGAAGGCATGGACGCCGTCCACAACTTTGCGCTGAAGGGCAAGGGCGTGATGCCGCCGAAGGGCGGGTACGCCGGCCCCGACGCCGACGTGATTGCGGCAGCCGACTACATGGTCAACGCGTCGAAGTAAGGCTGCGACACCGGGGCGCCAGCGCGGCGCCCGACTCCGCAGCACAAAAAAGCCAGCGGCATGCCGCTGGCTTTTTTACGTCTGCCGTTCGGCCGCGCTATACCACACGCGAGTATCGGGGCGTCGGCGCCGCCCCGGAGCGGGATGTCGGCGGCATCCGTAGCAGCGGGTGCGCCACCGCCTGTTCAAAAACGGGATCCGACTCGGTTGTGGGTTGCGCCGCGGCCGTCCGGTCGCCCCGCAGGTAGCGATCGAACACCATCGCCACGCGTCGCACCAGCAGCCGTCCCAGCGGCGTCACGTCGATCCGCTTATCGGATATCCGCACCAGGCCCTGCTCCGCGAGCGACGCCAGCTCGGCGCGCTCGGCGGCAAACCTGGCGTCGAAGTCGATGCCGTGCCGCCGCGCGACCGCCGCAGTATCGAGTACGCCGTGGCACATCAGCGCGCCGATGATGTCCTTGCGCAGCCGGTCGTCGGCGTCGCATCGATGGCCGCGCAGCACGGGCAGCCTGCCGGCATCGAGCGCGCCGTAGTACTCGTCCAAAGTACGCGCGTTCTGCACGTAGCGGCCGGCCACCGCGCCGATCGCCGAGATGCCCAAACCGAGCTGGTCGTGACCGGCGTGGGTCGCATAGCCCTGGAAGTTGCGCTGCAGCCGTCCTTCGCGCTGGGCGCGGGCCAGCGCGTCGTCCGGCAGCGCAAAATGGTCCATGCCGATGTAGACGTAGCCGGCAGCGGTCAGCCGCTCGATGGCCGAGACCAAAATGTCCAGCTTTTCGCCGGCCGACGGCATCGCGGCCTCGTCGATCCGCCGCTGCGGCTTGAAGACGTGCGGCAGATGCGCGTAGCTATACAGCGACAGGCGGTCCGGCCGCATCTCCAGCACCCGCTCGATCGTCGCGCCGAAGCGGGCAGCGGTCTGGTGCGGCAGGCCGTAGATCAGGTCCATGCTGACCGACAGTAAACCGAGCCGCCGCGAGGCGGCCACCACGCGGCGCGTGTCCTCCACCGGCTGCACGCGATGGATCGCGGCCTGCACCTGGGGATCGAAGTCCTGCACGCCGAGGCTGACGCGATTGAAGCCCAGCTCCGCGAGCAGCGCCATCCGTTCGTCGTCGACGCGGCGCGGATCGATCTCGATCGAATGCTCGCCGTCCGGCCGCAGATCGAAGTGCCGGTGCAGCGCGCCCATGACCTGCCGCATTTCGGCGGGATCGAGGAAGGTCGGCGTACCGCCGCCCCAGTGCGATTGCACCACGGGCCGGCGCTCGCCCAGGCGGGCTGCCACCAGCGCCATCTCGCGCGCCAGATAGCGGACATAGCGCGCACTGCGGCCGTGATCGCGCGTGATGATCTTGTTGCAGCCGCAGTAGTAGCAGATGTTCTCGCAGAACGGGATATGCAGGTAGAGCGACAGCGGCGCGTCGGCGCCCCCTGCCCGGCAATCGTCCAGCGCCGACAGGTACGCGTCCTCGCCGAAGCCGGCATGGAAGCGATCGGCGGTCGGATAGGACGTGTAGCGCGGTCCGTTGACGTCGATCCGCTCGGCGAGCCCGCGGAAAAATGCGAGGTCGGAGCGGCGGATGACGGAGTCGGGAGCGGCGGCGGGAGCGGAATGGAGGGGGGTCGTTGCCATGCGGCGGCCTTTTGAGGAATCCGCTTCGATGCTAGCCAGATCGGCACGCGCCGGACTTGACCGACATCAAGCCCCGGCGCATCGGGCCCGGCGCGGAGCCTTCGGCGCAACACCCTTGCGCCGAAGGCTGCAGCCAAACCACCGCGGCGGAGTTACCGGCTTACTCCCGCGGCAGCGTCACCGTCGCCCGCAGACCGCCTTCCGGCCGGTTCTCCAGCATCAGTTCGCCGCCATGGCGCGCCACCGCGTCGGCGGCGATGGCCAGGCCCATGCCGACGCCGCCGGTGGCCCTGCTGCGCGAGGACTCGATGCGGTAGAACGGCTCCATCACGCGCCCCAGTTCGTCCGGCGGAATGCCGGGGCCATCGTCGTCCACATCGATGACGACCTTGTCCGGCGCATCGGTCAGCGTCACGCGGGCGCCGCCGCCATAGCGGTGCGCGTTCTCGATCAGATTGACCAGCGCGCGGCGCAGCTCGGCCGGATAGACTGCCAGCGGCTGCGCCGAGCCGCTGCACGAGACCTGCTGGCCCAGTTCCATCGCATCGTCGACGACGGCCTGCACCAGCGCGGCGATGTCGACGCGCTGGCGCGGGCCGACGGCGCCTTCGCGCTCGCGCAGATAGCCGAGCGTGGCATCGATCAGCGCGTTCATCTCGGCGAGGTCCTGACGCAGCCGCCGGCTCGTGTCGGCATCGTCTAGCCGCTCGATGCGCAAGGCCATCCGGGTCAGCGGCGTGCGCAGATCGTGCGAGACCGCGGCCAGGAAGCGAGCCTGCTGCGCCAGCTGGGTCTGGACCCGTTGCTGCATGCGATTGAAGGCGCGCGCGGCCTCGCGCGCCTCGTTCGGTCCGCCCTGTTCGTCGAGCGGTGGCGCGTGGACGTCCTGGGTCAGCCTCCCGGCGCCGCGCGCGAGCTGCTGCACCGGGCGCGCCAGCACGCGCGCACCGACCCAGGAGGCGGCCACGATCGCGGCGAACTGGAACAGCATGCCGAATGGCGGTGGCCTGCCCGGACCGGGCGGGCCTGGCGGACGCGGTGGGCCCGGCGGCGGACGCTGGC
>MTEU01003471.1_pt1 | contig 11031 bp, 26 predicted proteins | sample 1042701 | NCBI WGS metagenome assembly MTEU01 (sample SAMN06185813, study PRJNA358809) | soil metagenome | isolation source: naturally attenuated soil | place: India | collected 2015-05-23
TAACTGAAGTAATGGAGTTCCTGTCTCGATTGCTTCTTCACGTTTCTTCTTGTAGTTCGTTAATGAAGCTTTCGAAATGCTGAAGTCATTATCCTTACAGAACTCTATGATGTAGTCGTACGTTAGTCCTTCGTCTAACATGTTATCTACTTTTGTGCATAACTTTTTATTCTTATACAATTGCACCAATACACTGCTTGATCCTAATTTCTTTTTATCGTTTCCTGCCATTTTAAATCCCAACCCTTTCAAATATATTCACATCGTAAATAGGGAAATTGTCCCCTAAAACCTTCTGTATCAACGTCTACGTATAATATAGTAAATCATACAGTAAATTTTAAACTTTTTCGTAAATTGTTTAAAAGTTACACAAGTTAGTATGATTTTTTAACGTTTACGAATGGTGAATATCTTGTACGGATTCAGGCTGTTCAAGATTGGTACCGAAAAACCAGTTCAGAACCTAAAAATTAATGACACTATATAGTGTACTTTTTTCTAATTAAAATGGCTCAGTATGATTGTAAATATAAAGAAAAACTAGGGAAGTCCCTAGTTCTCTAGTAAAATATGTAGTGTATGTTCTTCGTTTTCTAACTCTAATTGATGACCTACAAGTACCCCTGGGTTCATTGTAAGAGTGTATGTGTCGATATTCTCATAAGGAATGTTAATGTAGCTCAATCCTGCACCGAATACATACGCATCCTTTGCAGTAATCCATGTACTAATTAAATCCTCATCAGGACTGATTGAAGTTGTTAGTCCTGACTTATGATGTGAACGTACAGATAGAACTGCTTTACCTGTAATGTTCTTATCCATGATTAAGTGAAGTAACATGTGAATATCTTCGGTTGTGAACTCTTTGTTGTATAGATGTGAGAACGCACTCATCTTCCCTGATTCACTAAATAGTAATGATACTTGTTGTTCGAATGTGTCATCTTCGTCTTCCGTTACATGGTTAATTGTTACGATTAGGAACTTAACTCCTGCAATACTGAACGATTGATATGTAATTGAAGGTTCCTTCATGATTAGAACTAAGTCGATACTGTATAGATGTTTGAGTACAGATATCGGTTCAGGTACTGTAGGGATCGTAGCGTTCTCGTCTGTATAATCGTATCCAGGGATATCTCCTGCTTCATAACGGACTAAAGTGTCTAACGTATTTTCTAACTCCCATAGACCTGCGTGCTCTACTCGTGTAGCAATTTTTAATTTAACTGTCTTCTCTTCAATGTTTACTTCCTCCGCCAATACGTGGTTACGAGATAAGTAACGTTGACTGAAGAAGTCATTTGTATAGAATACCCCATATACTTGTTTTCGTTTATCCTTTAACATACCCTGTAACATTTCTAGTGAACCTTTTTTAACTGTTGTGTTTGGTAATCTCATCAATTTGTTCCTCCTGAATGTTTTCTATTCTAACGCACTGAAACCGTTGTGAAACCTCTACTGTATCATTATCTTTGAATGACTCTTTCATGCTAACTACATAGATAGTGTCAGGGTCTATGTTACGGTCTTCAAGGATACGTAGTAACGTCTCAACACCTAAATCTACTGTAAATTCTACACTGTTATCCTCCATTACGTTGTTCCTCCTTGTCGTGAATGGTAAGACTTACGTTTGGTTTGACTAATCTGACTAGAAGTTTTCTTTTTGAACCCAGTCTTCCTGCTGTATGACTTAGCAGGTGGTTTCGGTGCGGCCCTCTTCTCTTGGAAGACGAATATAAGCATGTTACCTCGTAATACCCTCTGCACACGGATACTAACCTTACCGTAGATGTCCGATCCGACTTTCACGTAGAATACTTCGTCTATGCTAGTTAGAGTCTGCTGTGGCTTCCTCTTTACCTTTAAATGAATCATATCTACAGGCACTTTCAGGTAGTTAGAGAGTAAATCTTTTACGTATGTATGTTTAAGCTCGATATCACGCTCTGTAACACGTTCAAACATTTCGGTGAACCCAACTCTATACTGACCTTTTGTACTCTGTCTAGACCGCTTATAGGCATCCTTACCGTTATCATTTATATTCTTTGTACCGTCACCTCTAGCACCTAGTCCTCGTGACATACTTCGTTGGACCGCATTCGGTTGTCCTTTTTTCTCTCGCATACTGTAACTCCTTCTCAAATAATATAATAAAGGATTGCACCGATAAATGCAATCCTATTCTGTAACTATTTAATTATACCATAATCTTTTGCTTTTATTCGACCTCTAAACTCTCTAGTGCGTTGATAGCCTGTAGTATTTTCTCTCTATTCACTTGACGTGTTTCAATCTCTTTATCTAAACGGTTTAAATCGGATCGTAATGTACGTAACACAATAGAACGGCTTTCCATAGGGTCATTAGTTTCTTGAGTCTCTGTAGGAATATTCTGAGCTTGTGAATCAATATATGAGTTCCCTTTATCCATAAAGTCTTTCAATACTTTTCTATATTCTTTATTATCCTTGAAACGATTGTTTAAAGGTTCTAACATATCCCAACTGATAATACCCATTCTAGTACCTTGGAAGTCCTCAGGATTAAACATAGGGTTATCTTTATTCTCTTGAATAATATTCTTTAGTTGTGCTTCTCCTCTGAATGAGATGTACTTAGTTGCATCTGTCTTTACTACAAATGTTCTAACTGCTGATTTAACTGACGCACTATCTGAATAACCCTCTGTACTTCTTGTTAATGTATAGTCTGCCAATGTAAAGAAATATTCTCCTGCATACTTCACTAAATTTAACTGTTTAACTGTCATTATAAACTCCTCCTTAGATTTAGTTGTCTCCTGTCTCTACTCCAACCTCCAATGTAAGGAGGAAAGGAGTATATCCGATAACTTTGTAGTTATAGTATACTCCTATCTTTATGATATCATACATACTTTTAGAAGTCTATTTCCACTTTTTTCTTACTTTTTTCTAAAATGATGGAAAGTTAGCTGCTTCTCAGGGTGCATTTTACCTGCTATAAAGATGTTACATAGTAGTGTATTTGCTTGTGTTTCCCCTAGTCTACCTATAATCATGTTAATCATATCTGACTTCTTCAAGTACTTCTTAGACGCATTTGATTGTACATAGAGACCGTTCAAACCACCTGACCTACTATCTACTGTATCCACTTTCATTCCAAACTCTTCCAGTGTAGTCATCTGACGTTTGAAGCTTCCTAAGATATTGTTAATCTCTTCCTTCCATAACATCTGATATGCTACGTTCACTTTCTTATAAGGGGATCGCTTAGGACTTCTATACTCTCCTAGAATCGCTACCCCTTTAAACTCAGTATATGCTAGGATACCTACATGTTGATGTCCGTTCTTTGTTAGAATATCTTCTACCTTCTCTACATGGTCATCATGGCACATAACGTATACCCAGTCACATACAAGACTATAGTTCTTTAACTGACTATTTAACCTACGAGTTGAATCTCGTTCTGTTTTAATCTCAATACCGATTATACCCTTCTCTCTTGAGAATATCAAGCAATCTGCAATCGTGGAACCAATTACGATCCCTTTCTCGAATATGACTGTAGATGCATCTGTATTTGATACGAATAGATGTTGCTTCTCTAGGATAAGGTCTTTTATATCTTGCTCATAAAATCGTTTCATTATGTATCCCCTCTCTAACGCAAAGAGAATGCCTGTTACAGCATCCTCCCATTGTTATAAACTAAGTAGTCGTGTAATGTCTTTAGGTTGGTGCCCGTCCCACTCAGGAGCAAACTCTAACTCCTTAACATCGAATGAATCCCAGTACTTCTCGTGATAATGGTATGTATACTGTCCTTCAGGAGTTTCAATACCTACGATGAAGTAGTTGTCAAACATTGTACCGTCATCATGCTTCCAAGACTTCCAAGCTTTCTCCTTATGCGCTTTACACGCTACTCCAAACAACACCATACGGTGATAGTACAGTTCATCGAATGTGTGGTACCCGTCACTAATCTGTCCTTTTGTCTCTACATCAAATTCGAATTTAGGCATATTATTTGTCTCCTTTTCTCATGAATAAGTTTTTAAAGAACGGGAACTTCTCTGTGAACGTTGGATTTCCTAGTACCATCCAAATAAAGCTGACTACAAAGACAATGTAAACCCATCCGTAAACAGGTGCTCCTGTTAATAAATTAAATGTGATTGTACATCCTAAAAGAATAGTAGTGAAAATTTGAAGAATACCCCCGAATTTATCTAACATTATTTATTATCCTCCTTAATAGTTCTTTCGTGCTCTGTATAGTAAATGTAAGGTTGGCATCGTAAGTAGTTACCCTTTTCAGGTGGGTGGATTACCAATTCAGGGTGATTCTCTTTAAACCACTCTAACTCATCGTTAACGTCTAGCGTACTCCACATACGAGTATTTCCTGACCAACCTTCTTCTGTGAGCTTACGGACGCTCTCACGCATCTCTTCGGCACTGTTATGTGCAACTTGTATAGTCTCTAATTTTCTCTTAAAGAGGACGATCATCACAGTTACTCCTTTCCTTTTTTGAAATGTAGAGTGTAAATATTGGCAATACCTGCACCTGTTACTAAGGCTGTACTAAATGCTCCGAAGTATACCCCTAAGTATAACATGGTGATAAGACAACCAACCATACCTACAGTTAGTATCCCTAACCAAATAGCATAACGTTTAACCATTCGTTCCATCTTCATAGGTGTAATCATAGTTGCAACATAGAAGCCTGTAAACACTTGTATTGCCCCTATAACTGCGGAACCGTATACAATCTGCCCTGCCCCTGATAACCCTATAATGATAACACAAGCTGGTAGAAACCATTTAAGCATAAAGTCTATTGTTTTATTCATATTATTTTTTCTCCCCCTTATAATAAGTAATCATTGTTACTACTCCACCGAGAATGAATAGTCCACTAATAACTGCTCCGAAATACTGCCCTGTTACAATCTGATATACAGTAGCAGCTACCATTAGTAATGTCATAGCACCTATAAGGATCAAAGCCCACTTCGGAATAAATCCAGTTCTCTGCGCTAGATACTGGAAGAAGAAGTACACAATCGTAAGGATAGTTACACACCCTTGTGGGTACTGTCCTTCCCACAGGTACCATACTCCTCCACCTAGCACTATAAACATTAGGACTGGTACTATGTACTTATCAAAAAATCCAAACTCTCTGCCCATATTATTCTACCTCCTATTAAATTACTATTTTACCGATAAATCGAAGAAGTCACTTGTCTGTTGATTACGGATCATAGCTTGTACAAGTGAATCTACAGGAATGTGGGTAATTGGTTCCCAGTCAATCGTAGATAGTCCGATAAACACTCCTGTAGGTTGCCCTTGCTCTAACTTCTTCTCTCCACCTACTGAAGTCCATCTATCAGGTGTACGTTCGAAGAATCCATCTTCGTTTACTCCCGTCAGTGTAGCCACTCGGCCGCTTAGTACAGGTGATACGAATAGTGGTGGATTCTCCTTCCAACCTGTCGTCTTCTTCACTGGGAACATCATGTTTGCAATCTGTCCCAATCTTGTGTCACTGCTAAACCTGTTCGCATTCTTGATGATTTGTGAAGCTCGTTTCTTTGGATTCTTCTCTGTTCCTGGTTGGACCGCATACACAACTGCATATAGAGCCGTGTTCGGTTCCTTAATCAGTTCCACTATGTAGTAGGGACGTTTCTCTACGTAGAGAACTCCCCGTCTGTGATACGTTAAATCACTTGCTGAAATCTTAATTAACTCTCCACTTTCAAATGGATTCATACTGTAACCCCTCTCTAACTTGTACTCCTCCTCTATTATACAATATAAAGTATCATCTGTAACTATCTAAATTTATAAATTTTGTCTCTCTCCGTTAATAAGTTGTATAATTTTTTCGTAAGCTAAAGCTTCACCATGTAAGTTTTCAATATTCTGTGTTTGGTCATAAAAGCTAGGTTCTGAACGTCTTTGTATTCTTACGTCAATTTGGGCTATTTTGTCTTTTAGTATAGTCTCCAACTTAGGTATATTTAGACTGTCAGTGACTGGAGTCTTGTACCCTGTTCCTCCACAAGCACCACATTTCATGCTCCCGTCTAAACTAACCCTAACGTAACCTGATCCTTTACACTGGTCACAGTCTACTCTTATCTGTGTCATTTAGTTCACTCCTCATTACTCTAAATTTTTCTTGGCTACGTAGTGGGCATCGTGAATACTGTCAGGTGCCCAATCCCCTTCTTCCTCTAGCTTCTCATAGATGTCAATGAACTCATATCCTTCCATTAACTTTAGTTCGATGTGCCTAACAAGTTCACTGAAGTTATTTGTGTAGTCCATACTACTCACCTCTGTACGCTTTCACTGCTTCTGCAACAGCTTCCTTGCTTCTATCTCCACTGACATACCATTCGACTGCGTGCATCACATCGTTTAGTCGGTCTTTCATCGTCTCTACACGTACTAAAGACTGTTCGATCGTGTATTTCATGTTCAGTAACTCTTGGGCCGCATCTTTGTGTCCTAACTCGATTAGACTGGTTGCCATGTTTTCAAGTTCGATTAGGTTCTCCTCATCAAACAGTTCGTGTATCTGTTTATAACATAAGTAATTGAAACTTCCTCCACTCATTCTACTCGTCCTCCCATAATGTGTTAATTTCTAGAATTTTGTTGGGTTCTATAACTATGAAAGTTGTGCCCCATTTATTTACGCAGTGTAGCTTCCCCTGCTTGTTAACTATTTTCTGACACTTAATAACCATTTCTCCGTGACACGGGTGTTGGTAATCTATTACAAGCATTTTAGCTCCCCCTTTTTATTTACCGCTTGTCTGTAACTTAATATCAGGAATAATTTCTTCAGGTCTGAATAACACTTTGTAATGGTACGCATCCTCGTACTTAGCATCTGTTTGTTCGATGAAGTAACTCACGTTATCACTCAATCCTAGATAATGTTTCTTGTATTTACCGTCCCCAGTCTTACAAGTTACAGTTGTCTTCTTTCCATCACCTGCATCTAAAGCACATAGTCCCTCAATAGTTAAAAGGTACTTGTCCGTTATACCGTTGAAGAATACCACTCTTCGTTGAACCTCAAAGGAATCTGCTGATTTAGATAAGTTTTCTGATACTACATCTGCTTCTGTACTACAACCTGCTAAACCTGTGATTGCCATAATAGACATTAAACCTGCAATTATTTTCTTTTTCATCTTCCAAGCCCCATTTCTTATAAAGTTATTTTTTCTTAACTAATTGTATCTCTAAGTTTAAGCCGTCTAACACTTTGATGAGCGTGTCGATTTGATAATTGGTACCTGTTAGTACCTTACTGATCTGTGGCTGGTGTAGACCAACCTCAGACGCTAATTTACGTGTTGTAGTTTCTTGTTGTTGAATCTCGGACCGCAATGTGTTCGAGATATCTAACTTCGTCTTGTGCATGGTAACTCCTCCTTATTTTTTACCTAACATGCTGTACTGCTTTAATTGTCCTGTTGTAATGATTGTACGTACTTCATCTTCAGTCTTTACAGGAACCTGTGCCATTGTATCGACTAACTTCTTCCCGTTTGGTAGAGGGACGGCTCCTACAACTAAGAAGCCACCTTCACTCATTTCTGATAGCACGTATATTCTGTTATTATGAAAAATCATTGTTCTTTCTTTCATTGTTATTTCCTCCTATGCTCCAATTAGCTCGTCCAATAAGTCATCAATAGTATCCATTGTAACGCCCTCAGGAGCAGTTACATGGCATGACCTATCTAGACTACCATAACTTGTCTGTACTTCCATGTAAAGCTCTGTTGCCGATACAAAGATACGCATTGTGTAGTCTCTGTCGTACGGATCGTTCGTATCTAATCGCAAGCAAGGTGCTCCATGATTATTGATATGGTCTACAAATGACCAGTCATTTAAGAATCTTGGATTCATTGTAGATTCATAGAAACCCTCACCTTTCAAGTAAGCATCAACATCTTCATCAATAATTATACCTTGTGTATTTAACTTTTGTCTCCAACCCATTTTAATTTCCTCCTTTATTAATAACTGTAAACTCCTCAGGCTCATATTCAAATGTGTCATTAACTCCTTCAAACTTAATCTCGTACGCTTCACGTTCCCCGTATTCTTCAGAAGGAGGGAAGTAGTCCACAACCTTACCTACCCAACCTTTTTGCTCCTCCCACTCTCCTTCGTATTTCCACTCGTAGTCTTTCTTCAGTGGGTTTGTAATCTGTACTAGTGTACCATTCTTATACTTTTGTAGTTTCTTCTTCAACTTGTAATCTGTGTATCTCTCTTTTAATCGTTTCGGATTAAGGTAATATTTCATCTCTGCAAAAGGTGATGCAATTACAAAGAACACATAAAGTAACCCAAGTGTAAATTTATTACCTGTTGAACCTGCTAGTTTATTGATGTCCTTTACAGCTTCCCACGCTTCGTCATCTACTTCTTTGAATCTACCTTCCTGATACAGGGTTAACTGCTCTTTCACATCTTTTATATCTCGGTTTGCAACTACGATCCCTCTCCATATGTAAGCTCCTATCAGAGCTAGTAAAACGTACGGTGTCATTTAATCATCCTCCCTCATTAAGTCTGTGTAGACTGGTGTTCCTGATTGTACCCATTCTAAAGCGAAGTAGAGCTTCTTAATTCTGTTATAGAAGCTGGCACAAACTGCTACATCGGTGAAGTACTTTCGGATCGCTTGCTTCGCTTCCCTACGACTCATCATTTTAACAGCGTGAAGTACCTCCTCTTGGTCTTTCTCCTCCCATATCTTAGCTAGGTTGTACATCATGTCAATCTCATCTCTCAACTCTTGGGCAGTAATCTGTCGGTATAAATTCATAGCTTGTCCCTCCTTAGACGATTAAATCTTTCTCTTCACACAATTCGTGATTAGGTGTTACCTCATCCCCAACTTCATAAACCTGACCGTTAAACAACATGTATCCGTAACCTACTTGTTTAGCTATAGACTGACATTTGTAGAAGTCGGCAGGGAAAACATTACGAGCGTTGAATACCTCTTTCCACTTGATGTCCTTACGCTTGCTTGTGATACTAATGTATCGTGAAAATGTTCTTGTCCCTTCCTCGTAGCGATGAACTTCAACCACGTCTGCATTATACATAGACATATTTTCTTTAGATTTTAGTGTTGCTTCTGTATCATCTTCGTAAAACCAAGACTTCGTTCCTACTACTTTACCTTTCTTTTTGTAGACGAATGAAAACAATTTATCATGTTCCATGTTACTTCTCCTCCTTCACTGGATATACTAACCCATTAATGTAATCTGTGTCTTGTGAAAAGATTGGTGTGTTCTCGTCTACTGCCCAACGGGATCGTAAAGCTCCGTTCTTTGTATAAATCTCTTTTACGATACATACTCCTCGTTTCTGCCATACAGGTAAGTCGTTCCAGTTGATGTCCCTCTCTAGTATTAACTTATCCTGTAACTGCCCTCCGTTAAGACCTTGCAGAGCTTTGTGTGGGAAGTTTGCTTGCGCTACCATCGAGATACTATTCTTTGTAGCGTCTTGTTGTCTCCATAAGAAGTAGTTGTTTACTTCATCCTGCGGTACAACCCACGCTCTAGCGTCAAATAGAGCTAATTCCTTGTCGGGGTATGTTTCCCTCATAACTTCGTTAAACTTAGCTGTAGCGAGCGATGCGGCCACTGAAACAATCTTCTGTAAGTTGTTATCGAACCATGATTGAGTTGTTAGTTTATCATAGTTCGTGATTAGTAAACTAATCTCATCAGATTGCGTGTATGCTAGTTTGCAACCCATCACGTTTTTCGTTAGGTACTTACAAGTTTCCCACATTGCGTACGCTAGTGTGCTATCAAATGGTCTGTTCATACCTTTTGTATAAGTGTGGAACGCTTTACCGTCGATCCGTACAATTACTGGCATTCTTTGTGGCAGCTTCGTTCTATAAGCATTTTCATAACCCTTCATACGATTACCGAATTTATCCATTGTTAATTCCTCCTGATATGTTATTAATTATCTTATGTACCTAATTTACCATGATGTTGTCTTTAAGTCAACAACTTTTTTATTACCATCTAACATCTTCTACTGTGTGCAAATCATGTCCGTAGAAATGCGTTACGTCCTTGATATCCTCATCTGCATCATATAGGTCTTTCTCAATCTTAAAGTCTGTCTCTAGTAAACTTACAATGTAGGAAATCATGTTGTCGTAAGCGTCCTTATCTGTGACATATCGTGCGTAGTGGTCGTCACCTTCACGACCTGCGTTCTGAATGACCATGACTGGTTTACCCTCATACCATACCGATGCTAACACCCATACACGTCTGCCATCGAAGCAATGATCCACGTAATACTTAATTTCCACCTTCTCGTTCTTCTCTTCTAAACCCCAGTAGCTGTCTACGTAGAACTGGTTTGTCAACTCAGGGATATGGTCAAAACGGAAACCTGATAGGCCGCCTAATTCACGGGTAACTTTCTTCGGTTCCATTGCATATAGTTCACTAATTTTCATTGTAATTCCTCCTATAATTCATATTCCGTAGTGAACAAGCACATTGCCCACTTTTGGTTCTCTGTCAATCTACCGTGTACATAATAGTAAGCTATCATTGATAGTTGCTGTTCTAAGTAGTCTCTGTTATACGTACCACGCTTTAGTACTTTCTCAACTTCCTTTACTACCTGCTCATCGGTCTTAGTAGAGAGGAGATGTGTAGCTCGGTCTTTCCAGGCATACACTTCCTCCCTTAATGCTTCCCTTAAATCGTAAGTTTCCCTCATTGCCCACTCTACTGCGTCATCTGCTAAATCACCCATATTAGTCTTCATCTCCTACTCGGTAGTTAACAAGTTCTAGGATATACTCGACAGCCCCCTCGAAGTCATTGTATCTGAAGTGTTTGGAACTCTCCCAAAACTTATCAGAATATCCGAATGCGTACTCTTCATGATCCATACTATGGTACACTACGATATCG
>MTEU01005416.1_pt1 | contig 11012 bp, 8 predicted proteins | sample 1042701 | NCBI WGS metagenome assembly MTEU01 (sample SAMN06185813, study PRJNA358809) | soil metagenome | isolation source: naturally attenuated soil | place: India | collected 2015-05-23
CGCCTGGCGCCGCAGCCAGCGGCAGCCGAGCGCGCGGGCACGGGCGGACAGCAGCAGGGCGCCGAGCATCAGCGCGGCCGCACCCCAGTGCAGCGCCTGCGCGCCGGCGGTGGCGTAGATCGCCGCGCCGGCCATCGCGCCGATCGCCTGGCCCAGATAGATCGACGAGGAATTGAGCGAGATCGACACCGCCGCCCGCTCCGGCGCCAAGGCCACGAGCCGCGCCTGCTGGGCGCTGTTGGTGGCGAAGCCGCCCACGCCCCACAGCATGAAGATCAGCACCAGCGCGATCGGCCCGACGCCGGTCAGCGGCCACAGCAGCATCGCCGCCAGCGAGGTGCCCAGCGCCACGTGGACCACGCGGGCCGGCGTGGCGCGATCCATGCGCGCGGCCGCGACCACGTTGCCGAGCACGCCGCAGGCGCCATAGGCCAGGAACATCAGGCTCAGCGCGCCGCCGCTGACGCCATGGACGTCGCGCAGCATCGGCGCGATATAGGTAAACATCGTGAACATGCCGGCCGACGACACCATCGTCACGCCGACCACCATCAGCAGCGGCGTATGGCGCAGCACCGCGCCCCAGGCCGCGCGGCCCACCGGCGCCACCATCAGCCCGCGCGGCAGCACCCGCCACAGCGCGATCGCGACGCCCAGCGCCATCACGCCGACCACACCCATGCTGACGCGCCAGCCCAGCGTGGTGCTGATCCAGGTGCCCATCGGCACGCCGACCACGCTGGCCACGCTCCAGCCGAGGAAGACGAAGCTGATCGCCCGGCCGCGCAGCTTCGCGTCGACCAGCAGCGGCAGCGTCGCCGCGGCCTGCGGGGTATAGATCGCGGCGCCGATCGCCGTGACGAAGCGCAGCACCACCAGCGCGCCGACGTTCGGCGCCAGCGCCGAGGCCAGATGCAGCACGCCGTAGAGCGCGAGGGCGCCGACCAGCAGCAGCCGGCGGTCGATCCGCGAACCGAGCGTGGCGAACAGCGGCGCGCCGACGCAGCAGGCCAGCGCGAAGGCCGAGACCAACTGGCCGGCGGTGGCGGCGCTCAAATGGAAATCGCCGGCGATGTCGTTCAGCATGCCGGTGACGATCATCGCGCCGGTGCCGATGACGAAATTGCCGACGCAAAGCGTCAGAAGCCTGGGATCCATGATGGGGATGCGAGGGGGAGATGGCGCAGAGGGGCCGCCCGCGAATCCCGGCAGTGTAGCGGTTTTGCGCCGATCGGGTCCGGCGCCGCCGCGGCCGCGGGGACCATCCGGTCCGCCGCGGCGGGGCGGTCCGTCAGCGCGCCAGCGCGGGCGTCAGCGCCTTCGGATTGACGACGCTGCCGTGCTCGCCGGCCAGCACGTCGAGGATGTTCTGGAACGCCGTGCGGAAATAGAGCTCGTAGCTGTCGCGCTCGACATAGCCCAGGTGCGGCGTGCAGATGCAGTTTTCCATCCGCAGCAGCGCATGGCCCTGCAGGATCGGCTCGGACTCGAACACGTCGACCGCCGCCATGCCCGGCCGGCCGCGGTTCAGCGCGGCCACCAGCGCGTTTTCCTCGACCAGCTCGGCGCGGCTGGTGTTGACGAACAGCGCGGTCGGCTTCATCGAGGTCAGGTCGGCCAGCTTGACGATGTGGCGCGTCTCGTCGTTCAGCCGCAGATGCAGCGACAGCACGTCGCTGTCGGCGAACAGCTGCTCCCTGGACTCGGCCACCGCGAAACCGTCCTCGCGCGCGGCCGTCTGCGAGCCCTCGCGGCCCCAGACCAGCACGCTCATGCCGAAGGCGCGGCCATAGCCGGCCACCAGGCGGCCGATCTTGCCGTAGCCCCAGATGCCGAGCGTCTGGCCCTTCAGCACCTGGCCCAGGCCGAAGTTCGGCGGCATCGTGGTCGACTTCAAACCCGACTGCTGCCAGGCGCCGTGCTTCAGGCTGGCGACGTACTGCGGGATCCGCCGCTGCGCCGCCATGATCAGCGCCCAGGTCAGTTCGGCCGGGGCCACCGGCGAACCGACCCCTTCGAGCACCACCACGCCGCGGTCGGTGCAGGCATCGACGTCGATATGGCCGCCGACGCCGCCGACCCGGCCGGTCTGGCTGATGATCTTCAGCTTCGGCAGCTTCTCCAGCAGCTGGCGCGTGATGCGGGTGCGTTCCCGGATCAGCACCACGGCTTCGACGTCGGCCAGGCGCGCCGCCAGCTGGCCGACGCCCTTGACGGTGTTGTTGAACACCTTGACGTCATGCCCCTGCAACAGCTGGAAGCTGGCCAGCTTGCGCACGGCATCCTGGTAGTCGTCGAGAACGGCAATTTTCATCGTCGGATTCGGTGAGGCGGTTCGTTGAGGCGAGTTCGTTGAGGCGGTGCGTTCGACTACGGCGGTGCCATTGGCGCCCATTGCAGCCCGTTGAGCCCATTGACGCCGCAACCCGGTTGGTACGCGTGCCCACAGACCGGCATGCCGGCGGCCAGTAAGGTGGGCCACCAAAGTGCTGCGACAAGCCATGGCGACACGGCGTTCCGACCGATTTTCGCGCCGTCCGCTTGCTGCAGAGCAAAAAACGGAGGACGACAGCGGTGGTATCCTTGCCGCCTTCGGTGACGTCCCGGATTGTCGGTCGAGCTTCGCTCCCGCAGCCGGGTTGTCGCCGGACAAAGCTTGACTGGCACCCGCTGCGACACGTCCGCGGGAAAACCGCCACTGTAGCGCAGCCGCAAGGTCCCCCGCGATCCATTGCCGACAGGATCGCGCCGGACTTGTAACGGGATGTGACGGTCCCGGGCCAGCGTGGTCGAAGACCGACCACCATGCGGCGCCATGCGGGCAGAACGCCCGCCCCGCACGCGGAACCGCTTCCACAAGAAGTGGTCCCTCATGCATGCGGCCATGGCAGGCGCTCTCGTCGACTCCGCGTTTGACTCCGTGTTTGACCCGGCTGTTTGACGATTTTCAGAGCGCGGCCCCGGGCCAAGGCTTTGCCAAAGATTTCTTTTTTGCTTTGGAGTACCACCATGAACCACCCCACCATGCAAGGCACACCGGCGCTGAACGTTCCGGCCTGGGTCAAGCACCAGAAGCTGGTCGCCTGGGTCGCCGAGATCGCGGCGCTGACCAAGCCCGACAGCATCTACTGGTGCGACGGCTCGCAGGAGGAATACGACCGCCTGTGCGAGCAGATGGTCGCCGCGGGCACGATGAAGCGGCTGAACCCCGCCAAGCGCAAGAACTCCTTCCTCGCCATCTCCGACCCCTCCGACGTCGCGCGCGTCGAGGACCGTACCTTCATCTGCTCGCAGCAGCAGGAAGACGCCGGCCCCACCAACAACTGGATGCCGCCGGCCGAGATGCGCCAGACCCTGAGCGGGCTGTTCGATGGCTGCATGCGCGGCCGCACGCTGTACGTGGTGCCGTTCTCGATGGGGCCGCTCGGTTCGCCGATCGCCCACATCGGCGTGGAGCTGTCCGACAGCCCGTACGTCGCCGTCAACATGCGGATCATGACCCGCATGGGCCGCGCCGTGTATGACGTGCTGGGCGCCGACGGCGAGTTCGTGCCGTGCGTGCATACCGTGGGCAAGCCGCTGGCCGCCGGCGAGAAGGACGTGCCGTGGCCGTGCAATCCGACCAAGTACATCGTCCATTTCCCCGAGACCCGCGAGATCTGGTCGTTCGGCTCCGGTTACGGCGGCAACGCGCTGCTGGGCAAGAAGTGCTTCGCGTTGCGGATCGCCTCGACCATGGGCCGCGACGAAGGCTGGCTGGCCGAACACATGCTGATCCTCGGCGTGACCTCGCCCGAGGGCAAGGAGTACCACGTCGCGGCGGCCTTCCCGTCGGCCTGCGGCAAGACCAACTTCGCGATGCTGATTCCGCCCAAGGGCTTCGAAGGCTGGAAGGTCACCACCATCGGCGACGACATCGCCTGGATCAAGCCGGGCAAGGACGGCCGCCTGTACGCGATCAACCCGGAAGCCGGCTACTTCGGCGTGGCGCCGGGCACCAGCGAGAAGACCAACTTCAACGCGATGGCGACGCTGAAGGAAAACGTGATCTTCACCAACGTCGCGCTGACCGATGACGGCGACGTCTGGTGGGAAGGCATGACGAAGGAAGCGCCGGCCCATCTGATCGACTGGCAGGGCAAGGACTGGACGCCGGAGATCGCGAAGCAGACCGGCGCCAAGGCCGCCCACCCGAACGCGCGCTTCACCGCGCCGGCGTCGCAATGCCCGTCGATCGACGCGAACTGGGACAACCCGGCCGGCGTGCCGATCGACGCGTTCATCTTCGGCGGCCGCCGCTCGACCACGGTGCCGCTGGTGACCGAGGCCCGCAACTGGACCGAAGGCGTCTACATGGCCGCCACCATGGGTTCGGAAACCACCGCCGCGGCCGCCGGCCAGCAGGGCGTGGTGCGCCGCGACCCGTTCGCGATGCTGCCGTTCTGCGGCTACAACATGAGCGACTACTTCGGCCACTGGCTGGCGCTGGGCAACAAGCTGGAAGCGTCGGGCGCCAAGCTGCCGAAGATCTACTGCGTCAACTGGTTCCGCAAGGACGAGGCCGGCAACTTCGTGTGGCCGGGCTTCGGCGAGAACATGCGCGTGCTGTCGTGGATGATCGACCGCGTCGAAGGCCGCGGCCAGGGCACCGAGCACGTGTTCGGCACCTCGCCGCGCTACGAGGACCTGCGCTGGGAAGGCCTGGACTTCTCGCCCGAGCAATTCCAGAAGGTCACCTCGATCGACCGTGCCGCCTGGGAACAGGAACTGGCGCTGCACGAAGAGCTGTTCACCCAGCTCAAGCACCATCTGCCGCAGGCGCTGTCCGAAACCAAGGACGCGCTGGCCAAGCGGCTGGCGGCTTGATGCGGTAGTCGCCTGACTTTGCGCTTGCCCCAGGCGAGCGCCTCGGCAAAAAAGAAGCCCTCGCGATTTGGTTCGCGAGGGCTTTTTTTTATCGGAAGCTGCCGTGTTCCGTAGCTGCCGTCATCCGCGCGGCAACATGCGGTGCGACCGGGCATAAGCGCGTAGGACATCATTGATCCGGCTCTGCCAGCCTTCACCAGTCGCTCTAAAGGCCTCGATGACATCTCGGTCGGCCCGCATATTTAGTGTGACCTTGCGCTCGTCCGCCGGCAGAGGCGGCCTTCCGCGCGGTTTCAGCAAGGCCTGCGCGGCCTTTTCGCCAACCAGGCTCGGAAGCACTTCCTTGGCCGGTCGCATGCTGGCCATTTCGTCGTCGGTCAGCGGGGGATTGTCCGGATCGGAAAGCGCGGCACGCGTGAGCGCTTCATCCTCGGCGTCAGTCGGTATGTGGATTTTGCGTTTCGTCGACATATTCGAGTACCTCTCGACGGTTGGCTTTGCGAAGGCTAATCACGCGCATGTTGTTGCCGCGCATTGTGAATACCAACACATGGACTCTGTCGCCGATCATTCCCCGTGCGATCACACGTCGTTCGTTGTATTGACGCCGGGTGTCCTCCTTCAGAATGGCGGACTCCATATCGAACCATTCGGCGAAGCGCAGCGATATGCCATGTTTGGCCCGGTTGAGAACGTCCTTTGCGGGGTCGAATTCGAACTCCATCGGGGCGAATTTATTGTATGGGCAAAAAATAACCGGCGCAACGATTTTTTGCCTACACAAATATCTGCGCGCCGAGTCCTCGCGACGCCGCCTCCTGGTCGGCCTCTGCGACGGATCGGAGCGTACGGCCCGACCTTCCGGAGAGCTATCGGCAATGTCGCCCGACTATCACGTTGCGCTCTGCCGTCTGTCACGCGGCCCGCTATTCAACCTCCTGCCGCGTCGCCCCCCAACTGCTCCACCGCATACTTGACCAACCCCGCTCGCCCCTCGATGCCGAGCTTGCGCTTGAGGTTCAGCCGATGCGTCTCCACCGTGCGCACCGACACGCCCAGGGACGCGGCGATTTCCTTGTTGGCCAGGCCCCGGCCGATGCCGTTCAGGATGTCGCGTTCGCGCGGGGTCAGCGCATCGAGCGGATGCGAGGCGGGGCCTTCCTCGATCATGCGGCGAGCGATGCGGGCGCTGTAGAAGACCCGGCCGGCCAGCACCGCGTCGATCGCGGCCAGCAGTTCGTCGGCCGGGGCGTCCTTCAGCACGTAGCCGCGCGCGCCGGCGCGCATGGCCTGGCGCACGTATTCGAGGTTGTCGTGCATCGACAGCATCAGCACCGCGATCTCGGGATGGCGCTGGTGCAGCGCGTCGGCCAGCGCGATGCCGCCCATGCCGCGCATGCCGATATCGGTGATCAGCAGGTCCGGCAGCGCATCGGGCTGGCGGCGCGCCAGCCAGGCCAGCGCCGCTTCGCCGTCGTCCGCCTCGCCAACCACGGTCAGGCTCGGCTGCAAGGCCAGATGCATGCGCATGCCGTCGCGCACCAGCGTGTGGTCGTCGACCAGCAGCACGCGCGCCGGACGGTACGGTTCGGAATAGGAGCTCATCGGGACAGCGGGGAAGAGTGGGACGGGGCCGCGGGCGGCGCGTCCACCGTGCCGGCGAGCGCCAGCGTCTCTGGCGTCTCCGGCACGAACGCCGATGCCGGCAGGTAGGCACGGATGCGCGTGCCGCCGGGCGCGGAGTCGATATCGAATTCGCCGCCGAGGCTGGCGATGCGCTCGCGCAGGTTGCGCAGCCCGATGCCGCCGCGCGGGTCGCGCTGCACGCGCTCCAGATCGAAGCCGCTGCCGTCGTCCTGCACCACCAGCGCGACGCCGGACTCGGCATACGACAGCGTCAGCTCGACCCGCCGCGCATTGGCGTGGCGCTCGACATTGGTCAGCGCCTCCTGCGCGATGCGGTACAGCGCGGTGGCCGCCTCGTCCGACAGCGGCCGCGGCACGCCACGGCAGTCGATATCGATGCGCAGCCCGCTGGCGTCCTGCATCTCGCGCGCCAGATGCTGCAGCGCGGCCTGCAGGCCCAGATCGTCGAGCAGCGCCGGGCGCAGGTTGCGGGCCACGCGCCGCACCTCGTTGAACACCGTCTCCAGCCGGTTCAAGGCCATGCCGAGCACCGGCGCCACCGCACCGCCGTCGGCCGGCGCCTGCGCGAGCCGGTTCAGCGCGGTCTCGAGCACCAGCTTGACCGACACCAGCAGCTGGCTGACGCCGTCATGCAGCTCGCGCGACAGCCGCGCGCGCTCATCCTCCTGCGAGCGCACCACGCGCTGCGCCAGCTGGCGCAGCTTGGCGTCGGCCTCGCGATGCTCGCTGATGTTCAGCGCCAGCCCGCCCGCGCCGACCAGCAGGATGCTGATCGCGGCGATCGCGCCGATCCACGCCAGCGTGGCGCGGATATCGGTCTCCGCACGCTTGTCGAGCTCGCGCAGCGTCGCCTCGACATCGTCCAGATAGATGCCGGTACCGAGCATCCAGCCCCATTCCGGTACCGCCACCACGTAGCCGAGCTTGGGCGCCATCTGGCGCGTCGACGGCTTTTCCCAGCGATAGCGCACCGCGCCGCCGCCCGAGCGCGCCGCCGCGATCAGTTGCTGGATCGTCAGCGCGCCCTCGGGATCGCGCAGGTCCCACAGGTCGCGGCCGATCAGGTCGGGCTGGCGCGGATGCATCAGGTTGCGCCCGCGCAGGTCGTACAGGAAGAAGTAGCCGTCCGGGCCGTAGTCGAGCCCCGCCAGCGCCTGCATCGCGGCCTGGCGCGTCGCCTCGTCGTTGCGGCCCGACTTGACCAGCGGCGCGATCGCGCTCTGCGCCAGCTGTACGTAGTGGCGCAGCTCGGTTTCCTTGCTTTGCAGGTAGGCGGCCTCGACCAGCGCACGCTCGTGACGGACCAGCGCGGTGGCCTGATAGTGCACGGCCAGCGCGATGCCGAGCATGGCGATCGCCAGCGGCGCGACCGCGAGCAGCAGGATCTTCTGGCGGAGTTTCATCGTGACCAGGGTAAACACGGATGCCTGGGAAGCGGCCTTTTACCGTCCCGTTGCGTAGTACTACGCAGGATCGCTGCGTAGTTACGCGCTTGTGCCTCGATTGGCGGGTGTCAATACTACACGCCGACGCGCGACCGGGCCCTGGGCCAGCCGCGGCGTCATTCGCAACGGGATGCGCCAGTGCCACCACCGGCGTATCACCCCGCCTGCCAGACAAGATCCGGACCGGAAGTCGCGGGACCGGGCGCCGCTGCTATCTGCGCTCTGGAGACAGCTTGCCCCCGATCACCCGCCATGCGCCGCCCGCCGGCGCGCGTGCCACCGCGCGGGCCATCGTGCGTGCCCACCGTCCACCGGCCCTTGTTCCTTCGCGGGCTTTGTTCCATGTGGTCTGAGGAGACCTTCACTATGAATCGCATCGGGCAACACCTGATGTGGCTGGCCGTCGCCGTGCTCGGCGCGTTTGCCTTCGCCACCGTTGCACTGTCGCGCGGCGAAGCCGTCAGTGCCTTGTGGATCGTGGTCGCCGCGATCTGCATCTATCTGATCGCTTACCGCTACTACAGCCGCTTCATCGCCGACAAGGTGATGCAGCTGGACCCCAAACGGATGACGCCGGCCTGGCGCCATAACGACGGCCTCGACTACGTGCCGACCAACAAGGCGGTGCTGTTCGGCCACCACTTCGCCGCGATCGCCGGCGCCGGACCGCTGGTCGGCCCGGTGCTGGCCGCGCAGATGGGCTACATGCCCGGCATGCTGTGGATCCTGGCCGGCGTGGTGTTCGCCGGCGCGGTGCAGGACTTCATGGTGCTGTTCATCTCGACCCGCCGCGACGGCCGCTCGCTCGGCGACCTGGTCAAGGCCGAGATGGGCACGGTGCCGGGCATGATCGCGCTGTTCGGCTGCTTCATGATCATGATCATCATCCTGGCGGTGCTGGCGCTGATCGTGGTCAAGGCGCTGGCCGATTCGCCGTGGGGCACCTTCACCGTGGCGGTGACGATTCCGATCGCGCTGTTCATGGGCGTCTATACCCGCTACATCCGCCCGGGCCGCATCGGCGAGGTGTCGGTGATCGGCTTCGTGCTGCTGATGCTCGCGATCGTCGGCGGTCAGTACGTGCACGAGAGCGCCACGCTGGCGCCGCTGTTCACCTTCGACGGCAAGGCGCTGACCTGGATGCTGATCGGCTACGGCTTCGTCGCCGCCGTGCTGCCGGTGTGGCTGCTGCTGGCCCCGCGCGACTACCTGTCGACCTTCCTGAAGATCGGCACCATCATCGCGCTGGCGATCGGCATCCTGATCGTCGCGCCGGAACTGAAGATGCCGGCGTTCACGCAGTTCGCCGAAGGCGGCGGTCCGGTGTGGTCGGGCAACCTGTTCCCGTTCCTGTTCATCACCATCGCCTGCGGCGCGGTGTCGGGCTTCCACGCGCTGATCTCGTCGGGCACCACGCCCAAGCTGCTGGAGAACGAAACCCACGCGCGCTTCATCGGCTATGGCGCGATGCTGGCCGAGTCCTTCGTCGCCATCATGGCGCTGGTGGCCGCCTCGGTGATCGAGCCCGGCGTCTACTTCGCGATGAACAGCCCGGCCGCGGCGATCGGCACCACGCCGGAAGCGGTCGCGGCCGCGGTGTCGAACTGGGGCTTCGTGATCACGCCCGACGTGCTGGTGCAGACCGCCAGGGACGTCGGCGAAAACACCATCATCTCGCGGGCCGGCGGCGCGCCGACGCTGGCGGTCGGCATCGCCCACATCCTGCACCAGGTGGTCGGCGGCCAGGCCATGATGGCGTTCTGGTACCACTTCGCGATCCTGTTCGAGGCGCTGTTCATCCTGACCGCCGTCGACGCGGGCACCCGCGCCGGCCGCTTCATGCTGCAGGACCTGCTGGGCAGCTTCGTGCCGTCGATGCGCCGTACCGACTCGCTGCCGGCCAACCTGATCGCGACGGCGCTGTGCGTCGGCGCCTGGGGCTACTTCCTGTACCAGGGCGTGGTCGATCCGCTGGGCGGCATCAACACGCTGTGGCCGCTGTTCGGCATCTCGAACCAGATGCTGGCCGCGGTGGCGCTGGTGCTGGGCACCTGCGTGCTGGTCAAGATGAAGCGCGGCCGCTACGCCTGGGTCACGCTGCTGCCGACCGTTTGGCTGCTGATCTGCACGCTGACCGCGGGCTGGCAGAAGCTGTTCCACGCCGACCCGAAGATCGGCTTCCTGTCGCACGCCCGCAAGTTCAGCGACGCGATCGCCCAGGGCACGGTGCTGGCGCCGGCCAAGACGATGGAGCAGATGCACCGCATCGTCTTCAACGACTACCTGGACGCGGGCCTGTGCGCGCTGTTCATGGCGGTGGTGCTGTCGATCGTCTACTACGGCCTGCGTACCGGCCTGCGCGCGGGCGCGCAGGCACGGCCGACCGCGCTGGAGACGCCGTTCGAGCCGCTGCCGGCCGCCGCCTCGGCGCAGCGCTGAGCCTGGTGCCGAGCCGAACGCCGTAACGTCAAACCCCACGCAGAGGAAGGAACGCCATGCTGGATCCGCTGAACAAGATGGGCCAGATGGGCCGCTACCTGGGTCAGTCGCTGCGCCTGATGGTCGGGCTGCCCGACTACCAGACCTATGTGGCCCATATGGAAAGCACGCATCCGGACCGCGAGCCGATGAGCTACGAGGAGTTCTTCCGCGAGCGGCAGGAGGCGCGTTACGGCGGCGGGCAGGGCAAGTGCTGCTGAATCCACCGGTCCTTCGCGCGAAAGCGCGAACCCGGCGCCGTTGAAAGCCACGGGGTCCCCGCATCCGCCGGGACGACAGGGTTGTCAATCGTCTGAAAGGCTGCCCACGGGCAGCCTTTGTTGTGTTTCTGCAGCATTAATAAAGGCTTACAGGCGGTTACAGCAATGTCCGTGCCCAAAATCTACACTTGCATCACAGTTTGGCAACCAGAGGAAAAACACTATGTCTCGCCGACTCGTTCGCAATATGACCGTGGCCCTCGCCCTGGCGGCATCGACGACGCTGCCTGCATTCGCGAGCGACATGAATAACGCACTGGGTGGCGCCCTCGGCGGCGTCGCCGGTGCAGCCGTC
>MTEU01005393.1_pt2 | contig 10993 bp, 11 predicted proteins | sample 1042701 | NCBI WGS metagenome assembly MTEU01 (sample SAMN06185813, study PRJNA358809) | soil metagenome | isolation source: naturally attenuated soil | place: India | collected 2015-05-23
CCGAGCGGATCGTGCTCGACGGCCAGACCGTCGAACTGCGCTGACTGTCCCGCAGCGGGCGCCGTGGCATCGCTGACCGAGCTGGGCGCCACGCTGGCGGCGCTGCCGCTGTCGAGCGCGCTGCGCGCTTCCGCCTGGGCCTATCCGCTGGTCGAAATCGTCCACCTGGCCGGCATGGCGCTGCTGTTCGGCACCATCGCCGTGGTCGACCTGCGGCTGGCCGGGCTCTGGCGCAACCTGCCGGTGACGGCGCTGCTGCGCCAGGTGCTGCCGCTGACGATGGCCGCCTTCGTCGCGGTAGCGGTCAGCGGCATCCTGCTGCTGCTCGCGCATGCCGACGAGCTGGCGACCAATCCCGCGCTCTATTTCAAGCTGACCCTGATCGCCCTCGGGCTGCTCAACGCGCTGGCATTCCACCTTTGGCCGTACCGCGCCCTGCAACGGGCCGCCGGCCCCGCCGACTGGAACGTCGGCGCCCGGCCGCCGCGCTGGGCGCGCACCGCGGCGGCGCTGTCGCTGCTGACCTGGACGCTGGTCATCGCCGCCGGCCGGCTGATCGCCTACGTCTAGGACGCCGCGCCTCCCCCTTGCCCTGCGCTGCCCGTTACAAATAGCGACACTGCCCTGTGCGCAGCGGGCCGCACCGATTGTAAAATCGCCCCGTTCGCAACACCTCAAAAGGAGCGCAGTGTGAAAAAAGGTTGGATTTTTGGTGTGATGCTGGCTGTGCTGCTGACCGGCTGCAACACGATGGCCGGCCTGGGCCAGGACATCCAGCGCGGCGGCCAGAAGCTCGAAGGCGCGGCGGATCGCCACAAGTAAGGCGCGCCCAAGCCGGGCCGCGACACAGGCGGTCCGCTTGTCCGAGGGGCTCGCCCGGCCCTAGGCACCGCCGCTGGCCCGCCGGCCCGCGGCGGCTTCGCGCGTCAGCCGCTGTCGCTGTCGCCGCCGCAACGGCGTGGCAAAGAGCTCGTTGCGCGCCGCCTCCGTGATCGCCGTCACGCAGGGATGCGTGATCCGGCGTTCGACCGAGATCGCAAAAAACTCCTCCACGACGTCGTACGTGGCGCCCAGCACGCGCACGCCGCACTGCTTCTCGATGTCTCGCTCGAGCACCGTGGGACCGACGAAGATGCCCATGCCTCGGCGCCCGAACTCCTTGGCCAACGCGCTGTCGTCGCACTCGACGACCACGCGTGGGCGCAGCGAATGCGCCTGCAACCAGTTCCGCAGCCGCTTGCCGACGGCAGAATCCTCCGCCGGCATGATCAGCGGCGCACCGTCCAGACTGGCGGGAAAGCGCCCGCTGCGCGATTGGAGCAGCCCCGGCGCCGCGAAGAAGCTGACGCCGCAACTGCCCAGGTGATGGTTGAAGGCCGACACGCTGACGTCCGACGGAATCGGTGCATCGGCAATCACGAGGTCGAGCCGGTGCAGCGCAAGCTCGCCGAGCAGCATGTCCAGCTTCCACTCGCGGCACACGATCCGCACCGGCTCGGACAGTTGCGTGGCCGGCTCGATCAGCCGGCAGGCAATCGTTTTCGGCACCGCATCGGCCACGCCCACGCGGAACTCCAGCAGCTTGCCCCGGCGAGGGTGATCCCGTATCGCCTCCTCTAGCTCCGCCCCCATCGAGAAGATCGCCTCGGCGTAGCCGAGCACCGTGCGGCCGGCGTCGGTCAGTGCCAGACCGCGCCCGCTCTTGGCAAAGAGCGCCATGCCAAGGGCGTCTTCCAGCGACCGGATCTGGGCGCTGATCGTCTGCGGGGCAACGTGCAGACGCTCGCTGGCGCGCAGCACGCCACCGAGCTTGGCCACCTGGAGAAAGTAGTGCAGATGCTTGTAGTTCATCGGCAGTCCCCTCGTCGCCGCCAGCCCGCATGCGCAAGATTGTCCGATTTTTTTGGAGAATAGTTTCCGAACAATCTGCTTTTCACGCAGGGTTTCCGAGCCTAGATTTCTTGCATGTCGTGCGGCCGCGTCAACCGCCGCTTTTGGCGGCCCTCGGCCCGCCTCTCAGGAGACATCGACATGGCCACGCTCCTTCTGCCCTGCGACGGCTCGCCCAGCGCCTTGCTTGCCGTCCGCCGCGCCATCGACGAGTTCCACCGCGGCGATGCCAGCCGGGTACACCTGTTGAACGTGCAGCCGCCATTCTCGGCCTACGTCGCACGCCATGTCTGCCGCGAGGTCCGCGCGCAATTCCAGCGCGAACGCGCCGACCAGGAGCTTGCCGAGGCGCGGCGGTTGCTCGAAGCCGCGGGCGTGCCCTGTTTCACGCACCGCGAAGTCGGCGACACGGCCCAGTGCATCGCCGAATCGGCGCGCCGGCTGCGCTGCGATCGCGTGCTGATCGGCACCACCCGCAAGGGTGCACTGGTACGTGCGATCGAACATTCGCTGACGAACCGGCTGCTCGATTGCTGCACGGTGCCGGTCGAGGTAGTCGCCGGCGCGCCGGCGGGCATGATCGAACGGATCGGCATCCCGGCCGGCGTGGGCGCCGGCGTGGCACTGGTCTGGGCAAGCGCATCCTGAAATGATCGTCGATTCCTTCGCCACCGCCCCCATGTGGGCGGGCTTCATCGCCTTCGTCATTGCGATGCTGGCGCTGGACCTCTTTGTCTTCGGCGGCAACAAGGCGCATCGCGTCTCCGTCAAGGAAGCCGGCGGCTGGGTTGCGGCATGGGTGACGATGGCGTTCACGTTCGCGGCGCTGCTGTGGTGGTATCTCGATGCGCACGCAGGCCGGGAGGTCGCCAATGGCAAGGCGCTGGAGTTCATCACCGGCTATCTGATCGAACAGTCGCTGTCGGTCGACAACATGTTCGTCTTCGTCATGATCTTCAGCTACTTTGCCGTGCCGCCGGAGCTGCAGAGGCGGGTGCTGCTGTACGGCGTGCTCGGCGCCATCATCATGCGCGCCTGCATGATCCTGGCCGGCGTCTGGCTCGTGCAGGAGTTCGCCTGGATGCTCTATGTATTCGGTGCCTTCCTGGTCGTGACCGGCATCAAGATGCTGGTCTTCGCGGACCGGCAACCGGATCTCGAGAAGAATCCGCTGCTGCGCTGGCTGCGCCGGCATATGCGCATCACGCCGACTTTCGAGCACGAGAAGTTCTTCGTGCGGATCGACGGTGTGCGATGGGCCACCCCGATGTTCCTGGTGCTGATCATGATCGAAGCGAGCGATCTGGTGTTCGCCATCGACAGCATCCCCGCGATCTTCGCCGTGACGACCGACCCGTTCATCGTCTTCACTTCCAACATCTTCGCGATCATGGGGTTGCGCGCCCTGTACTTTCTGCTGGCCGACATGGCCGGGCGTTTCCACCTGCTGAAGTACGGCCTTGCAGTCGTGCTGGTCTTCATCGGCGGCAAGATGCTCGCGGCGCCCTGGTTTCACATGCCGGTGCAGTGGTCGCTGGCCATCGTCGCCATCGTGATCCTGGTTTCCGTGCTGGTCAGCCTGGTGCTCTCCGCCCGCAAACTGAACCGCACCGCGACATGACGACAGGCGATCGGGCGGCGCTTCCCGCCCAGGAGGCCTAGAGCAGCTCTTCCGGCGTAAACGGCGTCAGCACGTCGATCCAGAGGCGCTGCGACCAGGTGGTATCCGGCTCGGTGTCGAGCACCACCGCCTGCTTGCCCTGCCCGTCCACCCATTGCAGCTCGTCGTCCTCCGACAGCTGCAGCCGCCAGCTGTTGACGCCGATGGCGTCCGAGAAGATCTGCGCCACCTGCCCCGCCAGCCGGGCATTGCGCACGATGAGGCCGGTCTCGGTGTTCTGCGTGATCGAGCGCGGATCGAAGTTCATCGAGCCGACGAACAGCGTCTGACGGTCTACCACCGCCGCCTTGACGTGCAGGCTGGCCTGCGAGGATCCGAAATTCCCGACCGAGCGCTGCTGCCGCTGCAACCGCGGCTTCAGTTCGTGCAGCTCGACCCCGGAGCGAATCAGCGCCTTGCGGTAGCGCTTGTAGCCGACGTGGACGATCGGCGAGTCGGTTGCCGCCAGCGAATTGGTCAGCACGCGCACCTTGACGCCGCGCGCGGTCAGTGCGCTGAGCCATTCGACGCCGCGTTTGCCGGGCACCAGATACGGCGAAATGATGATGACCTCCTGGCGGGCCTCCTTCATCATCCGCGCGACCTCGTCGGCCAGCGTATCGTCGCTGTCCGGCAGCTTGTCGGGCTCGACCTTCGCCGGGTTGTCGACCAGCACGCTGGCGCGGGCCCACTCGAAGTTCAGCCTGCCGCCGCGCGAGAGCTCGCGGGCAAGGAAGCTTTTGGCCGGATCGATCTTCTGCGGCGCCGTCATGCCGCTCGCCTCGAGCCGCTTCTGTTCGGCCTCGCGCTGCGCGGCCTCGTCGACCAGCGCCTGTTCCGGCGGCGCCGAAGCGGAACTGGCCGATCCGCCCGATCCCCCCGCCTTCTTCGAATCGCCCGGCCCACCCGATCCGCGCGATCCCGCGGCCTGCACGCCCGACCCGGGCGGCGTGCCAGCCGGACCCGGCGCCGCCTCGTCCGGATTGGCCAGCGCCTCGACCGGGTACGCGTACTGGCTGTTCCAATACTCGTCGAAGCCCGCGGACAGCCGGCGCACCGCCGGACCGGCCACCACCACGTCGAGATCGAGGAAGTTGGTATCGGGCGCACGCAGGAAATAGGCGTTGCCGATATTGCGGCCGCCGGTCATCCCCATCGCGTTGTCCGCGATGAAGACCTTGTTGTGCATGCGCCGGTTAACCCGCCTGGCGTCGCCCGCCACGCTGATGAAGCGCGTCAGCTTGGAAAAGCGTCCCGCCGGAAACGGATTGAAGTAGCGCACCTCGATATTGGGATGGCGGGCGAAACGCAGGAAGGCCGGGTCCTTGCCGTCGCTGTGCAGGTCGTCGACCAGCAGCCGCACATGGACGCCGCGCTCGGCGGCGGCGCGCACGCGGCGCAGGATCTCGCGCGACGATTCGTCGGCGGCAACGATGTAGTACTGCAGGTCCAGGGATCGGGTGGCGCGGTCGGCAAGCGTGATCAGCGTGCCGTAGGCATCTTCGCCCGACGACACCAGGTGAAAGCCGGACAGCGCCGGGTCCGGCGTACTCCTGGCGACGACCTGGCCCAGCGGGGTATCGGCCCAGCCGGTGAAGGCGGTCGAGGGCCGGCGCGGCACATCCTGCGGCAGGCTGGCGCAGGCGGAAGCGCTGAGCGCCAACGTCACCGCGGCAAGCCAGCGCAGCCAGCTTGCCGTGCGCGGCCTCGCTTTCCCCCACGACACCGCAAACGCCGTCATGCCGACTCCATCAGTCCCGATGCTGTCAGCTTAGGTGGCGCCACCGGCGCGGACAATCGGCCTTTGTCCGACAGCCCGCGGACGAGGGAGAGGGCCGCGCTCAGCCGCGCCGCAGCGCCGCCGCTTGTTCGGCCAGCGCGCGGATGCGCGCCCAGTCGCCGCTGGCGACCGCATCCTTGGGCACGACCCAGGAGCCGCCGACGCAGACGACGTTCGGCAGGGCCAGATAGCCCGGCGCACGCGCCGCGTCGATGCCTCCGGTCGGGCAGAAGCGCAGCCGCGGAAGCGGCCCGTTCAGCGACTTCAGCATCGGCATGCCGCCGGCGGCCTCGGCCGGGAAGAACTTCAGGAAGGTAAAGCCGGCTTCGAGCGCGGCCATCGCCTCGCTGGCGGTGGCCACGCCGGGCAACAGCGATATGCCGGCATCGCGCGCGCCTTCGGCAAGCCGCGGCGTCAGCCCGGGCGACACCGCGAACTGCGCGCCGGCATCGCGCACCGCATGCAGCTGCGCGGCGTCGAGCACGGTACCGGCGCCGACGATGGCCTGCGGCAACGCGGCGGCGACCGCGCGCATCGCCTCGAGCGCGACCGGCGTACGCAGCGTGATTTCGAGCACCGGCAGGCCGCCGGCGACCAGCGCCTCGGAGACGTGCAGCGCCTCGTCGACGGCGTGGAATTCGAGTACGGGGATGACCGGCACGCCGGCCAGGCGGTCGATCAGCGAAGGAGATTGGCTGGGCATGGCGTTATCGGGAAGGAAATCGGTACGGGTTGAAAGGAAGCGTCGTCACGCGCAAGGACTCGACAGGCCGACCTGAAGCGCGGACCGGCGCCATCATCGGATCACCGAGACGGATTCGGCCAGCCGCGCCAGCACCGTGTCCGCCGACGGAATCGGCGCGACCGCGCCATAGCCGGTGGTCGACAGCGCGGCGGCCACGTTGGCATAGCGGGCCGCCTCGAAGGGATCGTCGCCGGCCGCCAGCCGGGCGATGAAGCTGCCGCCGAAGCAATCGCCGGCGCCGGTCGCGTCGAGCGGCTGCACCGGATAGGCGGGCACCAGCGCGCGCGCATCGGGGGTCGCCACATAGGCGCCCTCCTCGCCCAGCTTGAGCGCGACCAGTTTGACGCCGCAGCCGAGCAGATGGTCGACGATCGCGTCGCGGTCGTCGAGCCCGGTCAGCACCGTGACATCGTCCCAGCTCGGCAGGCAGATATCGGTCAGGCCGAGCGCCTCGCGCATGATGCCGCGCGCGCGGGCCAGCGACCACAGCCGCAGCCGCAGATTGGTATCGAGCGAGACCTTGACGCCGGCCTTGCGCGCCAGCTCCATCGCCGCGAGCCCGGCGTCGCAGGCGCTGTTGCTGATCGCCAGGCTGATGCCCGACAGATGCAGATAGCGCGCTTCGGCGATCGCCTGCTGCGGCAGGTCGTCATGGCTGTAGCAGCTCGTCGCCGAGCCGGCGCGCAGATAGTCGAAGCGATGGCCGTGGTTGTCGTGGCTGACGAAGTAGACGCCGGTCGGCGCCCGCGGATCGGTGCGGACATGGCGGGTATCGACGCGCTCCTGTGTCCACAGCGCCAGCAGCCGCTCGCCGAAGCTGTCGGCGCCCACCGCGCTGATGAAGCCGGTCTGCGCGCCCTGCCGCGCGGCGGCGATGCAGAAGTTCGAGGTATCGCCGCCGAAGCCCTGCAGATAGCGCTCGGGCGCGTCGGGCTGCTGGTTGAACTCGACCAGCGCTTCGCCGAAGGCCAGGATATCGATGCTCATGGTGCGATCGCCGATAGGGAAGAAGAAGACCAGAAAAGCGGGATGCCGTCAGAAAAAGGTCTGCACGATATCGACCACGCGCAGCTCGTCGTCCAGCACCGGGATATGCCGCCACTTGTCGAAGGTCAGGCAAGGGTGCGAGATATCGAAGGCGATCATGTCGCCGACCCGCACGTCATCGCCCGGCGCGATCCGCAGGTAAGCGTGCTGGTCCATCATGCCGGTCACTTCCCAATGGGACGGCGCATCGGCCGGTGCGGTTCCCCGCGCGTGGGCCGGTGCGCTTGCCGGCGCGCTTGCCGGCGCATTGGCCGACGCCGGGCGGAAGTGCCGCGCCGGAATCGGCATGCCGGCATCGAAGGCCGCATCGCGCTTGCCCATGCCGACGATCGCGCGGTCCGGCTCGGGGATCGACTGCACATAGGCCCACAGCTGCAGGGCGGGCAGCAGGCCCTCCCGCATCTTCTGCGCCACCGGGTTGCTCGCCAGGATGCGCTGCTGCGCCTGCCGGTAGATGCCGACGTCGTGCGTCAGATAGCAGCCGGGCCGCAGCACGACATCGATCGGCGCGCCGATGTCGGCGCCGGCGAATTCCTCGGCCACCACGTCGTACCAGGCCGAGCCCGCGCCGGACAGCACCACCGGGCGGGGCTCCGAACCCGGGCCGAAGCGGCCCTGCCCGGCCAGTTCGCGGGTGATCGCGACGGTGCGGCGCAGGAAGGCGCGGATATCGGCCTCGCGCTGCAGCACGCCCTCGTAGATTTCCACGCCCGCCAGGGTCAGCGCGTCGGTCCAGCGGTCCAGCGCGTCCAGCACCTGCTGCTGTTGCGCGGCATCGCGCACGCCGGTGCGCCCGCCCTCGACGCCCAGCTCGAGCAGCACCTGCAGGCGCTGGCCGCGGGCGAGAAAGAAGCCGCCGAGCTGGTCGACCAGCTCGGCCGAATCGACCAGGCAGAAGAATTCGAAATCGGGATCGCGCAGCAGGTCGGCGACGATCTCCATATTGCGCCGCCCCACCAGCTGGTTGGCCATCAGCACGCGCCTGACCCCGTGCGCATGGGCGGCGGCGGTCTGCTGCGCGGTGGCCAGCGTGATACCCCAGGCGCCGGCCTCGAGCTGCCTGGCGAACAGCTTGGGCGCCATCGTGGTCTTGCCGTGCGGTGCGAGCTTCACGCCGTATTCGTCCATGAACCGGCGCATCCAGGCGAGGTTATGGGACAGCCGGCTTTCGTACAACACGGCGGCCGGCAGGCTCAGCTCCTCTTCCAGCAGCCGCCAGCCGGTGGCGGCCTCGGCCGGTGCCAGCGGCGCCTTTAGCTTGCCGAGCGCCTTGTTCAGCGGATCGATGATGCCGCTCTGGTACTTTATATCACGCATGTCCTGATCCGCCCTTCCGCGCCTTTCCACGCCCCAATGCGGCCTTGTGGCGCCATCTCGAAATTTTCGATTGACGTAATGATAGCGGCGAAATTACGATATTTCACCTTTGTTATAAAGTAACACGCCGCGATGCCGCGCCTCCGCCCGAGGCGGGACGCGCCATCCGGCCCCTTCCGCCAAGCCCATGCCCGCTGCCTTCGACATCCTGACCCGCATCGCCGAGCGCGGCCCGACGCTGCGGCTGGCCGAGCAGAAGGTGGCCCAGGTCATCCTCGAAGACGTCGCCGGCGCGGCCTCGGCCAGCATCAATGCGCTGGCGCGCAAGGCCGGCGTCAGCGAGGCCAGCGTGACGCGCCTGGCCAAGGCGCTGGGCTGCCGCGACGTGCGCGACCTGAAGCTGCGGCTGGCGCGCGCGACCGCGGTCGGCCAACGGTTCCTGCAGCACGAGCCGGGCACCGCCGGCGCCGAAGCGGCCCCGCGCTCGCTGGCCGATCGGCTGCATGGCGACGTGGTCGCGGTGCTCGAGGCCAACCGCCAGCTGATCGACGAGGCCCAGATCGAGCGCGCGGCGCGCCTGTTGCAGGACGCGCGCATGGTCTACGCTTTCGGCATGGGCGGCGGCTCGACCTGGCTGGCCGACGAGGCGCGCTACCGCCTGGCGCGGCTGGGCCGGCCGGTCGCCAGCTATCAGGACGCGGTGCTGCAGCAGATGGTCGCGGCGACGCTGGTCAAGGGCGATGTGGTGCTCGCCTTCTCGGTCAGCGGCAGCGTGCCCGAGATGCTGGCCAGCTGCGATGTCGCGCGCGAATACGGCGCGCGGGTAATCGCGGTGACCGCGCTGGGTTCGCCGCTGGCCGCGCGCGCCGACGTGCTGCTGCCCGTGCGCGCGCTGGAAACCGATTTCATCTTCAAGCCGTCCGCCTCGCGCTATGCGATGTTGCTGGTGCTGGACGTACTGGCCACGCGGCTGGCGCTGCTGCAGCAGGACGACAGCCAGGAACGGCTGCGGCGGCTCAAGTACGTGCTGGACGCGCATCGGGGCAGCGGCGAGCGCGGCAACGCGGCCCTGCGCGACAGCCGTCAGCCGCTCGGAGACTGACCATGGCAGCGAGCCCGGACACCGCCTTCGCCTATGACACGCTGATCCGCGGCGCCACCGTGATCGACGGATCTGGCGCCGCCGCGCGCGTCGCCGATGTCGCGCTGCGCGACGGCCGCATCGCGCGCATCGTCGACATCGATGCCGACGACGATGGTGGCGCCGAACGGATCGCCACCGATGCCGCGGCCGACGTCGTCGATGCCGCCGGGCTGGTGCTGGCGCCGGGCTTCATCGACGTCCACACGCATGACGACACCAACGTGGTGCGCCAGCCGGAGATGACGCCGAAGCTGTCGCAGGGCGTGACGACCGTGGTGGTCGGCAACTGCGGCATCAGCGCGGCGCCGGTGTCGCTGCGCGGCGATCCGCCCGATCCGATGAACCTGCTGGGCGATGCCGCCGCATTCCGCTACCCCAGCTTCGCGGCCTACGTCGACGCGATCGCGGCCGCGCGGCCCGCGGTCAACGTGGCCGCGCTGGTCGGCCACACCGCGCTGCGCAGCAATCATCTGGACCGGCTCGACCGAGCCGCGAGCGCCCGCGAGATCGCCGCGATGCGCGCGCAATTGCAGGAGGCGCTGGATCACGGCGCGCTCGGCCTGTCGACCGGACTGGCCTACGCCAACGCATTCGCCGCGCCGACCGAGGAAGTGCTGGCGCTGGCCGAGCCGCTGGCGGGCGCCGGCGCGCTGTACGCCACGCATCTGCGCAGCGAATTCGCCGAGATCCTCGACGCGATGGACGAGGCCTTCCGCATCGGCCGCCATGCGCGCGTGCCGGTCGTGATCTCGCACCTCAAATGCGCGGGCGTGGACAACTGGGGCCGCAGCGGCGCGGTGCTGGCCGCGCTCGACGGCGCGCAGCGCTGGCAGCCGGTCGGCTGCGACTGCTATCCCTATACCGCCAGTTCGTCGACGCTGGACCTGAAACAGGTCACCGGCGACTTCGACATCATGGTGACCTGGTCCGAGCCGCATCCCGCCATGGGTGGACGCCTGCTCGCCGATATCGCGGCCGAATGGCAGGTCGACCTGCACGAGGCGGCGCGGCGCCTGCAACCGGCGGGCGCGGTCTATCACTGCATGGAAGACGCCGACGTCGATCGGATCCTCGCCCATCCGGCCACGGTGATCGGCTCGGACGGGCTGCCGAACGATCCGCTGCCGCATCCGCGCCTGTGGGGCGCCTTCCCCCGCGTGCTGGGCCACTACGCGCGCGATCGCGAGCTGTTCCCGCTGACGATGGCGATCGCCAAGATGACCGGCATGTCGGCCGAGCGCTTCGGCCTGGCGGGCCGCGGCTTCGTGCGCGAGGGCCATTGGGCCGACCTGGTGCTGTTCGATGCCGCGACGATTCGCGACGCGGCCACGTTCACCGAGCCGATGCAGCCGGCCGAGGGCATCGCCGCGGTGTGGGTCAACGGCACGCTGTCATGGTCGCAACGGCGCG
>MTEU01005454.1_pt1 | contig 10993 bp, 10 predicted proteins | sample 1042701 | NCBI WGS metagenome assembly MTEU01 (sample SAMN06185813, study PRJNA358809) | soil metagenome | isolation source: naturally attenuated soil | place: India | collected 2015-05-23
GCCGGTAATACTACCGGCCCAACGTCCTTGCACCCATGAAGAAGACAAGGTCGATATGATCGTTCGCGCGGCGGCGCGCCCTGGCGCCGCCGCATGCCCGCATGGCGGGCGTTCGCAGGCTTCGCTTAGAAGCGGTGACGCATGCCGATCGTCACGCCGGTCTGGTTCTCGCCGGCCTGGGCGGTACCCGCGCCGTTCAGGCCCAGGTCCGAACCGTCCTTGTTGCGCACGTAGCCAACGTTCAGATAGACGTCGGTGCGCTTGGACAGCGAGTAGTCGGCGGACAGCACGAACATCCACGGATCGGCACCGGTGTTCTTGGTGTCTTCGTAGTAGGCCGCGCCGGTCAGGCTGAAAGCCGGGGTGAACTTGTAGCGAGCGCCGGCCCAGTACAGGTTGCTGCGGGTGCTGGTGTCGGTCAGCGCGCCGAGGCCTTCGTCGCGCATCCAGCGATAGCCGGCGAACACCTTGGCGGCGCCGAATTCGTAGGCGGTACCGACCGCCAGGCGCTTGGCCGCGCGGTCCTGCAGCGCGATGGTGGCGCCCTGGTACTGGTCGTACGCGGTGCCGATCGAGAAGCCGCCCGCCGCATACGACAGGCCGCCGCCGAACTGGCGCGCCACCTTGGCTTCGCCCGGCACTTCACCGTTGTTGTCGCGGCCGAAGCTGTAGAAGCCGGTCGCGGTCAGGCCACCGAACTTGCCGGTGTACTTGATGTTGTTGTCGGCGCGGCCGTTGAAGGCCGAATCGACGCTGTTCAGCGAGTAGCGCGGACCGACGCCCATCGGGTCGAAGGCACCGAACAGGTCGTACAGCGCGTTTTGCTGACGGCCCAGCGAGATGGTGCCGAAGTTGCCTTGCAGACCGACGTACGCGGCGCGGCCGAACAGGCGGCCGCCCTGGGCCGAACGGCCGGTGTCGATGTCGAAGCCGCTTTCCAGCACGAACAGACCCTTCAGGCCGCCGCCCAGGTCCTCGGTGCCGCGCAGACCCCAGCGCGAGCCCGACAGGTTGCCCGAGTTCATGCGCACGGCGGTGTCGCCGCCGCCGGCGCTCGGCGCGTTGCTGATGACTTCGATGCCGGCATCGACGATGCCGTACAGCGTGACGTTGGTTTGGGCGGACGCTGCGCCGGAGGCGGCGGTGGCAGCGGTCGCGGCCAGCGCGAGGAGGGCTTTCTTCACGGTGTGTTCTCTTTTGACTGGTGATGGAAGACTGAAGAGGTCTGCCGCCGGCAGCGTGGCGCGGGTTCGACCCGTGAACCCCTGCCGGCGCAAACGGGGGCGATCTTCGCTTGCTTTTATGACACCTATAAGTAAGGTGAAAATCACGTTGTAAAAAAGCCGCAGTGCCATCCGATACGGCTTGCGGGGTCCGTGAAGACTTCGGATCAAACAGAGATGAAAAAGGGCGAAGCGCCGAAGCGCTTCGCCCTGGTGGCCATTCACGGCGAGCGACGGCCCGCGGCGGTTCAGCCGCCCTTGGCCAGACGGCCTTGCATGCGCTTGGCGCGATCGGCCGAACCCGGGTGCGAATCGAACATGCCGGACTTGCCGCCGTCGAGCTTGGCCAGCTTCTCGAAGGCCGTCACCAGGCCCTGGCGATTGGCCTTGTTCTTCGTCAGCAGGTCGAACGAGTAATCGTCGGCCGCGGTTTCCTGTGCCTGGGAGAACTGCGCATTGATCAGCTTCTCCGACAGATCGCCCAGCTGCGACTGCGACAGCGCGGCCACGGTGCCGTTGGCGCTGGCCGCCAGCGCGCCGCGCGCCGCGACGGCGGTGTAGGCCACCTGCATCTGGCTCTTGCTGTGGCCCAGCGCCACGTGGCCGATTTCATGGCCAAGCACGCCGCGCACCTCGTCGTTGTTCATCATGTCCATCAGGCCGCTGTAGACGCGCACGCAGCCGTTGGCCATCGCCCAGGCGTTGACGTCCTTGGTCAGGTAGACCTTGGCCTGGACCGGCACGCCGCTGTCCTTCAGGCCGGCCATGATCGCGGTCAGGCGCTTGGTGTACGGGCTGTTGGCCGGGGCGATCTTGTTTTCCTTGTCCGATTCGGCGCAGGCCTGCTCGGACAGCGACTTGACGTCCGCGTCCGACAGCGTGGCGGCCTTGAACAGCGAGCCGCCGGCGTCGACCATGCTGTTGACGTTGGTGCCGGCGCAGCCGGCGATCAGCGCCGCGGCGCAGGTGGAAAGCACAGTGAGAGAGAGAACGGTTTTCATGCGTTGCATTGCCCCTGGATTCTTATTAATTCGTTATCAAGCGTGCCCGACGAATAAAAGGCGCCGCATTGTACGATTGTTTCGATTCCGCGATTGCAAACAACGGTAATAAAAAACGCCGGACAGGCCGGCGTTTCGGGGTGGATTCACAGAAATAGCCGTTTCAAGATCGCTTGCGATTGACGAATTCCGCCATGTAGCGCTGCGGCTCGCCGGTATCGAATGCGCTGCCGAATTCGGCGACGCTGTTGGCGATTGCCGTATCGACCGGTTGATCCTCCCATTCGCGCAGCAGCCGCTTCTGCTGGCGCACGACTGTCGGCCCGAAGCCTGCCAGCAGCAGTGCAACCCGCTCGACTTCGGCGTCGAGCTCGGCCAGCGGCACCACGCGATGCACCAGCCCCCACGACAGCGCCTGCGCGGCGTCGCACAGCTCGCCGGTCAGCAGCATCCAGGCCGTGCGTGCATTGCCGATCAGGCGCGGCATCAGCGCGGCGTGAATCACCGACGGAATGCCGACCTTGACCTCGGGCATGCCGAGGTTGGCGTTGTCGCCTGCGATCCGCAGGTCGCACGCCAGCGCCAGTTCCAGTCCGCCGCCGAGGCACCAGCCCGGCATGCGCGCGATCACGGGCACCGGGCAGTGCCGCACGGCATCGCACAGCGCGCGCAAGCCGGAGATGAAGCGCTCGGCGCTGTCCCGCGTCAAGCCGGCCATCTCCTTGATGTCCGCGCCGCCGATGAATCCCTTGTCGCCGGTGCCGCGCAGGATCAGCACGCGAACCCGCGGGTCGGCGGCCAGCGTGCGTACCGCCTCGGTCAGCGCGGCGATCACCGGCGTGCCGAGGATATTGAGCGAGCCGGCTTCGCTGATGGTCAGCGTGGCAATGCCGCGCGCGTCGATGGCGACGGCCGCATGGCGGCCCGGATCGGCAACAGGTGTGGCGGTGGTGCTCATGGTGTCCTCACTGCAGTTTGGCGAACTGGATCTTGTCGACGACGCGTTTCCAGTGCTGGTTTTGATGGCGGATCAGGTCCGCGAAGGCCTTGCGCGAGGTCCACGCCGGAATCGCGCCCTGCTTCTCGATGGCGGCAATGACCTCGGGGTCCGCCAGCGCCTGGCGCACCGCATCGTTGAGCTTGTCGAGGATGGCGTCCGGCGTGCCGGCCGGGGCGCCGAGGCCGAACCACGACGGATTGTTCATCGCCGGCAGTCCGGCCTCCGCGTAGGTCGGCACATCGGGCAGCAGCTTCAGGCGCTGCCTGGCGGCGACCGCCAGCGGCTTCAGGCGCTTGCCCTGGATCAGCCCCGACGAGGACGGAATATTGTCGAACACGACCTGGATCTGCCCGGCCACCGCGTCGTTCAGCGCCGGTCCCAGTCCCTTGTAGGGAACGTGCAGCATGCGCGTGCCGGTCTCGCTCATGAACAGCTCGCCGTTCATATGGCTCAGGCCGCCGTTGCCCGAGGAGCCGAACGAGTATTTGCCGGGGTTGGCCTTCAGCAGCTTGATGAAGGACGCGATATCGGTCGCCGGGAACGAGGGGTTGACTACCAGCACATTCGGCACGTCGGCCAGGTTGCTGATCGGCGCGAAGTCCTTGACCGGGTCGTACGGCGTCTTCACGTAGACGTTGGGATTGACCGCGTGCGAGCTCTCGACCTCCATGACCAGCGTGTAGCCGTCGGCCGGCTGCTTGGCCGCATAGGCGCTGCCGACCGCGCCGCCGGCGCCGGGCCGGTTTTCCACCACGACCGGCTGCGCCAGGATGGCGCCCATCTTCGTGCCGACGATCCGGGCCAGGATGTCGGTGGTGCCGCCGGCGGCGTAGGGGACGATCAGCTTGATCGGCTTGCTGGGATAGCTGTCGGCATGCGCGTGCGTGGCGACGGCGGCCGTGGCGGCCAACGCGGCAATCAGCCGCATGGACTTGTGCAAGGCGGCGCGGTGCGGATGTTTCAAGGGTGTCTCCTCGTGGATGTTCGTATGGAAAGGAAAGAACTCAGGCGCCGTGCTCGCCAAGCAGCGGCGGCGCGGCGAGCGGGGTGGCCGGCGTGTCCGTCGTGTCCGTCGGCGAACCCGGCAGCATCGGATTGCGCACCATCGGAATGCGGCCGAGCACCGGATGTTCGGCGTGCCGCAGCAGGCCGCGATGCTGGACCTGCGGATGCGCGAACACTTCCTCGATCGAGTGGATCGGCCCCCATGGCACGCCGGCGGCATCGAAGGCGTCGGTCCATTGCCGGCGCGAGCGGGTTGCAAAGACCTGCGCCAGCAAGGCCCGCAATGCCGGCAAATTGGCGATACGCGCGCTGTTGGTCCGATAGCGCGGATCGGCCGGGAGGTCGGCCAGTCCGGCCACCTCGCAGAAACGCCCGAACTGCGCATCGTTGCCGATCGCCAGGATCAGATGGCCGTCCGCGCAGCGGAATACTTCGTAGGGCGCGCAATTCGGATGCGCATTGCCGCTGCGCGGCGGATTGCGGCCCGAGAACAGATAGTTGGCGCCCTGGTTCGCATTGAGCGCCACCGCGACATCGAGCAGCGCGATGTCAAGATGCTGTCCCGCACCGGTGGCCTGGCGCTGGAACAGCGCGGCCAGCACCGCCGACGTGGCATACATGCCGGTGCTCAGGTCGACCACCGCGACGCCGGTGCGCAGCGGCCCCTCGCCGGGCTCGCCGTCGGGCTGGCCGGTATAGCTCATCAGGCCGCCCATGCCCTGGAACACGTAGTCGTAGCCGGGCTTGTCGGCCATCGGGCCGCTTTGGCCGAAGCCGGTGATCGACAGGTAGACCAGCCGCGGGTTGCGCGCCTGCAGGCTCGCGTAGTCCAGCCCGTAGCGCTGCAGCGTGCCGGCCTTGAAGTTCTCGACCAGCACGTCGGCCTGGTCGGCCAGCGCCAGGATGGCGGCCTTGCCCTCGTCGGTGGTGAAGTCGATCGCCAGCGAGCGCTTGCCGCGATTGCAGCAGGCGAAGTACGCCGACATCCGTTCGCTGCCGTCGGGCGACTGCAGATAGGGCGGGCCCCAGCCGCGCGTGTCGTCGCCGCGCTCCGGATGCTCGATCTTGGTGACCTCGGCACCGAGGTCGGCCAGATTCTGGGTACACCAGGGCCCGGCCAGGATTCGGGACAGGTCCAGCACCTTGATGCCGGACAGGGCCTTGTGCAGCATGGGGTCTCCGCGTCGATTCGATCGCGGAGCAGTATATTTTTGCGCCCGGCGGCCAACCAGTCGAATGTCTTCAAGCCACCGTTCGTGGCAATTCAACGGTCGGGCGGCCGGTCACGCCAGCGCGTCGCGGGTCGCCGCCACGTGCGGATCGCCCAGCAGGAACTCGGCAAAGGCCTCGGCGAAGGCGGGCAGCTTGCCGGCGGCCGGCAGCACCAGATTCAGCTGGCGTCGCGCCCAGTCCTCGGCCAGCCGTACGCCGACCACACGGCCGTCGCGCAACGAGGCCGCGGCGACGCTGCGCGGCACCAGCGCCAGCCCGACGCCGGCCTCGACCAGCGCCAGCACCGCGTCGAAGGTCGGCGCATGCAGGCGGACGTTGGGCGAGCGCCCCAGCCGGTGCGCGGTATCCCGCAGGAACACCACATTGCTGGTATCGCGGCCCGGGCAGACGAAGTCGTGCTCCAGCGCCGCGCCGAAGCGCACGCCGCCGGGCTGCGCCTCGGCCTCGCGCGCCAGCGGATGATCGGCGGGCACGGCCAGCATCAACTCGTCGACCGCATACGGCATCCTTCGCACGCCCTGCGTCTCGACTTCGCCGGCCTGCACGCCGACATCGGCCTCGCCAGCGGCGATGGCGGCCGCGATCTCGAGACTGGCCCGCTCCTCCAGATCGATATTGACCTCGGGATGGGCGTTCAGGAAGCGGCCGACGCTGGGCAGGATGAAGCCGTTCAGCGAACTGCTGTTGGCGATCAGGCGGATGTTGCCCTTCAATCCCGCGGAAAACCGGCCCAGCTCGCCATGCATTCGTTCGAGGCCGCGCAGCAGCTCGCGAACGTGGCCGAGCAGCGCGGTGCCGGCCGCTGTCAGCTCCATGCCGCGCGCCGCGCGCAGGAACAGCGGCGTGCCGAGCGCCAGCTCGAGGTTCTTCAGCCGATAGCTGGCCGCCGATGCGGTGATATGGATGGCGGCGGCGCCGCCGGACAGGCTTTGCGATTCGGCAATGGCCTGGAACAGCCGAAGGTCCGTCAATTCGTAGCGCACCGGGTTCTCTCTGGCGGGTCGGTCGGCGGGCGATGCCCTGCATGGCGCGCCCGGTGCCGCATTCTAAGCCCCCCGCCGCGGCGGCCGGCGTCGGCGCGCAGCGGCTACAGGCCGAACGGATACATGTCCGGCATGCCGGTGCGCGCCGCGGTCGGCAACGGCGTCACCGCGTCGGTGCGATCGAACCAGGCCAGCGCATCGAACTGCTGCGGCAGGCAGGCGAACGTATAATGGCTGGCGAACTCGGTATCGGGCCGGTACACCACGCCGATGAAGCGTTCCTGGCGCGGCACCGTCAGCAGCGCGCGCGCCTGCTCGTGGACGCCTTCGCGCAGGTCGATGAAGCAGCGGTCGATGCCGGTGCGCTGGAACAGCGCCTCGTAGCTATCGGCGCGCGCGGGCACCACGTCCATCAACTGCATCGGGCCATCCCAGTCGGACGCCGCGGCGACGGTGCCGCGCGACGTCGAAAAGCCGATCAGCGCTGCTTGCTTGCCGAAGCGGGCTCTGCACAGCCGGCCGATATTGGTCTCGCCGTGGTCGCGGCCCATCGCGGTCGCGTCGGCATCGCCGATATGCGAGTTGTGCGCCCATACCACAGCCTTGGCGCCGGGCGCATGGGTGTCCAGCAGCCGCGCCAGCGTGTCGAACATATGGGTGTCGCGCAGGTTCCAGCTTTCGGGGCCGCCGTAGTACATCAGCCGGTAGTACTGCTCGGCCGAGGCGACCAGGTGCGCGTTCTGCGCGGCGTCGAAGAACGGCTCCTTGCCACGCGTCGCATAGTCGAGCTGGCGCTCGAGCAGCGCCTGCAGCTGGGCGATGACTTCGTCCTCGCAATCGCGCGCCCGGCCGGTCAGCACCGCACGCCCATAGCGCGACGGGTCTTCGCGCCACGGCAGCAGGCAGCCGTAGCGCTCGCGCGCCTCGCGCGCACCGTCGGGATCGACGCGGTTCAGATAGCCGAGCACGGTGGCGATCGAGCTGCCCAGGCTGTAGATGTCCAGGCCGAAGAATCCTGCGCGCGTATCCGGCGCCCGTTCGGCGTTGTAGCCGCGCATCCATTCGACCAGCGCCTCGACCGACGTATTGCGCCACATCCAGGTCGGAAAGCGCCGGAACGGCGGTTCCTGGTGCTCGGCCGCTGGCAGCTGGCGGACATAGCGGTCGATCGCCGCGGCATCGGGCCAGTCGGCCTCGACCGCGACGATGCGAAAGCCGTGCCGCTCGATCAGCCGTCGCGTGAAGGCGGCGCGGGCGTCGTAGAACTGCGCGGTGCCGTGCGTCGATTCGCCGAGCAACACCACGCGGCAATCGGCAAACCGGTCCACCACCGCGGCGAATCCCGGATCGTCGATGGCCGGCAGACGCTCGGCGGCCTCGGCGATCCGTTCGACGATATCGCTGTCGGCGAGCACCTGGCCGGTGACGGGATCGTGCAGTGCGCTGGTCATGTCGGTCCTCCGTGGATTGTCGATGGTGTCGATCGTCGTCTGGTCGATCGTCGTCGGGTCGATGGACTTCAGTCGCTGGGCGTTTCGTTGCCGGCGTCCTCGGCCGTGCGTGCGACCAGCGGCACGAAGGCCACGCCAGCGAGATCCTCGCGCTCGAGCGTGCCGTCTTCGCGCTTGCCGATGCGCAGCAGCCGTTGCGCATGGCCGGGATGGCCGTGCGGCATCACCAGCGTGCCGCCCGGTGCCAGTTGTGCCAGCCACGCGGCGGGGATATCGGGGCTGGCCGCGGCGGAAACGATGGCGTCGTACGGCGCGCCCGCTTCCCAGCCGGCGGTGCCGTCGGCCAGGTGCACTTCGACGTTGTCGAAGCCCAGCGCGCGCAGCACGTCGCTGGCCCGCTCGGCCAGCCGCCGCCAGCGCTCCAGCGTGATAACGCGGGCCGCGATGCGTGCCATCACCGCGGCCGCATACCCGGAACCGGTGCCGATCTCGAGTACGCGGGAGGCGGGATGCAGCCGCGCGGCTTCGACCATGCGCGCGACGATATAGGGCTGCGAGATGGTCTGGCCGGAGCCGATCGACAGCGGCGCGTCGTCATAGGCGGACTGGCGCAGCGCGTCCGGCACGAAGCGCTCGCGCGGCACCTCGCGCATCGCCGCCAGTACCGCGGGATCCTGAATGCCGCGCGCGGCGATCTGCAGCTCGACCATCCGCTGCCGGTAGCGTTCGGGTTGTTGTTCGGGGCTGTCGAAGAGGGGAGGCATCATGGCGGGATCGAGGCGCGATTGGTCTGGCGCAGCTCTGTTCGCGATCGTGCTCGCATTGACGCATCGACCGTGCCATCGATGGCGCCGCACCATGCCGCGTGGTTTCGATCACGTCATTTCCTCGGCTTCCCGCAGGCTGGAAGATCGTGCACGGGCCCGCGTACAAGCCGTGTAAATGCTCCCTACGCGTGCGCGATGCTGCGGGCGCGATGCCGCTGGCGCCGTTCTTGCGTACCGCTCGGCTTCTTTTCCCTCGCCGTCCGGCGACTTCCAAGGAGCATGACGATGAAGAGCAAAGCACCTCGCACCCACGCGATCAGCGACGTCACCGATGTGACCGATGTGACCACCGAGCGCCTGGCCGAGCAGCGGCCGATTCCCGCGGTCACCGAAGTGCCCGACGCTTCCACCATGCTGGCGCGCGACTACCTGAAGCTGACCGCGCTGGGCTGGAGCTTCTATGCGGCGTTGATGGAGGAGGCGGGCTTCCAGTGGACCTCGTGGGCCTGGAAGTGGAACCCCGACGAGCGCCTCGCGCAGCAGATCACCGCGCCCGCGCCGGCGCTGTCGATGGCGACGAAGTACGGGCAGACCGCCTGGGAAATCGGCGCCGATATGCAGGGACGCTGGCTGGATGCATGGATGCGGTACTTCACGTGGAATCCGGCGGCGATGTGGGGCGGGATGACGGGAACCGCGGAGACGGGCGCTAGAGCGTAGTCACCACGGACCTGGGCGTTCGCGGTGGGACGATGTAGCGGAAGCGCTGGTAGAAGGCACCCCTCTCCCACTTGTCGGAGAGGGGTGGGGGAGAGGGCAGCGGCGGTCGTATTCGCGATATCGCTCCTGCGGCCCCCTCTCCCCCAACCCTCTCCCGCCGCGCGGGAGAGGGGAGCGAGTCGTCCAGCGCGCAGGCGCCGAAGCACGTTTACGGCGCTGTGCACGTATAGTTCGACGCCTGCGCCGCCGCCGCCGCGTCGTTGGCCGGTCCCGTATAACGCGGATACTGCGGATAGCGGCACAGCGGACGCGAGAACGCGGTCGCGCCGTTGTTTTCCTTCGTCGCCGTCAGCGTACCCGGCGCGGAGCCTTTGGTGACCCAGGTATCGAGCGCCGTCAGCAGGTCGGTCTGGTCCGCACCCGGGCCGCCGGCGCAATGGTTGACGCCCGGTGCCCGGTAGTAGCGCACGAACTCGTCGGCCGATGCCTGCCCGCCGACCGCGGCGACCATCCCTTCGTAATAGGCGTCGGTGGCCTTGAAGCTCAACGCGGCATCGTTGGTGCCATGCCAGAGGATCAGCTTGGCGTTGCTGTTCTTCAATGGCCGCAGGTCGGTATTGGTTGCGTCGTTGAGGTTCGACAGATTGGCCAGCGCGGCGACGTTGCTGTCCCACGTATAGGTCAGCGAGTTCTGTGAGCGGTCGCGCGCCAGATAGTTCTTGACCGTCGTGTCCTGAAACAGGAACTGCAGCGCCACGTTCAGGTTGCCGTTCCCGGTCAGCCAGGCGCCCCACGCTCCCGGGTCGTCCTCGTTGCCGCTCAGCGCCCAGCCGGCATTGGAATAGGCGCCGTTGGCCCACACCGCAGGCGAGGTCCACGATTGCACCGCCGCCAGCTGCGCGTCCGACAGGCAGGCGTCCCCGCCATCCGTGCCGCCGGCACAGCGAAGCACCGCCGGATCGAAGCTGCACGACCGCGGATTGGAAACGACGCCGTCCGCGATGCCATCCTGCGCATCGCAGGCATCCCGCACCGCCTTGGCGAGCAAATTGATCTTTGGCGCGCCCAGCATGCCGCCCGGAGCGGCGAGGGCCTTCGCATTGCGATTGAAGGCGCCCATGAAGCCGACCCAGTTGTAGGCCGGCGCGCGGGCGATGATGCCGTCGAACAGGTCCGGATTGCGCTGCGCCGCCATCAGCGCCTCACGGCCGCCATTGGAGCAGCCCTCGAAGTAGGACCGCTCCGGCGCCTTGCCATAGGCGGTTTGCAGCATCTGCCGCGCCGACGACATCACCGTCGGTACCGACTGATGGCCGAACAGCGCGGCGGCGTGCGGATCGTCGAGCGCGAAGTCCGCTGACAGCACGTTGCCGGCATGCCCCGAGTCGCTGTTGACGGTGGCGTAGCCCTGTTTCAACGCGGTCAGGTTGGTGGGAACGTCGATGCCGGGGATCGACCCGTTGTAACCGCCGCCGCCGCCGTAATACAGCTTGCCGTTCCACCGATCGGGGAGCCGCAGTTCCAGGTTCAGTCGCGGTGCGATGGTCGCGTTGACCTTGCAGAACAGCGGTTGGGGCCCGCTTGCCGCGACGGTCGCGGCCGCCGTGACC
>MTEU01004105.1_pt1 | contig 10903 bp, 15 predicted proteins | sample 1042701 | NCBI WGS metagenome assembly MTEU01 (sample SAMN06185813, study PRJNA358809) | soil metagenome | isolation source: naturally attenuated soil | place: India | collected 2015-05-23
GAGTGCGGCGATGAACAGGTATCGAGACATGGCGCGTTCCTCCCGTGCCGGTGGCGATCAATCAGGCCTTGGCCGGTTCCGGCTGGGCGCCGGTGGGCTTGGGCTGCTGGGCGGATTGCGGGGCCGGTTTGCCGGCTTGAGCGGGCTTGGCCGACTCGACGTGCAGGACGATGAACTTGCCGGCGTTCTTGGAGCCGCGATCAATCTCTACGGTGACGCGGACGGTCTCCAGTACATCGAGCCCTTTGCAGGCGGCCCACACTTCGTCCAGGGCGTCTTCGGAGACCTGCATCGAGAGCAGGGAGACGCCCAGGTCTTTTTCGCCGTCCGGTTCGTCGCCGAAATAGAGTTTGATCAGGTCGACGTTGTCGAACTTCACGCGCTCGGCGCTGATGAATGCCAGTTCCATAGTGGTGCGTGCCATGTTGTGTTTCCTCGCTTAGTTGCGCGTTAGTGCGCGGGTTTACCTTTCAGCGGGCCGAGCGAGTCCACACGGGCAGATATCGCGGTTTCTGCCCAGGTGGTTGTCTCGACTTGCCGAGGTTCAGTTGTTGTCGCTGGTGCAGCGGGTTACTTCGTTAACACCAAGGGCTTTGCCCTTGTCATCCCACTCTTGCCGCCGAGGGCTCGGGAGCGCGGGGCGGTGGAGCTGCCCCACACTCACGAGCGGAGGCTATTTAGGGTGGTGGGCGTTCAAGGGTGCGCTCCGCCCGTGCTTCCGTTTGTCCGAACGGTGAGGCGTGTTCGGACAAGCCGGGAGCGCGGCCCTTGACCGGTTCGGCATCGGTGGCGTTGGCCGGATCGCCGGGGGCGCATTGCTTGGCCACGTTGGCGATGGCGGTTTCGAAGGCGTTGCCGATGGCCTGGACGCTTTCCTGTAGGCCAACCAGGGTCACGACCGTGGCGGCGATGAAACCGAACAGGAACGGGGTGACCCAGTGCCAGAGCAGGGCGACCAGATAGCGGCCAGCGCGAAAGGTGACGGTCATGCTTCCCCCTCGCGGTTTTCCGCTTCGGCCTGGGCCTGAAACTGGACGCTGAGACGAGCGATGCCCGAGCAGGCATTGCAGCCGCAGAAGTCGCCGCTGCACTTGGGGCAGGATTCGCGACCCAGGTGCTTGGCGTCGCTGTAGGGCTCGGCGTGGCCGCAGTCCTGGCAGAGGACGTAGGCGTCGGTCAGCTGGATGGGCTGTTTCATGCGCTTATCCCACCAGTTCGAACGGTTCGCGCAGCGGCACGAAGGGCGTTGGTTTGCCGCTGTCGTGCACAACGTGCCAGTACCTGGGCGGCCGGTTGCTTGGGGTGTGTTTCGCGCAGATGGAGGCAGGCGTCACCTTCCAGAGCCCATCGACCTTGCGGAGCGACACGGGGCGGCACTCGGTGCAGGGTGTGGACGGGCAGGGCGCGGGTTGAGCCATCGCGCGCAGGGACCAGCACACAGAGCAGTCGCAGTTCGCGGGGTGCGGCTGGTGCAGGTAGCGGGAGAGGTTCATAGGTCATGCCCTCACCTGGGAGGCCGGAGGCTTGGCGGATCATGCGGCAGCCCTCACACCACGGACGCGGTAGAAGTCGCGGGCGCGTTCCTGGGTGAGCCCCCAGTGGCGACCAGGGCCGGACGGTAGGTCAGCGATAACGCGCTCTATATAGGCAGCACAGTCGGCCTTGTTCGGGCCGGTGTGGACGCGGTGCCAGCGGCGTTGCTTGGTCGCGCCGTGCAAGGTGCAGGTCTCGACGACGTAGGTGGTCTTACTCATCGGCGTAATCCCCCGCGCAGAAGATGGTTTTGCCTCGGTCGAGGTCGCGGCGGATGCGGTGCAGGTTGATGACGCGGTGACGGCCGATTTTCACCGTCGGCACGGTGTAGCTTTCGATCCAGCCACGCACCACGTCTTCGCTGATTTGCTCCATGCCCAGGAGCTGAGCCAGCACGTATTTCGTGCAGAACGGTGCGTCGCGGAAATCCGTTACGCGTTGGGCGTCCCCCGAAATCGAAAGCCCCACTACACCAGACTGTTCCATGTTCTTTGCCCTATAATCCAAAGTAACACCATCAATTCACTGAAATTATTTCAGTGATCTATTGAACTGAACAATAGCCAAAAGCGCCGCTCAGTGAAATAGTTTCAGAGAATATTTTTATAACATTATGGAATCAATACAGAGTAGGGCTAGAACTTTAATTGATAAGGCGGGCTTTGACCGCCTCGTTCGGGAAGGGGCTATTGGCTACTCCCGCTGGCAAAGCGTTCGCTACAAAGACATACGCATGAGCACAGAAGAGTTAGAGGTGCTTCAATCAATCTTTCCCGAATATCGTTTATGGCTGATCAGTGGGGAAGTAACGCCAGAAGTCGGCCAAACAAGCCCTGAATATGACGAAGCGAATAAGAACTTGAGCAATCAAAGCGCGGGATAGCAATTACAAAGGAAGTATCTAGGCGCTGGTATTCACGAATTATTCGCACATAAATTTGATGAGCAAAATTTAAAATGAACATGAACATATCAGAGGCTCTTCTCCAGGACTTGGCCCCTGATACCCCTGCCCGACGTAAAAAACGAGTGGTTAGCCTATTCTGCGGCGCCGGCGGACTGGATATCGGGTTTAGCCAAAAAGGGTTTAAGGCTGAGTTTGCAGCCGACTATGACCAAGCAGCGGTCAAGACGTATAACGCAAACCACAGAGGCAAAAAAGCCGAGGTTATAGATCTATTTGAAACAAGCGCTGAAGAAGTCTACAACCGTGCGACTCGTCGCCTGAAAGGCGACCACACGATAGATGGAATAATTGGAGGGCCGCCTTGCCAAGGTTTTTCCAGAGCTAATGCCGCGAGATGTCACTCTGACCCAAGGAATCTCCTAGCTCTAAAATATGCAGATATTGTTAACGAATTCTTCACTCGCTCAAAAATTAAATTCTTCGTATTTGAAAACGTCCCCGAAATAAAAGCAAAGAAAAACGCAGATTTCCTTAAGCTACTAAGGGATTCATTATCCCTTCATTTCAATATCTACGAGCGTGAGCTGGATGCCTGGAACTACGGAGTCCCCCAAACAAGAAAGAGATACTTCATAGTTGGCATAAGCAAGGCTATTGATAACGGAAATTATCAGTTTCCGCCGATCAAGCGCGGAAAGAAGAAGCTAGTGTCGGACGCAATACTTGGCTTGCCACACCCAACTTTCTTCAATAAAGACCTTGACCCTGCTGATATTCCATTTCACCCAAACCATTGGACAATGCAGCCCCGATCAGAAAAGTTTCAAACTGGTGAAATGCCTGCTGGAGGGCGGTCGTTTATAAAACTTGAGTGGAACAAACCAAGCAGAACGGTTGCATACGGAAACAGAGAAATCCATATTCACCCAAATGGAAAACGAAGAATCAGCATTTATGAAGCAATGAGGCTGCAGAGTTTTCCAATGAATTATGAGCTGCTTGGCAACCTTAGCGAGCAAGTTAAACAAATCTCCAACGCAGTACCGCCGCCAGTGGCCGCGGCATTAGCGAAAAGCATTATAAAACATCTTAGTATCTAAGGAAGCAGCATGGAAGCCACGTCCGAGTCGAATAAAGACTCCGAAATTAGAATCAACCAAGAGCTAAACGACGCCATAACATCGGGCAAGTCAGTTACCGCAACACTTATGACTGACGAACGTGTATTTGCACGAATTACAGATGGTATTTATCGAGATCCAGCATCAGCAATTCGAGAATTGATTGCTAATTCCTATGATGCCGATGCAACAGAAGTCCGAGTAGAGACTGACTGCCCCAGGTTCTCAAAGATTTCCGTCAGAGATAATGGAAAGGGTTTAACAAAAGAAACCTTGGCCCATGTTATTTGCCATATTGGCGGCAGTCTTAAAAGAACCAAAGACGGACAGAACCATCAAATATCGAGCGAGTCCGATCCAACCAAAAGCCCTTCTGGGCGGCCTCTTATTGGTAAATTAGGCATCGGCCTGTTCTCTGTTTCACAGATTACACACCATGTAGTGATAATCACCAAGACAAAGGGTAGCAAAAAAAGAATATATTGCGACATTCTCTTAATGCCTCAATCGGAAGCGCTGCTAGAGAAAGAAGAAGGTCAAAAATTTGTAACCGGTGAAGTAACTATAAAGTTTATTGACGCCGAAGACAGCGAATCCCAAGGAACAGAGATTATCTTGCATGACCTCCGAGATCATGTAAAAGAGTCTCTTCTTTCCAAACTCACATGGACATCCCTCAGAGAAAAAAAAGAAAGAGAAGAAAACCCAGAGGAAGATACACTAGAAAGCGTTCTAGATGACGATGATTATGATGGAAGCTTTTCTGTCAAAGAACCAATTTATCACATTGGTGAAATCGATATTGAAAGCGGTACTGTACTCACGGTCGAAAACTTGCCATGGCTACACAATGACGCTCCTGATAAGAAATTCAACAAACTTATTGACCGCGTTTCGCAAATCTCGGACCCAGAGCGCGCCAAGAAAGGTCCCAGCATCCAAGAGCATCTTGACTACTACTTGCGAATGCTTTGGGCACTCAGCCTATCACTACCAATACCCTATATAGAAAAACACCCATTCGTTCTGACTTCAAAAGACACTGTTTCCATCTATCAAATAAGCAACAAGCTAAAAGGTGGATCAGCATCCGAAGTCATCATAGAGAACAACCAAACAATTGCCGAAAAATTCTCATTTAAAACGGCAGCCGAGCACCATCTTCCATTTAAAGTATATGTCGACGACATTCTACTTTACCGGCCGATAAAATTTGGAGTCACCTCAAAGCCAGATCAGCCAGCTTCAAAACCTTTGATGCTTGTAGGGAGAGCTAAGCCAGATCTATCTAGCGTCCCTGCAAAATATAGAGGGGGCGATCTTGAGTTTGAAGCGTACCTCTACTGGAACCAGAAGATTGTCCCAAAAGAACATAACGGTGTATTGATTAGAATCAATGGCGCAAGCGGGACACTATTCAAAGATAACTTCCTTGAGTACCAAATTTCAGAGCTCACAAGGCTACGCCAGATAACTGCAGAAATTTTTGTAATCAAAGGGCTAGATGCTGCGCTAAATATTGATAGAGAATCCTTTAATATCTCGCATCCGCACTACTTGATATTGAAGAACTGGCTGCACTCGGCAATGCGCCAGCTTATGAACAGACTCAAAACGCTCTCTGGCGACGCGAACAAAGAAAAGCTTGAAGAAAAGAAAGAAGAGACATTTGCCGAGCTTTCTCAAATTCTCTCACGGCATGCTGCCCATACCGGAAAGACAACCACAAAAGAAGTTATTTATACTTCAAAAAAAACCGAGCCAGACCTTCTTACTAAAATCAAGTCAACCACACATCTAGAAATAAGCGACCATATATTAGCCTCTATAGCCAAAGAGAGGCCAACAACACCTAGAGAGCGCTTCAAAAAAACTCTCAACGAGGAAAAAGCCAAATCGCTGGCAAGCATCCTAAGCCTCTACGGAATCGATGAATACCTTTCTGAAGGGGACTTTGAAAGTCTTATCTCCGCAATCTTAGAAGTAATGATCCTAGAGATTAAGAAGTAAGATATGGATATCGAGAACGAATCTTTCGAGATGGATGGCGGCTTCCTTAAAGGTGTAGCGCCAGTAAATGTAGAGCATACAGAGCTCAAATTAAAAGATGAATTTGCACCTTGGCATAAGCCACGCAAGCAGTGGATACGAGACAAGCAATGGGCGGCGATGATTGGAGCGCTTATTGACAGGCTTGGCTTACACAGATCAGGAAGATCATTAGACTACCTAAGCCTACCAGGACTTGATCTTTTAGATATTCGAGCACTTGAAGACATTTTGACCGCCAAGAAAGTCAAAATAAAATATCTCGGGCTCAATCACATCAGCGATGACGACAAGGAGTCGAGAGCCGAACAGAATCTCTCAGAGAATGAAGTGCGATCACTTGATTTTGTCGAGCAAGGAAGTCTCGTAATCTCAGAACAGTTTGAAAAAATAGCCGACAAACAGTCCATCGCCGGCGAACGGGTGCTACAAGAGCATAAAACCTTTGACGTGGTTAATATTGACCTTTGCGCATCCTTTGCAGACAAAAAGCCAGGAACGTCTTCAAGTCTATACCAAGCTATCTACAAGCTAATAATGCATCAGTCCTATTACCGCTCGGAAGACTGGTTGTTCCTTATAACCACACGCACAGATAAGAAGAAAGTCGACTTCGATGCATTAAAGGTGCTGCTAAACACCACATTTGAGACTGTTAATGAAGGCGTAATTCAAGAATTCTTGAACGAGAAAATTGGCGTAAATCTAGACAGAGCGAAGTCAAAAGAGTTCAGCCAGGATGATCTAACTACAGAGCAACATAGAGCCTGCTTTACTTCAACCTTGAGTATTTGGAAATCAACCTCACTACTTAAGGGCGAAACCAAGAGTAGCTCAAAACTTTCCCCCATCGTTGGCTACCATGTAGAATCCACTGACTCTGTCGCAGATATGGTATCGATGGCATTTTGGTGTTCTCGTTTACCCTTGGTAGCAAATGACACGAGCGGACTTTCAGGAGCATCTATTAATAAAGACGCTCAAACACCAGAACAGGTCCACAACGTCCAGGCCCGCCGTGCTTTCGAACGCTCAATGAATTGCATAGATCTAGATATTCATCTTGACAAACACCCAGATGAATACAAGGAGGCACTTGAGCGCTCAAAGACCCTGTTAAAGAAAGCACGCTACTCTCTTGAAAAATACGACGAGTGGGTCGAGCTCCAAAACCAAAGAACTCATGACATGATGGGTAGGTGACTACATCGCACGCTTTTTCTGAAAAGCTCTGGTGCAGTGAGGTTGAATGGTGGCTGGAATGCCCGACTTATGGGCGTCTCTGGCTTAGCAGGGTGCTACGTGGAGGATTCATAATGCTGATGTCCCAGGTTCAAGTCCCGGTGTAGCCACCATAAATTTCAAGGGGTTAGCGCAAGCTAACCCCTTTTTGTTTGTGCGCGAAAAGTGACTACGGCCCGGCTTTCAGTTGGAACGGGTTAGCCTCGATCCTGCCAGGGATCGGCCAGCGCTACGCCCAGTGCTTCGAAGCGGCGGATACTGCTGGCGAAGTCCTTATCGAACATGACCGAAGCCGCATCGAGCCCCCCTGTTTACGCTTGCCGTCCGGCATCCTGGCACTGCCATAAAGGATCTCCGCAACGGTGATCGAGCTGAGCTGGGCATCGACCCATGCAATCGCTTCGGGAGCAGGCTGCGCGCGCATAGGCTCGGACAGCACATTGGTATCGAGCAGGATCATCCGTCGAAGCTCGCTGCTCGGGCTTTGTCCTGGCGCGCTGGCAAATCGAGGTCTGCGCCGCCTACCGCAGCGAAGCGCGAGTGGATACGGCTACCCAGTCCGCCGTGCTTCTGATGGCGGGCAAGGGTCTGGCGAAGGATCACGCGGGCTTTTTCTTCCATCGAGCGACCATGGCCGGCTGCGACTACACGCAGTTGAGCCTTGAGCTCGTCGTCCAGGTTGCGGATGGTGATGCTGGCCATGCCGCCGGTTCCTGTGAATGCGCTGCAATCATTGATAGCAAACAAGGGCGTTACGCGCTTGTCGACGGCAGCTCTGACGAAGCGGGGGAGTGGCCAGGTGGGGTGGCCACCTTGCGGGGGAGGGCATAAGCCGTTAAATAAATCTGTCCCCTTTTGCCCCTAAGAAAAACCCCGCGCAAGCGGGGTTTTGTTATTCCAAAGACCTATTGCTGGTTTTGCTTCTTTTGATTGAGCTTGCTTTTTTGGGCTTTTTCTCGTTTTTTTCGTCTGAATCATCAATAGATTGGCGCTCAGCAAGTCCTTCCTGGCGATCTTTCTCATCTTGCTGGGCTTCATCTTGGGCTGCGCTATTAAAATCAGCGGCAGGGAGCATCCACAGACCGTGAGGACCTCTAGCCGTGAGATTAGAGATCATCTCCCGAATAGAACCGTAGAGAATTGCATATCCAGTAGCGCGGACAGCTCTGAAAAGATCAGCGCCTTTATGTTTGTCGGCGTTATAGCGCATGTAAGCAGTTGCTTTAACATCAACGCTATAAGGCAAAATTATCTCAGATTTTTGATTTTCTTGGCTGAGCACCAAGTTCAAGGTGAAGGAAAAAAATTTAGGGTCTTCCAGTTGATCGTCTGGATAAGACAAGCCTACCGAGCGAAAGAATCTAGAGCCTTTATAGTTAAATTCGACTTTTTTCAGCTCAGACGAAAATACCCCATCGAACTCAGGGTTTGCCTCAACACTGATTTTTTCGAATTCGATTTTGTCAACGGAAAGCAAAGGCGCCTTCATTGGCGACCTCCATATAAATGGGTTCGTTCCTGGGGGCGAGCATTGCCATGTCACGCATTTTTTTCATGTGCTTATGAAGATCTACGGAGTCACCGTTAAAATCGATGTCCTCAGTAACCTCGGAAAAACCAATTTCATCTTTGTATCGATCGCCAATGCAGATGTTAAGCTTTTCACCAATAGAGGCGGCAAGCATATACATGGTTTCGATTTTAAGGTTTTGGTCGCCGCGAAGCATGCGAGAAACATTGGCTTCGGAAACATCAAGTCGCTGAGCGATGTCGATGTTCTTCAATCCTTTACTAATCATTGCTCTTTTGATGTCAAAGGCAAACGCAGATCGCCAAGTAGGGCCAAAGATTTCAAGGTCTTCTTGAATCTGGCTAGCAATCTCATAGTTAGTCATGGTAAACCTCAGTTAACGGGGCCCATCAATTTAGTGTCTAAAATTGACTTTATAGTATGTTCTGCATAGGCTTTTATTTCAGGTGGAGTGTTTTGTTGGTCTTTATGTAAGGCCTCCAAAACAAAGATGAATCGTCCGCACTTGCCATTGTACGGGTAGACGTAAATTCTGTCTTTCTTGCCTTTTTTTAGTTCGTAAAGTGACTCGGTTTTGCCTTTATATTTAAAGGAGTGAGCCACTTTATAGATGACGACGGAGCCGTTAAAAAATTGGCTAAAGTCATCCAAGGTAACCGCGCGAAACAAGGCGTCGACCATCTGAAGGTAGAAGGAGCGCTTCTTGGGATCATCTACATTCTCAGCTATAGATTTAACCAGATGCGACTTATCAACGCTTTGCGCGCCTGAGAGGATCATGACTGGTGTCCACTTATCGACTCCGCCACCTGCGATAGGAGCTTTAGACGGATTGATCCCTGCCTTCTCAAGCATGAGCTTCCTTGTCAGTTTCGTTAGCTTCATCCGCACACCTTAACACGCAGGTTAACTCAAGCATGCCATCTCTTCAAGCTGGCGGCAAGGATTAAACTGCATGATATGGCTTTGTGCCAGCGCTTGGCGTATGTGAGGAGCGGCGACTACATTGACCTGATTTTCTGGAAAGAGCTGGTCTAGCCAGCATAGGGGGGCGCTGCGGCCCCGATTTATGGGGCTTTCTGGCTCGGTGGGGTGATTCGTCGCGAACTCATAATGCTGATGTCCAGGTTCAAGTCCCGGTGTAGCCACCATAAATTTCAAGGGGTTAGCGCAAGCTAACCCCTTTTTGTTTGTGCGCGAAAAATTGCGCCATATGACGCCGAGTTACGCCTTTAGCGCATTAGTCGTTCCAGCGCGTCATCCACATGCGCCTGCCATTCCCCCTGGCCCATTTCCTGGTAACCGTTGCTGCCGGCGAAGGCGCTGCCGATGACCAGGTCGGGTTCCAGTTCGCGCAGGCCGGTGATGCTGGTGGCCATGGTCTGGCGGTCTGCGGGGCTGTTGTGGCCGGCAATAAAGCCGGCCTTCCAGCTGCCGTCCGCGCTGCGGTACAGGGTGTCGCCGGTGAACAGGTAGCGCTGGCCGGTCGGGCTATGCACCAGAAAGCAGGTGCTGCCGGGGCTGTGCCCGGGAGTGGGGATCACGTCGATATTGCCGAGCAGCGTTTCGCGGTCGTCGAACAGGATGTCTGGTGTGACGAAGCGGGCGAATTCCGCCTGCTCCCTGCGGTGGCCGCCAAGCCGAGTGCCGAAGCGCTGGCGGATCTGCAGCAGCGAGTCGCCCAGTTCGTCGCGGTGGCTGAGCAATTGGTAGGCGACGCCGCCCAGCTCGCCCATCCGTTCTATCTCCTGCTGCAGGCTGGTGTTGAAGAACAGCAGGTTGCCGGCCTCGCGGGTCAGCAGGTAGGCATGGGTGGTCAGGCCCGGCATGGGGGGCTCGGTGGCGGTTTCCCAGAGGTCGTCTCGAATCTGTTGCATGGCTGGCTCCTTGGTCTTGGGAGGGATGGAGGCCAGCCTAGGACCTCAAGTTAGGTTGAGGTCAAGGGTGAGGAGGGTGGCTGAGGGGCTCGCTTGGCGGGTGTATGGCGTCGTCGGCGATAGGCGCTTTCGCCGCCGGGCGCGGCTCCCCTGCTATGGAGGAGGGGCGTGAGAGGCTTGCTGTCACCTGTAGGAGCGGATTTATCCGCGATATTCATGAAGGAATCGCGAATAACTTCGCTCTTACGGATCGTGGGCGACAGGCAAAGAAAACCCCGCCGAAGCGGGGTTTCTTTATGCGCTGACGAGGGTCAGACGTTGAAGCGGAAGTGCATCACGTCGCCGTCCTTGACGATGTAGTCCTTGCCTTCCAGGCGCCATTTGCCGGCTTCCTTGGCGCCGGCTTCGCCCTTGTAGGCGATGAAGTCGTCGTAGGCGACCACTTCGGCGCGGATAAAGCCTTTCTCGAAGTCGGTGTGGATCACGGCGGCGGCCTGCGGGGCGGTGGCGCCGACGCGCACGGTCCAGGCGCGTACTTCCTTCACCCCGGCGGTGAAGTAGGTCTGCAGGTTGAGCAGCGAGTAACCGGCGCGGATCACGCGGTTCAGGCCCGGCTCTTCCATGCCCATGGTTTCGAGGAACA
>MTEU01005430.1_pt1 | contig 10890 bp, 9 predicted proteins | sample 1042701 | NCBI WGS metagenome assembly MTEU01 (sample SAMN06185813, study PRJNA358809) | soil metagenome | isolation source: naturally attenuated soil | place: India | collected 2015-05-23
CTGCTCGGGAAACAGCGCCGACGCGGTCTGCCAGCGCAGGCGCCGCCATGCCAGGCCGGCCTGCGCGAGCCGCGCGGCGAGCTGGCCCGGCGCGGCTTGGCCGGGGCGGCGGGAAGACAGGGCCTGTGTCACGATATTCACTCCGTTTGCGGTTCCATCCCTGGCCCGTCGACCTCGCTGCGCGGCCCCTCCTGCATCTCTCTCGGGCCTCGATAAGACCGACCGGTCGTGCTATTTATCGGCGAAAATGTTACCGATCGAAAACGTTGCCGCGTGGACCAGCGCAAAACGGTTCCGCGCCGGTGACCCCAGCAAGCTATGCGGCCGCGCGTTTGCCGCGTGTCACCAGCGACTGGAAGGCGCGGCGCGCCATCGCCTGCGCGTCAGCGCGCCCGAGCATCTTCAGCGATTGCTGGAAGGCCATGACGATGCCGGCCATCTCGAAGGCGATCTGGCGCGGTTCCTCGTCCGCCCCGAGGCCGCCATCCTGGATCGCGTCCGTCGCCACGCGGACCACGATGCCGTTCCAGTCCTTCAGCGCGCGGACCAGCATGTCGCGGATCACGCCGGGCCGGTCGCGATATTCCTGGCCCAGCGCCATGAACAGGCAGCGGCCGCCGGAGTCGGTGCTGCCGATCCATTCGAGCTGTCCTTCGAACAGCGCGCGCAGACGGGGCACGCCGCGCGGCTGGCGCAGCGCGGGCTGCACCACCATCGCCGTGAAGCGCTCGATCGCCAGTTCCAGCACTGCCTGCTGCAGGGCCTCCTTCGACTTGAAGTGCGCGTACAGGCCGCTCTTGGACATGTCCGTGCTGGCGGCCAGTTCGGCAAGCGACAGCTGCTCGAATCCGATCCGCGTGGCGGTATCGAATGCCTGAGCGATGATCGCGCTGCGCGTCAGCTGGCCTTTTTGCATGCTCGGAAGAATAGCACGACCGGTCGGTCTGTCAAACCGAACTTGGCGCTAACGAGGTCGATTCGCTATTGTGGAAGCACGGGCACTTCAAAGGGCCCGATATCGAGACGGCAGGGGCTGGAGGAAAGCCAACCGGCACAAATCGTGAAATCTGTAAAAGTGTTTCCCTGATTACATACGGAACGCGACGTGTGCTCTATACTCGAATGCACGTCCGCGCACTTTCTTTTTTGGTGACTGGAGACCGATATGAACAGTACAGCCGTGCCACGAGGCGCTAGCGAACCGTTCCGGCAACTGCGGGCGTTGCGCCGAGCGCGCAAGCTCAAGCAGGAGGACGTCGCCCGCAAGGCCGGGATCTCCCGGGAGGCGTATCTGCGTGCGGAGTCGGGCCAGGCCGATCCGCGTATGAGCACCTTCCTGGCCGCCTGCGAGGCGCTCGGTCTGGAGGTGGTGCTTGCCCCCCAGCATCTGGCGCAGGACGTCAATGCCTTCATCGCCAGCCGCAACGGCGGCGTGACTGCCGCCTCGATGGCCGGTCCGGCCGGCGGCGCCTCGGCGTCCTCGGCTTCGTCCGCCTCCTCCGGCGGCGGCACGTCCGGCGCAGGGGGCATGGGCTCCCCGCAGGGCGAAGGCCAGAAGCCCGCCTGATCCTGTCATTGTTCCGTTGGCGGCCGGCGTTCGTCCGGCCGCTGGTGTTGGCACCGCGCGGCCTCCGACCGCGTGCGGCGTGACGCGGCTCGTTCGTCCGGACGCGCTCCCGCCTTCCGCTCCCTCCTTTTCCGCTTCCTCCTTTTCCGCTTCCTGAGACCGGCACCCGGCGCCGCGCGCACATCGCGGTGCCGCCGATGGCCGCCCTCGTCCTCCGTCGTCGTTCTGTTCCTGTTCTCCGTCCGGCCTTTGGGGCCGGATCCGATTGACACCCTTCGTGCCGGTGATTACGATTCGGTAAATTAGTTTCACAATCCGTAATTGACGATGCGGGCCACGGCCGGCACGCCTCGCGGGCTATGCTGGGAGAGGCGAGCCAGCGGAGCCCACAGCGGAACCCCGGCAGCTACAAGCACAACGGAGACAAGCCCCATGTCCAAAGCCTTTGCGTCGCAAGCCGACCTCGAAGCGAAACAGGTCACCTTCACCAGACTGTCCGACAACGCCTACGCCTATACCGCCGAGGGCGATCCGAACTCGGGCGTGGTGATCGGCGACGACAGCGTGCTGATCGTCGACACCACCGCCACGCCGGCGATGGCGCAGGACCTGATCGCGCGCATCCGGAGCGTGACCGACAAGCCGATCAAGCACGTGGTGCTGTCTCACTACCACGCGGTGCGCGTGCTGGGCGCCTCGGCCTATTTCGACGAAGGCGCGCAGAACGTGATCGCCAGCCGCGGCACGTACGAGATGATCGTCGAGCGCGGCGAGGCCGACATGAAGTCCGAGATCGAGCGGTTCCCGCGGCTGTTCGCTGGCGTGGAGACCGTGCCGGGCCTGACGTGGCCGAACCTGGTGTTCGAGCGCGAGCTGACGCTGTTCCTCGGCAAGCTCGAGGTCAAGATCCTGCATCTCGGTCCGGGCCATACCAAGGGCGATACCGTGGTCTGGATTCCGTCGCAGAAGATCCTGTTCTCCGGCGACCTGGTCGAGTACGACGCGGCCTGCTATTGCGGCGACGCGCAGCTGGAGGAATGGCCGGCGACGCTCGACGCGCTGCGCGCGCTGCAGCCGCAGGCGCTGGTGCCGGGACGCGGACCCGCGCTGACCACGCCGGAACAGGTCGACAAGGGCCTCGCCTACACGCGCGATTTCGTCAGCACGCTGCTGCAGCGCGGCCGCGAGGCGGTGGCGCAGAAGCTGGACCTGAAGGGCGCGATGGCGCATACGCGCGCGGCGATGGATCCGAAGTTCGGCCACGTCTTCATCTACGAGCATTGCCTGCCGTTCGACGTGGCGCGCGCCTATGACGAGGCCAGTGGCATCAAGCATCCGCGCATCTGGACCGCCGAGCGCGACAAGGAAATGTGGGCAGCGCTGCAGGACTGAAGGCGCGGCATGCTGGCCGCCGCAGTCCGCGGGACAGCGGGCGCGACGGCCGGAGGGAGACGACATGGAAACCACAGCTGAGGAAACCACGGCTCAGGCAGGCGACAACTACCAGGCCCGCACCTTCGCCTACCGGCGCTGCGCCGAGCAGCAGCCGGACGCGCGGCCCGCGGTACGGCCGGTGGTCGTGATCGGGGCCGGTCCGGTCGGCCTCGCCACGGCGATCGACCTGACGCAGCAGCAGGTGCCGGTGGTACTGCTCGATGACGACTGCACGCTGGCCAGCGGTTCGCGTGCGATCTGCTTCGCCAAGCGCACGCTCGATATTTTCGATCGCCTCGGCTGCGGCGAGCGGCTGGTCGACAAGGGTGTGCGCTGGCACGTCGGCCGCGTGTTCCTCGACCAGGAGCAGGTCTACAGCTTCGATCTGCTGCCGGAGAGCGGTCACCATCGTCCTGCCTTCATCAACCTGCAGCAGTACTACGTCGAGGGCTATCTCGTCGATCGGGCCGCCGAACTGGAAGGACTCGAACTGCGCTGGCGTCATGGCGTCAGCGGGCTGCGCCAGCAGGAAGATCATGTCGTGCTGACCGTGTCGACGCCGGATGGCGACTACACGCTGCCGGCACGCTACGTGGTGGTGGCGGACGGCGCGCGCAGTCCCGTGCGCCAGCTGATGGGGCTGCAAAGCCAGGGCCGGACCTTCCGCGACCGCTTCCTGATCGCCGATGTGAAGATGGCCGCCGGCTTCCCGGCCGAGCGCTGGTTCTGGTTCGATCCGCCGTTCAACCGCAACCAGTCGGTGCTGCTGCATCGGCAGCCGGACAATATCTGGCGCATCGATTTCCAGCTGGGCTGGGATGCCGATCCCGAACAGGAGCGTCAGCCCGAACGCGTGCTGGCGCGGCTGCGCGCGCTGCTCGGGCCCGACGCGCGGTTCGAGCTCGAATGGGTCAGCGTCTACACCTTCTCGTGCCAGCGGATGGAGCGTTTTCGCCATGGCCGTGTGCTGTTCGCCGGGGACGCCGCGCATCGGGTGTCGCCGTTCGGCGCGCGCGGCGCCAACAGCGGCGTGCAGGACGCCGAGAACCTGGCGTGGAAGCTGCGCCTGGTGCTGGAAGGGCGGGCGCCCGACGCGCTGCTCGACACCTATGCCAGCGAGCGCGAATACGCGGCCGACGAGAACATCCTGCATTCGACGCGCTCGACCGATTTCATCACGCCGAAGAGCGCCACCAGCCGCGTGTTTCGCGACAGCGTGCTGCGGCTCGCCCGTCAGCATCCGTTCGCGCGCCAGCTGGTCAACAGCGGCCGGTTGTCGACGCCGACCGTGCTGGCGCCTTCGCCGCTGAACACGCCGGACAGCGCGCCGTTCGCCGGCGCGATGGTGCCCGGCGCGGTCTGCGCCGATGCACCGGTGCGCGTGGTCGGCGACAAGGGGCAGCGCGAGAGCTGGCTGCTGCCGCATCTGGGCAACGGCTTTACCGCGCTGGTGTTCGCCGATGCGCAGGGCCTGTCGTCCGCGGCGCGCACGGCGCTCGAACAATTGAGCGCCGCGCCGGTGCCGGTGAAAGTGGTTTGCATGATGCCACCGACGCCATCGGCGCAGCCCACGCCCACGCTGCCGCGCGGCGCGGTCGTGCTCGAAGACGTCGAAGGCCTGGCCGTGCGCCGCTACGACGGCCAGCCCGGCACCTGCTATCTGCTGCGCCCGGACCAGCATGTCTGCGCACGCTGGCGCGAGGTCGACCACGACGCGCTGCTGGCCGCGCTGCGCCGCGCGCTCGGCATGATCGACGTGCAGTGGCGCGCGGCCCCGGCCGAGCCGCAGCCGCAGCACGCGCGGCTCGTCACCGAACCGAATCTCGCGCAGCCGGACGACGTCTACGAGTCGCTGCTCGAGATGCATCGCGATCTGAGCGATGCGCAAAGCCAGGCCGCCAACGCGCAGCTGATCCTGCTGCTGGCCAACCATATCGGCGACACCGCGGTACTGCGGCAAGCGATGGCGCTGGCGCGCGCCGCGGTGCCACCCGCGGTGCCCGGGCCGCAAGCGGACGCCGCCGTGCCGATTCCGGTTCCGGCGTAAGCCGATCCATCAAGCCGATTTTTTTCCGAGAACCCTTCCCGAACCTCTGTCAGGACCACCATGACCGAAGCACTACGCCAAGACACCGACACCGGCGCGCTGCGCTACCAGTCCGGCTTCGCCAACGAATTCGCCACCGAAGCGCTGCCGGGCGCGCTGCCGGTCGGACAGAATTCGCCGCAGCGCGCGCCGTACGGCCTGTACGCCGAGCAGCTCTCGGGCACCGCCTTCACCGCGCCGCGCGCGCACAACCGCCGCTCGTGGCTGTACCGGATCCGCCCGGCGGCGGTGCACGAGTCCTTCGTCAAGATCGAGCAATCGCGAATCGTCAGCCGCTTCGACGAGGTGGCGCCGTCGCCGAACCAGATGCGCTGGAGCCCGCTGCCGATGCCGGACGCGCCGACCGACTTTATCGACGGCATCGTCACGATGGGCGGCAACGGCGGCCCCGACGCGATGGTCGGCTGCGGCATCCACCTGTACCTGGCCAACCGCTCGATGCAGGGCCGCTTCTTCTACAACGCCGACGGCGAGATGCTGATCGTGCCGCAGCAGGGCCGGCTGCGCCTGGCCACCGAACTGGGCGTGCTCGAGGTCGAGCCGCAGGAGATCGCGGTGGTGCCGCGCGGCGTGCGCTTCCGCGTCGAGCTGCTCGACGGCGAGGCGCGCGGCTATATCTGCGAGAACTACGGCGCGCTGCTGAAGCTGCCCGACCTCGGCGTGATCGGCTCGAATGGCCTGGCCAATCCGCGCGACTTCCAGACGCCGGTGGCCTGGTACGAGGACGTCGAGGGCGACTTCGAGCTGGTGGCGAAGTTCCAGGGCAATCTGTGGCGCGCGAAGATCGACCATTCGCCGCTGGACGTGGTGGCCTGGCATGGCAACTACGCGCCGTACAAATACGATCTGCGCCGCTTCAACACGATCGGCTCGATCAGCTTCGACCATCCGGACCCGTCGATCTTCCTGGTGCTGCACAGCCCGTCCGATACCGAGGGCGTCGACAACATCGACTTCGTGATCTTCGGCCCGCGCTGGCTGGCGATGGAGCACTCGTTCCGCCCGCCCTGGTTCCACCGCAATATCGCCAGCGAGTTCATGGGCCTGATCGAAGGCGTCTACGACGCCAAGGCCGAAGGGTTTGCCCCGGGCGGCGCGAGCCTGCACAACTGCATGAGCGGCCACGGCCCCGACGCCGAGACCTTCGCGCGTGCCTCTGAAGCGGACACCACCAGGCCGCACCGCATCTCCGACACGATGGCCTTCATGTTCGAGACGCCGACGGTGATCCGGCCCACGCGCTTCGCCGCCGAATCGGCCGCGCTGCAGCCCGACTATCAGCACTGCTGGCAAGGGCTAAAGAAGCATTTCAACCCGAACGTGCGCTGATGGCCGGCGTACGCGGACGACGGAACCAACGTAACGCTACGTAGCGCGCTACCTGGCGCATCACTCTTTAACGCATTGCATCCATGACTCAAGCTCAATCCTCCCGCAGCTGGATCGAATCGGCCAACAACGCCGCCACCCACTTCCCGCTGCAGAACCTGCCCTATGGCGTGTTCTCGCACGGCGCGCAGGCGCCGCGCGTCGGCGTCGCGATCGGCGAGAGCATCGTCGACCTGTCGGTGCTGGACGAAGCCGGCCTGCTGCCGGCTGCTGCGCGCGGCACCTTCGCCGCGCCGGTGCTGAACCGCTTCATCGCGCTGGGCCGTCCGGTCTGGCGCGAGACGCGCCAGCGCATCGCCGAACTGCTGGCCGCCGGCACGCCGACGCTGCGCGACGACGCCGCGCTGCGCGAGCGCGCGGTGGTGCCGATGGCCGGCGCGACGCTGCATCTGCCGGTGCAGATTCCGGGCTATACCGACTTCTATTCGTCGAAGGAGCACGCGACCAACGTCGGCCGCATGTTCCGCGACCCGGACAACGCGCTGCTGCCGAACTGGCTGGAAATCCCGATCGGCTACAACGGCCGCGCCAGCTCGGTGGTCGTCAGCGGCACGCCGATCCATCGTCCCAACGGCCAGATCAAGCTGCCGAACGAGGCGCGCCCGATCTTCGGCGCCTGCCGCAAGCTCGACTACGAACTGGAGATGGGCTTCATCGTCGGCAAGGACTCGGCGCTGGGCGAGCCGGTGCGCGTCGACCAGGCCGACGACTACCTGTTCGGCATGGTGCTGCTCAACGACTGGAGCGCGCGCGATATCCAGCAGTGGGAATACGTGCCGCTGGGGCCGTTCAATTCAAAGAGCTTCGGCACGTCGATCTCGCCCTGGGTCGTCACGATGGACGCGCTCGAACCGTTCCGCCGCGACAATCCCGAGCAGTCGCCGCAGCCGCTGCCGTATCTGCGCCAGTCGGCGCGCAACGCCTACGACATCGAACTCGAGGTCGCGCTGCGGCCGCAGGGCGCCGAGCGCGCCGAGCCGATCAGCCGCACCAACTTCCGTGCGATGTACTGGACGATGGCGCAGCAGCTCGCCCACCACACGGTGTCGGGCTGCAATGTGCGGGTCGGCGACCTGATGGGTTCGGGCACGATCAGCGGCACCGCGCCGGACTCGTACGGCAGCCTGCTGGAACTGACCCGCAACGGCAACGAGCCGCTGAAGCTGGCGGGCGGGGCGCAGCGTGGCTTCCTGCAGGACGGCGACGAAGTGGTGATGCGCGGCTGGTGCCAGGGCGATGGCTATCGCATCGGCTTCGGCGAGGTCAGCGGCGAGGTGCTGCCGGCACCGAAGGTCGAGGGGTAATCCCGGCCTCGACGATCGAAAGCCACCGGGCCTCCGCTTGCGCGGGGGCGACGCGATACCGTTATTGGATGTCGTCCCCGCGAAAGCGGGGACCCAGCGTCTTGAACCGGCCCGAACCGGGCCGCGCCGGGTTTGAGGAAGGTTCACCCGCGCGGCGTGGCGTCCAGCACCACCGCCGCGCGGCCCGCCAACAGCACGGCGCCGCCGGCGCGCAGCGCGAATTCGTAGAGCACCTGGCGTTCGTCGCCGCCGATGCGCTCGGCCTCGATCGCCAGCGGCCCCGCCACGGTATCGAGCCGCTCGGCGTGGATCTCGACCTTGCGCACGCTGGCCAGATAGCCGACGCGCGGCGTGGCCGCGGAGCCGGACCTCAGCAGCGCGCCGTGCACGGCCATTGCCTGCGCCGCATATTCGATACCGCACAGGCCGGCGAGCCGTCCTTCGGCACGCAACGGATGATCGGGCGACGCATGGTTGTTCGCCTCGCAGCGGATGCGCATCGCATTCCAGTCGACCACCCGGTCGAGCAGGCACATCGCGCCGCGATGCGGGATATGCGCGGCGATCCAGTCGCGGCCGACCGGCGTGCCGGGCCCCATGCCGCTCGCCGACGCAGCGTCGTCACGGCCTTCGTTCACCGCCATGGCGCGACCTCGACGCGCAAGCGCAGCGGTTCCAGATAATCGAGCACCGGGGCGGCATCGTCGCCTCGCGCCAGCGCTTGCAGCAGGGGCAGGGCGCGGGCGGCCGGGATCGCGGCGCGCAGGCCCTCCAGCGCGCCATCGGCCATCATCGTCGGCGCCTCGCCTTCGAGCGTCAGCGAGGGCCGCAGGCTCGCCAGCGTCGCCGGCCCGGGCTCCGCGCTCAGCACCAGCGCGAGCCCGAACACATCGGGAATCGGCCGCGCGCTGCGCAGCGGCTCGGGATAGTCGGTGTCATAGGCGATCAGCACACAGGGCGCACCGGTCGCCAGCACCTGGCTGCAGGCATCGAGCAGGCCCGCGGCAAAGCTGCCGTCGTGCGCGCACATCGCGTTGGACGGCGCCATCGCGCCGGTGGCGATGCTCCAGTAGCCGGCCGGCGCGTTGTGCACCGAGTTGTGGAAGCGGGTCGGCGAGATCAGCGGATCCTCGCCCGCCAGCGATTCGCAGATCGCGTGGTAGTTGTGGCCGTCGGCGCCGGAGGCGCTGAACACGGTCGCCAGCGTGGCAGCATCGCGTCCGCTGGCCGCGATCGCCTGCCGGCCGACCGCCAGCGCCAGCTTGACCGCGGGCCCGGTGCGCCGGCGCTCGGCCGACGGCAGCCCTTCCGGCGCGGGCAACGCAGTCGCGGCATGCAAATAGGGGACCTCCCCACGCAGCACCGCGGCGCCTTGCTGCCAGTCCGACAGTCCCGGGCCGAGCAGGCCGATTCCTTCGATGAACACCGGCGCCGTCATGACCGTTCGCCTCGCAGATGCGCGTCGGCGCGGCCGAACAGCAGGCTGCAATTGGAGCCGCCGAAGCCGAACGCATTGCTCAGCGCATAGCGGGGACGATGGCCGGCATCGGACGTGTCCGTATGCAGCAGATAGCCCACCGGCAGCGCCGGATCGAGCTCGGTACCGGCGATGCCGGCCGGCAGCCAGCCCTCGCGCAGCGCCAGCGCGCTGATCACGGCCTCGATCGCGCCGGCCGCGCCCAGCGTATGGCCGGTCGCGCCCTTGGTCGAGCTGCACGGCGTCGTGCCGAACAACGCCAGCACGGCCTTGCCCTCGGCGGCGTCGTTGCTCGGCGTGGCGGTGCCGTGCAGATTGATGTAGTCGATGTCGGCTGGCGTCAGCCCGGCATCGGCCAGGGCCTGCTCCATCGCCAGCCGTGCGCCCAGTCCTTCCGGATGCGGGCTCGACATGTGATGGGCATCGCTGGATTCGCCGACGCCGCACAGCAGCACCGCATCGTCGGGCATCGCCGCTCCACCTTCGCGGCGAGAGTCAGGCAACCGTTCGAGCAGCCCGAACGCGCCCCCTTCGCCGATCGAGATGCCGTTGCGCCGCGCATCGTAGGGCCGGCAGGGCTCGGCCGACACCAGCTCCAGCGAATGGAAGCCGTACAGCGTGGTATGGCACAGCGAATCGACGCCGCCGACCAGCGCCGCGTCGATCAGCCCGGCCTCGATCATCCGGCGCGCGGAGGCGAACACCTTGGCGCCCGACGAGCACGCCGACGAGATCGCCGCCGCGGGACCGGTCAGGCCAAGGTAGGCGCGCACGAAGGCCGGCAGCGAGAACGGGCTGTGCCGGTGCGCATAGTCGAAGTCGGGCGGCAGCGCGCCTGTCGCCGGATCGCGCCGCCGGTAGGCCTGTTCGGTTTCGAGAATCCCCCCGGTGCTGGTGCCGAGGAATACGCCGATACGGTGCGCGCCATAACGCGCGATGGCCTCGCGCACCCGTTCGGCAAAGCCGTCCTGTTCCAGCGCGAGCCGGGCGAGCCGGTTGTTGCGGCAGTCGAAGCTGGCAAATTCGGACGGCAGCGGCGCGTCGTCGACGCCGGCGACCTCGCCGACATGGGTGCGCAGCCGCACGTCGCCGAAGCGGCACGGCGCCAGTCCGCTGCGCTGCGCGCGCAACGCCGCGGACGTCGCGGCCAGGCCATGGCCCAGGCAACTGGTGACGGTGAAATGGGAGAACTGCAGGGCGGACACGGAGGGGGACAGCTTACGATCGGGATGCGAGGCGGCGCGCTGCGGTGCGGCGCCAACATTTGCAGGGCCGCCAGCGCCGCCGCGGCTGCCGGCGTTGCGGTCGGTGGCCCGCACCAACGGGCGGCGCGATTGTATCAAAGCGGCTCCAGTTCGCCGGCGGACGCCACGGTGCCGTGACGGACCTGTGCCGTATGCGCGGGCCTCTGCTGTTGCGCCTGCAGCGTGCCGACCATCAGCACATTGGCGCCATGCGCGTCGCGCGGCAGTGGCACCTCGCGCAGCGTCATGCCCATGCCGCGCAGCAGCGCGCGCCACTCGTCGGCGGGCCGGCAGGTCAGCGGGCTGGTGCGGCCGGCGCGCAGCCACTGCACCACGCGGTCGACCGCGCGGCTGTAGCGGGCGCGCCA
>MTEU01002553.1_pt1 | contig 10888 bp, 8 predicted proteins | sample 1042701 | NCBI WGS metagenome assembly MTEU01 (sample SAMN06185813, study PRJNA358809) | soil metagenome | isolation source: naturally attenuated soil | place: India | collected 2015-05-23
TCGGGTAGGAGCCGCGCTGGCCGTAGCCGTTGTAGCCGTCGATGCCGGCGCCGATGACCAGGTCGCCCTTGTCCGACTGGCTGATGTAGCCGTGCACGGCGTTGGACATGATCACGGTGTCGATGATCGGCTTGATCGGTTCGGAGACCAGCGCCTGCAGCGGGTGCGACTCCAGCGGCAGGCGGAAACCGGCAAGCTTGGCCATATGCCCGGAGTTACCGGCAGTGACCACGCCGACGCGCTTGGCGCCGATGAAGCCCTTGCTGGTTTCCACGCCGATCACCGCGCCATTTTCCTTGCGGAAACCGATCACCTCGGTCTGCTGGATCAGGTCGACGCCCAGGGCGTCGGCGGCGCGGGCGAAGCCCCAGGCCACCGCGTCGTGACGGGCGACGCCGCCGCGACGCTGCAGCGAGGCGCCGAGCACCGGGTAACGGGTGTTCTTCGAGCAGTCCAGGTAGGGAATCATCTCCGCCACCTGCTTGGCATCGACCACTTCGCCGTCGATGCCGTTGAGGCGGTTGGCGCTGACCCGGCGCTCGATGTCGCGCATGTCCTGCAGGGTGTGGCCGAGGTTGAACACGCCACGCTGGGAGAACATGACGTTGTAGTTGAGGTCCTGCGACAGGCCCTCCCACAGCTTCATGGCGTGCTCGTAGAGCTGCGCCGATTCGTCCCACAGGTAGTTGGAGCGCACGATGGTGGTGTTGCGCGCGGTGTTGCCGCCGCCCAGCCAGCCCTTCTCAACCACGGCGACGTTCTTCACGCCGAACTCCTTGGCCAGGTAATAGGCGGTGGCCAGGCCGTGGCCGCCACCGCCGACGATGATCACGTCGTAGACCGGCTTGGGCGTCGGGTTGCGCCACATGCGCTGCCAATTCTCATGGTGGCTGAACGAGTGCTTGAACAGGCCGAAGCCGGAATAACGTTGCATGGGCATGCTCCAGGGTTCTACTCCCCTCTCCCGCTTGCGGGAGAGGGGCCGGGGGAGAGGGTTGGCTTAGCGATACACCGGGTAATCCGCGCACAGCCCGGCCACCAGCTTGGCCACCTGCGCCTCGACGTCGGCATCGCCGAGGTGGTCGAGGATGTCGCAGATCCAGCCGGCCAGCGCCTCGCACTGGGCGACCTTGAAGCCGCGGGTGGTGACCGCCGGGGTACCAATGCGGATGCCCGAGGTGACGAACGGCGACTGCGGGTCGTTCGGCACCGCGTTCTTGTTCACCGTGATGCCGGCGCGACCGAGGGCGGCATCGGCCTCCTTGCCGGTCAGGCCCTGCTTGATCAGGCTGAGCAGGAACAGGTGGTTGTCGGTACCGCCGGACACCACTTCGAAGCCGCGCTCGACGAACACCCGCGCCATGGCCTGGGCGTTGTCGATCACCTGCTGCTGGTAGGCCTTGAACTCGGGCTCCATGGCTTCCTTGAAGCACACCGCCTTGGCCGCGATCACATGCATCAGCGGGCCGCCCTGGGCGCCGGGGAACACCGCGGAGTTGAGCTTCTTCTCGATCTCCTCGTTGGCCTTGGCCAGGATCAGGCCGCCGCGCGGGCCGCGCAGGGTCTTGTGGGTGGTGGTGGTGACCACGTCGGCGAAGGGGATCGGATTGGGGTACAGACCGGCGGCGACCAGACCGGCGACGTGCGCCATGTCGACGAACAGGTAGGCCCCGACCTTGTCGGCGATGGCGCGGAAACGCGGGAAGTCGAGGGTCTTGGAGTAGGCGGAGAAGCCGGCGACTATCATCTTCGGCTTGTGCTCGACCGCCAGGCGCTCCACTTCGTCGTAGTCGATCAGCCCGGTGGCGGTATCCAGGCCGTACTGCACGGCGTTGTACAGCTTGCCCGAGGACGACACCTTGGCGCCGTGGGTCAGGTGGCCGCCGTGGGCCAGGCTCATGCCGAGGATGGTATCGCCGGCATTGAGCAGGGCCAGGTACACGGCGCTGTTGGCCGAGGAACCGGAGTGCGGCTGGACGTTGGCGTAATCGGCGCCGAACAGCGCCTTGGCGCGATCGATGGCCAGTTGCTCGACCTTGTCGACGTACTCGCAACCGCCATAGTAGCGCTTGCCCGGGTAGCCCTCGGCGTACTTGTTGGTCAGCCCGCTGCCCTGCGCTTCCATCACCCGCTGGCTGCAGTAGTTCTCCGAGGCGATCAGCTCGATATGCTCTTCCTGACGACGCTCTTCCTGGTCGATGGCGGCGAGCAACTCATCGTCGTAACCCTGGATCTGGTCCTGCTTGCTGAACATCTCGATCTCCCGGCAACCCGTCAGGGCCGCATCTGTGTTGGCGAAGCGCCCACCGCGCTGGCTCGCGGAGCCATCGGCAAGGCGTCTGTTGGGATCGATTGTGCGAAATAGCCTGGGGGGTCATTTGCCTAATTACGACGTCAAAATGCTCAAACTGACCTGCCCCGAATCACGCGACGAGCGGTGACGGCGGCGCCTGGCGGCCCGGCGCCGGGAATGTCGCGCAGAGACAGGTGGCGCCCTGGGCCACGGCGCCGGGCTGGGGGCAATTCGGTGTAAGATCGCGTCATGCGCGCCGGGGGGGCCGAACGGGGTTGACCCGCCTCCCGCTGGCGAGGACCGGACAGGAGTACCAGATGAGCTACGCCGAATATCTGCAACCGCAAGCGCCTGCCTGCGGCACGCTGAAGACCTTCGGCTTCCTGTTGATCCCCAACTTCACCGCCATCGGCTTCGCCTCGGCCATCGAGACCCTGCGCATGGCCGGCCTGGCCGCCAGGCATCCGCTGTACCGTACCCTGCTGATCGCCGCCGACCAGGAACCGGTGCCGGCCAGCAACGGCATGCGCGTGCTGGCGGACACCAGCTTCGAGCAGGCGCCGCCGCTGGACGCACTGTTCGTCGTCGGCGCCAACCCGATTCCGCAGAAATACGACCGTGCGCTGCTCGCCTGGCTGCGCCGGCTGGCCGAACAGGGTGTGCCGCTGGGCGGCATCTGCACCGGCAGCCACCTGCTGGCCTGCGCCGGCCTGCTCAAGGGTTATCGCTGCACCCTGCACTGGGAAGACATCGAGCAGGTCAAGGAGAAGTTCCCGGGAATCATCATCTCCAACCAGCTGTATGAGCTGGATCGCGATCGCTACACCTGCTCGGGCGGCACCGCCGCGATGGACATGACCCTGCAGCTGGTCAGCCGCGAGCCCGGCGGCGCCGAGATCGCCAGTCGCGCCGCCGAACTGCTGCTGTGCGACCGGGTGCGCAACGCCCGCGACCAGCAGCGCATCCCGCTGCGGCAGAAGATCGGCAACGCCCAACCCAAGCTGAGCCAGATCGTGGCGATCATGGAGGCGAATCTGGAGGAGCCGCTGGAGTTGGAGGAGCTGGCGCAGCTCAACGAGGTATCGGTGCGCCAGCTGGAGCGCCTGTTCCACAAGTACCTGGGGCGCAAGCCCAGCCAGTACTACCTGGAACTGCGCCTGAACCGGGCGCGCGAGTTGCTGCTGCGCAGCGATGCCCAGGTGCGCGACGTCGCCCTGGCCTGCGGCTTCGCCTCGCCGGCGCACTTCTCCAAGTGCTACAGCCGGCAGTTCGGCCTGTCGCCGCGCGGCGAGCGCAAGCAGAGCGGGATCGCGGTGCAGGAATAATCCCCCGCACCGCGCGCGACTCAAGCCAGACGCGCCGCCATGCGCACCTTGCCGCGGGTCAGCAGGCTGACCGCCACGTAGCACAGCGACGAGGCCAGGCAACCGAGCAGCGGGCCCTCCACCCAGCCGATATCGCTGCTCAACAGCAGTCCGCCGCTGGTGAAGAAGCCGACCAGCATGGCCGCCAGCGCGCCGGCGACATTGCCGCGCCAGAAGGTGGAGATGAACACCGGGCCGATCATCGCCGCCAGCAGGGTGCCGGAGCCGAGGATGCCGAGCCAGGACAGCATGAACGGCGGCGCGTACATCATCATCAGCAACCCCAGCAGACCCAGCGCTACCACCGCGATGCGGTTGATGACCAGCGCATGCGGCGAGTCCGTCTCGGCGTCCTTGTTCAGCGCCAGGCGCAGGTCGTGCGAGGTCGCCGAGGCCACGGTATGCAGCATGGAGTTGGCGGTGGACTTCATGGCGAAGATGATGAACAGGGTGATCAGCCCCTGCAGCGCCGGGTGCATGAAGGTCTGCAGGTACATCGGCATGGCGTTGTCGGGGTCGGCCAGTGGCGGACCGAAGGCACGCATGTACAGGCCGACGATGGGGATCAGGCTGAGCAGGCTGCCGAGAATGGCCACATAGATGCCGACCCTGTGCATCTTCACCTTGGGCCTGAAGGCCAGAAAGCGGATGGCCATATAGGGCAACACCGCGGTGAACAGGAAGGCATAGGGCAGCACCAGGAACACCGAGCCCTTGCTAGCGCCGTAGGGCGTAGCGGTGGCCGGATTGAGCAGGTTCGGGTCGATGGCGTCAAGCCTGGCTTGCCACAGCCCCAGGTCGACGCTGCTGAACACCTGCAGCATGATCGCCAGCGCGGCCAGGGCCATGCCGCAGACCATCAGGGTGTCGGTCCAGGCCACCGCGGCCAGGCCGCCGAGCATGGTGTAGAGGATGATCACCGAGACCATCAGCCAGGCGCTGCTGGTCATCTCGATGTTCAGCCAGGACGCGCCGAGCATGCCCACCGCCTTGATCTGGCTGACCAGAAAGACCATCAGCAGGACGATGGTCATGACCGCCGCCACGCCTTGCAGCAGGCGCCCGCCGGCGCCGCCGCCATGGATCTGGCCGATGTACTCGGGGATGGTGTTGCTGCCCATGCACAGGGCGCGCTTCTGCATGTGATTGGCGAAGAACAGCACCGCGATCATCATCGCCGGGGCGAAGAAGAAGTTGCCCAGCAGCTCGATGGCGCCGAACTCGTAGGCCACCGCCGGCGAGCCCATGAAGCCCCAGCCGCTGAAGCCGGTGGCGACTATGGTGCTGGCGCCGACGAAGGCGCCCAGGCTGCGGCCGGCGAGCAGGAAGCCGCCTTCGTCGCTGTCCCTGACCTTGCGCGAGGAGAGAAAACCTATGCCGATCATCAACGCGAAGGTGACGATCAGCAGGACCCAGTTGAACACTTCATAGAAATCCATTGCACCTACTCCGTCGGTCGGGAGGTTTCGTGGGCGGCACGGCACACATAGGTGGCCGCCGCGATCAGGAACATGAGGATGTTGAGCGCTACGAAAAGCGTGAGTACCCAGGAACTCATAGGTGAGGCCTCTTGTTGTCGTTATGGGCGACCCGCAGGGCGGGGTGAGGCCGGCCGCAGGACGCGGCCGGCGCCTCTCAGACGGCGGGCTGAGCGATCGCCGCTTCGGCGCGCAGAGCCTTGGTCAGGCTCAGGCACATCAGCAGCATGATCAGCGAGAACGGCAGGGCGCCGGCGATGGCCGCGGTCTGCAGGGTGGCCAGCGAGGCGGTGCCGCCGGCGACCAGCAGCACGCCGGCCACCACGCCCTGCTGCGCGCCCCAGAACACCCGATGGCGCTTGGCCGGGTGGATGCCGCCATGGGACATGATGGTGGTCAGCACCAGGGTGGCGGAGTCGGCCGAGGTGATGAAGTAGGTGGCCACCAGCAGGGTGCCCAGCCACAGCGCCAGGGTGCCGAGGCCCTCGAGCGCCATGCTGTCCACGGTGGCGAAGAAGGCGCTGGCGACGTCCTGGGACACCGCGGCAGCGACCCCGCCCTGGTCGAACAACTCGTGGCTCATGGCGGTGCCGCCGAACGCTGCGATCCACACGAAGGTCATCAGCGACGGCACCAGGATCACCCCTAGGATGAACTCGCGGATGGTCCGCCCACGGGAAACCCGGGCGATGAACACGCCGACGAAGGGCGCCCAGGACAGCCACCAGCCCCAGTAGAACACCGTCCACCAGCCCTGCCAGCTGGACTTCCAGCCCTCCCAGGCGCCCGGGTCCTGGCGGCTGGCGTCCATCCAGAAGCTCATCTCGATGAAATGCGCCAGGTAGTCGCCGGTGGCGTCGACCAGCGACATGATCAGGTAGCGGCTCGGCCCCCAGATGAAGAAGAACAGGATCAGCACGAAGCTCAGCCAGATGTTCAGCTCGCTGAGCCGCTTGATCCCGCGGGTCACGCCGGAAACCGCGGACAGCACGGCGATCAGGGTGATGCCGCCGATCAGGCTGAGCTGCACCAGGATCGAGCTGTCCAGACCGAGCAGACGGTTGAGGCCGGCGTTGATCTGCTGCGCGCCGAGACCCAGCGAGGTGGCGACGCCAAAGATGGTGGCGAGGATCGCCAGGATGTCCACCGCATGGCCGAGCGGGCCGTCCATCAGGCGGCCGAACAGCGGGCGCAGGGTGGAGCGGATGGTCAGAGGCAGGTTCTTGCGGAAGGCGGCGTAGGCCAACGCCAGGGCGACGATGCAGTAGATCGACCAGGCATGCAGGCCCCAGTGGAAGAAGGTGATGCGCATGGCGCTTTCCGCCGTCGCGGCGTTCATGCTGCCGTCGCTGAAGGGGTTGCCCTGCAGATGGAACATCGGCTCGGCGATGCTCCAGAAGATCAGGCCGATGCCCTGCCCGGCAGAGAACACCATGGCGAACCAGGAGAAGTAGCCGAACTCGGGCCGCTCGTCCTGGCGTCCCAGGCGGATGCGGCCGAAGCGGCTGAAGGCCAGCCAGGCGTTGAAGAACAGGAACAACGCGGCGATCAGCACGTAGTACCAGGTGAAGTAGTAGGTGATGCCGCTGCGCACCCGGTCGAACAGCAGCGCCGCCTGTTCCTGGAACAGCAGCAGGCCGGCCACCACCGCCACTATCACCAGCAGCGAACCGAGGGTGACCACGGGGTTGAGGCCCTTGAGCCAGGCGCTCTCGGATATGTCCACGCCAGCCTCCTGTGGCGGCCCGGCGAAGGTTGATGAGGGTTCCGCCACGCATTGGTGCGCTTTCATGATGCTAGCCTCTCGATCATTCTTGTCATTGTCGGAATCAGTGGGCGAAGTCATGCGGCTGTCGCGTCTGCAGCGTCAGGGGACGTTCTCGAACGCCTCGCCGACCGCCTTGGCGATACCCTCCACGCACACCTCGAGAATCAGCTCGCCCTTCTCGCGGCTGGCGCCACGGGCGGAAGACAGCGTGCCGGGGGCCGGGGTGCGCGAAGGATCGATGGGATAGAGGTCGTAGGGCGGGAAGGTCGCCGGCGGATGGTCCACCACGCGGCTCATGTCTACCCGCTGCGGGTAGAGGGCGAGCATCAGCGAGGTTTCGAAGACGCCGCCATGCTCGATGTCCCAGCCGAGGAAGCCGTCCGGGTAGAGCTGGGCGATCACCTGCGGATCCTTGACGAAGTCCCAGTAGGACAGCAGCACCACGCGGAAGTCGTCGATGCCGGCGTAGCGCAGCTCGCGCAGACCGAGGTCGATGCCTTCGACGAGGAACATGGCGTTCTCGTAGTGGCCGTTCATCAGCACCAGGTGGCGTACGCCGTGCCGCCCGAGCTCGCGGATGATGTCCAGCACCGTGTGGCTGAGGGTGGCCCCGTCCAGGCTGGTGGTGCCGGGGAAATGGTTGCCGCCGCCGGACTTCTGCTGCGACTTGTAGCCGTATGGCAGAGCCGGCAGCACCAGGCCGCCGATACGCTGGGCGACGCGCTGGCTGACCGCGGTGGGCAGCAGCACGTCGACATCCATACACAGGTGGTGGCCGTGCTGCTCCAGGGCGCCGACCGGCAGGAACAGCACCCGCTGACCATCAGCCACCAGGGCTTCGTATTCTTTCCAGCTCAGTTCGCCGACGAACACGCTGTCATTCATTAAGTGACCTCCTGGTCACCTGCCGGCGGCAGGCGACCCTAAAGGGGCCGTGCCCGACGGGGCACGGCAGTGACTGTGGCTATTTACGGATGATGTTGCGCTCCGGGCCGTAGGGGAACTTGGTGATGTTCTCCGCACCCTGCTCGTTGACGATGAGGATGTCGTGCTCGCGGTAGCCGCCGGCGCCGGGCCGGCCTTCGGGCAGCATGATCATCGGCTCCATCGACACCACCATGCCCGGCTCCAGCACCGTGTCGATGTCCTCGCGCAGCTCCAGCCCGGCCTCGCGCCCGTAGTAGTGGCTGAGGGTGCCGAACGAGTGGCCGTAGCCGAAGGTGCGGTACTGTAGCAGGTCGTGACTGAGGAAGATCTCGTTCAGCTCCTTGGCGATGTCGCTGCAGCGTGCGCCGGGCTTGATCAGCTTGAGGCCGGCCTCGTGTACTTCGACGTTGGCCAGCCACAGGCGCAGGTGGTCGTCGGAGCAATGGTCGAGGAACAGGGTGCGCTCCAGCGCGGTGTAGTAGCCGGCGATCATCGGGAAGCAGTTGAGGCTGAGGATGTCGCCCTTGTTCACCTTGCGCGTGGTCACCGGGTTGTGCGCGCCGTCGGTGTTGATGCCGGACTGGAACCAGGTCCAGGTGTCCATCAACTCGACCTCGTCGAAGGTCTCGGCGATGGCGCGGACCATGGCCTGGGTAGCGTGCAGGGCCACCTCGTACTCCGGCACCTGGTCACGCAGGGCCTCGACCACCGCCGCGCCGCCGATGTCGGCGATGCGTGCGCCGTGGCGGATCATCACGTGCTCCTCGGCGGACTTGATCATGCGCATGCGCATGCAGGGCGCGGCGACGTCAACCAACTCGGCATCCGGATAGCGGGCGGCCAGCTTGTCGCGGTTCTGCAGGTTCAGGTGGTCGAACTCGATGCCGATGCGGCGCGCGCGCGGCAGCGCCTGCTGGATGGCGACGAAGTAGTTGTCGCGCTGCCAGTCGGTGTAGACGATGTTGTCGGTGCCGACGGTGCGGCGCCAGGGCTGGCCGCCGTCGATATTGGCGCTGATGCTGACCACGTCGTCCTGGGTCACCACCAGAGCGTAGGGGCGACCGAAGGAGCAGTAGAGGAAGTCCGAGTAGTAGTTGATGTTGTGGTACGAGGTGAAGACCGCCGCATCTATGTTCTCGGCCGCCAGGTGGGCGCGCAGCTTGGCATGACGGTTGGCGTATTCCTGGGCGGTGAACGTCGATTTGACCTTTTCGCCGTTCCGGATTCGAAGCGTTTGGGGCATCTGCATGGCGTGAATCCCTTTGCTGTCTGGGGTAAGGCGACCGGCCGGTTTGGCGGGTCGTTGCAGAGGATTGCAACAGATGCCCGGCGCGAACTTTTGTACGATTCCGACCCGAAGTTGGTCAGATCCGCTGCGGCCTATGCCCTGCCGAGCGGGCAATTTCCGCGCGCAAAAAAAGAGGCCCGTACCGCGCTGCCAGCACGGACGGGCCTCGAAAGGGTGACAGCCGGAGGGACGGCGGTCAGTGCAGCGCCACCTGCGGCGTACGCCGCTCGTCGCTGGGACAGAGGGCGAAGTGCTCGCGGTAGCAGCGCGAGAAGGTCTGCGCCGAGAGGAAGCCGCAAGCGGCTGCCACCTCGACCACGCTGAGGCGGGTACGGCGCAGCAACTGGCGCGCGCGCACCAGGCGCAGGCGCAGGTAGTAGCGCGCTGGCGAGCACTGCAGATGGCGCTCGAACAGGCGCTCCAACTGGCGCCGCGACAGCGCGACGAACCCCGCCAGCTGGCCGAGTTCGAGCGGCTCCTCGAGGTTGCTCTCCATCAGGCTGATCACCTCGCGCAGCTTGGGGCTGGGCTCGTCGCCGCACAGGTGCAAGGGCATCTGCGCCGGCAGCGGCTCGCAGCGGACCAGCTCGAACGCCAGGGTCTCGGCGATCGCCCTGACCAGCGGCTGGCCATGCCGACCGGCGATCAGCTGCAGCATCAGTTCCAGCCCCGCCGCGCCGCCGGCGGCGGTACCGCGGTCGCGGTCGACGACGAAGGGCTGGGCGCTCAGCGCCACGCCGGGAAACGCGCGCTGCAGATCGACCCGGCAGCGCCAGCTGGTGCTGCACTGGTGGCCCTCCAGCAGACCGGCGCGCGCCAGCGTCCAGCTGCCGCTGCCGAGCGCGCCGAGAAACCGCCCGGGCTGCGCCTGCTGCCGCAGGTAGCGCTCCAGTTCGGGCCGCTCGCGCGCCTGCGCGGCATCGCTGCCACAGAGGATCAGCCCGTGCAGCTCGCCCGCCGCGTCGGCGGCGCCATCCGGGGTGATCCACATGCCGTTGCTGGCGCGCAGCGGCCGGCCCTGCAGGCTGAGCGTCTGCCAGCGGTACAGGCTGCGCCCGGCCAGCTGGTTGGCCAGGCGCAGTGGCTCCAGCGCGGCGGCCAGGGCTACCAGGCTGAACTGGTCATCCAGCAGAAAGCCGATGGACTCCACGGCGGCAAGGGTCGGCAGTTTCTCGAAACGGGTCATTGCGGCAGTCCTCGACAAAACCAGCGGGCAGGAGAATCAGCACTCGACCTGGCTCACCGCCAGGCCGCCGCGCGAGGTTTCCTTGTACTTGTCGTGCATGTCGGCGCCGGTGTCGCGCATGGTGCGGATCACCCGGTCCAGCGAGATGTGGTGCTCGCCGTCGCCGCGCAGGGCCATCTGCGCCGCGTTGATCGCCTTCACCGCGGCGATCGCGTTGCGCTCGATGCACGGCACCTGCACCAGGCCGCCGACCGGGTCGCAGGTCAGCCCCAGGTTGTGCTCCAGGCCGATCTCGGCGGCGTTCTCCAGTTGCTCGGGGCTGGCGCCGAGCACTTCGGCCAGGCCGGCGGCGGCCATGGCGCAGGCCGAGCCCACCTCGCCCTGGCAGCCGACTTCGGCGCCGGAGATCGAGGCATTCTTCTTGCACAGGATGCCCACCGCGGCGGCGGCCAGCAGGAAGTCGACCACGTCGGCGTCGCTGGCATCCGGATTGAAGCGCATGTAGTAGTGCAGCACCGCCGGGATGATCCCCGCCGCGCCGTTGGTCGGTGCGGTGACCATGCGCCCGCCGGCGGCGTTTTCCT
>MTEU01004863.1_pt1 | contig 10851 bp, 10 predicted proteins | sample 1042701 | NCBI WGS metagenome assembly MTEU01 (sample SAMN06185813, study PRJNA358809) | soil metagenome | isolation source: naturally attenuated soil | place: India | collected 2015-05-23
CAGGTACACCACCAACGTTGAATGCAGTGCAGTACCTGTGGGAGCGGCTTTAGCCGCGAAGAGGCCGGTACAGGCAGTAGAAAACGAAAAGGCCGCCCGTAGGGGCGGCCTTTTCGTTACAGGTAAACTCAGCTTACAGCTGCGGGCCAGCGGCCTTGATGGCGTCGGAAACTTCGAACTTCTTGAAGTTTTCGATGAACAGCTTGGCCAGGCCTTTGGCAGCCTCGTCGTAGGCAGCCTTGTCAGCCCAGTTGGTGCGCGGGTTGAGCAGCTCGGTTTCAACACCCGGAACGGCCTTCGGCACATCCAGGTTGATGATGTCCAGGTGCTCGGTTTCGGCACCGATCAGCGCGCCACTCTGGATCGCAGCGATCACGGCACGGGTGGTCGGGATGCTGAAGCGCTTGCCAACGCCGTAGCCACCGCCGGTCCAGCCGGTGTTGACCAGGTAGACCTTCGAGTCGAAGCCTTTGATACGCTTGATCAGCAGCTCGGCGTACTCGCCAGCCGGGCGCGGGAAGAACGGCGCGCCGAAGCAGGTGGAGAAGGTCGACTTGATGCCGCTGCCCGAACCCATTTCGGTGGAACCGACCAGCGCGGTGTAGCCGGACAGGAAGTGGTAGGCCGCCTGCTCGTTGTTCAGGATCGAAACCGGAGGCAGAACACCCGTCAGGTCGCAGGTCAGGAAGATGACTGCATTCGGCTCGCCACCCAGGTTCGCTTCGGAACGCTTGGCAACGTGCTCCAGCGGGTAGGCCGCACGGCTGTTCTGGGTCAGGCTGACATCGCTGTAGTCGGCGTGCTTGTTGGCGTCGAGAACGACGTTTTCCAGCACGGCGCCATGCTTGATGGCTTTCCAGATGACCGGCTCGTTCTTCTCGGACAAGTCGATGCACTTGGCGTAGCAACCGCCTTCGATGTTGAACACCACGCCCTCGCCCCAGCCGTGCTCGTCGTCACCGATCAGGTAACGGCTTTCGTCGGCCGACAGGGTGGTCTTGCCGGTGCCGGACAGGCCGAAGAACAGGGTCACATCGCCTGCTTCGCCAATGTTGGCCGCGCAGTGCATCGGCAGCACGTCGGCAGCCGGCAGCAGGAAGTTCTGCACCGAGAACATGGCTTTTTTCATTTCGCCGGCGTAGCGCATGCCAGCGATCAGCACCTTCTTCTGGGCGAAGTTGATGATCACGCAACCATCGGAGTTGGTACCGTCACGCTCAGGCTCGCACACGAAGTTGGCGACGTTGAGGACCTGCCACTCGCCACGGCCAGCCGGGTTGTACTGCTCCGGGTTGATGAACAGGCAACGGCCGAACAGGTTCTGCCAGGCAGTCTGGGTGGTCATCTTCACCGGCAGGTAGTGCTCGGCGGCCGCCCCTACGTGAACGTAGGAAACGAAGTGATCCTGGGCGTTGTTGAACGCCTCGACGCGGTCCCACAGGGCATCGAACTTGTCGGCCGGGAACTTGCGGTTGATCGGGCCCCAGGCAATGGCGTCCTGGGTGGAAGGCTCTTCGACGATGAAACGGTCAGCCGGCGAACGGCCAGTACGGTGACCGGTCTCCACGACCAGTGCGCCAGTATCGGCTAGTACGCCTTCACCGCGTTGCAGCGCTTCTTTTACCAGCTCATCGACGCTCAGGTCGGTGTACACGGTGTTGTTGGCTTGCGTCATGAGATACCCCATCCGGCCCGAGGCCGAGTGCTCCAAACGTTTTGTAGTTGTCTTGAAAAAACTACTACAGCGAAAAAAGTGGCCGGATTATGCCAGAAACGCCCAAAAAAAGTAGGCCCCTCCTGTCAGAACTGCGCTTTTGCGCAATTCGACAGGAGATTGTCCTGTGGTTAAACGTTTCAGTGACGAGTTTCTGAGGCTACGTCAGTGCCGCCACCGGCAAACAGTTGCGCCACATCGCTGGCGTCGAAGAAATAGCGCTCGTTGCAGAACTGGCAATCGATCTCCACCTGCCCGCCGCACTCTTCCACCAGCGCCTTGGCATCGTGCTCGCCCAAACTGACCAGCGCATTGCCGGAACGTTCGCGCGAGCAGCTGCACTTGAAGCGCAGCGGCTGGATATCGAACAGGCGCACGGCATCTTCATGATACAGGCGGTGCAGCAGGGTTTCGTTGTCCAGCGCCCACTCATCAGCCTTGAGCGTGGTAGCCAATGCCACAACGTGCTGCCAGCTTTCTTCACGCTCTTCATCGTCCGGCTGGCGATCACGCGGCAGTTGCTGCAGCAGCAGGCCACGGGCCTTGCCGCCCTCGGCGTTGAGCCAGAAACGGGTATTGAGCTGCTGCGACTGGACGAAGTAGTTGGTGAAGCACTCCGACAGGTTGGTGCCATCGAGATCCACGGTGCCTTGGTAGCGTTGGCCCTTGACCGGATCGATGGTCAGGGTCAGGTGGCCGTCGGGCATCAGTTGCGACAGGGTGGCGCCGTCAGGGATCTGCTCGGCGTCATAGCGAGCCATGCCACGGATGTCGCGCTCGCTCGAACACTCCACCATCAGCAGCGGGGTCGGCCCTTCCGAACGTGCCTGCAGAATCAGCAGGCCGTCGAACTTCATCGCCCCCACGAGCAAGGCGGTGGCCGCCATCAGCTCGCCGAGCAGTGCCTGCACTGGCTGTGGGTACTCATGACGCGCCAGCACCGCGGCGTAGCTGTCATCGAGAGACACCCACTCGCCGCGCACATCGCGCTCGTCGAAGATGAAACGTTGGGTGAAATCGGTATCAGGCAAGTCGCTCATAGGTTTTGGCTATCTGAAAAATGATGACAAAATGGTTACAAGGGTTGTCAAAAACATGTGAGAACCCCGTGACAGAGCGCTCACGAGGCGCTCCGATTTCTGTTTGCAATAGAGGTATTTTATGGACAATTCACCACTGTTCCAAGCAAGGTGGTCCTGGGGGCCATTGGCAGCCTGTACGCTGCTCCCCATCGCTCTACTGTGTTTCTGGTTATGGCCCATTGGCCAGATCTTGTGCCTGACTTTCGACGAGTGGCTGTTCCACAGCCTGAATTCTCCGCTGGCCGACAACACCACCTGGCGCTACATCTGGACCGTCGGCAGCCTGCGCCCGTTCGACATCGTCGTCGGCCTGATCCTTCTGGCAGTGCTTATCCGTGGCGACTGGGTGTTCAAGGCAACCCAGGTACGCCAGGCCTTTTTCGGTTTTCTGGTCACGCTGATCCTCTTAGTGGTGATTCGCGCGCTGTTTTCCAAGTGGGTGGATGCAGCAGGCTGGCAGCACAAGAGCCCGTCGATGATGTTCGACGAGGTGGTGCACCTCAGCGACTACTATCCGAACCTGGAGGCGGCCTGGGAGCTCAAGGACCGTTCCAGCAAGAGTTTCCCGGGGGATCATGCCTCGGTGTTGCTGGTCTGGGCGCTGTTCATGAGCGTGTTCAGCCGCCGCCTGGTGCAATATCTGGTGGTCTGGGGGTTAGCGGTATTGTTCATGTTGCCGCGCCTGGTGGCCGGTGCCCACTGGGGGCAGGATGACTACATCGGCGGGCTGCTGATGGCGGTGCTGGCGTTGGGCTGGAGCTGCTACACGCCGCTGGCGGCCAAGGGGAGCGCGCTGCTGCTGCGCTGGACGGCGCCGATGTTCGCGATCGCGGCCAAGTTACCGCTGGTCGGGCGCTTGGCGGTGACCCGCTAGATCCCTGGGTCTACTGCGTAGCCCATCGCGACACAAGGCCGCTCCTACAGGGGTTGCACAAGTTTCAGGGCTTGCGCAGTACCTGTGGGAGCTGGCTTGCCGGCGATGGGCCGCAAAGTGGCCCTGGCTATTCGAAGCTCCCATGCAACAGGTGAATCTGGCGCCGTTGCTTCTTGGTCGGCCGCCCATCGGTGGTCACGCCCATCGCCCCGGCCTTGCGCAGTTCCGCCGCCTGTTCGCGCCGGCGCACGCTGTCCTCGGTCTCTTCGTACAACGTCTGCGCTTCTGGCGCACCACGCCGCACCACCGACAGAGCCTTCACCACCACGGTGCGCTCGTCGAACCCGGTACGCAGCACGAACTCGTCACCCACCCGCGGCTCCTTGCCCGGCTTGCAGCGCTCACCCCGGCAGTGCACCTTGCCGCTCTCGATCGCCGCCTTGGCCAGCGCGCGGGTCTTGTAGAAGCGTGCTGCCCACAGCCATTTGTCCAGGCGTACCTTGTCGTCGTCTTCGGCTTTTTGTGCCATCCCGTTACCTCGAGCGCTGTGTTTCATCGAACTGTACTACCGTAACGATCGGATGCAAAAAATCCCCGCCGTGCTTACAGTTCAACACCTCATCCGCAGGGTGCGTTTCGTGAAGACATTTGACCATTTGACTGTGATCGGCCTGCGCGAGTGGGTTGCCCTGCCCGACCTTGGCGTGGCCGGGCTGCGCGCCAAGATCGACACTGGCGCCAGCACCTCCAGCCTGCACGCCACCGAGGTAGAGCCGTTCGAGCGCGACGGCCAGCCCTGGGTCCGTTTCACCGCACACCTTGGCTCGGTGGTGCAGTTGCGCCACCGGCGCTGCGAGGCACCGCTGGTGACCATGAAAACCATCAAGAGCTCCAACGGCCAGGCCCAGACCCGCTATGTCATCCGCACGTCACTGGCCCTGGGCGATGGTGTGTGGGAGGTGGAGTTCACCCTGGCCTGCCGCAAGAACATGCGTTATCGCCTGTTGCTGGGTTCCAAGGCCCTGATCCATGGTCAGCTGGTGGTCAACCCCGGTCTCAAATACGTACAAGACAAACCGGCCTTTCCGGCCACCCTTTCTCCTGCCACAGGTGCTGCATGAAGATCGCTGTGCTGTCGCGCAATCCGCGTCTGTATTCCACCCGCCGCCTGGTCGAAGCCGGTGCCCAGCGGGGCCACGAAATGGTGGTGATCGATACCCTGCGAGCCTACATGAACATTGCCAGCCACAAGCCGCAGATCCACTACCGCGGCAAACCGCTTGAAGGCTTCGACGCGGTGATCCCCCGCATCGGTGCCTCGGTGACCTTCTACGGCTGTGCGGTGCTGCGCCAGTTCGAGATGATGGGCGTGTATCCGCTCAACGAGTCGGTAGCGATAGCCCGCTCCCGCGACAAGCTGCGTTCGCTGCAACTGCTGTCGCGGCGCGGCATCGGCCTGCCGATTACCGGCTTCGCCCACTCACCGGACGACATCCCCGACCTGATCCAGATGGTCAACGGCGCCCCGCTGGTGATCAAGGTACTGGAAGGCACACAGGGCATCGGCGTGGTGCTGTGCGAAACCACCAAGGCCGCCGAATCGGTGATCGAGGCGTTCATGGGGTTGAAGCAGAACATCATGGTGCAGGAATACATCAAGGAAGCGGGTGGCGCGGATATCCGCTGCTTCGTAGTCGGCGACAAGGTCATCGCGTCGATGAAGCGCCAGGCCAAGCCGGGGGAGTTCCGCTCCAACCTGCATCGTGGTGGGGTGGCCAGCCTGATCAAGATCACCCCGGAAGAACGCATGACCGCCATACGCGCGGCCAAGGTGATGGGCCTGAGCGTGGCGGGTGTGGATATCCTGCGCTCCAACCATGGGCCGCTGGTGATGGAAGTGAACTCGTCGCCGGGGCTGGAGGGGATTGAAGTGACCACCGGCAAGAACGTGGCCGGCATGATCATCGAGCATCTGGAGAAGAATGGCGGCCCTAATCAGACTCGGACCAAGGGTAAGGGCTGATTCAAGCCTGTACCGGCCCTATCGCTGGCAAGCCAGCTCCCACAGGATTACCACGACCTTCAGTTTTGTGGATTACCTGTGGGAGCTGGCCTGCCGGCGATAGGGCAGGTGCAGCCAACCAGATTCATACAGCATTACGCGGAAGCAACAACCCCAAAGGCAACCGTACCCGCGCCTCGATCCCGCCACCAGAGCGATTGCGCAGTTCCACATTCCCACCATGCTGCGCCGCGATCCGCTTGACGATCGCCAGCCCCAGCCCGGTGCCCTTGCCGCCGCGCGCCCGGTCACCACGAATGAACGGGTTGAAGATGGTCTCAAGCTCCGACTCGTCGATCCCCGTCCCGCGGTCCAGTACGCTCAGCACCACATACGGCGCACTCTCGTCGCCCGACACATAGGCGGCCACCTCTACCCCCTTGCCGGCATGGTGCAGGGCGTTGCCGATCAGGTTGCCCAGCATGCGTTTGAGCGAAACCCGGCGCAGCGGGAACGGTGGAATCGGCTCCAGGCACAACCGCACCCGTTCTTCCGGCTGGTTGTACGGTGCCACCACTTCGCGCACCAGGTCGGCCAGGTCGACCTCTTCAACCGGTTCGTCACGGCCATCGCGGATGAAGGCCAGGAACTGGTCGAGGATCGCGTCCATGTCCTCGATATCGCGGACCATGTCGTCACTCAGTTCGCTGTCGCTGTCCAGCAAAGACAGCGACAGACGCAGGCGCGTCAGCGGTGTGCGCAGGTCGTGGGAAACCCCGGCCAGCATCAGCTCGCGCTCGCGCCCGGCCTGCTCGACATCCTCGGCCATCTGGTTGAAGGCCTTGTACACCTCGGTCATCTCGCTGGGCGTGTCGCTGATCGGCAGGCGCACGCTGCGCCCCTGGCCCAGCTGCCGGGCGGCGAAAACCAGGCGCTTGAGCGGCTGGTTCAGCTGGCGCACGAAGATCCAGGCCGAAGCTGTGGACAACAGACCGATAGCCAGGAACCAACCCAGCACGTTCCAGATCTTCTGCCCACGCAGCGGGTGCGGGTATAGCGGTACCTTCAACCAGCCCGGGCCCAGGCTTGGCGCATTGACCCACAACGCCGGCGGCGCATGAATGCGCAGCCGTACCTCGGTGTCTTCACCCAGCTCGGCCCGCATCTGCCGCTGGTAGATTTCGCTGTAGGGCCAGTGCTGCTCACCCTCGGGCACGCCCGAGCCGGTAACCCGGATAAGGCCTGCCGCTTCGGCGATCTTGTCGCGGTTTTCTTCGTCTGCCGCCCAATAAGCGCGCAGGGTCAGCGCAACACCGTGGCTGTACTGACGGTCGACCAGCACGTCCTCGTTCATCAACAGGTAGACCAGGGTCAAGGCCTTGGAGAAGAGAACGACGATCAACACCAGCCACAGGGTGCGGGCGAAGAAACTTTGCGGAAACCAGAGCGGTGTTTTCATCGACGGCGCGGCATCATTTACCGGCGTTACCGTCTGGCACGAACACGTAGCCCACGCCCCACACGGTCTGGATATAACGCGGCTTGGACGGGTCCGGCTCGATCATGCGGCGCAGACGCGAGATCTGCACGTCGATGGAGCGTTCCAGCGCATCCCATTCTCGGCCACGCGCCAGGTTCATCAGCTTGTCGCGGGTCAGCGGCTCGCGCGCGTGCATGACCAGCGCCTTGAGCACGGCGAATTCGCCGGTGGTGAGCATGTGCACTTCGTCGCCACGCTTGAGTTCGCGGGTGGCCAGCGACAGCTCGTAGTCGCCGAAGGTGACCGACTCGTCTTCGCTGCCAGGCGCACCCGGCACGCTCGGTGCCTGGCGACGCAACACGGCCTTGACCCGGGCCATCAGCTCGTCCGGGTTGAACGGCTTGCCCAGGTAGTCGTCGGCGCCCAGCTCCAGGCCCTTGATACGGCTGAGCTCGTCACCCTTGGCGGTGAGCATGATGATCGGGATCTGGTTGTTCTGCTGGCGCAGGCGCTTGCATGCCGACAAGCCATCTTCGCCGGGCAGCATCAGGTCGAGCACCACCAGGTTGAACACCTCACGCTGCAGCAGGCGGTCCATCTGCTCGGTGTTGGGCACCGCGCGGGCACGGTAGCCCTTGCTGGTGAAGAAACGTTCCAGCAGGCTGCTCAGCCCCGGGTCGTCGTCGACGATGAGAATCTTGTCACCTTCAGCGGTGTTTGGCGTGCCGGTCATGAATAACTCCTCTGATATCGCCGCGCATTATGGCGTAGCCATTGCTGCACGTTGCGTGAGCATTGTTAGCAGATTTTTCCCCCGGCGCCAGTTCCGGCTGGCCGGGCGCCATCACCGCAAGCCGTTTGCGATGGGTATAATGCGCGGCTTTCATCCAGCGCCGCCGGGCGACAGGCCCACAGGCGACCCCGTATTCACAAATGTCAGGTGGTTTACATGGACAGCATCAACAGCCGTATCGCCGAGGAACTGGGCGTACGCCCCCAGCAGGTCGAGGCGGCCGTGGGCCTGTTGGACGAAGGCTCGACCGTGCCCTTCATCGCCCGCTACCGCAAGGAAGTGACCGGTAGCCTGGACGACACCCAGCTGCGCCACCTGGAAGAGCGCCTGCGCTACCTGCGCGAACTCGACGAGCGCCGCGCCAGCATCCTGGCCAGCATCGAGGAGCAGGGCAAGCTGACCCCGGAACTGGCCCGCGAGATCAAGCTGGCCGATACCAAGACCCGCCTCGAAGACCTGTACCTGCCGTACAAGCAGAAGCGCCGCACCAAGGGCCAGATCGCCCTGGAAGCCGGCCTCGGCGAGCTGGCCGACGGCCTGTTCAACAACCCCGACCTGGCCCCGGAAAGCGAAGCCGCACGCTTCGTCAACGCCGACAAGGGCGTGGCCGACGTCAAGGCCGCGCTGGAAGGCGCAAAGTACATTCTCATGGAGCGCTTCGCCGAAGATGCCGCCCTGCTCGACAAGCTGCGCAGCTTCCTCAAGCAGGAGTCGGTACTCAGCGCCCGCGTCGTGCCTGGCAAGGAAGAAGAAGGTGCCAAGTTCCGCGACTACTTCGCCCATGACGAGCTGCTGCGCAACGCCCCGTCGCATCGCGCCCTGGCAATTTTCCGCGGGCGTAACGAAGGCGTGCTGAGCGCCTCGCTGAAAGTCGGCGAAGAACTGCCCGGCACCCTGCACCCGTGCGAGCTGATGATCGGCAACCACGTCGGTATCGAGAACCGCAACCGCCCGGCCGACAAGTGGCTGGGCGAAGTGGTGCGCTGGACCTGGAAGGTCAAGCTGTACACCCACCTGGAAACCGACCTGTTCGGCGAGCTGCGCGACAACGCCGAAGGCGAGGCGATCAATGTGTTCGCCCACAACTTGCACGACCTGCTGCTGGCCGCCCCGGCCGGCCCGCGTGCCACCCTGGGCTTCGACCCGGGCCTGCGTACCGGCTGCAAGATCGCCGTGGTCGATGCCACCGGCAAGCTGCTGGACCACACCACGGTCTACCCGCACGCACCGAAGAACGACTGGGACCGCACCATTTCGATCATGGCTGCGCTGTGCGCCAAGCACTCGGTGGAGCTGATCGCCATCGGCAACGGCACCGCCAGCCGCGAAAGCGACAAGCTGGTGGCGGAGCTGGTCAAGAAGTACCCGGCACTGAAGATCACCAAGATCATGGTTTCCGAGGCCGGCGCTTCGGTGTACTCCGCATCGGAACTGGCCGCCCGCGAATTCCCGGACCTGGACGTGTCGATCCGTGGCGCCGTGTCGATTGCCCGCCGCCTGCAGGACCCGCTGGCCGAGCTGGTGAAGATCGACCCGAAATCCATCGGTGTCGGCCAGTACCAGCATGACGTGTCTCAGCTGAAACTGGCGCGCGGCCTGGACGCCGTGGTCGAGGATTGCGTGAACGCAGTGGGCGTGGACGTCAACACCGCCTCGGTGGCCCTGCTGACGCGCATCTCCGGCCTTAACGCTACCCTGGCGCAGAACATCGTCGCCCACCGCGATGCCAACGGCCCGTTCGCCACTCGTGCGGCACTGAAAAAGGTCAGCCGCCTGGGTGAGAAAACCTTCGAACAAGCCGCCGGCTTCCTGCGCGTGATGAACGGCGACAACCCGCTGGACGCCTCCGCGGTGCACCCCGAGGCCTACCCGCTGGTGCAACGGATTGCCGCCGATACCGGCCGTGACATCCGCTCGCTGATCGGTGACAGCAGCTTCCTCAAGCGCCTGGACCCGAAGAAATTTACCGATGAAACCTTCGGCCTGCCGACCGTCACCGACATCCTGCAGGAACTGGACAAGCCTGGCCGCGACCCACGCCCCGAGTTCAAGACCGCCACTTTCCAGGACGGCGTCGAAGACCTCAAGGACCTGGAACCGGGCATGATCCTCGAAGGCGTGGTGACCAACGTCACCAACTTCGGTGCCTTCGTCGACATCGGCGTGCACCAGGACGGCCTGGTGCACATTTCGGCGCTGTCGGAGAAGTTCATCAAGGACCCGCGTGAAGCGGTCAAGGCCGGCGACGTGGTCAAGGTCAAGGTCATGGAAGTGGACATCCCGCGCAAGCGTGTCGGCCTGTCCATGCGCATGAGCGACACCCCTGGCGAGAAGGTCGATGGCAACCGCGGCGGTAACCGTGGCAATGGCGGCAACCGCCAGCAGCAGGCGCCGCGCCAGCGCGAAACCGCCACCGCAGCACCGGCCAACAACGCCATGGCCGCACTGTTCGCCAACGCCAAACAGCTCAAGAAGAAGTGATGGACGTTCCACGCGAATACGTCGAAAGCGCCTTCAGCCAGCTCCTCGGCTGCCGCCTGCAACGCCTGGAAACAGGTGTTGCCGAGGTAGCCCTGGCGCTCGAGCCACACTTGCGCAACCGTGGCCAGAAGCTGCACGGCGGGGCGATCTTCAGCCTGGTGGACATCGCCATGGGCCTGGCCTGCTCGGCCAGCCATGGCTTCGACCAGCAAAGCGTCACCATCGAGTGCAAGATCAACTACATGCGCGCCGTCAGTGACGGCGAGGTGCTGTGCACCGCCCGTGTGCTGCACGCCGGGCGGCGCACCCTGGTGGTCGACGCCGACGTAGTTCAGGGCGACAAGCTGGTCGCGAAAGCGCAAGGAACCTTCGCGGTTCTCTAGCTCACCAAGCAGTATCTGCGGTATTTTCGGCAACAGCCGGGG